>Ga0209153_1000128_pt1 | contig 39805 bp, 36 predicted proteins | sample GraSoiAngelo_120_FD_185877 | JGI IMG/M metagenome (GOLD analysis project Ga0209153, IMG submission 185877) | Grasslands soil microbial communities from the Angelo Coastal Reserve, California, USA - 14_0919_09_20cm (SPAdes) (version 2) | ecosystem: Environmental > Terrestrial > Soil > Grasslands ... | reverse complement strand
CGCTCCCGATGCACTGGGTTGTGCTGCTGACGCCGATGCCGCAGAAGCCCATCGCCATCGTCGCCATCCTGACCATCTATCACAACCTGCAATACCACCGGCTCATCTGGTTTCACAATCAGAAGTACCGCACAGTTGAGAGCAGAGAACGACACGGCGCGGCGGAACTCATCAGCCGCCGCTTGCTCTACTACCTCGCCTTTGGCGTGCTCTTTGGTCTCTGGTATCAACTGCCGCGCCGCATCGTTGAGTTGCACACCGGCAAGACCCTCTTCACGAACGTCTTGGCCGCATTCTTCTGGGGCTACGCCTTCATCCATTACCACCTCGACGCGCACATCTGGCGCGTCCGCCGCGATCCGTCGGTCGGCAAAGCTCTGCATATGGAGTGAGCGCTGGCGACCGTGCCGCGCACACGCGCCGTTTGTCGTTCATCGCGCACGAAAGGCAACAGTATGTTGTTCATGGTAATCGAGCGGTTCAAAGACGGCGATGCTGCGCCCGTCTATCGGCGCTTCCGCGAGCGCGGGCGCATGTTGCCGGAGGGGTTGCGTTATGTTGACAGTTGGATTGATGCCAACTTCGCACGCTGCTTTCAACTGATGGAGTGTGCCGACCCGCGTCTTTTCGATGAATGGATCGCTTGCTGGCAAGACTTAGTCGAGTTTGAGATCATACCCGTCACCTCGTCAAAAGAGGCCGCCGCACAGATCGCCGCAATACTCTGAATTGCGCTTATTTTATTTGAAGATCGGAATTTTTATATAACTACTGTTGTACCATCTTATCTGCAACGGCTCTGTTGCGTCGTTAATAGTTTCGTCATTAACATCTTTTCCCGTCCCGTAATTGATAATCTCATATGGATGCTTATTGCCATTAAGCACTATTACCAATCTACTGCCTTTGCCGATCTGTCTGCTGACCATGCGGACATCAGCCAAAGGGAATAGCTCTTTTTTACCGGGTCGAAGAAGCTGTCTTTTACTTTTGTCCTGCGCATAACTGGCGCGCCCTAAATATCTGGTTAGGTAGAAGTATTTACCGTCAGGCAGTAATTCATAAAACGCGATTGAAACGTCCATATCCTTTTTGTTGATGCGCGCTTAACTGACCAGAAAATGAGCCGTTAATACTAAATGCTTCGTTAAAAGGCTCGGTCATAAAAACCAGTCCGTTGCTTGGGTCTAGCGAATCGTTAATTATGACGGGCGTGAAATTATTGTTTTGCGTTTGCCTGTCTTTAAAATCAACCATTTGGCTCAAGAAATTTATTTGCTTCGGTTGTTGCGTTGCTAAGGCATGATTTTCTCCGATGGCATGATCGCTTAAATAAAGTGTCAACGTCTGATTACTCATCTTCGCTAATGACGGCGCGTGTCGCCATTCGTTAGCGCCCATGACTTCATAATTGATTTTGTCTTTTAAGATTACAGGTTTTTTCCCGCCCCGCAAAATATAGTCGAACCATTGGAAGATTAAACCTTCGATATTGATGTTGGCTGCTCGGTCGATCTCATAACCCATCAATTTGGGCGCAGGCTTGCGCTGACTGCCGCGATGGTCGTAAGGGCCGATGACCAGATAATGATTGGCGTTTTGGTTGTACCGGTAGTGCAGTTTTAGATATTTCAGCGCGCCTATTTGGGCGCCGTCGTAGTAACCTGTCGTGGTTAGTACCGGAATGTTGATGCGAGTGTATTCTTCGGGCGTGGGCACAGTTGCTTGCCAATAATCGTCATATGAAGGATGCGCAAGCCATTTTTGAAAGATTCTATTTGGTTGGCCGGCAAAGCTATCCAACGAACGATAAGCGGCGCCTGCTTGATACCACCTGTCATACAAATCCTGTGGCAAAGGTTTGTACTGCAAAATATCGTTAGCCCAACTCAGACAAAGAAAAGATGAGCAGACATTGTTCTCCATCGGCGTATCATAGCCGGGCATGATTGCTGCTTGCGGCACAATTGTTTTTAATGCCGGATGTATCTGCTTGACCGTTGACCACTGAGAAAACCCGGTATAGCTGCCGCCATACATGCCAACTTTACCGTTGCACCAAGACTGTTTGCTGATCCAATCAATGACGTCATAAACGTCCTGACCGTCGTGTTCATACGGCGTGTAATCGCTGAGCTTGGTTCGGATACCGCGCGCATAAGCCACAATACCGACATAACCTCGATCAACCGCCTTTTTGCCAAAGACGGAATCACCTGCGCCCTGATCGTAAGTCGTATAAAAAAGTATGACGGGCAGCGGCGCGGTATTTCCTTTTTTCCGCACGATGATCGCGGAGATAGCAGCTCCGTCTCTGGTTTTGATCAGTACGTTATCTTGAATGTCATAAATGTCCTCAGCTTTGGTCGGTGGCTTACTTGGTGGTTGCGCCGATACAAGTATGTTTGCCAGAAGAAAAAAGAATAGTATGAAAAGCTTCTTCATTTCTTTAAGCCTTTGACTTTTAATCCCAAGGAGAATTCCTACTCTTATTATGATTTAGTTCTTCTCTTTTCGCTCACACCACTCGCGCGTGACCGCGTGGCGATAGTCGAACAACTTGCGCAGGCGCGGCTCGACGAGAAGCGGCGCGGCGAGCCGGCCTAATAAACTAAGCGGCGGCTCGTACTCGATCTCGTCGCGCAAGAGCGCGCCCCCTGCGTGTGGTTTGATGATGTGGCGGTGACGCCAGAAGCGGAACGGCCCCCGAACCTGCACATCCTCGAACATGCGCGGCGGCTCATACGCGGTGTGGCGCGCAACCCAACGGACGGGGATGAGACCGAGCAGGCGCGTCTCGATGATCGCTTCAGCGCCGACTTGCGCGATGTGCGCCGCTTGCACGACGCGCACGCGCTCCCACGGCGGCGTCAGACGCACGAGCGCATCCGGCAACTCGTGGAACGCGAACACATGCTCCGGCGGCGCGTGAATCAGACTCTCTTTGACGAACGTCGCGTGGCTCAATCTTCTTGATGCTCCGCGCCGTCGTAGCGCAAGACGAGCGGTTCGCCGTCCACGACTGTTTCGAGATGGACGGTGCGCCCCCAGAGCGCATAGACGTATTCGAGCACCTTGCGCGCGTAAGCTTGATCTAGCTCCGCGCCTTCGTATTGGTGTTTGAGATAGAGTTCGCGGTTGCCGTTGTAGTCGCCATCGGCGACGACGATGTAAGGGAAGCCGAAGTTGGTCATGTTGGCGACGAGTTGATCGCGCACGCGCGCCCAACGCTTCTCCGTCACCGTCCACTCTTCCTCTTCGACCAACTCAAAGACGAACAGGTCAAGCTCCTCGCATAACTCTTCGGTCAAGTAATTGCGCAAGAACGACACGTCGTTATCCAACTCGCGCACCTCGAAAATCTTCGCGCGCCCCTCGCCGCCCGTGCGCCCGAACTTCTCACGCTCTTCTTCCGTCGGATTATCCCAACGCCGCTCGATGTCCTCGAAGATTTTGTAACCTAGATAGTACGGATTCAACTGCCCCTTCTGCGGCGACACGACGCCCGCATGCAATTCCGCAAACTCAAGCGATTCCGTGTCCGTCAAATCTAGTTCGCGCATGATGCGCGCATGCCAAAACGACGCCCAGCCTTCGTTCATCACTTTCGTCTGCATCTGCGGGATGAAGTATTCCATCTCTTCATGCACCAGGGCCATCACGTCGCGCTGCCAGTCTGTGAGCGTGGGCGAGTAGCGCATGAGGTAATAGACGAGGTCTTTTTCGGGCAGCGGCTCGCGCTGGGGCTGCTCGATTGGCGGCGGTTCAGGCGCGGGCGGTTCGCCGAGTCGCCAGAGGTCGTCGTAGCGCCCCTCTTTTGGTTTCTGCGCGGCACGGCGGCGCGCCTCTTCTGCGGGTGTGCGGTCACGTTCGGGCTTGATGAAGAAGTTCGGATCAATGTGCTCCTCAACCGAGAGCACGGCGTCGAGAAACTGTTCGACCGTCTTGCGCCCGTACTTGAACTCGTACTCGCTCATGCGCTGCGCGTGCGTCGAAACACTTTCGACCATGCGCCGGTTCGTTTTAGAGAAATAGACGTTGTGCTTGAAGAAATCCACGTGCCCGAGCACGTGCGCCATGACGAGCTTGTTCTGCACGGGGCTGTTAGTTTCCAACAGAAAACCGTAAGACGGATTGGTGTTGATGACGACCTCGTAGATTTTCGCCAGCCCGAAGTCGTACATCGTCTTCATCCGGTGATACGCTTTGCCGAACGTCCAATGCGAATAACGACCGGGCAGAGCATAACTCCCGATCTCATACATCACGGTCGCCGGCACAAGCTCGAAGCGCGTCGGAAACGGATCGAGACCAAACTTCCGTGCGACCTCCCAAATCTGTTCGAGGGCGTGTTCTAAATCTTTAATCTCGCGGTCTTGCATGCGTACATTGTCCGTCGAAAGCGTGATGCGCGGCAAGAGCGAGGGTTAACACTTGTGAGTTATTTCTTCGTCTGTCGGCGCAATTTGTCAATCGCGCCACGCACGGCGTCGCGCTCAGAGGATTGCGGATTCTCTTTCAGGTAGGTTTCGAGTTGGGCGATAGCGCGTTCGGGTTGATGGCGGCGCTCGTAGATATTGGCCAGATAGATGTGCGCGAGCGCAGGCTTGCTCTGTGCGAGCGCACGCAGCAGATGAGTTTCGGCCGCAGCGTTGTCGCCCGTCATCATCTCGGCATAACCGAGCGGCAGATAGACGCCGGGCGTCTGTTGATTCACTTCGACGATCCCGCGCAGCAGTGGGATCGCCTCCTTGAAATGCTCCTCAGCGACGAGCGTGCCGCCGATGCCGACGTAAGCATCGGGGCGCTCAGGCTGCAACTCACTCGCGCGGCGATAGGCGGCGATGGCGTCGTCGTAGCGTTTGAGTTTTGCGTACTGCGCGCCGAGCGCGAGGGCGGCCGAATAGAATTGCGGATAGGCGGCGAGCGCATCTTGGAAAGCTTTGACGGCCTGTTCCGGCTTGTTCTCGGCGGCGAGGCGTGCGCCCTTCTGATACGCCTTGCGCGCCGCATCCGGCACAGATTTGTCGAGTTCTTCAACCATGACAACGCCTGCGGGCGGTAGCGTCGCGCCGGCCTTCAGCCGCAACTGAATGTTCTGCGTGAAGATCTGCGGCGCGCTGCCGAAGGCTATGACCTCTGCGTTGACCGTAGTGGTCTCGAAGGTCGAGCCGTCGCCTTCGGCCACGAGTTGGTACGTGCCGCCTTGCAGGCCGGAGAAAGCGAACCGGCCGCTCAAGTCGGTGAAGGTCTCAAATAGCGGTCGGCCCTGATAGCGCAGCATCACCCTGACGGAGTTGTTCGGCGGCTCGTTATTGGGCAGCAGCACGCGCCCTTCCAAAGTGTTCGCGCCCTGCGCCGCCGCCGTAGCAACGAACAAGAGCAACGCAGCGCAGACGACTGTGCAGCGAGCGATGCGGCGCGATGAGCGGCGAATTATGTTGCGCACGAATTAACCTCCATCGTGGGCCGCGAACATAAGAGATCGGACGCGCAAAGGGCAAGCGTAAAAGGACGAGCGCGCGGTCTGCGCTGCAACTTTGAAACGAGTCGCAGCGCAGACCGCGCGCAAGTGAATTAACGCGCGGGCCTCAGAAGCTGAAGCGCGCGCCGAGTTGAGCTTGGAACGGGATGCCGAGCGGCTCGGAGAAGCCGGTCGCACCGAAGAAGTTGATCGGCCGGCCGAAGTCCGCTTCGCCCGTCGTGTTCTGGAACTCACGGCCGAAGTTGGCCGTGTTGAAGAGGTTGAATGCCTCGAAGAAGAGGCCGAGTTTCTTGTTCTCGCCAAAGCTGAAGAACTTCGAGACGCGCAGGTTCACCTGCTTGAAGCTGTCGCCGCGCACGGTGTCAGGCGGCAGGTGGTGCTGGTCGTTGCCATCGCGCGTGTCGCGGTCCACTGTCACGCCGTCGCGGTTGATATCGCAGCCGCACGACGGGAAGATGCTGTAGGCGCGTGGGCTTGCGAGTTGCAGGATCGGCGCGAGTTGGAAGCCCCACTTCAAGTCGAAGACGCCGGACAGAACGAAGCGATGGCGTTCATCTGCATCGGTCGGGCCGAAGTTCTCGGTCGGGTCCCACTGGTTGAACACGTTCTGCGGTTGGTTGCCGAAATCCGAAGCTTGGCCGAACCAAGCGAGCGCCTTCGAGAGCGTGTAGTGCGCGTGCAACTGGTACTTGTTCGCGTAGCGCTTATTGAACGACACCGTGAAGGCATCGTAGCGCGAGCGCCCGACCGATTGCGCCGCAGTGATGCGCGCGAACGGCGAGGCCGTGCCGAAGGCTGCGGTCAACTCGGCGGCGTGCGCGGCGAAGAGCGGCGCTAACACGCGCGGGAAAGCGGAGGCCGGATTGGTGCGCTGTGCGTTATTCAGTGGCCCTGTGCGCGGATTGACGTCGAGCGAAGTGAACTCGTGCAACCCGAGGATATGCACGTAGTCGAACTCAATCACCGCGTTGCGCCCGATCTGCTGCGCGTAGCCCATGTTCCACTGCTGGGAGTAGGGCGCGACGAAGTCCGGATCGACGAAGCGGCCGCGCGAGCCGGGCCGCGGGTTCGAGAGCGGGCGCGGGATCGCCGGCGGCGGCGAGTCAATCGCGAGATTATCGTTGTCGTTTAAGAACGAGGCGTAAATCTCTGGGTTCGCTTGCTGCACCGCGAAGAGTGGCACGTTCAAAAACGACTGATCGAAGTAGATGCCATAGCCGCCGCGCACGACCGAGCGGGCGTTGCCCCGCAAGTCCCAAGCAAAACCGATGCGCGGGCTATAGTTGTTCTTGTCGTCGTTGACGACGCGCCCGTAGGGACTGCCAATGATCTGGAGCGCGCGGATGGCGCGGTTGTCCTTCTGATGGTTGTGATCGACGAAGCCTAGGTCAACGTCGTAGCGCACGCCGATGTTCAAGGTAAAGCGCGGCGTGATCTTCCAGTCGTCCTGCACGTACCACGCAAACTGCTTCGCGCCGTCGCGCAGGTTGAACGAGGGATCGCCGCCCGCGAGCACGATGTCAGCGACCACGCCGACGCCAGCGAGTTGCGCCGCCGTGCAGGTCGTCGGGCCGACGATGGTGCTGCAAGTGATCGGGCCGGGCAGCACTTGATGCGTCTTGAAGCCTTGTGGGAACTGACCGGGGTTGTTCGCGATGTCGGCCGGGTCGAATTGGAAATCGTATTCCGGCGCGGAGGTGAAGGCGAAGATGCCGCCGAGCGTCGGAATGGTCGTGAAGTCGCCGCCGAACTTGAAGCTGTGGTTGCCGCGATTGTAGCTCAGGTCGTCGCGGAACTGGTGCTTCTTCTCCAACGTCTGCTGCGGCACGTTGCCGTTCCGGCCCACGACGATGCCGACCGGGAACGTCAGATTGTTCAGATCGGTTGTCGCGAGAATCTGGTTGTTGAAGGTCGAGAACTGGTAGTTGAACTGGTTGACGGTGCGCTGGCTGAACGTGTGCGTCCACTGGCCCAACGTGCTGTAGAGCGTATTCAGCGTTTTGTTGCCGCCCGACAGGTCTGTGCGCACAATCAGGAAGCCAGCTTGGTCGTTCAGCGCGTTGTTGTTCTGGCCGGCGAAGCGGACGACGAACGCATTCTTCGGCGAAGGGTTAATGTCAACCTTGGCGGTGTACTGCGTGTCGTTGAACGGCTGCGGCAAGAAGCGCACAGCCTTGTAGCCGAACGGCTCAAGGAACGCGATCTGCGCTTGATCGGAACTCGGCACAATAGAGTTGCCGCGTTCGCGCGTGCGCTCGACTGTGCCGAAGAAGAAGGCTTTGTCCTTTTTGATCGGGCCGCCGATTGAGCCGCCGAACTGCTGCCGGCTGAAAGGCGGCTTGACGATGTCGCCCGAAGCAAAGAGCGCCGGGTTTGCGTTGGCGAGCAACTGTGGTGCGTTCGCGTTCAACTTGTCGTCGCGGAAGAAGCCGAAGGCCGAGCCGTGCAGACTATTCGTGCCGCTCTTGGTGACAATCGAGAGCAGCGCGCCGCCCGAACGGCCGTTCGCGGCCGAGAAGCGTTGCGTCGAGAGCGCGAACTCTTGGATGCCCTCCATCGAAAAGTTCTGGAGGATGCCGCCGACGGCGTTGTCCTTGTTGTCGCCGCCGTCTATGGTGATGTTCAGATTGCGGCCCGTCGAGCCGCCAATTGAGAACGTGCCGACGCGCGATTTGGTCGGGTCGAACGACGGCGCGAGCGTTGCGCCCGGAATCAGGATCGCGAGCGAAGCGAACGAGCGACCATTGACCGGCAAGGTGTTCAGTTCGCGCTGGCTGATGACGCCGCTCACATCGGTCTTCGTCGTTTCGACAAGCGGCACGCTCTCGGCCGTGACGTTGACCGTCTCGCCGATGCCGCCGACCTTTAAGACCGGGTCAATCGTCGAACGCTGAAGCACGTTGACGACCGCGTTTTCTTGCACGTACTTGGCGAAGCCTTGCGCTTCGACCTCGACGCGATAAGTGCCGGGCACGAGTTGCGAAATCTCATAGACGCCTTCGCCGCTCGTCGTGGCTTCGCGCGTGGCGTTCGTGCCGATGTTGACGGCCCTGACGGTCGCGTTCGGCACTACTTCGCCCTTCTCATTCTTGACGACGCCGGTAATGATGCCGGTGTTCGCCGTCTGCGCCAGCACGGCCGACGGCGTGATCAAGGCTAACGCAACCATGATCGCCGCCAGTGCTGAAGCGGTTTTCTGTTTCAAGCTCAAATTTTTCATATGTGGGCTCCTGTCGAAGTTGTTCTCCAAGATCAAACGGCATGAGCGCCACCCGTGCGGGCTGCGCTCCGGCCGGAGAAGGCCTCACAAAACGAGACATAACAAGTAAGAGTCAATCACGCTCTTACCTCGCTCCGAAACTTACTGAAACGGAAGACTCAAGTAATCTGCCTTGTAAAGCTGGCAGCCTTACGAATGATTGCTGGAGTAATCAAATTATGTTTACTTGATCGGGAGAAGCATACAAATAGGCGAAAGCAAGACTTGTTCCAACTGTCAAATCGAACCGCTATTGCCGGAAGAATTAGGAATTTCGCTCAGAACCGCATGGGCAAGTGTCCATATCATAAACCAAAAATCTAGACTCTGATCCATTTTTTTGGATTGCCGCGCAAACGAACGGAGGCGCGACGCGGCTTGCGCAAGCCGCGTCGCGCCCCTTTACTTATGCGAATTTACTTATGCGAAACTTTCCGGCTCAAACTTCAATCCCGCGCGTGCCGAAGAACTCTTTGAGCGCCGGATAGACGTCCTCTTTGTCGTCAATGCGGACGCCGATGAAACGCTCTTTGTGCTTCAATCGATCTTTGAAGATCGAGAGCAGCGCGCCCGACGAACGGCGATAACCGGACGTGCCCTCTTCGCCGATCTCGCCATAGCCGAACAGATTGCAGGTCGCGATCAACTCGTCGGCTAATCTAACGGCCTCTTCGTTATCCGAATAATAGTTGTCGCCGTCCGAGAAATGGAACGGGTAGATGTTCCAGTCGCGCGGATTGTAGCGCGCGCGGATGATGTCGAGCGCGAGTTGATAAGCGCTGGAGACGACCGTGCCGCCCGATTCGCCTTGCGTGAAGAACTGTTCCTCGGTCACTTCGCGCGCTTCGGTGTGATGCGAGATGAAGACAATCTCAACGTTGTCGTACTTCGTGCGCAAAAACCGCACCATCCAGAAATAGAACGAGCGCGCGATATATTTTTTGAACTCGCCCATCGAACCGCTGACGTCCATCAATGCGAGCACGACGGCGTTTGATTCATAACGATACTGTTCTTCCCAAGTCTTAAAACGCAGGTCTTCTCGCTTGACATTGCCGAAGCGTGCGCGTCCCTGCTCGCGCGCGTTGCGGCGAATGTTTTCGAGGATCATGCGCCGCTTGTCGAGATTGGCGAGCACGCCGGTGCGGCGAATCTCGTCGAAGCGCGTGGTCTTGGCGGGCACGGCCTTTTTGGCCTTCTCTTCAAGGAAGGGCAGTTGCAAATCCTCGAAGATGAGCGCGGCCAACTCGTCTATGTTGATCTCAGCCTCGTAGTATTCCGCGCCTTCGCCCTGTCCGGCGGGGCCAGCGCCTTGCCCCTTGCCTTGTTGACTCTCGCGCCCGAGCACATCGCCGACGCGCGTCTTACCGTCGCCCTGTCCGACGTGTTTGCGCTTGCGATAGTCGTAGCGAAACTTGTATTCGTCGAGCGAGCGGATCGGCACTTTGACGCTGCGCTTGCCGTCCGAGAGGATGATCGCCTCGTTCGAGACAATCGAGCCGAGGTTCTTGCGGATCGCCTCTTTGACGCGCTCCTTGTGCCGTTCCTGATCGATGATGCCTTTGCGCTGCAAAGACCAATCGTTGCGCTGAATAGACATCTGAATAACCTCAAAAGCAGGGACGATAGGCGATGGGAAACCGTCTTTGTCTATCGGCTATCGTCTATCGCCCCTGTCTGACAAAACTCCGCGACCATTTCGGTGAACTCGCGCGGTCGTTCCTCCTGTGGCAAGTGGCCGACGTTGTGGAAGACGAAGAGGCGCGAGTTCGGGATCAGTTGATGCAGCGTCTGGCCGTGCCGCAGCGGCGTATCCGCGTCGTGCGCGCCCCAGATGAGCAGCGTCGGTTGCTTAATTAGATGCGCTTCGCGTTCAACTCTTGTTGCGCTCCAGCGCCGGAGCGTCTGGAGCATCGCGCGTTGCGTGTCGGCGGCGCGCAAAGGCAAGTGGCGGCCGGCGACTTTCAACTCGGCGCTCTGTCTATCGCCGTTCGCCGGGCGGAAGCGGCCCAGCTTGCGGCGCAGAAAATAACGCAGGTCGAGCAGCGCGGGCGAGAGCACGTCGCCGATGCCGCGCGTAGCAACGAAGCGCAAGACGGGATGATGTTTCAGATCGTCATTCGTCACTGCGCCGACGAGCACGAGGCGTGCGACGCGCTCAAGATAATCAAGCGCACAGATGGTTGCGACCGCACCGCCGTAAGAACTGCCGACGAGCGTGGCGCGCTCGATCTTCAGTACGTCCAGCAAGCGCACAAGCATGCGCGCCTGCGCGGCAATCGTGTACTCGCCGTCCGCAGGTTTATCGGAGAAGCCGAAGCCAACCAGATCAGGCGCGATGACGTGAAAGCCCTGCTCGGCAAGCGGCACAAGCACGTCGCGCCAGATGAAATTCGACGCGAGAAAGCCGTGAACCAAAACCAACGTTGGCGCACTCTCGTCGCCCGCCGCCTGATAATGAACGCGCACGCCGTCCACTTCAACGAAGCGCGAGCGCTCAGCGTGATGCAACCTGTCGGCGTGCGCCTCCCAATCGAGCGCACGCGGACGCGTCACCCTGTGCGCCGCAACCGCTAATGCCAATCCACCTGCGAGCCAGTAACGTTTCTTCATGTGACTTGCGCCCGCCTGCCTTCATTCAATCTCGATCCGACAGCTCACCAGCCAAAGCTCGACTTGTTCGAGGCGCGCTTGCCAACGACTTTTGAAATCTTTCATCCAGCGCCGATTTTTAACCGAATCGGGCGCATCAACAACGAGTCGCACCAGATTATCGCGATAGAGCACGCCACCATGCCGCCAATGCCCTTCAACCTTCTGCGTTTCGTAGCTGACCGCGCCGAAGCTGTCCACGATCTCTAAGACCGCTTCGGCCAGCCACTCGGCCGGCACGTCTCGCTCATCATTGAACTGAAGGGGTAGCAGCACCTCGAATCGCCGCCACTTGCTGCTCATATGTCGTCTTGCCTTTGACGGTGAACGGAATACTCTGATCCGCGAGAGCTTCCAACGCAGCTTCCGGCACTAAATGCTCGCCTGAACTCAACACCCGGCCCGAGAAACGTCCGAGTAGAAAAGCGAGGGCGCGCTTCTCAGTTTCGCGGTCGGGGAATGTGATAGTGACCATGCTTTGACCTCTTGTGCTATAGAAGAGATTGTATCATTAACGCAACCTCTTCTTAGGTTGTAGTTATGCTAGAGACAGTAGCTCTAACAAACTCAGATAACCGAAGCAGGCTTAACGGGCCACCGTAGTCCCGCCGGTTCAATCGCTTACTGTGTAATCCCGTTGTGTGAAGCCTGATAATGTTAGTCACCGTGAATTCTCTATTATCGCACTCTGAGTAGGTTAACCAGATCGGATTAAGAGGATTATGCGCGAATGCATTGCGAATGAGCCGAGCAATCCAAGAAGCTGAACAGATACTTGTGTCGCTGTGGTTAAAGCGATCACTCACGACATGACTTAACACGGTGTCGATCTGAACTGCCATTAAGTTAATCGCACAGTGTTCAAGGGCTGATGCTGCTCGCTTTTCTTGTTCTGGATTAAGGTATAACTCATCATGCGTGGCTCCATGTCTCCCATATGTGAACATGCTGAGGTAATTGAACACATTATCCTTTGACGACCGGCGGGCCGCGCTAACAGCAATTGCAAGCTTGTATTGCCTTTCGGCATCAATGAGTAATCCAATGTACTTTGCTTGTTCTTCCGGTGTCATATTCGACCTCGTTTATTACTCAAGTAGCTATTCAATAATGAAATGCTCGCGCCTTCCGAGACGAAAGACGCGAGCATTTCATCCTATCGTCTTTTGCCCCGTCAGCGCGAGAGCAGCGTGCCGACGTAGGTCAGCAGTTCGTTGGCGCAGACCGGGCAGTAGCCGCCGTCTTTGACGAGCCGGTCAACGACCTCGTTGATGCGGCGCAGTTGGTCGGGGTCGGGCGTCTTGGCTGAAGTCGTGATCTTCACCACGTCTTTGAGGTCGGCGAAGATTTTCTTCTCAATCGCCTCTTTCAGCCGCTCGTGCGAGGTGTACTCGAACTGCCGGCCCTTGCGGCTGTAAGACGAGATGCGTATGAGTATCTCTTGGCGGAACGTGTTCTTCGCGTTCTCTGAGACGCCGATCTGTTCTTCGATGGAGCGCATGAGTTGCTCGTCCGGCTCCACCTCCTCTTCGGTGATCGGGTCTTTCATCCGCTCCTTGTTGCAGTAGGCTTCGACGTTGTCGAGATAGTTGTTGCAGATCGTCTTCGCCATCTCCTCGAACGAATAGACGAAGGCGCGCTGCACTTCGATCTTGGCCATCTCGTCGTACTCTTTGCGCGCCGCCGAGATGAGATTCAAATAACGCTCGCGCTGCTCGGCGTTGATGCCGGTGTGCTGCTCGAAGCCGCTCTTGATCGTGCGCAGGGCATCAATCGGGTTGATGCAGGTGACGCCGTCGCGCACCAAAGCGGACGAGAGCCGATTGATGATGTAGCGCGGGCTGATGCCGTCCATGCCTTCGCGCACGGTGTCCTCTCGCAACTCGCGCACGTCCTTCGTCTTGTAGCCCTCGACCTCTTCGCCGTCGTAGAGTTTCATCTTCTTGACGAGATCGACGTTGGCGCGCTTCGGCTCTTCCAGCCGCGTCATCACGGCGAACATCGCCGCGACCTTCAAAGTGTTTGGCGCGATGTGGACGTTGCGCAAGACTTCAGATTGATTGAGCAGCTTGTAGTAGATGCGCTCCTCCTGCGAGACGCGCAGGTTGTACGGCACGCGCACGAGGATGATGCGATCCTGCAAGGCTTCCGATTTACGATTGCCCGCGAACGCGATGTACTCGTTCTCGTTCGTGTGCGAGAGGATCACCTCGTCGGCGTAGATCATGGCAAAGCGGCCGGTCTTGATGGACTGTTCTTGCGAGAGCGTGAGCAGTGAATAGAGAAACTTCTCGTCCACCTTCAGCATCTCGACGAACTCCATGATGCCGCGATTGGCGATATTCAACTCGCCATCGAAGCGATAGGCGCGCGGGTCTGATTCGACGCCGACCTCACCGATGGTCGAGAGGTCAATCGAGCCGGTCAACTCAGTAATGTCTTGGCTCTTGGGGTCTGAGGGCGTGAACGTGCCGATGCCGATGCGCTCTTTTTCGGAGAAGATGAGCCGCTGGACTTTCACGTCCTCGTGCCGGCCGCCGTAGGTGTGTTCGAGCGCGTAACGGCATTGCGGGCAAAGATCGCCTTCGATGTAGATGCCGTAGTGCTTCTCGATCTCGGCGCGGAGTTCGTGCGGGATCAAGTGCAGCGGCTCTTCGTGCATCGGGCAGTCTTTGATCGCATAGACAGCGCCCACGTCTGTGCGCGTCCACTCTTCGAGGCCGCGCTTGAGCATCGTCACAATCGTTGACTTGCCGCCGCCCACAGGCCCCATCAACAACAGTATGCGCTTGCGCACTTCGAGCCGTTGCGCGGCCGATTTGAAATACTCGACGATGCGCGCGAGCGGTTCTTCGATGCCGAACAGTTCATGCGCGAAGAAGTTGTAACGGGCCACTTCGTCGCGCGTGCCCTCGTTCAGCTTGTCCACGCCGGCCGCGTGGATCATGTCGTTGATGCGTGCGTGTGAAAGTTCTGCGAGGCGCGGGTTCTGCGTGACCAACTCGAAGTAGTCGCGAAACGTGCCTTCCCATTGCAGTGCTTCGCGCTCGCGGCGCAGGTCTTCCAGCCGTTCGCTGATATTAAAATTGTGCTTGCCATCCTGATCTTCGTGCATCGCCTTCAATACCTCTTCAAAGGACTCGCGCGCGTGGACGGCGTGTGGAGAAGCACGCCCTACCCTTAGTTATTAAAAAGCCGGACATGGCGCGCCCGCGCTTCGGGGTCACGCAGCCCTGCCGACTTCAGGCTCGCAAGCTCGATGCGCCAGTGCGGCATGCGCGCTGGAAGCGGCCCCATGCGCCGTCGAGCTTGCTTAAAAGTCCTGTTGCTCTTCACTGTCAAATAAAAGCGATGAGCGCGACGTTAGCTCGCAGGCCCTTCGCTTCGGGGCTTATTATAGCACAGCACCCGTTGGGAAAAATCAACGGTTATTTTTCCGCCACCAACAGCACGCGCGGGCGCAAACTTCTGCGCGCAGCATCGTACACGCCGACGGCGAGCAATGAACCCGCGTGGTCGTACAACTTAACCGGCGCGCCGTCCGCCCAATTCTCTTCCCCGCCGCGCACCGCCGCGCCCTGCCGTATGCGTTGCGCGTCCTCAGCCGTTAGATGCGCCGAGGGCAACTCCGAGAGCGCCGCATCTAACGGCAACAGAACTTTGGCACCGCGCCCGGCTTCCGCCAGTTCGTTCAGTCGCTCCAGCGTAACCGCCTTGCTTAAGTCGAACACACCCGCGCGCGTGCGGCTGAGCGCAGAGAGGTGCGCGCCTGTGCCCAGATGCTCGCCGATTGACTCGGCCAACACGCGCACGTATGTCCCCGCCGAGCAGACGACGCGCACGCGCAACTCGCACATGCCGTCTGTGTGATGGCTGAACAACGCGCCGTCAGACGGCAACACTTCGAGTTCATGAACGACGACGCGCACCGCCAGTCGTTCAACCTCCATGCCGCGCCGCGCCAGTTCATATAGCTTCCGCCCTTGCACTTTCTTCGCCGAGTACATCGGCGGCACTTGTTCGATCTCGCCCCGCAAGGGACTGAGCGCCGCTTCGATCTCTGCCGCGCTCCACGCAGCGCACGGTTTGATCTGTTCGCCCTCAGCCAAGCGCGGCGTGCCGGTCAGGTCGCCCGTGTCGGTCGCATAACCAAGACGGACAGTCGCCTCATATTCTTTCTCTGCGCCCGCGAGAAACTGCGCGAGCCGCGTCGCACGGCCAACAAGGACGACCAACACGCCCGTCGCAAACGGATCGAGCGTGCCCGTGTGCCCGACTCGACGCTCGCGCAGGATGCGCCGGATTCGCGCCACCACGTCGTGCGAAGTCCAACCGGTGGGTTTGTCTATGACAAGGATGCCGTCCATAAATTGATCTCAGATTTCAAATTCCGAATCTAAAAATTCAAAGCTCAACTTGAATTTAGCCTGCGTTTGCCGTCCCACTACGTTCGCGCTACAGTAATGATACTTCATGCGCAGACCTAAGCGGCGTAAGCCGCGCGACATTAACGACGACGCGGAGGCCGCGAAGCCGAAGCGACCCGTTGACCCTGAGCGCGCCCGTGCACGCACCCTGCAACGCGCCGTCAAACTGCTCGCCGCCAAGCCGCGCTCGATTGCCGAACTGCGCGAGCGTCTGCTTGAAAAAGAATGGGCGGACGAAGCGGCGGTTGATGCGGCGCTGGCGAAACTTAAAGAGTATGGCTATCTCGACGACGAGCGGTTCGCCTTCGGCTACGCCTCGTATCGCGTCAAGCAGCGGCCCGTCGGGCGGCAACGCCTCGCGCGCGATCTGCAAATGAAAAAAGTTGATCGCGCGACGAGCGAACAGGCGCTCGAACTCGTCTTTCAAGAGACGCCGGAGACAGAACTGATCGACCGCGCGATTGAAAAACGTATCCGCTTGCGCGGTCGCCCGACAACACGACAAGAGGTCAAAAGTCTATTTGATCACTTGCTGCGGCTCGGCTTCAGTTACGATCTCATCATGGACAAGGTGCGCGCCGCATCCGTCACAGATACGGAAGCGGAATGACAGCCCTCCCACTTCGCCCGCCGTCGCCCGCATGCTAAACTTTAGTCTTTAAGTTCGACACAGGATTTGCGACCTATGATAACAGGCAACGAAATACGCGAAATCTTCTTGAAATACTTTGAAGGCAAAGGGCATACGCGCGTACGCTCAAGCCCGTTGCTGCCCGCGAACGACCCGACTTTGTTGTTCGCCAACGCGGGCATGAACCAGTTCAAAGATGTCTTCTTAGGACTTGAAAAGCGCGATTACAAGCGCGCCTGTTCGTCGCAGAAGTGCATCCGTGCGGGCGGCAAGCACAACGACTTGGACGAGGTCGGCAAGACCGCGCGCCATCACACCTTCTTCGAGATGCTCGGCAACTTCTCCTTCGGCGACTACTTCAAGCGCGAGGCAATCGAGTATGCGTGGGACTTGCTCGTCAACGTCTTGAAGCTCGATCCCGAACGGATGTGGTTCACAGTCTTCGGCGGCGACGAGGAAGTGCCGGCCGACGAAGAGGCCGAAAAGTTGTGGATCGAAGTCGGCGCGAAACCAGAGCGGGTGCTCCGTTTCGGGCGCAAAGACAACTTCTGGCAGATGGCCGAGACCGGCCCTTGTGGGCCGAATTCAGAGATCAATTATTACTTGGGCGAGCATCCCGAAGACCCAAACTTCAATCGCGCCGATCTCGTTAACGGCCCCGGCGACACGACGATGGAGATTTGGAATCTCGTCTTCATGCAATACAACCGTGTCGAGACCGCGCCCGGACAGTACACACTCGAACCGCTGCCCGCGCCATCCGTTGACACCGGCGCAGGGCTTGAGCGCCTCGCCGTCGTCCTGCAAGGTGTAAAGTCGAACTACGACACCGATCTGCTCAAGGACATCGTCCTGTTCACGGCCAAACTCGCAGACCGCCATTACGAACCCGACACGCAAGCCGGCTTCGCCATGCGCGTCATCGCCGACCACGCGCGCGCCACCGCCTTCTCAATCGCCGACGGCATCCTGCCCGGCAACGAAGGGCGCAACTATGTCCTGCGCAAAATCATGCGCCGCGCCATCTATCATGGGCGACACGCGCTTCAGTTCGATGACCTGTTCTTCTACAAGGTCACGAACTTCGTCTGCGACGTGATGAGCGATGCATACCCGGAACTTGACGCCTCGCGCGAGTTCATCGAGCGCATGGTCAAGCTCGAAGAGAGCCGCTTTGCTTCGACGCTCACCATCGGGTTGCAAAAGCTTGATGCGCTATTTGGTCAGATGCCTATAGGCGCATTGCCCATCTACAAAGGCTTGGCGCGCCTCTACGACACCTTTGGCACGCCGCGCGATCTGATCCGCATCAGCTTGGAAGAGCGCGGACACGAGTTGGAAGAGACGGAGTTCAACGAACGCTTCGACGCGGCGTTGAAAGAGTTGCAGCAGGCGGGCGCGCGCGGTGTTGATACATCGGTGAAGAAGACGAAAGAAGTTTATCAACGCGTCGCTGAACGTGCGGGCAAGACTGAGTTCACCGGCTACGAGTCCACGCGGCTTGCGGGCGCGAAGGTCGTCGCGCTGATCAAGGGCGAGGAAGAGGTCGAAGTCTTGCGCGCGGGTGAAGATGGCGAGGTCGTGCTTGATCGCACGCCGTTCTACGCGGAGGCGGGCGGGCAGGTGGGCGACGTGGGCACGCTCGTGCGCGCGGTCACGCAGCGCGATTGGGCGGAGACGACGAAGCCGGAAGAGGCGCACGTCACGGTCAACGATACGGTCGCGCCTGTGGGTGGGACTTACGTGCATCGCGTGATGGTTGATCGCGGCTCGCTGCACGTCGGCGATGAAGTCTTGGCGCAAGTGGACGAGGAGAAGCGCGATGCGACGCGGCGGAATCACACGGCGACGCATTTGATTCATGCGGCGTTGCGCGAAGTCTTGGGCGCGCATGTGAAGCAGGCCGGGTCGCTTGTCGCGCCGAATCGGCTGCGTTTCGACTTCACGCACTATCAACCTTTGACGCGCGATGAGATCGCGGAGCTTGAGCGTTTGGTCAATTATCAAATCCTGCGCAACACGCCGGTTGAGACAAAGGTATTGCCGATTGAGCAAGCGATGCAGTCGGGCGCGATGGCGCTGTTTGGCGAGAAGTATGCGGAGATGGTGCGTGTGTTGACTGTGCCCGGCTTCTCGCAGGAGTTGTGCGGCGGCACGCACGTGCGGGCGACAGGCGACATCGGGCTGTTCAAGATCATCAAGGACGAATCAATCGCTTCGGGCACGCGCCGCATCGAGGCCGTCACGGGCGCAGACGCTTTCACGCGTTTTCAAGAGACGGAGGCGCTCGTCGATCAGTTGACGGGCGAGTTACACACGACGCGCAACGATCTACCGGCCTCGGTCGAGAAGTTACAAGAAGAGTTGAAGCGTGCGCGGCGCGAGGCGGAAGAGTTGAAGTTACGGTTGGCGAGCGGCGCAATCAGCACAAGCGCGGCGAACGGCAACGATGTGCGCGAGGTCGCGGGCGTGAAGGTGTTGGCGCGCGAGGCGAGTGAGTTGGATGCGGCGGGCCTTCGGCAACTGTCCGACACGCTGTTGGCGCGCGTGCAGTCGGGCATAGTTGTACTCGGTCGCCGCGCGGATGGGAAGGTCTCTCTGATCGTCCGCACGTCGAAAGACTTGCACACACGTGTCCCGGCCGGCCAAGTGATCCGCGAGCTTGCGCCGATTATTGGTGGACGCGGCGGCGGCAAGCCCGATATGGCCGAGGGCGGTGGCGCGCAACCCGACAAACTGCCCGACGCGCTCGAAGCCAGCTACGGCGTCGTCGAGCGTCTGTTAGCGCAGAACGCGGGTTAGCTTGAGAACGATGAACGATGAATGAAAGACGACTGCTTTTAGTTCATCGTTCATCGTTTACCGGAGATTACGGCGTGGTTTTCGTCGTCATCTCTTTCTGTTTGTCCGTGAGCGGAATGTTCATCTTTTCGAGCGTCACGGCGTTGAGCGTGCCCGTCACTTTCAGCCCCTCGGCCGCTTGGTACTTCTTGAGCCCAGCGCGCGTGTCCGGGTTTAATTTCCCGTCCGCCGCACCGTTGTAGAAGCCGCGCTGCTTGAGTATGTTCTGCGCCTGTGTGATCTGATCTTTCGTGGCGCGGAAGATGGGGCCTCGTTTCTTGCTGGTCGCGGCATTGGTGTTCTTGGCCGCGGAGGAGTTAGTGTTCTGCGCTGTTACTGCGGTGGCGCAGGTCAAGAGTAACGCGAAGACGACTAAGCTTAGTCTGTGCATCGTAGTCTCCTTCTAGTTGTAAGCGCTTAGTGAGGCGCTTGGAAGTTTGAAACGGTGTTAGGTCTGTTGCCCGCTTGTTCTGTTGAGCGCACTAATCATACACCCTCTGTCAAGCCCTAAACGCGATTTTTCCGGCTGATGTGCAAAGTTGTTGTGCACGTTCGCGGCCGTGTGCTACTCTGCTAATGTGTTCGCTGGCTGGCGAACGCGCCCCGAAGGGGCCGTGAAAAACTCGCGCCCCGCCCCAACCTCAACAAAATTCCCACGTGCGGTTTGCAGGAGACGCGGGCTGAAAGACCGCGCGCCAAGACGGCGCGACCCGCTTCGCACCCCGTCCGAAAATCAAGTGGTATGAAAAAGTTTTCCTTCCTCGTCGGCATCAGCCTGTTGTTCGTCGTCGCTACCGGCGCGCACGCGCAGACACCTGATGCGCGTTACGTCTATAACAATTTCGATTTTGCGAACGGCGTGCAGGTCACAACGCCTAAGCCGGTGCCAACACCGCGCCATGTGCGGCTGACGGCGATGCACATCGCGGAGTTGAAGCGCGACGGCGCGCAGATCATCACTGCGCCGAGCCTAAGCATGACGGCGAGCCAGTCGCTTGACGGCTTCACGACCGGCAATCCGGCAATTGACGCGCTCATCGCCGCCGCCGGTGCGCACAACGGCGTTGACCCTGTGCTGCTCTACGCGATCATGCACCGCGAGTCGTCGTTCCACACGGGCGCGGTCTCACCGAAAGGTGCGCGCGGACTGATGCAGTTGATGCCGGGCACGGCGGCGCGCTTCGGCGTGCGCAACATCTTCGACCCGGCGCAGAACATCGAAGGCGGCGCGCGCTACGTGCGCTTTCTGCTCGACTATTTCAACGGCGACGTGCGGCTCGCGCTCGCGGGCTACAACGCGGGCGAAGGCGCGGTCAGCAAGTATGGTGGCATCCCGCCGTATCGTGAGACGCAAGAGTATGTGCGCTTGATCGGCGAGCGTTACGCTTTGATGCGCAACCCGCAGACGGCGCGCATGGCTCAGACGGTTACGCGCACGCAGGCGGCGGCGCTCGCTAACGCGCAGCCGGTTGCGCCCGTCTATGAGCGCAACGTCTATGCCGTGCGTCTGCCCGACGGGCAATTGATGCTCGTGAGCCAGTAAACAGACAGGAGAACTAGAGGCTAGATCTCAGATGTTAGATGCTGGTTTTCACTAGCATCTAACATCCGACATCTAGCCTCTCTTTCGTATCCGTTTCAAAGTTTCGCGCTCTTTCGGTATGATGCGCGTTGCGCTGCGATGCGCAAGTGATCACTATTCGGAGTTCGCCTGCACGTGTTTCCTGCACTAGATGCTAACGTTCGGTCGTCCAACAACGAACGACCGCGCCGCGCGCTCGTCTTTGCCGACAACGCCGAGTTGCTCGCACGCCTCACAAGCGCCGGTTACGAAGCGCAAGCGGCTGCGGCAGACAAAGCGCTGCGCGTAGTCAGCGAGTTCGCGCCCGATCTATTGCTCGTCGAGTTGCGCGACGGCACAACTGCGCAAGCGGGCCTTGATGGTCTCGCGCTCGCCGCGCAGTTGCGCGCCGCGCCGCAGACGCATGCGCTGCCGCTCGTCTTGCTCTTTCACGCGGACGACGCGGCGCAACGTCAAGCCGCGCTCCAACTCGGCGCAGACGACTATTTCGCGCTCGCCGCCACGCCCGCCGAACTGCGCGCACGCCTCGAAGCCTTGCTCTGGCGCATGGAAGCGAGCCGCCGCGCCGTCGCGCTCAACGCGGCCGCCATCGGCGCAGAGATTGACGACTTCATGCGCCTGCTCGATGCCGCGCGCGCAGACATAGAGGCGGGCGCACACGGCGCGCTCGCGCTCGTCACCGCCGCGCCGGACGAAGCACAAGACTCTGCGACGCGCGAACGCACGCTCGCCGCCGCGCACGATTTTTTCAAACTCAATTTGCGCCGGCTCGACCTCATCGCCTTCTACGGCCCGACCATGCTGCTCGTCTATCTGCCGCGCAAAGGGCCGGGCACAGCGAGCAGTACATTGGCTCGTCTGCGCAACGAGTTCGTCGCCGCGCACACGGGTTGTCGGTTGACGGTCGGGCTGGCGACTTTTCCGGCCGACGGGCGCGAGATCGAGACTTTGATCGAGCGCGCCGAAGCCAGATTTGAAGTGCCGCCCGGCGAGCCGGCGCAAACGCCCGTTGCCGCGCTCGAAGCAGATGCGGCGCATGCGTCCGAACCGGCCGCGCCCGCAGAGACTTGGCCGGCCGCCACGTCTGCGCGCGCTGCTGCTGCGCTTGAAGAGACGGACGCACAAGTGGTCGCGCAAGTTGGCCGAGTTGAAACTGCGACTGCGTCGGCGGAGCAGACACAACCGGCGCGTGAGTCGGATGAGGCGGTTGAGCGCAGGCGCGCGCGGCCCGTCCGCGAATCGAAGCAACCGGACGCGCTCGAAGCGGCGGTCTTGCCTGCGGCGACGGGCACACGTTACAGCACGGGGCAAGCGCTGGCGCGGGCTGCGCTCGAAGCGGCGGGGCGTGAACGCGAGCGGCGCACGCGTGGCGCGACGATGCCGCGTCGTCTGTTGCTGACAGTCTCGGATGCGGCCCGTGTGGCGCAGGTCAATCTGTTGCTGCGTTCGGCCGGTTATGAAGTGCGCGCGGCCTTTGACGCGCATCAGGCTTTAAATCTTTTACGCATCGAACGCCCCGACTTGCTCGTATTAGATTTCGACCTGCACGGCTTGAACGGGTTGGAGACGCTGCGGCGTCTGGCGCAACAGCATCAAGGTCGTCTGCCTCTGCCGGTCGTGCTGTTTCTGCCGCCGCAGGCACAACGCGAAGAGGTGCGCGTCGAAGCGCAGGCCTTGGGCGCGTGCGGCTTCGTCAATCTCCCTTACGAGCCGGTCGCGCTGCTCGATGCCGTGCGCACGACGGGCACACCTGACGAGAAGGAGTAAAGAGATGTTTTGTGGCAACTGCGGCGCAGACATTCCGGCGCACTTGCGCTTCTGCACCACTTGCGGCGCACCGACCGACAACGAAGAGACGCGCGTGGCGACCGAAGAGACCCGCGTCGCTGAACCGCGCGGCGCTGAACCGCGCACGGAACTCGCGCGCGCGGATTGGCCCGCCTCAGCGCACAACGTATCGCCAGCATCGCCGCGCGCCGCCTTGTCGCGCACGGATGATGATCAAGAGCACGTCATCTTCACTGTGCGCCCGACGTTCATGTTCGTCGGCATGGGCTACATCATCGCGGCGCTTGGCGCAATTTTATTGACCGTCCTGCTCGCGCTCTACGTCCGGCAGATGCCGGTCATCTACGCTCTGCCCGTCGCGCTCCTCTTGCTGCTTATCCCCGCTTGGAAGCATCTCAAACGTAACGCGCTCAAGTACACCTTGACCGACTCGAAGATCGAGATTGACGAAGGCCTCATCTCGCGCCGCACGCGCAACATCCCCTTGCGCAACATCCAAGACGTGACCGTCTCCGCTTCGCTCACCCAACGCCTGCTCGGTTTCGGCAATCTGCTGATTGACAACGCCAGCGAACTCGGCGGCACCACCACCATGCACAACATCCCCAAGCCCCGTCGCCACGCCGAACTGATCTTGCGCGAACTCCGGCGCTGGCACTGACACGCACCACACGTTAAAATTATCTGGAACTACTTTCAGCCGCTGGACATCAAACTAGGCGTTGCTGTCTGTTTAGTTTGCGTTGTTCAGCGTCAGAGGGATTGTTATGCGCGTCGCCTATTTCGCCAAGTTATTCTTGATCGCCTCATTCTTATTGCTTTCCACATCGGCATTTGCTGATGTACCAATCAAAGAAGCCGCTCAATCTTTGCCGGATCAGTTCAGTGATTTTCACGCTTTGAGTGCTGCTCAAATCCCATCTGGATTTACAGAGGTGCAGAGGGCGCAAGATTACGGCATCACTTCTGCTGCCACGCGGTACTACCGGAGAGAAACTAATCCGTTGGCGTCGTATCACGTCACCGTACTTAAAGCGCAATCTGACTCTGAGGCTTATGCTTTACTGACCGCTCAATTGAGTGCGCTGCGCGGACAAAGTGGCGTGTCGTTGTCTAAGTTAGAGGGCGTTGGCACAGTCGGTTTTGCCAAACCGGGGGCCGTCCTGTTTTTTAAGGGTGTGAACTTTGTAATTGTCAGTGCAACGATCCTAGATCGCGCTCCCGACGAATCTATCCTCATCGCACGCTCATTTGCAGAAACACTTGACGCAGGCGCAGGCGAGATTCCACCACTCGCAATGCATCTGCCCGCTTGGGAAACAGCACAGGAGCGCGCGGTGTACGCCGTCAGCTTATCAGGATTGCAAATGTTCGTGCGCAATCAATCTGTGCTTGACGCGGTTTCATTTGAAGGCGGGGCGGAGGCGGTGACGGCGAAGTATGAGCAAGGGCAGCTTGTCATCATCGAGTTTCAGACGCCGCAGCTTGCGGCTGACAATGATGCGCGGATTGGGCAGCGCATCGCGGAGTTGCGGGCGCAGAAGCAGGCGGTGCCATCGGCTTACCGGCGGGTGGGGAACTATGCGGTGTTTGTGTTCGATGCGCCGAGCGAGCAGGCGGCGAATGGGTTGATCGTGCAGGTGAAGTACGAGAAGGTGGTGCAGTGGTTGGGCGAAGACCCGCACAGGTTCGAGCGCGCGAATCGGTTCTGGCTGAACATGTCGGGCAGCCTCATCATCAACACGATCAAGGCGACGGCGTTGGCGATCCTCTTGTGCCTCGGCATCGGCGGCGTGTTCGGCAGCGTCATCTTCGCGCGCCGGCGGGCGCAAGCCGCGCTTCATGAACAATACACGGACGCAGGCGGCATGGTGCGCCTGAATCTGGACGAACTCGTCGCGCAACCCGCGCCAACGCGTCTGCTCCCGCCCGGCGACGAATGAGCGTGCGAGGTGCAAAAGCTAGGCGCACAAAAAAGCGCGTTGAAGTGGTCAACACTTCAGCGCGCTTTTTTTATGCCCCCTCTGCTCGATGAAACCTAATCGATCTCGGCCCTAAAACACTTGCGGGTTGCTGGACAACCTGCGAGGTTCCCCCAAAGCCTCCACAGATACGAACCAGCAACCCTGCAACTGCTTGCCCTTCGACTGCACGCCTGCGGCGACCCCGTTCCCCCAAAGAGTCGTCGTAAGCTGGTGCGAGAGAACGCCTCCCCCAAAGCCTTCACTCGCTGCCGTCTCCGAGCCTGACCCGATAACGCTATCTACCCCTTTTCAATTTTAACCGTTTGCGCTTTGAGCAACGACCGTGCCACTTTATTTTAGCGCCCACTCATAAATCATCCGGCCCTTCATTGAGACAATAAAAACGTGGGCGCGAGGACGTTTGTCGAGCACAACGAATGAGGCTGCGCAACCATTCCTATCGGTCAAGCTTGCATTCTTTCAATACTAACGAGCAGTACACTTGCACGATTTGCAAACGCATCAGTTGTGAGTTCAGAGCGCACGAATGGCCGACCTTAGTCTTCTTGAACCGGCGTGCCTCAAAATTTTTCCAACTCGAACGCCGCACGCACCTCGCCCACTAGTTCGCCGCGATGGTTGCGCACGTCGAAGCGCGCATAAGGCGCAAGGGCTGCGTGCGCCGCTTTATCCAGCACGCCGAGTTGTCGGAGCGATTCGATGACGACGGTCGGGCGGGCGCGCAGGTTCTCGCCGTCCTCGATCTTGAGCGCTAACCCTAAGCCGCGCGGCCACCGAGCCGTCGGGCGCACGCCCGCCGTATAGACGCCCTCCGCGCCGATCTTCGAGACGACTGCGCCGCGCGTCGCCCGCATGACCTCTGTATCGAGTCGCTCGCCCGCGCCGCCGACGAGTTCCGGGTAAGTCGTCAACGCCTGCACGATCCTCTGACAAGCCGCGCGCGTCATCTCTTCAAACTCCGTCGGCGGCGCGACCAGCCGCGCGTACATCAACGCCATCGCTTGCACCGGCACACCGAAGACCGGTACGCCGCAGCCGTCTACACCAATCGCCAACTCTGCGCGCGGCACACCGGCAAACTGCGCGACCGTCTCTGCGATAGCTTGCTGCACAGGATTATCGAGTTGGTCGTAAGTCTCAATCGGCGCGCCGAGATGAAGCGCGAGCGCGAGCAAGCCCGCGTGTTTACCCGAACAGTTATTTTGCAGCACGCGAAACGGTTCGCCGCGCTCGCGCATCGCCAGCGCGACCTCACGGTTGAACGGCTCATGCACGCCGCACTTCAACGCGCTCTCGTCTAAACCGATCTTGCGCAGCATCCCCGCGACCGTCGCCTCGTGCAATGGCTCACCGCTATGCGAACCGCACGCGATGGCGATCTCGCGTTCACTAAAGCCGAACCCGTCAGCCGCGCCAGACGCGACAAGCGGCAACGATTGAAACGGCTTCGCCGACGAGCGCAGATATGTAACCATCTCCGGCGCACCGAGGCGCGCAACGACGCGCCCATCCGCATCAACCGCGATGACGTGCCCGCGATGGCGCGACTCTGTGATCGCGCCGCGTCGCACCTCGACGAGCGGCGCGGGCGCGTGTGTTTGCGTCTGCTTTGCTTGGCTCATTGGCTGAGAGGCTTTAACGCTCGCCGCGTTCGTGTTCGACGGTTGATTCGAGTTCGACGACGAGTTTGCGTATGACCGGCTGATCCATCGGCTCAAGCAGCCGGAGTGCTTCATCGAGCACGCGCCGTTGATACTCAGGCCAATCGGGTGCGCCGGCGACGCTGCCGAGTTGGCCCTTGTAGTAGCCGCCGCGCGGCGGACGCACGCGCTCTGCGATCTCGCGTTCGACCACCAACATCATCGTCGGCACACCCTCAGCTTCGAGCGCACGCGCCGCGAGCGCCAACGTCTGATGACAGAGACGCGATGCAGGGATCAACAGAGCCGCCTGCACTTCATAACGTTTGACGCGCGCGATCAACTCCGGCAAGGTGTTGCGCACAAACCGCGCCGCATGCGGAATGAAACCGCAGAGACTCCAGAAGACCGGATTGAGTTGCCCGATGATGCCGTTGCCCTCAAACTCGAAGAGCCGCGCGAGCGGTAGCTGCGCATTCATGTCGCGCTCGACGGCGGCTGGATCATAGCCGCGCACCGACCAACGCAAGTCCGCTGCTTCGATCTCGACGGGGATTTCACGGAAGCTCGTATCGCCATCGGCGAGCGTGGTGTCGAACGGTTCGGTGCCGTCAATGTACGCGCCCGCCGAAGAGATGAGACCCAAGTTGAGCATTGGCAGCGCGCGGCGCAAAGGCTGAAACGGCGCGCGCTTGTTCATGACCCAAGGATACTCTTCGCCCACGTCGTCGCCGTGCATCTCATGTATGCGCTGCCAACGCTTGTAAGTTTCGCGCCACTCGTCTATGTGTTCAATCGTGTCCACGTTTTTGATCCTTCTGCAAAATATCAGATTCACTACACGCGCCGCCGTGCGAGGACGAGCAACGCCAACGCGCCCGCCAACATGCCTAGTCCTAACGCGCCGACCGAATAGCCGTGCAGGCTATTGAACGCGACGCGCACCGGATCGTTAGTCGCTACGTCATCAATCGGTCGCCCCAACGCATGGCGCAATGCCAACAACCGCGCGTTAATGATCCAATGCCCGACGAACGTCGTCAGCGCGACAAACGCCAACGCGATCACCTCAAGCAGCCACGCGCGCCGGCTTGCCGTGCTGCGCCCGACGAACGCGCTGGCAATTAACAACAGACTGATGATCAGTCCTGCGACGTTCACGATGCCAAGCGTGCGTGTGACGAGATTGCCGGCCAGTTCGTGCGTCGGCAGCACGGCGAAGGCGCTTGGCGCGACGGCAAAACTGAAGCAGACGGCCGCGCCCAACCAGATGGCGATGAGCAACAGCCGCGCGTCGCGGACGATTGTATGGCCAACGTTAGTCGGCGCGCGCATCTCTGCTTCGGCGCGCGCGTCGTGCGCTGCCAGCGCCGTCCGTCCGTCTTTCACTTCGACGCTCATCAATCGTAATCCATGATCTCAGCCAAGAGTTTGATGATAGGCAGTTCGACCTGTGGCGGCGTCAACTCGCGCGGGTCGGGCACGGTCAACAACCACGCGAGCGCGCCATCAAGTTGCGCCTGATAGTCAACGAGATCGAGCGACATGAACTGCGGCACGCCGAGCCGCGCGAACTTCTCTTTCGCCATCTGGTACATGCGCCGCGCCGCGCCGGGACGGCCGATCTCCAGATGATGAAAGGCGACGGCCGATTGAATCATCGCCTGCAAGAACAGCTTCTCGCGCGGCCCCGCATCGTCGCGCCAACGATCCTCCCAAGCATCGTGCGCCGCATGAAACTCGCCCGCGTTGTAGAGATCGATCCCGGCAATGTATTCAATCGGATACGCCGCCACGTGCGCCGCCGTGTACGCCGACCGCTCGCTGTCTGTCATCTGGCGCATTATACAGAAGTAGACAGTAGGCGGTAGGCAGTAGACAGTAGAAATTTTTGCGTCCTTCTTTGCGCCTTTGTGTCTTTGCGTGAGGTTTCTCTTTCGTATGCAATTACCTCACGCAAAGACGCAAAGCTGTCGGCCGTTCAACGTTGCGCGCCTTGCAGACGTGACGCGATGACTTTGGCGGCGGTTGCGCCTGCGCCGGTTGCGCCCGCAATGGTTGGCGCGCGCGGGTTGGCCACGTCGCCGATGGCGAAGACGTGCGCGACGGTCGTCTCTTGTTCGCTCGTGACTGTGATGTAGCCTTGTTCGTCCGTCCGCAACTGCGCGCGAAACAATTCTGTGTTCGGCTCGACGCCGATGCGTATGAGCACGCCGCCGACGGCCATCTGAAAGGGTTTGATTGCGCCGCGCCGCCTGATCTCGACCGCTTCCGCCCGCTCGCCGCCGATGATGCGCGTGACCCATGCCTCAGTAAAGACCGTGATGCAATGCTCTGCGCGCAGCCGTTCGACGAACTCCGGGCGCGCACGCAGACGTGCGCCGCGATGGACGAGCGTCACGGTCGGGCAGACTTCGGCGAGCAGCAAAGCGTTCTCGACCGCCGCATCGCCGCCGCCGACGATGCACACATCCTTGCCCGCCACTTGGTCGCGCTCGCGCACGCCCGACTCCAACACGCCGCGCCCCGCAAACTCCGCCTCGCCCGGCACGCCAAGCTTGCGTCGTCTGACGCCCGTCGCAATGATCAGACAGATCGCCTGCAACTCTTCGCCGCTACGCACGAGTACGCGCTTCGCCGTCAAGTCCACGCGCTCGATCTCCGTCTCTGTCCAGAGATCAAATTCCGCCGCTTCGATCTGCGCCGCAAACAGATCGCGCAGCGCCCGTCCGTCCGTCGCTTGCACGCCGAGATAGTTATTGATCGGATTATAGACCCGCAGCAGTTGCCCGCCGATCTCACTGCTGGCTTCGAGCACGAGCGCATCCAGCCCCAACTCGTCGCACCACAGCGCCGCCGACAACCCGGCCGCCCCCGCGCCAATGATAATTACGTCGAGCATATAAGCAGTAGGCAGTAAGCAGTAGGCAGTGAAAACAAGACTGCTCTTGCTGCTTACTGCCTACTTTTCCAGATTCGCGTAGCCGCCGCGATAGTAGAGCAATGGGTGTGCGTCTTCGCGCACGTGTGTGTGTTCGACTTCGCCGACGAAGATGGTATGGTCGCCGCCTTCGTAAGCAGCTTTGAGCCGACATTCAAGCGCGGCGAGCGCGTCCACGAGCACGGGCGCGCCAGTGTTGCCCGGCTGATAGCCGACGCCTGTGAACTTATCCGGTTCGCGCGAAGCAAAGAGGCGCGAGAGATGTTCCTGCTCCGTGCTCAAGACGTTGACGACGAAGCTGCCGCTCGCTTGCAAGGCAGCATGTATGTAAGCGCTGCGATCAATGCAGACGAGCACGAGCGGCGGCTCAAGCGAGAGCGAACTGAAGGCGCTGACGGTCAGACCGAGTGGGCGCGCGTCTGCGTCCGCTGTGGTCACCACCGTCACGCCGCTCGCAAAACGGCTGAGCGCCGTGCGGAACTGGCTTTTATCAACCGGCACAACCGAATCTCCGAATCTCTTAGTTGGATGAAGCAATGAGCATAGCACAGAAGCGCACAGTTCAAAGTTCAAGGTTCAAAGTTTGAATTAACTTTGGACTCGAACCTTGAACTTAGTGTAACGCGATTACAAATGAAAAATAAGATCGCATGTCTGCCGTTGTCGGTGTGCGCGCAGAGTCGGCGCAAACTTTTTCGTCTCTGCGCAATGGTCGTTCGTCTAACCAAGTGGCAAGGGGGAAACGCCGAGACAGTCGCAGCCGGAACGGGGCGCGCGCAGGCGCGCGTCAGTGGTGTGGTGTGGCCTCTCTCCCAAGTGTTCGGCGGTACACCCGAAGACTTATAACCAACGGAGGGAGCAAAGAAGATGAACGAAAAACTTTTTCGCGGCGTGCTGCTATCGGCCGCATTACTAACGCTGTTCGGCTTGACGGGAGTAGTGCAAGGGCAGACCGCGCCCTGTGGTGATCGCTGCCAAGATCGCAGAGACATCCGGCGCGACACGCGCGACATTCGCCATGACCGGCGCGACCTGCGTCAAGACGGGCACGAACGGCGCGCGGACATCCGTGACCTGCGCGAAGACAGGCGAGAGGGCGAGTCGCAAGCCGACTTGCGTGCAGACCGCAGAGACCTTCGCCGTGACGCGCATGACATTCGCAGCGACCACCTTGACCTGCATCAAGATCGCCGTGACCGCCGCGCCGACGTGCGCGATCTGCGCCACGACCGGCGGCATCGCTAAGAGTGTCGAATATAACTGTTGCAGCAGGGATAAGCCTTGCTCTTAACGGTTATAGCCGACGTTAAAAACAACCTCCACGATCATCAATCGTGGAGGTTGTTCTCATGTCCGAGCGCGTTGCCGCACGGCCATTAACGTTCCGGGTCTTCGAGTTTGACGCAATCGTTGAGGCGTGTGATGACCAAGCCTTCGCGGACTCGGAAGCGACAGGCGAGCGCGGTCTTGTCTTCGCAGGCGGCCGGGTCGCCATCCTTGTACCAGAACTGGCAGTTGGTGCAGTCGCCGTTCCAGCAAAAATCGCCGTAGGAGATGCTGCGCAGCGCGAGGAACTGAAAGCAGCGCAGCAGCCGGTTGTTCTCCGGCACGGCGACACGCCGGCCCAGCACCTCGATCTGAATCAGTCTGTCGTAAGGCTCGAACAGGTCGTCGTTGATCACGGGAACGGCTCGACTCCGACCGGAGAAGTTAGCAAAACACCGGTGAGTATAACTGAAAAGCCGTGACAGGTGACAAGTGACAAATGACAGGAAGGAATTTTTTCTTGTCACTTGCCACCTGTCACTTGTCACGGCTTTTCTCACTTGTCACTCGTCACTACTTTTCTTACACTGGTCGTGTTAAGGAGGAAGCACGAACGTGGGCTTAGTCATATACGTGAAGCCGGGTTGCCCTTATTGCCAGCAGGCGCGCGATTATTACAACTCGCAGGGCATCCCGTTCATCGAATACGACGCGCAGAACGACCGGGCACGACGTAAAGAGATGTTCGCTTATTCGGGCGACGACCCGACCGTGCCGTGTATCGTCGAGAACGGCGTCTATAAGCAATCGGGTTGGGGCGACCCGCTGCGTGGTTGAACGGTGCACGACTGAAGCGAGCCGTGCGCTCGCTGAACGATTGACAAACTAAAGATTGAAGCACGAAGTCAGACGCACAAACATATAGCCGACACACGAAGCAGATTCGTGCTTGTGCGTCTGACTTCGTGATTCATCTGCTCCGGCTGTGCCCTCGCCGCTTGAGTTGCGCCAACGACCGACTTCAATCCGATCCTTCAAATGCAGGAGACATGTTATGCGTAAGCAGTTCCCCTTCATCTTTCAGCTTGTGCTGATGCTCGCTATGACTACGAGTTTGAATCACAATGTGCTGGCGCAAAATCTGATCACAGGTTTGAAAGCGCCCGCAGCCAACAGAATTCCCAAGCCCGACACCACCAACGGCGACACGCGCGTGGACAACTATTTCTGGCTGCGCGAGAAGAAGAACCCCGAAGTCATCGCTTACCTTGAAGCCGAGAACGCTTACACCGGCGCGACGATGAAGCCGACCGAACCGCTCCAACAGAAGCTCTACACAGAGATGCTCGCGCGCATCAAGCAGACCGATCAGAACGTGCCTTATAAGCTCGGCGATTACTACTACTACACGCGCACAGTCAAAGACCTACAGTATCCAATCTACTGTCGCAAACACGGCAGCCTCGACGCGAAGGAAGAGGTCACGCTTGATCTCAACGAGATGGCGAAGGGTTTGAAGTTTCTCGCCATCGGCGCATACGCCGTCAGCGACGATGGCAACTTGCTCGCCTACACAACCGACACGACCGGCTATCGCCAGTACACGCTCCACGTCAAAGACCTGCGCGCCGGGCACGTGCTGCCCGACACCGTGGAGCGCGTGGACACGGTTATGTGGGCACAGGACAACAAGACTCTGTTCTACGTGACCGAAGACGCGGTGACGAAACGCTCCGACAAGTTCTTCCGCCACGCGCTCGGCACAGACGCTTACGATCTGGTTTACGAAGACAAGGACGAACTCTACGACCTCGGCGCATATCGCACGCGCGACAAGGCGCTCATCGTCGTCCAGAGCGAGAGCAAGACGACCGCAGAGGCGCGCTACATCCCGGCCGACCGCCCCACGGAAGCGCCGCATCTCGTGCTCGCACGCGAGAACGATCACAAATACTTCATAGATCATCGCGGCGACCTGCTCTACATTCGCACCAACAAGAACGCGAAGAACTACCGGCTCGTCTCTGCGCCGTTGAGCGATCCGTCGATGCAGAACTGGCAAGAGGTCGTGCCGCACCGGCCCGAAGTCAAACTCGACGACTTCGATCTCTTCGCCAATCACCTCGTCTTATCAGAGCGCACGCGAGGGTTGCAGACCATCCAGATCATAGACCTGCGCGCACACAAGGCGCACGAGCTTGCGTTCCCTGAGCCGGTCTATACGGCGGCGCTCGATGCGAACCGCGAGTTCAACACAAACGTCTTGCGCTTCCGCTATCAGTCGTTGACGACACCCAACTCCGTCTTCGACTACGACATGACGACGCGCGCGCGCAAACTGCTCAAGCAGACCGAAGTGCTCGGCGGCTACAACCCGGCCAACTACACGGCCGAGCGCGTCTATGCGACCGCGACGGACGGCACAAAGATTCCGATCTCGCTTGTCTATCGCAAAGGCATGAAGCGCGACGGCAAGAGTCCGATGCTGCTATACGGTTACGGCTCTTACGGCATCTCGATTGATCCTAACTTCAACTCGAACCGCGTCAGTCTGCTTGATCGCGGCGTCATCTACGCCATCGCGCACATACGCGGCGGCGGCGAACTCGGCGAAGATTGGCGCGAAGCGGGGCGCATGATGAAGAAGAAAAACACCTTCACAGACTTCATCAATTGCGCCGAAGATTTGATCAAACAGAAGTACACTTCAAGCGACCGGCTCGTGATTCAAGGCGGGAGCGCAGGCGGCTTACTCATGGGCGCGGTCGTGAACATGCGTCCCGATCTCTTCAAAGCGGTCGTCGCGCAAGTGCCGTTCGTTGATGTCGTCAATACGATGCTCGACGCTTCCTTGCCGCTCACCACCGGCGAATATCTCGAATGGGGCAACCCGAACGAGAAGGCGGCTTACGATTACATCAAGTCCTACTCGCCCTACGACAACATCACGGCGAAAGCTTATCCGGCGATGCTCGTCAAAGTTTCGCTGAACGATTCACAAGTGCCTTACTGGGAGGGCACGAAGTTCGTCGCCAAAATGCGCGCGTTGAAGACCGACAACAACCCGCTCTTGCTCAAGGTCAACATGGGCGCAGGGCACGGCGGCGCATCGGGTCGCTACGACGCCCTGCACGACCTCGCCTTCGACTACGCCTTCATGCTCAGTCAAATGGGCATCACCAACTAAGGCAAGGGCGGTTCGACTTGAGCCGCCCTTTAGCTTTGCTTTAGAGCAATTCATTGTCGCGCGTAACGCGAGATCAGTTCGCCAAAGGAATTTAAATTATGCGGCTCTTGATCTGCTCCTTCGTCTTGTTACTCTCTTTCGCCGCGCTTTGTCTCGCGCAAGCACCGGCGCAAACTTTTCGCGGCACAATCGGCGAGCAATCTGTCGTCGTCAAGCTGCAACGCGACGGCAACAAGCTCACCGGCAGTTACAGCTACGAGCGCATCGGGCAGAGCATTACGCTCAAAGGTCAGATTGATGCGCAGGGCAACGTGACGCTTGCGGAGTTTGACAATGCGGGGCGACAGACCGGCAAGTTTAAGGGCAAGTTAGAGCCGGACGAGGAACGCACCGACGCCTTCATCCTCGACGGCACATGGACGCGCCCCGATGGCAGCCACGAAACAAGTTTCGATCTACACGAGCAACAACTCGCTTTCACTAACGGACTGCAATTCACTTCAAAGACGATTGCGGATCGGCGGCTCAACATTAAAGCCATCTACCCGCAACTCGCAGGCGGCGACGCGCCCGGTGTCATCGCCTTCAATCGCGCGGCCGAATCGCTTGTGACAAAGTTGGTCAACGATTACAAGAAGGATTTTGTGCCGACCGATCACGGCGGCGGGTTTGAGACCGATTACAACGTGCTGCTAGCTAATGATGATCTCGTCAGCGTCGAGCTTAACGAAGAGTATTGGGGCGGCGCACATCCCGAAGCGAGTCATGATGCTGTGACTTATGACTTGCGCAATGGTCGCGCCCTTGTCCTCGCCTCGCTCTTTAAACCGGGCGCAAAATATGCAGACGTGTTGCGGCGGGCGGCGCGCGCAGACATGCTCGCACGTTTGAAGCGGCTCGATACGAAGAACAATGAAAACAAACAGGACTACGAGTCGTTCTTTTCAGATGATGAGTTGAAAGAGTGGGGTGCATGGGGCTTGACGCCGCGCGGGCTAGTGCTCTACTTCGATCTGCCGCACGTCATCGCGGTCTTCGACAAAGCCTCCATCCCTTGGGCTGAACTGAAAGACATGCTCGATCCGAAAGGGCCGGCCGCACAGTTTGCGCAAACGAACGGCGCGCGTTGAGTGTGGCGTTAAAGTTATTTTGCCGATCTCAAATTTGAAATTTCAAATTTGAGATTCATCGGAGTTGCGCGCGTGCGGGCGTTGGGAGTTTAATAGCAGCAAGAAAAATGCTCGGTTCGACGCTCCTCAATTACCGCATCATCGAAAAGCTCGGCACAGGCGGGCAAGGCACGGTCTATAAAGCGCAGGACACGCGGCTGGGGCGCACGCTCGTCGTCAAAGTCCTCTCGCCAGAGTTGACGGCGCGCGAGGTCAATCTCAAACGCTTCGAGCGCGAGGCACAGCTTGCTTCGTCGCTCGACCATCCGAACATCTGCATCATCTACGGGCTGCACGAAGCGGGCGGCATCCACTTCATCACGATGCAGCACATCGAAGGCAAGAACGTCCGCCAACTCGTCAACGGTCGCCCGCTTGAGTTGCGCAGCGCCCTCTCGCTCGCCCTGCAAGTCGCAGACGCTCTGGCCGCCGCCCACGCACGCGGCGTCATCCACCGCGACATCAAAGCCGGCAACGTGATGGTCACAGAGAACGGCATGGCCAAGATTCTCGACTTCGGTTTGGCCAAGCTGACGGACGAGAGCGGCGCGGACAAATCCGACATGCACTTGACCGAACTCGGCATCCCTTACGGCACGGCGACATATGCTGCGCCCGAACAAGCGACGGGCGGGCGCGTGGATCATCGCGCAGATATTTTCTCGACGGGCGTTCTGCTCTACGAGATGCTCACAGGGATTTGGCCATTTCAAGGCAAGACGAGCGTTGAGGTGCGCTACGCCGTCTTGCACGACACGCCGCGACCCGTCAGCGATTATCGGCAAGATGCGCCGCCGCGTGTGCAGCAGATACTCGACCGCGCGCTCGCTAAAAAACCGGCCGACCGTTATCAACGCATGGCCGAGATGCGCGACGACCTGCGCGCCGTCTTGCATGAGGTGAACGCTGTGCGCGGGCAGACGTCAATCGAAGACACGTTCACGCCCGTCGCGCCGCGCCATCAACAGGCGACCACCTTCGGGCGCACGTTCAAACGTTGGCTGCGCAACATCACGGGCACAGGCGAGACGAGTTCCGTCCCGCCTGCCGCTTCGACCTCATCGGTGCGTGCCAGCAATCCCGTTGACGATACGCCGCAGACGAGCGTGCCCGACGGGCAGAAGTCAATCGCCATTCTGCCGTTTCGTAATCTGAGCGGCGACCCTGCGGTCAGCTTCTACGAGTTCTCGCTCGCCGATGCGGTCATCACAGAACTGGCGCGTCTGCGCTCGCTCATCGTGCGCCCCAGTTCGCTCATCGTGAAGTATCAAGGGCAGCAGGTTGACCCGCGCGAGGCTGGGCGCGAGATGAGCGTCGGCGCAGTCTTGTCCGCAAACTTCCTGCGCGCGGGCGATAAGCTCAGGGTCAATGCGCAACTGCTCGACGTGGAGACGGGCGATCTGTTGTGGAGTGATCGCATTGACGCTTCGGCCGCAGACCTGATCGCTGTGCAGGACATGATCGCGGAGCACATCGTCGCAGGCTTGCGGCTTGAGTTGACGCCCGACGAGAAAGACGGCCTCGCGCAACGCGCGAGCGACAACGCCGAAGCTTACGAAGAGTACCTGCGCGGGCGCGACGCGATGGGGCGCTATATCTATCACACGCTCGCCAATGAAGATGTCGAAGCCGCCATCGCACACTTCAAACGCGCCCTCGAGCTTGATCCAGATTTCGCGCTCGCGCATTGTGCGCTTGGCGGTTGTTATGCGAACCGCGTCATCAAGGCGATGGGCGATGCGGACGATTACGACCGTGCCGAAGAGGAGTTCAACAAAGGACTCGCGCTCGATCCGAAAAATAACGAAGCGCGCATGCACATGATCTTCATCTATCTCTGGCGCGGCGAACGCGCGCAGGCGCGCGCGGAGGTCGAGCGGCTGCGGCATGAAGCGCCGAACGATGTCGGCGTGCATTTCATCAGCGCCTACTTTTACCGGCTCGACGGGCAGTACGATAGAGCCTTGCGCAGTCTCGAACGAATGCTGCGCTTGAATCCGAACGAGCGCGTCGTCGTCAGCTACAACCGCGCGCGCGTCTTTATGTATCAAGGTCGCTACGCAGATGCTTTGCTCGAACTGCAACAGGGCGCGGCCGTCGAGCCTGATCATCCATTGATTAGAACCTTCACCGCCGTCTGGCACTACCGGCAAGGCGAACCCGAAAAGGCCGTCGCGATCTTAGAAGGCGTGCTCCAGAGCCATCCAGAGATGGACGGCATCCGTCCGCACCTCGCCATCGCCCTCTCGATGTTGGGCCGGCACGAAGAGGCCCGCGCGCAGTTGACCGACCGCGTCAAGCAATTGGCCGACGCAGACCACGACGCGCCCTACTGGCTGGCTTCCGCCTACGCGCTCGAAGGCATGAGGGACGAAGCGTTCGAGTGGCTGGAGCGCGCCATTGACATCGGCAATGAGAACCTGCCATGGTTTGAGGCCAATCCTGTGTGGGCTGGTTTGCGCGCCGACGAACGCTTTCGCGCGCTCATGGCCCGCATCGCGCAGGCGCAATCTGAAGCAAGAGCGAGCGCATGAAGACCTACGTCATCGGCGACGTGCACGGCCGCCGCGCCCAACTCAGACAGTTGCTTGAGTTGATCCCGCGCGACGGCGAGCGCGACATGCTTGTGCTCTTGGGCGACCTCGTAGATCGCGGCGAAGAGATTCCCGGCGTCGTCGCAGATGTGCTCGCGCTCCAACAAGCGCAGCCAGATCGCGTTCTCTGTCTGCGCGGCAATCACGAGCAGATGCTGCTTGATTTCGCGGACAAAGGCGAACTGCTCTGGCTGCACGTCGCCGTCGGCAGCGAACAGACAATTCGACAATACACGGGCGCGGCCATACAGATTCGCACCGAGCATGACTTCGTCAAACTGCGGCAGACCTTCAACGAGGCCGTGCCGCCCGCGCACCTAGAGTTCTTGCGCGGGTTGCCGCTCTGGCACGAAGACGAGTACGCGCTCTATGTCCATGCGGGTCTCAAGGCCGACCAACATCCGCGCGACACGCCCGCACAAACTTTGCTCTGGGCGCGCGATCAAAACTTCTTCAAACACTACACGGGCAAGCCCTGCGTCTTCGGCCACACGCCCGTGCCCTTGCTGCCCTTGCGCGGGCGCATCGGCCGGCACGGCATTTACATCTCACACAGCGCCATCGGCCTCGACACAGGTTTCTCCGACACCTCGCCGCTCAGTTGTCTGCAACTGCCCGACCTGATTCTTTATCAATCCTTCCCCGACGGCCACACCGCCAACTTCCACTTGACCTCCTTCATGCCTGACCCTTTGCGCGCGATGCAGAAGACCGCGACTCTAGCGCAACCCATTGCCGAAGTGTGAAGGCGCAAAAACGTGCGCCTTCAGCTTCAGCGTGCGCTTCGTGCTAACATGCGCGGTGCAATCTTCTCATCACAACAGACGGAGGATCGAACGATGCTGCAAGCAGGCGATACTGCGCCCGATTTCACGGCGCGCGACGAACAAGGCAATGAGCTAAAGTTGTCAGATTTGCGCGGCCAGAACGTGGTGCTCTATTTCTATCCGAAGGACGACACGCCGGGTTGCACGAAAGAGGCTTGCTCGTTCCGCGATGCGCACGACGTCTATCAACAGGAAGGCATCAAGGTGCTCGGCGTTTCGCTTGATGATGAGGCGTCGCATCAAGCGTTCGCGGCGAAGTACAGACTGCCGTTCACGCTGCTCGCGGACACAGACCACAAGGTCGCGGCGGCTTACGGCGTCTATGGCGAGAAACAGCGCGGCGACCAGACGTACATGGGCGTGGAGCGCAAGACGTTTCTGATTGACAAGGAAGGCAAGATCAAAAAAGTCTTCGACAAGGTCAACGTCGAACAGCACGCCGACGAAGTGCTCGCAGCTTTTCGTGATTAAGCCTGCCGCTCAAGAATGAAGCGCGCGAGCGCCCGCAGCATGACGGTCGGGTGCGCGGTCTGATCGAGCGCGCCCAGCGCCCGCATATAGACGAGGCGCGCACGCGCGCGCGCGGCTTCAAGCCCATAGAGCGCCGGATATGTGGCCTTGCGCGCGCGCGCGTCTTTGCCGGGCGTCTTGCCTAAGTCGGCGGCCGTCGAGGTTACATCGAGCAAGTCGTCGGTGATTTGAAAGAGTAAGCCGAGGTGTTCAGCGTAAGCGGTGATCACGGCGAGTTTGATTTTGTTGGCCTCCGCGATATGCGCGCCGGCGCGGGCGGCGGCCGTGATGAGCGCGCCGGTCTTGTGCTGGTGAATCGCTTCGAGTTCTGCGTCGTCAACCTCGCGCTCTTCGGCTGCAAGATCGAACGCTTGCCCCGCGACCATGCCGACGGGCGTCCCGGCGGCGCGCGCCAACTCGGCGATGAGCCGGGTGCGCACCGCATTTCTCAGCGCTTCATCCTCGGCGATGATCTGAAACGCTAGCGCTTGCAGCGCATCGCCCGCGAGGATGGCCGTGGCTTCACCGAATTCGACGTGACACGTCGGGCGACCACGCCGCAAGTCGTCGTCGTCCATTGCAGGCAAGTCGTCGTGGATGAGCGAGTAGGTATGAATCAGTTCGTAAGCGCACGCGGTTGTGAGTAGATGTTCTACGTCCGCGCCGCAGGTCTCGCCCGCCGCGACGACGAGCGCCGGGCGCAGCCGCTTGCCGCCCGCAAACAGACTCCAACGCATCGCCGCATGCACTTCCTCTGGCGCAGCCGACTCTGCGGGCACGAGCAGGTCGAGTTGCTCGTCCACCAACTCGCGTACGCGCGCGAGGAATGCGCCCACATCAACCCGCGCTTGTGGCGGGTATATGTTAGAAGACGGTCTCATCATCTTCGCGCTCGTCGGTCGTGAGCCGCGTGAGTTCATCTTCGTCGAACGCGCCGACCACAGGTCGTCCCTCGCCATCGCGCAACAGCACTTCGATGCGCCGCTCCGCCGCTTGCAGACGCTCTTGACACTCGCGCGAC
>Ga0209153_1000127_pt1 | contig 39830 bp, 33 predicted proteins | sample GraSoiAngelo_120_FD_185877 | JGI IMG/M metagenome (GOLD analysis project Ga0209153, IMG submission 185877) | Grasslands soil microbial communities from the Angelo Coastal Reserve, California, USA - 14_0919_09_20cm (SPAdes) (version 2) | ecosystem: Environmental > Terrestrial > Soil > Grasslands ... | reverse complement strand
AGTTTGAGCGGCGCGAAGATTTCCTGTTGCGCTAAAGTGGCGAGACGCGCGCCCGCAATGCGTTCGGCGAGCAGGCCCAAAGTGATGAAGCCGAGATCGCTATAGACGACGCGCGTGCCCGGCGCATATTCGAGCGGCAGCGCTGCGATCACTTCAAGCGTCCGCTCGCGCCGGTTGTTCGTGAGCAGATAGAGCGGTCGCCACGCGGGCAGGCCAGATGTGTGCGTCAGCAGTTGGCGCACAGTGAGGCCTGCTTTGTCCGCATGGTCGAACTCGGACAGGTAGTGTGCGACCGGCTGCTCAAGCGCAAGCGTGCCGCGCTCGATGAACTGCGCGCAGAGCAAGCCGGTGACGAGCGGTTTTGTGAGCGACGCGAGGTCGTAGATCGTGTCGAGCGTCGCCGGATGCCGCGCAGGCACGCGCACCGCAGCACCCAACGCATCACAGAAGCGTACGCGCCCGCGCTCGGCGACGAGATAGACGGCGGAAGGGAAGTCGCCCGTTTCGATGCGGGCGGCGAGTAGTGCGTTGATGCTTGGTTCAGATTGATTCACGCGCGGGTTGGTCAGGCCGAGCAGTTGCTCACCACGAAGGGAAGTTGAGATGGAAAAACTTTTTCCCGGCGCGCGTCTCTTCCGTGTAAGACCAGACAGCATTGCCGTTGGCGCGCGCAATCAAGTTGAGCACGTCGCGCAGGGTCATGTTCTCGCAATGAATCGTGACGAGCGTGGCGCTGCTCAGGCGCACACTGCTCGCCTGTCTCGGACAATCGGCGGTGCAGAAGCCAAGCTCTTTCGCGCGCTGCTGCAATTCAGGCAACTGCTCAAGCGCGCTGAGCAGTTGAACATTATGCGCATCTTCCGCCTTGAACTCGGAGATGGGCGTGTTCAATAGCTCAGGATAGTTGTTGACCGGCACAAAGTTGATCGTGCCATCTATCACTTCCCATTTGTATCTCGGATCGGCCGCAACGATGGCATTGAACACGTCGCGATAGGTTGGGTTCGATAAGGTCGTGTTGAAAATCAACTCATTCTGATCTTTCGGCAAGTAGGCTACGCCGCCCGGCACTTGGCTGAAAAAGAGCGAGTCTTCGATGACCTTAGGCAGCGACTTGTTGGCGTAACTCTTCGTCTTGGGCAGAGGCCGGTTGAGTTTACTATCAACCGCAGGCGGGACGGGATTATCAGTTGTTTGCGCGGAGCCGCTGATTGAAAAAATCAAGCTGGTTAGCACAACAGCGAACCGAACTATGCGCTTCAGTTTTCCGGCGGCCAAAAAGTTAAGCATCTTTTACCTCACAGTGCGCACGCCAACTTTCGCAGCCTTCTCATGGATGCGTTCGAGGGCGCGAAGTGCGAGGGCGAGGGCGCGGCGACCGTCCGCGCCGGGAATGGGCGGTGGCTTATGTGTCTCGGCGGCATGAATGAACGCTTCGATTTCGGCGCGCAGAGGTTCGATGTCGGCGATCTCCAAGTGGCGCGTATTGACGCCGGGGCGTGCGTTCAGGTCGGTCGGCGGCGCGAGACTGCTGATTGAGGCGTGGCGCGTGGCGTAGTCAACGGCGACATAGTCATGCGGTTGGAAGAAACGCATCTTGCGAATCTTCTCCGTGCCGACGCGCGAAGCGGTGATGTTGGCGACTGCGCCCGTCGCAAACTCAAGCCGCGCGTTCGCCGCGTCAACGCGATCAGTCAGGATCGGCAAGCCGACCGCACGTACGTCCGTCACTGCGACTTCTTCGCCGACGAGCCATTGCACGATGTCCAGATCGTGGATCATCAGATCGAGCACCACGTCTATGTCGAGCGAGCGCGCGGTGAACTCGCCGACGCGATGAATCTCAAAATAGATGGGGCCGCGCACATGCGGGCTGAGGGCCGTGAGCGCCGGATTGAAGCGTTCGAGATGCCCGACCATCAAGGTCGCGCCGCTTTGTTCGGCCGCTGCGATCATCTCGTCCGCTTCGGCGAGCGTGCGCGCAATCGGTTTCTCGACGAGCACGTGCACGCCCGCATGCAAGAGCGCACAGGCGATCTCTGCATGCACTTCGGTCGGCACGGCCAGACTGACCGCATCAACGCGACCGAGCAGCGTGCGCCAATCGCACGTCCAATCAGTGCCGCGTTCGGTGGCGACCATGCGCGCAACTGTCTCATCAAGATCGCAAGCGGCAACGAACTCGACGCGCCCTTCAGCCGCAAGCGCCGCGTGCAAGCGCACGTGCTGTCTGCCGAGATGACCTGTGCCGATGACTGCGGTACGCATGATCAGTTTTCAGTTTTCGGTTTTCAGCTCTCAGTTTTCAGTTTGTTGTTGTGGCTGCCGCGCTAGCTTGTACGTGGCGATTTGAACATTGCTGCCGCATCGCTGATACTCGCAAATTCAGGGCGGGAATTAACGACAACTGAAAACCGACAACTGAACACTGTTTCGGGGTGACTATACTTGCAAGGCTTAACGCTTGCCAAGCGCGGTTGGCTGTTGCTGATTGTGCTGTGTGCGTTCAGTTATAGCTTCGGGTTGGGGCGCGCGCCGCTCGTCGGTTCAGACGAGCCACGTTACGCCGAAGTGGCGCGCGAGATGTTTCAGCGTGGCGATTGGGTGACGCCGACGCTCGGCGGGCACACGTGGTTTGAGAAGCCCGCGCTCGTCTATTGGGCGGCGATGGCAAGCTACAAGTTGTTCGGCGTCGCGGAATGGCCGGCGCGTTTGGGCGCTCTGTGCGCGGCGCTGTTGACCGTGCTCATCGCGGGTTGGCTCGCGGGCCGGATCGAGACTGCGGCGGGCGCGAGTCTGCGCGGGTTCAAATTGATTGTGACAGGCGTGACCGCGACCTGTTCGGGTGTGATGGTCTTCGCGCGCGCCATGAACTTCGACATCTTCGTCACGTGCGCCGTGACGTGCGCGCTCGCGTGCTTCTGCGCGGCCGAAGTTGAACGAGACGAGCGCCGCCGCCGTTGGCTGCTCGCAGGCTTTTACGCGGCGATGGGCGCGGGGCTGTTGGCGAAAGGTTTGGTCGGCGTCGTGCTGCCGGTCGGTGTGGTCGGACTCTATTACCTGTTGCGCCGCAGATGGCCGAGCGTGTGGCCGACTCTGTTGTGGGGCGTGCCGCTCACGCTCGCGGTCGCGGGTCTCTGGTACGCGCCCGTCATCGCGCGCAACGGTTGGACATTCATCAACGAGTTCTTCATCCAACATCACTTCGCTCGCTACGTCTCGAACAAGTACCACCACCCGCAGCCATTCTATTTTTACTTGCCGGTGCTCGCGGCGCTCATGTTGCCGTGGACGGCTTTTCTCGTGTCGGCGCTCATCCGCGCTCGTCATTGGCGTTGGCGCGGCGACGAACCGCAGGACAAGCTACGCTTGCTCGCGCTCGCATGGGTCGTCGTGCCCGTCGCGTTCTTCTCGCTCTCAGGCTCGAAGTTGCCGGGCTACATCCTGCCCGCATTGCCCGGCGCGGCGTTGCTCGCAGGCGAGCCGTTGCTCAACTATCTGCGCGGCGCATGTGAACGCGCGACGATGCGTGCGACCGGCTTGTTGTTGCTAATCTTCGCCGCATGCGTCATCGGCTACGTGTCACGCACGCACGCAGTCAGTCTCACATGCGCTTCGTTCGTCGCCGCGCCGCCGACCCTCGTGGGCCTCCTTGCGCTCGCGTGGCCGCAACGACGAAGATTCTGCGCGTGGGGCACGTTGGCGGCGGCGCTCGGCGTGGTTGTCATCATCGTGGCTTGCGCGCTCGCGCCTGTGGCCCGGCGCGAGTCTGTGCGCGACTTATTGCAACAAGCCGGTGCGCGCGGCTACGCGAACGAGCCGATTTACTGTCTGCACGCAATCGAGCGCACCGCCGAGTTCTACGGCGCAGGCCGGCTTGCTTACGATGAGCAGGGCGAGCCGGTCAAACTCGAAGGTGCGGGCGAGGTCGCTGCTGTGGCGCAAGCGCATGGCGGCGCTGTGCTCGTCCTCGTGCCGGTCGAATACGTCAGACAGTTGACGCGCTATCCTTGGCTTACCACAGAAGTGATCGGCGACAACGACGCGACCGCGCTCGTAGTCGCGCAGATGCGTTAACTTAATCGTTTGCCGGCTGATTCGACTTTATTTGTTAATCGGTCGGAGGCGAATAACTAACTCTTTCATTGTGCTAGGCGGTAAATATAGTATGTCGGGCTTCTCTTTCGAGCTGCCTTCATTGTAATACCAGTCCTCATAGCCGGGAGCGGACACATTGATCTTAATTTCTGTGGATGGAACCAGAATATTAAATGTCCCGCTCGTCTTTGCCGCAGCGGGAATCCGAATATTAGGTGAGACTTTCGCCTCCGACTGATCAAGATCAGTCACAGCCTTAATCGTTGGGTTATCCACACGACTAATAATTATTTTCGCATTGTTAATTGATCTATGAGTTGTAGCGTCCACAACTCGCCCAACTAGCCGAGACACCTTTGGCCCTAATTGAACTGTGACTCCTCTTGTAATCTGCTGGTCATAGACACTTACTCGCGGAGGCGTTGTAGGGCCAGAGAGGAAAGGAGAATCAGTTTCGGGATAGCCATCTTGTTCTTTAGAAGCCTGCACCGTATATGTTCCGGGTGTCAAATTCTTGATCAAGAATGCACCCTGTCCATCTGTATAGAAAGCAGGAAGAATGCCTTTAGTTGGGTCGTCGCTAGAGAAGTCGCACTCACATTCCCAGCCCGGCTGCGTCGTGCCGTCGCACATATGCGCGCTCACTAATAGCGGGTCGCCTGTCTGACTGGGTGTCACAATATAACCGCTCGCTGCGCCGGGAAAGAAGAGAGAACGCGGATATACACAGCCATAACCGCAGGCAGCGCAGGTCGCCGTCTTCGGGTTATAGACCACCGCATCGATCAGGAAATGCCTGCCGCCCGGCGCTTCCGTCAATTTCAGCCCGCCGAAGATGCCCGTTAACGGCAACGGTTTGCCATCCGTGCTCCAAGTGCAGTACGGGCGTGACGGTCAGTGGGTTGGTGACGTGATAGTTCTTCATCTCGATAGTGGAGACGAAGCCGTCGGCGGTTGACCAGTAGGGCGCGGCGAGAATGACATCAGGTGGTTGCTCCGACTGTTGCGTTGCGGGCACAGTCGGTCGGGTCTCCGCCTTGGGTTGCGCGTGTGGTCTAGCTGCGCGAGAAGATGCTAGCGGAAGAGAGAACGAGGCGGCCAGCAACGTCAGCAAAAGACCGGCGGAGAGTCTCACACGGGTGAGGCGCATCATAGTTGCAACTCCTAGACGGTGACGGTTCGAGTTGATGCCGCGCTCTGCGCCGTATGCCACGTTGATAATTGCTGCGCTTTGACGTGCAGCTTCGCGGCGAAGATTCTTTATGGCAAAGGGCTGTCGTCTCTCGCGGGATTCCGGCGAAGGAAATCCCCTGACGAATCGGTAGCGCGTAAAACGAGCAGACCTTACGCCTGTCGCCAATAAACTGTCAATAAAATTTTATCGTTGCGCCCGTAACACGCGATCAAAAAAATCAATCACGCGCCGGTCGTAGGCTTCGCCCTGTTCGCCGGGCGCAGAGGCCGTGTTGCGACCCGTGAGCGGGAGATTGTCAATTAGTTGCACCTGCGCCTGTGCGGGGAAGCATTGCGCGAGCGCGACGGTTGACTCGCGCAAGTAGCCTGCATCCGTGCCGGTCAACAGCAGCACGTGCTCGTCCGTGAGCGTGGCGGCGAGCGCGCACGAGGGCGCGTTGCCGTAGTTGCCGAGGAAGTAACCGCGCGCGCCGAAGCGTGCGAGGGCTTGGGCGAAGCTATTGTTGAGACCAGTGCGCGCTTGAATCGTGGCGCGCAGCAGGTCATCGGGCGACGCGGGCGGCGAGTCGAGCACGAGCGCCTGCGGGCGCGCGTCCGTCGGCGCTTGCGCGCTGAAGAGCAGCGCCGCGTATGCGCCCAACTCGACGCCGTAGAGACCGATGCGCTGACCCACAAGCGTGCGACCCTGTTGCGTTTTGAGCGCGCGCAGGAAAGTGACGGCGGCGCGCACGTCTGCCGCTTCGCGCGTGCCGAACGAGGTGGTGCTGACCGCAGGGTTCTCGCCATGTCCGCGCAGGTCTGGCCAGAGCACAGTGCAGTTGGTCGTCTCGTTGATCTTGACGCCGAGATTTAAGAGCCAGGAACGATCCGCGCCGTAGCCATGCAGCAGCACGACCGCAGGCGCGCCCTCTGCGCCACGCAGCAACCAGCCGCGCGCTTCCGTCCCGTCCTCGTTATGCCAGTGCTCGTCGGTCGCTTTGATCGGGATGAAGTATTTGTCGGGCGTGACGAGGTAAGGGTGATGCGGTGGGTGCGCGACCGCCGAGACGACCCACCACATCCAGCCGCACATGCCGATTAGGAGCACCAGCAAAACGGGCAGGAACAGGCCCAGCAATTTTCGTCCGGCTCTTCGTCGCCTCGCCATTGGGGGCAATTATGAAGGATGCGTGGGTATGTTGAAAGCGATAATTGCTTGAATCATCGAATCATTGCGTCATTGGTTCAATGACTTAATGGCTTGCTCTCCGACCGTTGCTCTATGATCTCTTGTGCCTGCGCGAAGTCGGCCGGCGTGTTGATGTTTAAGAATAAGAGATCATCATTCGGCAAATCATTTAACTCATCCGGCACAACGAAGCGCGTGCGGACTTGTTGCAGCAGCACACGCGGGCGTAGTTCGCCGTCTGCGAGCAACTGCTCGGCGCGCGCGAAACAGACAGTCGAGCGGTAGAGCGCACAGAGCGGCTGGACGCGACCGTCCCTTTGTACCGGCGCGACGGCGTCGCAATCAAGCGCCGTGAAAGTCGCAAGCCGCAGCAGCAGTGCGCCGGTTACAAAGGGCAGATCGCAAGAGACCACAGCCGCCCAAGGCGCGCGACAGGCTTTGAGCGCCGCATGCAAGCCGCCAAGCGCACCGCACGAACGAAACACGTCGGGCACAACGGGCAGATTCAAGTCGGCGCTATCGGGCCGCGCGCTGACGAGACTGACGCAAGGCGCGATAGCGCTCAATGCCTGCGCGATGCGCTCGACAAAGGTCGCGCCGTCGAGTCGCAGCCGCGCCTTGTCGCGTCCCATCCGGCTCGATGCCCCGCCTGCCAGAATGAACCCTTCGATCTCAAACATAAAACCGAGACGCGACGTTAGCATGCGCCACATGCGGGCAGCAAGAAAGCGGAAGGCAGAAGGTAGCAAGCAGTAAGCAGAAAAAGCAACAGACATAAGATTGGAAGGTTGCCAGCAACAAGATGCGCCGCAATTCGGGCCTTGTCTTTACTGCCTACTGCCTACTGCCTTCCGCTTTCTGGCTTCTTCAGGCAGCGATTACTGCGTCTTGACCATTAAAGGACGCGACCGTATAGTCATAAGCGCAGACCCTCGGAATCGTCCGGCGGTTGTTATGCGCCCGGCTCATAAGGCAGTCGGCTTTAAGTTTTGCCTTCCCCGGCGAGTTCAATAATGAGATCAATGAAGAAAAGTTTGATTACGACGCTGGCTCTGACGCTGGCTCTGTTCGTGCCGTCACAGACTCCGGCGCAAACCACGCGTCCGCAGCCACAGACGCAAAGGGACGCGCGCCTGTTTCCGCTCGAAGACGTGCGCGCGGGCCAGAAGGGCACGGCGCGCACGGTTTTTTCGGGCACAGAGCCGGAGGAGTTCGGCGTCGAAGTGCTCGGCGTGTTGCAAGGGTTTCCTGCGCCGCGCCAGTCTGCGATCATCGCGCGGCTGTCGGGCGCGAACGTCGCGCGCACGGGCGTCTTCGCCGGCATGTCCGGCTCGCCCGTCTTCATTGACGGCAAACTCGTCGGCGCAATCGCCTTCAGCTTCCCGTTCGCCAAAGAACCGATCTGCGGCATCACGCCGATCCAGCAGATGATTGACATCTTCGCGCGCCAGACCGGCACGGGCGAACACGCCAACGAGCCACACACAGTCTCGTTTGCCAAACTCGCCGCCACCGATCTGCAACTCAACTGGCCGAAGCCAGCGTTCAGCAGTGGGCCGCTGCTCGCGCCCGTCTCCGCCGGTTCGCCGCTCATGCCTCTGCTTGGTCAGCAGATCGCGCCGATTGCCACGCCCATCGTCTTTAGTGGCATCTCGAACGAGGCGCTCGCACAGTTTGCGCCGCAACTGCAAGCTAACGGGTTGCTGCCGGTCGCAGGCATCGGCGGCGCGGCCCCGATCACGCCGCTCGCCAAGACGACCGACAAGACGCTCGCGCCCGGCACATCCGTGAGCGTCGAACTCGTGCGCGGCGATTATTCGCTCGCCGCTGCGGGCACGGTCACGTTCCGCGACAACGAGCGCATCTACGCCTTCGGCCATCCGTTCCTCGGTCTCGGCAAAGCCGACATGCCGATGACCGAATCGTCTGTCGTCACGGTCATTCCGAACATCAACAACTCGTTCAAGCTCTCCGCGCCCGGTCAGATGGTCGGCTCGATCTCGCAGGATCGCGCCACAGGCATCTACGGCCAACTCGGTCACGCGCCCAAGATGATTCCCGTCACGATCAATCTACACACCAGCCGCGACCGCACTGAGCAGTTCACCTACGAAGTCACGAGCGATGAGTTTTTGACGCCGCTCCTCTTGAACATCACCATCTTCAGCACGATTCAATCGAGCGAGCGCAGCCTCGGCGATTCGACCATCAGCGTGCGCGGGCAGATCAATGTGCACGGTCAAGCGCCGGTACAGATCGAGCGGCGCTTCTCGAATCAAAACGCCGGACTGCAAGCTGCGGGTGCGGTCGCCACGCCGGTCGCCGCGTTGTTGACGAGCGGCTTTGATAACGTCGAACTCGGCGCGATCAATCTCGACATCACTTCAACCGATGATCGGCGCGCGGGCACGCTCGACCGCATTGCGCTCGACCGCACAGAAGTCGGGCGCGGCGAGACCGTCGAAGTGCAAGCTTACGTCCGCACAGATTCCGGCCGGCAGTTCGTCCAACGCATCCCGGTCAAGATTCCGGCGGACGTGCCGGTGGGCCAGTTGGTGCTCTTCGTCGGCGACGGCAGCGCCTTACAACAAGCTTCTGCCTCGCAGGCGTTTGTGCCGAAAGATTTGGGACAGTTGGTCGGCGCGATCAACAAGATCAAGAAGAACGACCGGCTCTACGTGAAACTCTTCCGCATCACGTCGGGCGCGGTCATCGGCACGGACGAGTTACCGAACCTGCCGCCCTCCGTCATCGCCACACTGAACAGCGACCGTACATCGGGCGGTTTCACCGCGACGGCACTCTCGCCGATCTACGAAGAAGAATTGCCGCCCGCCGAATTTGTCATCGAAGGGCAACAACTGATCGGCATCAACGTCGTGCGTTGAGGCGCAGGCACAAATGATCGCGATGAGACGGGGTGAGAGGCTGAACGCGCTCACCCCGTTCTGTTTGGTTCACGTTTGATGATGAACAAGAATCGCCGCTCCGTCTCCGGCAACTGCTCGGCGTCGTAAGCCAACGCAAGCTGTTCGATCTTTTCCCGCAACGCCGGCCCACCGAATAGCAGTAATGTGCTTGTGGGCGGCGACCACTCAATTAATCGAGGCAGCATCCCTGCGAAGCGTTCGAGCGCGCGGCAAGTGATGAACTCGGCGGCGGGCGCGGTCTTCTGCTCAAATCGCTCGGCGCGCACCTGTGCCCGCTCGCGCAGTTCGAGTTGGCTTAAAGCTTCGCGTAAGAAGACCGCTTTCTTTGTCGCTGCCTCGATGAGCGTCGCGCTAAGATCAGAGCGAACAATCAGGCACGGAATGATCGGCAGCCCCGCGCCCGACCCGACATCAGCGACGCGCGCGCCCGTCGAAAGGGAGCGCAACGCGATGAGCGATTCGAGTACGTGGCGCGTGGCAAACTCGGCGGGCGTGCAGGGCGCGACTAGATGAAGACGCGCGTTCCAAACGCCGACGAGTTGGTGATACGAAGTGAGCCGCGCGACTGCTGCGGGCGTTAGTTGCACATTATAACGCGGCGCATGCGTCTCAAGTGTGTGGGCAAATTCGGCGGCTGTGGTCGTCATCTTAGCTCGCGTTGACTGTCGTCCGGCTTCGCGCGTAAGGTTAGCTTAGCGGCGGCGCGCGGGCGCTGCACAGAGTACCGCGCTTGTCCGGGTTGATGAAATAGGTACGCGCCGGATTTGGTAGAATGAGCTTCGCGCCCTGTTTGGGGCAAAACAAAAGTGAGTGAAGGTATGAAGCAAGAACGACATCGAGGCTTGATCGCCTGCCTGATATTTCTCAGCCTGCTGCCCTGCGCGCCCGCGCGCGCCGATGAAGCAACCACAGGCGCACGTTCGTTGCCAGCTATTAAAACGCAAGCCGAGTTCGATACCCTAGCGCGCATCAACACTGATACGGGCTACGCGCTGCCGCATGTGCTGTTCGTTATTGATCGGCGCGACAAGAATAAAATCTATTACGTCAACTCGAAGCGTTATCGCTTCCACAAAGATTTCGTCAACGGCACGTATCTCTCGCTCGAACGCGGACAGGAGTTTTTCGAGAACAACTACTTGAAGCCCAATCGCCGCTTTATTATGGGCACGCTCGCGTACCAGACGCCGATCAAACGCTTCGCCTTCGAGTTTTGGGAAGGCGACACGGTCTCAACCGACATGATCAAACTCGCCGCCGACGTGATCAAGCAGACCTTCTTCGCGCCCGTGGCTTTCAAGCCAAACTCGTCGCGGCAAGATGAAGCGTCGGCCAACATCGAGGGCCTAGAGCGCGTTACGCAGAGCGACATCGCCAAAGAACAAGAGTATCAACCGCTCAATCTCGCGCACGGGCTTGGGCGCATCCACATCATCCCGAAGCTTGATGATCATGTCGAGATCGGTTTTAACGAAATCCTTGTGCTTGATGAAGTGCCGGTCAATCTGCCGCCCGTGGCCGGCATCATCACGACGAAGCCCTCGACGCCGCTCTCGCACATCAACCTGCTTGCCAAGTCTTGGGGCGTGCCGAACGCTTACATCAAAAACGCGAACGAACTGTTCAAGCAGTACGACGGCTGGTGGGTTTCATTCGATACGAAACTCGGCAACTACGAGATCAAGCGCGCCAATCTGGATCAGTTGAAAGAGTATCAAAAACGGCTCTACGAGCGGCATGACCTTATTCAACCGCGCGCCAATCTTGAAGTGACAAGCATCGCCACGCTCGCAGAGCAGCGCGCGCGTATGGTTGACGTGTACGGCGCGAAGTCCGCCAATCTCGGCGAAGTTATGCACGCGCACTTGCCCGGCATCGTCGTGCCGAATGGCTTCACGATTCCGATCTACTATTACCAACAGTTCATCAAAGAGAACAAACTTGAAGACGCGATCTACGAGATGCTCAACGATCAGAAGTTCGTGCACGATCCGGCCTACCGGCGCGAGTATCTGACACGGATGCGCGAGCGCATACAGCAAGGGCAGGTGAGCACATCGTTGCAGACGGAAGTGCTCAAGCGCGCGCACGCGGAGTTTGCGGGCAAGGGCTTGTTCGTGCGCAGTTCGTCGAATGCAGAAGACTTGCCAAACTTCAACGGCGCTGGTCTCTACACGACCGTACCGAACGTGAAAGGCGATAAGGAATTGATCGAGGCGATCAAGACGGTCTGGGCGTCGCTCTGGAACTTCGAGGCGTACGAGGCACGCGAGCGCACCGGCATTGATCACTCGAAGGCGTTTATGGCCGTGCTCATTCAAGAGGGCATCAACGCCGACAGCGCAGGTGTGATGATCACGACCGACCCTTACGACAAAGAGAACCGCGAAGCCATCTACATCAGTGCCAAACGGGGCTTAGGCATCAAGGTGGTCGAAGGGCAGAAGATTGCGGAGCAACTGATCTACAGCCCTGTGTCGCAAGCCGTGCGCGTGCTGACGCGCTCGGCGGAAGATAGCCTACTCACGTTTGACGAGCGGGGCGGTGTTAAAGAGATTCCGATCACGGGCGAGCGCGTCGTCTTAAACGACGAGGCGGTGCGTCGGCTCGCACATGCCGCCGCGCTTATCAAGCGCGTCTTCGGCGGCAAGGAACAAGACATCGAATGGGTCTTCATGCAAGGGCAGATCTATATCGTGCAATCGCGCCCGTACATCGCGGGCAGCTAAAAAAGCTGTTATTAGTTATTGGTTCTTTGTTATTTGCTCAGCTTGCAAAGCGGCCGCTTATTCGGCTACCGCGCACAAATAATCAATAACAAATAACCAAAATCATCTATTTATGATCGAGCGCGTACACCTCGCAATCCTGTGTTGCCTTGTCGCGTTGTCTTTGGCCGCGTGCGGTCGGAGCGTGACGCAGAGCGGGAATCGCGTGACCGCGAACAACGAGGCGGCGAACGCGAACACGCCGCAGACGCCCGCGCAGGCGCTTGCGGGCGGACAACTCGACGCGGAGATCGCGCGGCTCGAAGCAGAAGCGGAGAAGAATCCAGAAGATGACACGGCGCGGGCGGCTGTTGCGACGGCATACGTCCGGCGCGCGAACGCTCTGCGCGATGTCGGGCGCGCGCCTGATGCCCTGCGCGATTATCAAACCGCGTTGCGCTACAACCCCGACAACGAAGAGGCGCAACTCGGTCTCGAACAGGTTAATCAAGAGTCCGGCGCAGAACCGCTCGGCGACGACGGCCGGCCCGTCACCGTGCCGGCGAAAAAGCAGTGACGTGTGGCAAGTGACGAGTGGCAAGTTAAAGCCTTGTTCTCGGCTCGTCACTTGGCACTCGTCACTCGTCACTGTCTTTACATGCTGATCATTCCCGCAATTGATCTACGCGACGGCCGTTGTGTGCGTCTGACGCAAGGGCGGCGCGATGAGGTGAAGGTTTACGATGGCGAGCCGGTTGAGATCGCGCGCCGGTTCGAGGATGCGGGCGCGCGGATGCTGCACTTGGTTGACTTGGATGGCGCGTTCGCTGATCGAAATGCGCGCAACCGCAAAGTGGCGCGGCGGATCATTCGCGCGGTTGAGATTCCAGTGCAGTTTGGCGGCGGCGTGCGCAGCGTCTCAGATGTGCAGCAATTGATCGAGTACGGTGCGGCACAGGTCGTCATCGGCACGCTCGCCGCCGAGTCGCCCGCGACTTTGGAGACGCTGGTGCAGTTGTTCGGCTTTCGCGTCTGCGTCGGGATTGACGCGCGCGATGGGCAAGTGTTGACGCGCGGTTGGGAGCAGCAGGCGGCGCTCTCGGCGATTGCACTGGCGCAGCGCGTGGCCGATGCGGGCGTGGATCGGATCGTCTATACGGACGTGGCGCGCGATGGCATGCTCGGCGGCGTTAACGTCGAACAGACTTGCGCGATTGCGCGCGCGTCGGGTCTGCGCGTCACAGCATCAGGTGGCGTCTCGACGCTCGCGGACATCGAACGCCTGCGCGCAGCAAGCGCCTGCGGTATTGACAGCGTGATCGTCGGCAAGGCTTTGTACGAGGGCCGGTTCACGTTGCAAGAGGCGTTGTTGGTTGCTTGAACGGGGCAAGCGTTAGCCAAGTGACAACTAATGATTGAACACATTTTCGCCGATAATTTGCTTGCCGGTCGCGTCGCGTTTGTAACGGGCGGCGGCACAGGCATCACGGGCGGCGTGGCGCGCGCACTAGCGGAGGCGGGCGCGCGTGTGGCGCTCGTCAGTCGCAAGCGCGAGCATCTCGAACCGGCCGCTGAACGGATTCGCGCGGGCGGTGGCGCGGCGTTGGCTGTCGCGGCCGACGTGCGCGTCTATGGAGAGGTCGAGCGCGCGATTGCAACGACGGTCGAACAGTTTGGCCGGCTTGATATTATCGTCAACGGCGCGGCCGGAAATTTTCTCTGTCGCGCGGAAGAGTTATCGCCCAACGGCTTCGGCACGGTCGTGGACATCGATCTGAAAGGTACGTTCAACGTCTGTCGCGCGGCGTTCGACGAATTGAAGAAGCGCGGCGGCGCGATCTTGAACATCAGCGCGACGCTGCAATATCTCGGCACACAGATGCAGGCACACGCGGCGGCGGCCAAAGCGGGCGTTGATTCGCTAACGCGCACGCTCGCGGTCGAATGGGGCGGCTACCAGATACGCACGAACGCCATCGCGCCCGGCCCCATCGAAGACACGGAAGGCATGAAGCGTCTGCTCGTGCCCGCGCTCAAAGACAAACTGCGCCACCGCATTCCGGTCCGCCGCTTCGGCCGCATCCGCGACATCGAACACGCTGCGCTGTTCCTCTGCTCCGACGCGGCCTCGTTCATCAACGGCGCGATCCTCGTCGTTGACGGCGGCCAATGGCTGGCAACAAGCAGACTATTGAGTCCAGAATAATTAAGAGCGTAACTGTTTGAACGGATCGTTTGCGTCTGATGCTAAAACTGTCACCCGCATCCTTTGAAGCGTTCGAGCGCGAGCCGGCGCGCGGCAATGTCGTGCCGGTCGTGCGGACTGTGCTTGCGGATTTGCAGACGCCTGTGAGCGCGTTGCTGCGTGTGGCGGGCGCTACGCCGTATTCGTTTCTGCTCGAATCGGTCGAGGGCGGCGAGCGCGTGGCGCGTTATTCGTTCCTCGGCGCGCACCCTGAGCTGATTGTGCGCGGGCGCGGGCAGGACACGATCATTGAGCGGGGCGCTACGCGCGAGGTATTAAACGGCACGCGCGTGATCGATTTTTTGCGCGAGCATTTTAGTCAGCGGCGACTTGCCGCGCGGCCCGACATCGCACCGTTCGCGGGCGGCGCGGTCGGTTATCTGGCTTACGATGCCGTGCGCTGGTTCGAGCCTGTGTTAGACGATGGGCAAGCGAGCGCGCACGACGATGCGGTCTTCATGTTCTATCGCACCGTGCTCGCCTTTGACCGCGTGCGCCAACAGATCGAGATCATCTCGGTCGTCAACACCGAAGAGGCGAGCGGTCACACCGCGCGGCTGCGTGAACTCTACGATGAAGCGGTCGCCGAGACCGCGCGCATTGAGCAGTTGTTGCAAGCAAGCGCAGCCCCGCCGACGGAGACGCGACCGAGCGCACGGACGCGAGCCTTACGCGATGAGTCGAGCGCGCAGCCGTTCACGTCAAACTGGTCGCGCGCAGGCTTCGAGCGTGCGGTTGAACAGGCGAAAGAGCACATTGCGGCGGGCGATTGTTATCAGGTTGTGTTGTCGCAACGGCTGCTGACCGAGGTGTCTGCGCCGCCGCTTGAAATCTATCGCGCGTTGCGTGCGATGAACCCTTCGCCGTATATGTTCTATTTGCGACTCGGCGCGGAGACGGTCATCGGCACGTCGCCCGAAATGTTGGTGCGTTGTCGCGGCGCAGAGCTTGAGTATCGTGCGATTGCGGGCACGCACCCGCGCGGCAAGGATGAAGCGGAAGACGCGCGCCTTGGCGCACAGATGCGCACGGACGAGAAGGAAGTGGCCGAGCATCTGATGCTCGTCGATCTTGGGCGCAACGATCTGGGGCGCGTGGCTGCGTTCGGCTCGGTCGAAGTCAAAGATTTGTTGACCATCGAACGTTATTCGCACGTGCAGCATCTGGTGACGGGCTTGCGTGCGCGCTTGCGCGCTGATGCTGATCGTTTCGATGCGCTCGCTTCATGTTTTCCGGCCGGCACGGTCACGGGCGCGCCGAAGGTGCGTGCGATGCAGATCATCAATGAACTTGAACCTGACCGGCGCGGCATCTACGCCGGCTCGATCCTCTATCTGGATTACGCAGGCAACCTCGACTCGTGCATCGCCATTCGCACGATGATGCTACGCGACGGGCGGGCAGAGATACAGACGGGCGCAGGCATCGTGGCCGACTCCGTGCCCGCGAGCGAGTATGAAGAGACGATGAATAAAGCCCGCGCGTTGCTCCGCGCCATCGAATTGGCCGAACGCGGGCTATAAAAATAGCCCGTTGTCCGTTGTTCGTTGTCAGTTGTTTTCGTGGCGCGAGCCGCACGCTGAGCCTGACAACTAACGGAACAACGGACAACTGACCACTGACCACTGACAGCTTTTATGCTTTTCGTCATAGACAACTACGATTCGTTCACGTACAACCTCGTGCAGTATTTGGGCGAGCTTGGCGCGGAGCTGATCGTGCGGCGCAACGACGCGGTGACGGTCGCGGAGATCGAGCAGGCGCGGCCCCGCCAGCTTTTGATCTCGCCGGGGCCGGGCACACCCGACGAAGCTGGCGTCACGCTCGCGACCATCAGACATTTCGCCGGCCGCGTGCCGATCCTCGGCGTGTGCTTAGGGCATCAAGCCATCGGGCAAGCATTCGGCGGGCGCGTCGTGCGCGCGCCCGTGCCAGTGCACGGCAAGCCCGCAGAGATCGAGCACGACGAGCGCACGCTCTTTCGCGGTCTGCCGCAGCGCTTCAAGGCCGGGCGTTATCATTCGCTCATCGTCGAGCGCGACACTTTGCCCGCTTGCCTCGAAGCATCGGCGCACACGCTCGACGGTCTCATCATGGCCCTGCGCCATCGTTCGCTGCCCATCGAAGGCGTGCAGTTTCATCCCGAATCCATCCTGACGCCGGAAGGGAAGCGGCTGCTCGAAAATTTCTTGATAAGTAGTCAGTAGAAAAGATGCTGACTATTAAATGCTGATCGGAAGAAACAAAGACGAGTCGCCAACAAACTTCTGACTACCGACTACTGGCTACTGACTACGATTAACATCATGTCATACACAGACCGCCCTGCATGGTTGCTGCCAACACCTGCTCGTCGTGATGAGCCGCAGGCTGAAGAAGGACTACGCGCGTTGTTACTGCGCTTGATGCGCGGCGAGCATCTGCGCCGGGTTGAAGCGGGCGCGCTGCTCGATGCGCTACTCGACGGCACAGCGACCGATGCGCAGATCGCTGCGGCGCTCGTCGCGCTGGCAGTCAAGGGCGAGACGGTCGAAGAACTCGCAGGGATGGCGGCGGCGATGCGCGCCCGGGCGGTGCGTCTGCGCGCGCGCCATACGCGGTTCATTGACACGGCGGGCACCGGCTCAAGCGCAGCGAAGACGTTTAACGTCTCGACCGCCGCCGCGTTCGTCGTCGCAGGCGCGGGGCTACCCGTCGCCAAACATGGCAGTCGTGCGGCGACGAGTCGTTCCGGTAGCGCCGACGTGCTCGCCGCGCTCGGCGTACGGGTTGATGCTGCGCCCGCCGTCTCCGAACGATGTCTGAATGAGATCGGCATCTGCTTCATGTTTGCGCCGCTCTATCACAGTGCGACGGCGCGCGTCGCGAGCGTGCGCCGCGAGTTGGGCGTGCACACGACGTTCAACTTACTCGGCCCGCTGACCAATCCGGCCGGCGCGCCGCGCCAACTGATCGGCGTCTGGCACACGGCGCTCGTCGAACCGCTCGCCTTCACGCTTGCCGCGCTCGGCACAGAACGCGCTTGGGTCGTACACGGCCGCGACGGCTTGGACGAGATCACGATTAGCGACTCGACGCTCGTGGCCGAAGCTGACGGCGCGCGCGTGCGCACGCTCGAAGTCACGCCGGAAGATTTCGAGTTACCGCGCGCCACGCTCGATGAGTTGCGCGGCGGCGATGCCGAACAGAACGCGCGCATCATCCGCGACGTGCTCACAGGCACGCGCCGCGATGCCGCCCGCGCGCTCGTCTTGGCGAACGCTGCCGCCGCGCTCTACGTCGGCGGCATGGCCGAAGAATTACCGCAGGCCGCGCAACTCGCCGCGCGCAGCATTGACGACGGCAAAGCACACGACAATCTGGAACAGTTGATCAAATTGACCAACTCATAGGCGACGCGCGCCACTTGCTTGCTCAGCACACGGACGATGACAACCACAAAAGCGCAGAATTTCCTCGCCCGCATCGTCGAGACTAAACGAGAGCGATGCGCAGGCGCGCGGGCTGCCCGCCCACTCGCGGAGATTCGTCTGGCGGCGACCAACGCACGGCGCACGGCCGCGCCGCATGTCTTGCGTGCTGCGCTCGCACGCGCCGGACACTTGAACATCATTGCAGAGATCAAACGCGCCTCGCCGTCGCAAGGCGAGTTGCGCGCCGAACTCGACGCGGGCGAGGTCGCGCGCGCGTATCAAACAGGCGGCGCGGCGGCCATCTCTGTGTTGACCGAAGAGGCTTATTTTCGCGGCTCGCTTGACGATCTGCGCGCCGTCCGCGCGACGGTCGCGTTGCCGGTGCTGCGTAAGGATTTCATCTTTGACGAGTGGCAAGTTTATGAAGCGGCCGAAGCGGGCGCAGACGCGCTGCTCCTGATTGTCGCGGCGCTCGACGATGACAACCTCGCGCACTTGCGTCGGCTGGCAGAAGATGAGTTGCAAATGGACGCGCTCGTCGAAGTCCACACGCTCGCGGAACTGCGCCGCGCCGAAGCCTGCGGCGCACGGATCATCGGCGTGAACAATCGCAACCTGCACACCTTCGAGGTCAACGTCGAAACGTCGGTTGAATTGATTGGCGCGCGCCAGTCCCGCGCGCTCTTCGTCAGCGAGAGCGGGCTGCGCACCGGCGATGATCTGCGCCGATTGCATGCGCTTGGCTGCGATGGCTTCCTCATCGGCGAGACGTTCATGCGCGCAGACGATCCGGCCGCTGCGTTGCGCGCTCTACTTGATCAAGGGAAGATTTGAACTTGCCAGTCTCAAGTTTCAAATCTCAAAGTCTGAGATCGAAAACACCCATGGTGCAGGTCAAGATTTGCGGCATCACGAATCTGGCGGACGCGCTGGCGGCTGTCGAAGCGGGCGCGGACGCGCTCGGCTTCAATTTCTACCGGCGCAGTCCGCGCTTCATCACAACGGCTGCCGCGCACGAGATCATCGCGCGGTTGCCGTCGTCCGTGCTGACCGTCGGCGTGTTTGTGAATGAGGGTGAGCCGGCGCAGGTGGCGCGCATGGCCGCTGCGGCCGGCGTCGCGGCGGTGCAATTGCATGGCGAAGAGTCGCCGGATTATTGCGCGGCGTTGTCGGCGCAAAGGGTGATTAAAGCTCTGCGCGTCGGCGATTCGTTCACGCCGGAACAGGCAGCAAGCTATCGCACGCACGCGATCCTGCTGGACGCTTACAGCCCGCGCGCGCATGGCGGCACGGGGCGCTCGTTCGATTGGTCGCTGGCGCGGCGCACGCGCGATCTTGTAACGCACCTTTTTTTAGCGGGTGGATTGACGACGGAGAATGTCGGCGCGGCGATTGCGGCGGTGCGCCCGTTTGCCGTTGACGTGTGCAGCGGCGTCGAGGCTGCGCCGGGCAAAAAGGACGTGGCAAAGCTGCGCGCGTTCGTCGCGGCCGTGCGCGCAGCAAATTAACTTGACGACCGCACGCACTGATCGGTTATTCTGTCACCTTGAACTTGAACAAGCCGCGCTCCATCGTGGCGCGCCGACACAGGAACCCCTGATAAATCCCCTCACCGCGTTTCGCTGTCAATAACGTTTAAGCCGTTCGCAATTTCAAACGCATCAGATGAGTGCAACTGCGCAAGCAATGGGCAAACAACAGGCGACGGGCCGCGATCAAGGGCGCGTTCTGCTGGTGTCGGACGCGCCAACAAACGCTTATCAAGCGGCGTTGGAGCAAGCAGGCTGCGCGGTGGTTGGCGTGGCTGGCGGCATGGCGGCGTTGGTGCGTCTGCGCAGCACGCGCCCGCACGTTGTCGTGATTGACCAGAACCTGTCGGGCATCAGCGCGGACGAGTTGGCGCGATTATTAACTCAAGCGCAGGACGGCGTGCCGTTCATCTTGATCGGCGCGCATGAAGCGACCGCCACACGGCGCGAGCAAGCGTTGCGGTCAGGCGCTTATGATTATATCGAAATGCCGCGCGATCTCTCTCTGCTCGTCGCGCGCACCGAACAACTGGTTAAGCACAAGCAATCGGTTGACCGTCTGCGTGCTGAAGCCGACCGCGATTATTTAACAGGACTGGCGAACCGGCGTCGTTTCCGCACCGCGCTCGGCAATGAACTGGAACGTTGGCGACGTTATGGCGTCCCGTGCGCGCTGCTGCTCGTGGACATAGATCATTTGAAACAGATCAACGACGCGCACGGCCACTCTGCGGGCGACGTGACCATACGCCACATCGCCGCCGCGCTCGTCGCCCTCTCGCGCGACAACGACACGGCCGCGCGTCTCGGCGGCGAAGAGTTCGCTTTGCTCTTGGCGAACGCGGACGAGGCGAGCGCGCAAGCCGCAGCCGAAAGGTTGCGCCAAGCTGTGGCCGAGACGGCCGTCGAACAGGTCGGCACGGTCACGATTAGCATCGGCGTCGCCGTCTGTCCCGTGCATGCGACGACAGAACGCGCGCTCTACGCGGCGAGCGATGCCGCGCTCTATCGCGCCAAATCGGCTGGGCGCAATTGCGTCGTCATTGCGCCGCCGGCCATTGCGTCCTAAGCGCCGGTGTTATAATCCGGGCCGCATGGCAAATGAATCTCTCAATCAACCCGACGAGCGTGGGCACTGGGGCGCTTATGGCGGGCGCTTCGTGCCTGAGACTCTGATGGCTCCGCTCGAAGAGTTGAACGAAGCCTACGAAGTGGCGCGCGACGACGCGACGTTTCAAGCCGAGTTCAACCAACTACTGCGCGATTACTCCGGCCGTCCGACGCCGCTCTACTTCACCGCGCGACTGACTGAGCAAGCGGGTGGCGCGCGCATCTACCTCAAACGCGAAGACCTCTCGCATACAGGTTCGCACAAGATCAACAACGCGCTCGGTCAAGTCTTGCTCGCACGGCGCATGGGCAAGCAGCGCATCATTGCAGAGACAGGCGCAGGCCAACACGGCGTTGCGACCGCGACCGTCTGCGCGCTGTTTGGCCTGAAGTGCGTCGTCTATATGGGCGCGGAGGACATGCGTCGGCAACAACTCAATGTCTTTCGCATGCGCCTGCTCGGTGCAGAAGTGCGCGAGGTGGACGCAGGCGCGCGCACACTCAAGGATGCGATCAACGAGGCGCTGCGCGATTGGGTGACGAACGTTGCGGACACTTACTACCTGCTCGGCAGCGCGTTGGGGCCGCATCCTTATCCGCGCATGGTGCGCGATTTTCAAAGCGTCATCGGCCGCGAGGCGCGTGCGCAGATACTCGAAAGGGAGGGGCGCTTGCCCGACGTGCTCATCGCCTGCGTCGGCGGCGGCTCAAACTCAATCGGTCTGTTTCATCCGTTTCTCGCAGACGAGAACGTCCGCATGATCGGCGTCGAAGCGGGCGGGCGCGGCGCAGAGTTGGGCGAACACGCGGCGCGCTTCAACCCTGGCGGCGGTCGTCCCGGCGTGTTGCAAGGCACGATGAGTTATGTCCTGCAAGACGAACGCGGGCAGATCGCGGCGACGCATTCCGTCTCGGCCGGTCTCGATTATCCTTCCATCGGCCCCGAACACGCTTTCTTGCACGACGCCGGGCGCGTCCAATACGTCTCCGCTTCAGATGCAGACGCACTCGCGGCCTTTCACACGCTCTCCGAACTCGAAGGCATCATCCCCGCGCTCGAATCGGCGCACGCAGTCGCGTATGCGCTACGTGTTGCGCGCGAGTTGGCGCAGGATCAGATCATGATCGTCAATCTCTCCGGGCGCGGCGACAAGGACGTGCAGACTGTCGCCGACATGGAATAGCACGACGGAGCAACAGCTTGAGCCGCATCGCAGAGACTTTCGCGCGCTTGCGCCGTGCCGGACGACGCGGCTTCATTCCATTCATCACGGCGGGCGATCCTGATCTTGAAACGACGCGCGCGCTCATCGTCGAACTGGCGCATGCGGGCGCGACCTTGATCGAGCTTGGCATCCCGTTCAGCGATCCGATGGCGGACGGGCCTGTGATCCAACGCGCGTCGGAACGTGCGCTCAAGCACGGCGTTAGCGTCGCAGATGTTTTGGCCGTCGTCGCCGACGCGCGGCGCGAGACGGACGTGCCCGTCGTGCTGTTCAGCTATTACAACCCGCTGTTGCAGTTCGGGCACGAACGCCTATGCACTGAGTCGCAGCGCGTGGGCGTTGATGGTCTGCTCGTGACCGACCTCGCGCCAGAGGAGGCGGGCGAGTTTGCGCCGCTCGTCAAGCAGCACGGACTCGATCTGATCTTTCTCGTCGCGCCGACTTCGACCGATGCGCGCTTGCAGATGATCGCGGAACGTGCGAGCGGTTTCATCTACGCCGTCTCGCGCGCTGGCATCACAGGTCAGCAAACAGAAGTGAACGCAGCAGCCGAACGACTCGTGCGCCGTGTCCGCGCAGTGACCGACCTGCCCGTCGCCGTCGGCTTCGGCATCTCTACGCGCGCACAGGTCGCAGAAGTCTGGCGCTACGCAGATGCTGCTGTCGTCGGCTCAGCTATCGTCGCGGAGATTGAAAGACACGTGAACGCACCTGATCTCGTTGCCCGTATCGGTGCATTCGCGCGCTCATTGGTGCCGGAATAGGCTTTCATTTTGCGCTTGAGCGGCAGGACGTTTTGGCGTATCCTTGCGCGTCCTTGAGATTCGGCATGCGGGACACCTCACCAAATTAAGGTGAAAAATAGTTTGTTGCATGCGTGAAACGTCGTTCCATTCTTGCGTTGTCTGTGTTATACTGCCTGCCGGTTCGCCAGTCCGGCGGTCTAACAACAGCGATAGGAAGAGAGGACGAAGAAAGTGATAGGTGCAATGGCGGAAAAATTTGGCGCGGATCGCGGCAAGGCGATTGAAGCGGCGCTCCTGAACATCGAAAAGAAATTTGGCAAAGGCTCGATCATGCGTCTGGGCGAGCGTGAGGTGGCGGACGTGCTGTCGATCTCGACCACGTCGCTCTCGCTCGACGCGGCCATCGGCATCGGCGGCGTCCCGCGCGGGCGTGTCATAGAGATTTACGGCCCGGAAGCTTCGGGCAAGACAACTTTGGCGCTGCACATCGTCGCCGAAGCGCAGAAGGCGGGCGGCGTGGCGGCCTACATTGATTCAGAGCACGCGATGGACGCGGAGTACGCGGGCAAACTCGGCGTCAACATTGATGAGCTGCTCATCTCGCAACCGGATTCGGGCGAGCAGGCGCTCGAAATTGCGGAGGCGCTTGTACGTTCGGCCGGCGTGGATGTGATCGTGATCGACTCGGTGGCGGCGCTCGTGCCGCGCGCAGAGTTGGACGGCGAGATGGGCGACTCTTTGCCGGGCTTGCAAGCGCGTCTGATGTCGCAGGCGCTGCGCAAACTGACGGCGGTGGTCGCTTCGACCAACACGAGCCTCATCTTCATCAACCAAATCCGCGAGAAGATCGGCGTCATGTTCGGTTCGCCTGAGACGACGTCTGGCGGGCGCGCGCTGAAGTTTTATTCTAGCTTGCGCCTCGACATTCGCCGCATCGGCGCGATCAAGGACGGCGACCGCGTGGTCGGCAATCGCACAAAGGTCAAGGTGGTGAAGAACAAGGTTGCGCCGCCGTTCCGCGAGTGCGAGTTCGACATCATGTACGGCGAAGGCATCTCGCGCGAAGGCGACGTGCTCGACCTCGCGGTGCAGCACCGGATCGTCGAGAAGAGCGGCGCGTGGTTCTCATACAAAGGCGAGCGGCTTGGGCAAGGACGCGAGAACTCGAAGCAGACGTTGAAGGACGATGCGGCGCTCCGGCGGCGCATCGAGAATGAAGTGCGCGTCACGCTTGGCATCCCTGTGTTCGAGGCCGACGAAGCGAAGGCCGACGCGAAAGCTGACGCGAAGGCCGACACGGCCGCGTCGAGCAAGAAGTAAACCGAAGAACCTGTCGGCATGTTCAGCCGCCAACGTCCGCGCCGCCGCTCATGGTGGCCTCTGCGGGCGCTGGCGGCTGAGTCGTGTCTTTACAGCTTAGCTTTGCGCGCGCATAATCTGCGCGGCCTTTTTACGATCAAAGCTTCTTCAACGAATGATGAACGGATCAGTTCTCATCAAGGGCGGCACGATCATCACCGTGTCCGATACGGATGCGATCATCGCGGGCGATCTGCTCGTGCGTGACGGGCGCATCGTCGCCATCGGTGCAGTTGATCAAGCCGCCGATGAGACGATTGACGCGCGCGGCTGCGCCGTGCTGCCCGGCTTCATCCAGACGCACATACATCTCTGCCAGACGCTCTTTCGCGGCGCGGCCGACGATCTGCCATTGATTGATTGGTTGAAGCAGCGCGTCTGGCCGTTGGAGGCTGCCCACACGCCTGAATCCATTCGCGCTTCGGCACGGCTCGGCATCGCGGAGTTGATCAAAGGCGGCACGACCTGCGCGCTGACGATGGAGACCGTGAATCACACAGGCGAAGTCTTTCACGCGGTCGAGGAATCTGGCTTTCGCGCGACCGTCGGCAAGTGCATGATGGATGCGGGCGAGGACGTGCCTGTGGCATTGCACGAAGAGACAGAAACTTCGATCAATGCATCGCTCGCGTTGCTCGAAGAGTGGCACAGACGTGCGGACGGCCGGATTCGTTATTGCTTCGCGCCGCGCTTCGCCATCAGTTGCACACGCACGCTGCTCGAACGTGTCGCGCAACTCGCGCGCGAGCGCGGCGTATTGGTGCATACGCATGCGTCGGAGAATCGCACCGAGATCGAATTAGTTGAGCAGATAACGGGTCAGCGCAACATCGCTTACTTGAATACGGTTGGTCTCGCTGCGCCGCATGTTGCGCTTGCGCATTGCGTCCACCTCAACGATGAAGAGTTGGGCATACTCGCGCGCACAGGCACGCACGTCCTGCATTGTCCGTCGTCGAACCTGAAACTCGGCTCAGGCATTGCACCCGTCGCAGAGATGCTTGAGCGTGGCATCTCCGTCTCACTCGGCGCGGATGGTGCGCCCTGCAACAATCGGCTCGACATGTTCACAGAGGTGCGCACGGCCGCGCTGCTACAAAAAGCGCAGAGAGGCGCGGACGCACTACCTGCCCGCCGCATGTTGCGTCTAGCGACAATCGCGGGCGCACGCGCGTTAGGGTTGCAGGCTGAGATTGGCAGCCTCGAGGTCGGCAAGCGGGCCGACATCATGATCTTGAATTTAGAGCGACTGCATCTGATGCCGCGCCCTGATGTCATTTCAAGTATCGTGTACGCGGCCGAGGCGAGCGATGTCCGTGACGTATTGATTAACGGCCGGGTCGTGCTGCGCGACGGCGAACTAATAAGTATGTCTGAACGGGAGGTTATGTCTGCGGCGCGCACGCAGGCTGAGCTTCTATTTCAGCGCGCGGCCATTTCAGGCTTGCGTGGTTGACAAAACAACTTGCGGCCAAAAGCTGTGCCGGCTTGGAGGTTGCGAAACCGGGGGGCGGTTCGGCGGCCAAGCCGGCACGAGGCGGGCGTCTAAGTTCTGTCTCGGATGTTGTCTTGCGACGCGCTGACTTTTGGTCGTCAGCACATCCTGAACGCGGCCGATTATATACCCCTGAGCCAGATTGTCAACGACTTTTTGTGACTAATTCGACAAAAATCGGTTGCAGCCACACTGGTTGACAGCCGCACAGGCGACTTCCTATACTTGCGCCCTTACTCAATCCGGCTAGGTAGCTCAGTTGGTAGAGCACCTGACTGAAAATCAGGGTGTCGGCGGTTCGATTCCGTCCCTAGCCATTTCATTCTAAATAACTTAGGGCGTCCTTTCGGGACGCCCTTCGTCTTTTGGTCTGCCAATGGTCTGCCAAATTTCTAAGCCTTGCCCTTTTTCTTACCGTAAAGCAAGCTTTCGAGTTTTTGTGAAGCGGCCTCTTGCATCGTCGGCAGCACATGCGAATAAACGTCGAGCGTCAGCGTGATGCTGGCATGTCCGAGCCTTTCACTGACGACTTTCGGATGCTCGCCAGCCGCTAGTAGCAGTGTCGCGCAAGTGTGGCGCAGGTCATACAGGCGGAGGTCTTGCGGCAACTTCGCGCGTTCAAGGATCGGGCGATAGTGCCGCCGCTTGAGGTTACGCGGCGCAAGCGGCCCGCCTTCGGGCGTGGCAAAGACGAGATCGTGTTGTTGATAGGCTGCACCCGCTTTCAATCGCTCTGCCGCTTGCTGCCGCCGATGCGCTATGAGAGCACGCAGGGTTGAAGCAGGCAAGGGAATTGAGCGCCGACTGCGCGTCGTCTTCGGCTCGCCAAAGTACCACCCGCCGCCGACGCTGCGCCACACAAGAGCACGTCTCACGATCACGATGCCTTGCTTTAGGTCAACGTCTTTCCACTGCAAGCCAAGATACTCTTCGGGGCGCATCCCTGTTGTTAGCGCGAGCGCAAACAGCACGCCCCAACGATCTGCTCTTGCAGCTTTAAGAAATTCACTCGCCTCTGTTGGCGAGAGCGCCCGCATCTCCTTGCGTACTTGGCGCGGCAATTCGACAAGCTCAGCCGGATTGCGCGCCAACATGCCCCACCGCACAGCCTGTTTCAGTGCCGACGACAGCACGGCATGAAGGTAGCGCACCGTGCGCGCCGATAGCCCACGCGCCAGCAGGTCGGCGTAAAGTTTCTGAATGTGTAGCGGGCGCACGTCAGAGAGTTTGCGTTGCCCTAGTTCCGGCTGAATGTGTCGGTCGAGCAAATAGGTATAACCCTCATGTGTGCGCTCTGAGACTCGCGGGCGTGCGGCAGTCGCAAGCCACTTCGTCAGATATTCATTCAACGTCAAAGGAAGGGGCTTAACAAACGTGCCTGTATCTTTGGAGTGCAGGATGTCGTTCAGGTAAGTTTGGGCGTCGCCCTTCGTGCCTTGAATCTGTTTGTAGTGGTACTGACGTTTCCCGTTAGCATCACGCCCAAGAAAAACACTGACGAGAAACAGTCCATCGCGTTTCTTTTTAATTGAGCCGCTTCTACGCGGTTGCGGTTTCTTCTCTGGCATATCGTCTCCTATTGCCGCCAGATGCGCCCGCGTGATAGCTTTCGACACGTCGGCGGCTTCTGTGAAGGGTTGTCGTCTGACCGGAAGTTGCGGGGCTTAGGGAGTGTTGGCGCGCTCTCCTAAGCCCGTTCCGTTTAGTGCGCTCGGCGCATCGCCGCAATGCCGGTCTGGACAGCCGCCGCCGCAACGATATGCTTGCAAGCCAGCCCGCGCTCGCCGCCTTTGCAGGTACAGTGTCCAAAGCGACGACCTGCGCGGACAAAGAAATTAACGTCATAGGTTGCGCCGTTCTGCCGGTTTTCAACCTTGAATTGGCGGAACTGGACAAAGCGCACGAACAGACTGCCCGCCCTTGCTCTGGCAATTGCCTTGCTCAGTTGCTCTGCTGATTTAAGTTCAATCATGTTCTTGTGTTCCTTTCGCAGTGATGTAACGCATGAACAACTATACGCCCATGCAGATAGTTTGTCAATATATTTATCTGCATTGACAGATATTTATATTCGGCGTATAAGTTCAGCCATGAAGCTGATTTCAACGGCTGAGGCCGCCGAAAAATTGGGAGTTCACATCACGCGCGTTCAAGTGCTCATTCGAGAAGGGCGACTGCCCGCTCAGATGATCGGGGGTAGTTATGTTATCAATGAAGATGACTTGAAACTTGTGGCGGATCGCAAGCCGGGCAGACCATCAAAGAGCAAGCAAGAACCATCTAAGCGCCGACGTAGCCACAACAAGACATGACCTCGATAACTGCTCCACACTCTGAGGCAAAAGACATTCTTTCTTCGCCGCATAAACATCAACTGATTCATCAAGAAGGCCACCGCCCATGCGTGCGGTAGTAGCGCATTCGATACTCTGAGAAGGACTCACCGGGCCGCCGCTCATCATGATTGCCTTGTCCGCCGAGCGTGCGCAGGATGAAGTTGGTTCGCTCTTCCTCAGCACGCTTGCGCGCGGCCTCCTCTTCGGCACGCTGCCGCGCCTCTTCTTCGACCCGCCGCCGCTCCTCCAATTCGGCCTGTCGTCGCGCCTCTTCCTGTCGCCGCTTATCTTCGCGCGCCTCATACTTCGCCCGTCCGAAAGCAATCACCTCTTGCGCCCGCCGCTCACAATCAGCGATCTTTCCCGTAGTATGTGCGGTCACGTCACCCATTGTAGCCTTCTCTAACTCTACACACTTGAGCCACAACAACGCCTCACGCTCAAGGTCATACATCGGGCTGAAAGGTACGTCGTGCGCGTAAGGCTCATCCTTTGACAAGTCCCTGTAGTCGGGACTCTGGACGGCATCAAGGCGGGCTTTGAGTTCTGGAAAGGGATTCTCGCCATACTGCCGCTCCAATCGCTTATGTCGTCGCTCGTTGAGTGCCTGCACCTCGCCCATCAGCTTGTTATAGAGCTTTACGTCTGGGTCTTTCGCCAGCGCCTGTTCGCGCTCACGCGCTTTCTGTTGCCGCGCATACGCTCGCTGCTGCGCATGGGGAGATTGGGGCGAGTCATACAGGTTGCGAATTTCGCTCGTCACCTTGCGCTGCTCTAGTCTAGCCGCCAACCAATAGCTCAGCCAATGCTGCGCCGCCCATGCGCGCTGATTCGTGTAGGTGTCTTCCAACGTACTCGTACAATAGAGCCGCATCATTTCCCGCAAGTCTGTGGGATAGCCGGACAGATCATGTTTCTCGGTTGCGCCGCACATCTCACAGCGAGCGGTAATGATCAGAGCGGAATCTTCCGGCTTAGGCTGTGGCTTCGCTCGATCAAGCCAAATGTGGCGTTTGAACAGGCGACAGAGTTGGCACGCGCCTTTGCCCGCTAGTCGCTCGATCTTTGATAACCGCGCTGCGTAATTCATCAGTCGTCCTCATCTTCTTCATTGCTGGCGGTCTTACGCCCTCGATCAAGCGCGTCCTCTTCCTGTTTCTTGAGGATGAATTGCTCTAGCTCATTGATCCGCGCCCGCAGGTCATCCAACTCGACCGCGCGAAAAGTCTGCTCAATGATCACGCGCGCCGCGGCCACACGAACAGAGCCGCTTGTCTCCGCACTATTCACGATGTCGTGGAGAGCTTTGACGGCATCGCTGGCAGCGTACTGCAACCGCAAGACGGCTTGGCTGACGACTACAGCCCGCGCCTCGCGCAGCCGACGCGCGAAAGTCTCATCCTGCGTGTAGCGCCATAACGTCGCCGGTGAGACACCGGACTTCGCGCTCGCCGCCGCATAGGTTGGGCAAGAGAGTAGCGCCACCAGCGCGGACTGCTGCTGAGGTGTTAAATCATTAGTCTCGACCTGCACGGGCAGGATTGTGTTTGCGCCGTCCTTGCCGCGTGTGCTCGCCGATTTTCGTTTCATTTCCTTTCAAAGCCTTTCATATTGGCGAAGATTGCCAATATTGGAGACTTGGCAACCTTCGGTTAAGTTATTGCCCTAAACACCTTTCGCTCGCCCATTTGCCCGAAGACTGCCAAGTATAAAGATTGGAGCTATCCGGCATCATGTTTGGCAGTCTTCGACTGGCAGCTTCCAAATCCATTTCTGCCCATCGCTGCCGGGCGTTCCTGTCTTCTCAGCTTTGATCTTCAGCTCTTTCTTTGCCCTGAACAGTGTCCGCTCAGAGATGCCTGCTTGCCGGGCCTCAGCTTTGAGTTCGGTGCTATCGCGTACTCCGTCGGAGAGGGACGCCCGCAGAAACTCTTTAGCTTCGGAAAGCGGCGCACGTTCCTCTTCATCGGAAGGATGCGCAAGGATGCGCCCTGCTGTCAGCGTGCTCGCACCCGTCCAATAAAACTGTCCACCTTCGAGCTTGAACCCGACGGCTTCACCGACCGGCGCGAGATTATTCTTCGTCTGCACGATGGCCCGCTTGGTCGGATCATCTGGGTCTTGTCCGGCAAGCAGGACAGAGCGAGCCGCCGCAACGAAGTCTATTGAACCAATGCCGGCGTTGAGTGCGTGACCACCGCCGCGCGACTTGCCGAGATGTCTGACCGCGACAATGGCGCAGCCTTGCCGCTCTGCAATTGCGGCTAAGGGCGCGGAGATCGCCCTGCACTCGTTGGCGCGATGAATGTCTGCCTTGCCGCCTGTGTAAGCGAATAACGGATCAATGATGACGAGCTTTGGGTTATGTTCGATGATCACAGCCTCAAGCTTGAGCAGTCCGACTGTATCGAGGGTTAGCGGCTCATCCAGAGCCAGCATGCGCGAAGTGTCCGCACCAACGGCATCAAGGCGCGGTCGTAAGGTGTCAGCCAGTCCGTCTTCGGCCGACAGGATCAAGACGTTGCCCGGCTCGAACGGGTCTGTACCGGGAAGTCCGCGCCCGTTAGACACAGCCGAAGCTATCGCACACGTCAAGGTACTCTTGCCGATGCCCGGATCGCCTTCTAAGAGTGTTAGTTTGCCAAGTGGGATGTAGTGAGGCCAGAGCCAGCGCACTGTTTCAGGGGCGACATCCGCCATGCAGACAACACGAAGCGGCGAATCATCTGTCCTAGCACCGCCATCATTCGTTGAACTTGTCTGTCCTGTAGCTGTCTCTTTGCTTATCCTTAGCCACTCACACACACGAGCCACAATCTGCTTATCAATAATATCTGAAAGTGTGGGCCAGCCGGTGACGTGCGAACCGTCTTGTAACTTTGCGGCCGTTGCAACAACGTTCCGTACCCGCGCGGCTGTTTCCTCGTCGTGCGCTGCCAAGCAGATCGCCTCGATGAACTTCACCGTCGCATCTTCTGACCAACCAGCCCGCAACAGACCGCCTGCAAGAGCGTTTGCCGCGTCGTTACGCGAACCTTTAGGCCAATAGCGGGCGAGCAAGCTTGCCGCCGATAGCTTCGCTGACCTGTCCATTAAGTATTGGTCATCAACTAGCGCGGGTTCACCATCACTATCCCATGTAATTGCTTCGCCTGATTCGTGCGTACTGCCGGGAAAGACCGTCTGTGTGCCGGTCGAACGAATTTCAACCAGCATTCCTTTATCGCCATCCGAGTTCTCTTTCTGTTTCTCATAAAGCGGATCGCGGTATTTCTTTGTGGCGAGGTGAGCGTAGTAAAGCCAATGGGAGCGCCGTTTTGAATCACGCCCGAAAGTCGCGTCTGTCTGTGGGAGAAATCTCGGCGCGAGCAATACGGCTTCCGGGCAATCTAAGTCTATATCTATAAGGTTGCCGGATGGGTCGCCAAGCAGGACGCCTATGTTTTGCGGTTGGCCGTTGAAGTAGGCAGGCAAATCGCTTTCGGTGAGTCGAAGACGTTGCCAACCTGTCAGCAATCTACCGTTATGAGCAGGTCTTTTGCCTTTGTGCTCGACTGGCAGAACTGAAAAGCCACGTGCCACATAACTACTAGCCACTTCACCCGATGATTGAGTGATCATTATTCGCCCTCAATTCTTATGTCACTCATCATCCTTGCTTTCCGCCAAACTGCCGCCGCGCGCAATCCATTGTCGAATTGCTTCCGCGTCGAATCGGTACTGCCGCTCGCCCAGACGGATTACGGGGATTGCATTTCTCCGCGCAAGTTCATACACGCGCTGTCGGTCAACCCTCAATAACTCTGCCACTTCATCAGCAATTAGAATTTGTTGCTCCATCTCAATCCTTTTACTCTGCTCCTTGCTTCTAGTTGTCATTCCTAAAAACAGAAATGCTGTCAGAGATTCTCTGACAGCATTGATTAAACTAAATTAGAACTAATGCTGTGAATGGATATAGAAAACTATTTTATCCAAGTGTACACGGCTAAAACTTGGATATATTGCCCCTACAATGTCCAATTGAATTGCAGCTTGAGCTGGACATTTTTCTGAAATTTGTCCAGTTATCCTTTTGAGGATTTCAAAGCTGAGGCTTGCGTGACAAGCTTCCTAATATATTCGGGACTGTACCCGTAAGAATCTGCCAGATGTATATAGGCAAGTTCATATGGAGGGTAATTATTTATTTCAGTCAGACATCGGTAATCCATAGTGGGGAATATACGAGTACTCTGTGTATCCCACTCCTTAGTCCAATCATCTTCGGTTCTATTACGTTGACCTGCAAAAAATGCTTTCTGGCTCTCGTAGTAGTAGTCCTTTACAGTTTGATACTGAGATCGAAGTTGTTCATGCTCTTCGTCTAACCTTGCACGTTTTTCGTCGGTTAACCATGCCCTTTTATTTCCTAGAAAGCCTTGCCTTAGCGTTTTGAATTGCTCGTCCACACTTTTATGATGATTGATGAAGTCTTCACTTGGAGAGACAGTGAAACTTTTTGGCAAGCCTAAAGATTGCCAGTGTTCTTTCAGAAGCGGCTCAACATAAGTCTTAATGTGTGATTGAACAGCGTCGTTCAAGGCTTGATTTAAAACGTGAAAAGCGACTACAGGGATTTGATTTATAAATCGGGTGAGAATCATACGCACATTCTCGCGCAATACGCCGTCGCGTTCTTCCTCCTTGAAATCCAGAATGCGCGTAGCATCAGGTTGGTTTAAGACGTTTTCGACCTCCTTAACAATCCATTTCGCTGGCTTAATCAACAAAACATCTGCGCTCATTAATCCAAAATCTCCTTGAACCAACAATTTGAGGACTACATCTGTGTCAGTTGTTGAAGAGAATACGTGCCAGCGAAGTTTAAGAGGTTCACCTTTGTACTCGGAAATATCCCTAATGCCCGCGTTTATAACCGCCTCTTTCAGCACAGACAGAGCCAATTCCCATTGCTCAAAATTCACCTGTTGGGCTTCAGCATTCTGATCGTTGCCGTTTTCCTTATATTCCTCTTGTCTGCCTTCAATAGCTTCAGTGCTTTGTTCCTGCATTGTCAGCTTACCTCCACAAACTCATATATATTAAACCAAACTTGAAACATTTTGCTATACTTGAAACAAAGGCAAAGAGGTTGAGTATTTTATTCGTGTTCGCCTACAATCGGCGGCTGACAGATTGGAAACCCTCTCTGCTGTCGGAATACCACACGGAAGCAAAGCATCACGAAAGGCATCAAAGGCGAGAATTGACCATGTTAGTTCGATAATAAGGTCAAGCCATAAAAAGTGGCAAGGCATTGCTGATATGGCAGATAACGAAGCGAAGGCCCGGATTAAAATTAACAAGCTTCTGGAAGAAGCGGGCTGGCGTTTCTTCGATGATGAAGATGGAAAGGCAAACATCTTACTTGAGCAAAACGTCAAGATTACTCAATCTCTGCTTGACGCGCTTGGCGAAAATTTCGAGAAGACCAAGAATGGGTATACGGATTATTCACTTATCGGCTTAGATGGTCGGGTCGTTGCCGTACTTGAGGCTAAAGCCGAACATATTCATCCGCTCATCGGTAAAGAACAAGCCCGCGCTTATGCCTATAGCCAGAATGCGCGTTTTGTGATTCTTTCAAACGGGAATCAGCATTATCTTTGGGATACTTGGGCAGGCAGTCCTAAAGTCATTACCAAGTTTCCGCGCCTTGAAGAGATAGGTAGCTTCAATGAATTTCAGCCGCTCGCTAAGAACATCACCAGTCAAGTCATTGAAAGAGATTTCATTGCCTTAACCCAGAAGCCGGACTATGCTGATGATCCGCGCTGGAAAGACGAGAGCCTAAGAGAGCAATACATCAAAGACAATAAGCTTCGCTTTCTGAGGAAGTATCAGCTTCGCGCTGTCGAGCGCATACAAGAAGAGGTCAATAAAGGCAAAGACCGTTTCCTGTTTGAGATGGCGACCGGCACGGGCAAAACTCTGACATCCGCCGCCGTAATTAAGTTATTTTTGAGAAGCGGGAATATCAGTCGCGTCTTGTTCTTGGTTGATCGACTTGAATTGGAAGATCAAGCATGGCGGAACTTTGTCGCCTATCTAAAGAACGATTACCGTAGTGTGATCTATAAGGAGCGACGCAAGGATTGGCAGAGCGCCGAGATCGTTGTTTCTACTGTTCAATCGCTACTTGCCAAAAACAAATATAAGCGCCTCTTTTCGCCGAGTGATTTTCAACTCATCATCTCCGATGAGGCGCATCGTTCCATCGGCGGGAACAGTCGCGCCGTGTTCGAGTATTTCATCGGCTATAAATTGGGCTTGACTGCTACGCCTAAGAATTACTTGAAAATGGTTGACGTGGCGAGCATGAACGCCAGAGACCCGCGCGAACTCGAACGCCGGATGCTGCTCGACACCTATACAACGTTCGGCTGTGAAAACGGCGAGCCGACATACAGCTATTCGCTGACCGACGGGGTAAGAGATGGTTATTTGGTTAATCCCGTAGTCGTTGATGCTCGAACCGAAATCACGACGCAGTTGCTTTCCGATAAAGGTTACAGTGTTCTTGCGCAGGCAGAGGCAGAGGAGAAGGAAAAAGAGATAGAAGAGGGCGAGGCGCAAGCACGCGAGGAGACTTTTTTCTCACGGGATTTTGAACGCAGATTCTTTTCTGAGAATACGAATAGAATCTTCTGCGAGACGTTTCTAAAAAACGCTTTACGTGATCCGGTAACAGGCGAAATCGGCAAGACGATCATCTTCTGCGTCAGCCAGAATCACGCGGCAAAGATTACGCAAATCTTGAATGAGTATGCCGATGTGATGTTTCCGAGCAAATATCAATCGGATTTTGCTGTGCAAGTTACTCATTTAGTCCACGATGCGCAGCAGATGAGCATCAATTTCGCCAACAACAATTTGAATGGCAAAGGCAACTTTAATCCGCTCTATCAAACAAGCAAGACCCGCGTGTGTGTGACCGTTGGCATGATGACCACTGGTTATGATTGTGAAGACCTGCTAAACGTCTGCCTAATGCGTCCGATCTTTTCGCCAACTGATTTCGTGCAGATAAAGGGCAGAGGCACACGTCTTTATGATTTCCTAGAAGACCTCAAGGATAAGGAGCGGAAAGCTGAACTTGGCACAGCCAAGAAGGACAAATACAAGCTGTTCGATTTCTTCGCCAACTGCGAATACCTTGAAGAGAAGTTTAACTATGATGAAGTGCTAAAGCTGCCCGTTGAGCCAAGCGTGGATAGCGAGCGCGAGCCGACGGACACGGGGCAAACGATCATTATTGAAGGTTATAAGAATTTCATGCTTGACCCGCTTAAAACACTTGAAGAGACTGCCATTGGCCCGGAAGGAATGAAGGTTGATCGAAAACTCTTCGAGCGTTTTGAAGACCGCGTGAAGTCTGACACGGAAATCAAGCGCATGGTCAAGCAGAGGGATTTTCAAGCGATTGAAGATTATATTGTCGGCAATGTTTTCGATAAGCCCGAAGACTATTACACGCTCGACAAGTTACGGAAGACTTTGAAGATTGACCGTAGGCTGTCGTTGCGGGAAATCATCGAAAAGATTTTTGGCTTCGTGCCCTACTTCAAGAATAAGAATGAACTGCTTGAAGAGGAGTTTGATAAGTTCGACAGCCGCTACACACCGGACGAAAAGCATTTCTTTGCCGCGAAAAACTTTTTCAAGAGTTATCTAACTGATGCTGAGTTTCGAGACATCGTTGAGAGCCGACAATATGCGCGGTTGGCGACGAATCCGAACCGTGACGCCTTTCAGAAAGTTCCGTCTGAGTTGCGGAATCAGATAACCGAGTACATCAAAGACAACGTATCACTCAATCAGTTCATGGAGTAATGGATGCTAGATAGCGAAACCAAACGGCGCATTGATACCGCCCGCGATATTCTTGTCGGCAAGCTGCCCGACCCGAAAAGCCAAGTCGAACAGATCACGATTGCGCTGATCTACAAGTTCATGGACGACATGGACGTGCAAGCTGTCGAATATGGCGGCAAGCCGTCTTTCTTCGTCGGCGATTTTGAAAGGTACGGCTGGCGCAAACTGTTCAGCCCGAACGTCGGCGGTCATGAGTTGCTGGCGCTGTACGGCGAAGCCATCACAAAGCTGAATCAGAACCCTCAACTGCCGCAGCTTTTCCGCGACATCTTCAAGAACGCTTTCCTGCCTTACCGCGACCCGGAAACGCTCAAACTGTTTCTGAAAACCATCAACGAGTTTCAGTATGATCACAGCGAACGGCTAGGCGATGCGTTCGAGTATCTGCTTTCAGTCTTAGGCTCGCAGGGCGACGCAGGGCAGTTTCGCACGCCGCGCCATATCATTGATTTCATTGTCGAGGTCGTACAGCCGAAGAAGAATGAAACCATCTCCGATCCGGCTTGTGGCACGGCCGGCTTTTTGATTTCGTCTTACAAGCACATCCTCAGAGAGAACACGCGCCGCACATTGGGCGATCTGCTCACACCGGACGAGCGCAGGCGGTTGATGACCAACTTCGTCGGCTACGACATTTCGCCGGACATGGTGCGCCTCTCGCTCGTCAATATGTACCTGCACGGCTTCCCTGACCCGCACATTTACGAATACGACACGCTGACGAGCCAAGACCGTTGGAACGAGTCGTTTGATGTGATTATGGCAAACCCGCCGTTTATGTCGCCGAAGGGCGGCATCAAGCCGCATAGTAGATTCTCTTTGCAGGCGAACCGGAGCGAGGTGCTATTCGCTGACTACATTGCTGAACATATCAATCCGGTGAGCGGCAGGGCGGGCATGATCGTGCCCGAAGGCATCATCTTTCAATCAGCGACAGCTTACAGAAACTTGCGGAAGATGCTGGTTGAGAAAAATTTTCTCTATGCGGTGGTGAGCCTTCCGGCGGGCGTGTTCAATCCGTATTCGGGCGTTAAGACTTCAATCCTTTTCTTTGACAAGATGCTTGCTGCCAAGACCGACAAGATTCTTTTCGTCAAAATTCAGAATGACGGATTCGGTTTAGGAGCACAGCGCAAACAAATTGCCGAAAATGATCTACCCGATGCTCTTAACGTCATTCTTGATTTTCAAAAGGCAATTTTGAGCGGCGACACTTCGCGCTTTGCCGAAGGCGAATTGCCTTTGCAAGCCTTCACCGTTGAGAAAAGCTGCATCGCTGAAAATGCTGATTTCAGTCTAGCAGGCGATAGATATAAAACAAATGAACGTCGCATCTCTAAGTATGAATTGATTTCCTTGAGGGATGTATGCGAAATCAGAAATGGATTCGCTTTTAAAAGTGACGAGTACGTTCCTGATGGTTTAAGAGTCATAAGAATTGCAAATGTACAAAAAGGTGAAATCGTTGATTACGATCCTAAATTTATGCCCCTGAGTCGGGCAGAGGAATTTTTAAAGTATCAGATTCTCGAAGGCGATATTCTCATATCTCTAACTGGAAATGTTGGCAGAGTCGGACGCATGAAAAAGGAATTGATGCCAGCCTTATTGAATCAAAGGGTTGGCTTGATAGTTCCGAACCAAAATATAAATTCAAGTTTCCTCTTTAGTACCTTGAATACAAAGAGATTTGAACAAGATGCCATTGCGGCTTCATCTGGTATTGCTCAGTTGAATTTAAGTACCAAATGGCTTGAAGGGTACAAAATCCCGCTCCCACCGCTATCGGTACAGAAAGAAATCGTTGCGCGTATCGAAGGCTACCAGCGCCTTTTTGACGGTGCAAAGCAAGTCGTTCAAAGCTTCAAACCAAATATTCCAATCAATCCCGACTGGCAACTGGTAGAACTTGGCGAGCTTGGCGAATTAAAGAATGGCATTAATTATACGAAGGATAGCGCCGGTGAGTTTGTGCAGGTTTTGGGCGTGAAAGATTTTCAAAAGAATCTATACGCACCACTCGATAGCTTCGCCACAATTCAGATAGACAGTGAGCTAACCGACGAATATACGCTGAGAGAAAATGATATTGTGTTTGTTCGCTCGAACGGTAATCAAGACCTGATTGGGCGCAGCGTACTCATTCCAAAGTTAGACTTCAAGTCTACGTTTTCCGGCTTCACGATTCGATTGCGCTTTACTTCGCCGGACGTGGTTCCGTTGTTCTATGCATACCTATTAAAAACAGAAACCGTTCGGAGGATGTTGATTAACAGTGGAACAGGCGCGAACATCAAAAGCCTTAATCAAACATCCCTTAAGCAATTAGAATTGCCGCTTCCTCCGCTTGAAGAACAAAGGCAAATTGTCGCCCAAATCGAGCGCGAACAGTCTCTAGTCAACGCCAACAAAGAACTCATGGCTATCTACGAGCGAAAGATCAAAGACGAGATCAATAAACTTTGGGAGCAGTAGAGCATGGCAAGCCCTGACGACATCTTTCAATATCTGCCTCTCAAATATAAGACGCAGGACGAGGAGCACTACATCAAATTTCTCTGGGAGAGTTTTGAACTCAACTATGAGCACGGCAAATATCAATTCGCCTTCATCGCCTACCACCTGCTCTTTATGACCTACGTCTATTTTCAACTCTGGAAGATTTACGCCGTCTATACCGACGACTTCCGCAAATCAATTCTCGGCTTTCAGCCAATACACGATCTGTTTGAAGATTTAGATAGACGTAATAAACAAAATCAAGCAGAAGGCAATCCGCTCGTACAGCTTTATCCCTTCGATTTTTCCAAAGAAAAAGAAAGTACAGTAATGATGTTTTTTTACTTGATTGGTTGTGATAAATCGAAAATCGGAAAATATAAGAGTTTGATAAGAGATCGTAACAACATCGCTCACGCTAACGGGCAGTTAGTTTATGTATCTTCAAAAGACATAGATCAAAAGGTTGAGCAGATTTTGAAGCTAGTCGAAGAGATTCAGAGCCATTCGTGTGATACAGCGAAGGAGTGTTTCATTAAGTTTCTTAAGAATGACTCCGACCCCAATACCAGAGAATACATAGACGACCAAGACCAAATAAACGAAGTCCTCATTCGCGGCCATTACATCTCACTGAAAGACGTTACTCAGATGCTTAATTTCGACATCAATTCGCTGTCAGCCGAATCTACTTTCCCTGAAATGAAACAGCTTTCTAACGCTCTGATCTCTGACTATGCGGAGAATAACGAATTGCTATCAGCATAATCCTTATTGAGCTTTTAGCTGCGGGTGAAAAGATAAGCTTACAAACTGATGAAACGACCAGAAAAAGTTTGCTGGATGCCGACAAACGAACCGTCCTTTATCCTTCCAAGCCAAGATGCCTTTCAAAGAGCGACAGCTATTCAAGCTATTAAAGGTCAATTTATTGACAGTGAAATTTACTTCTCGCTTCTGGCGGATAGAGTCCAAGACTTGATCAACCGAGCCGACGATCCTGAATATGCGATGCTTTACATCTATCAACTTCTTGAGCCAATGAATTTAGTTGACGAAAGGCCGAGCGAAATTGAAACTGCCGGAGATGTGTTGGTTTATCAAAACGACTATCTCCGCGAACGTCTATATCTCGCTGGTGTATTTGAAACTCTTCCGAAGCAGCTAGACGAAAATAATCCACAAGCCGAAGAAATGCTTAATGAAACTAATTGGGAAAGTTGGCTCAACGCCCTTACAACAACTCCACGCGAGGAGTATGGTTGATTATTATTTGTAAGCTCGATTCCGACCGCCGCCTTAGTAAAATTAATAAGTTACGGGCAGCTATCTAGCTGCCCGCCGTCGTTTGTATCACTGTTGTATCACTGCTTTGCGCACTGCCTTACTTTTGGCTCTGCCTGTCACTCACTCAAATTCAGTCTGCCATCTACCTTCTGTAAATCGAATAGGGCAAGACAAATTTTAATTGCAATTTAACTTGCAAGGCGGTACTCTCTCGCGCTGTGAGTGTCACCTCGCCGGACTCTCGGCCGCCTGACGCTCTCATTTAGACACACTACAACCGAGCCGCCAGTGCGCCTATTTCACGGCAGCTTTAAGTGCTTAACTGCGCGCCCGTTACGGCCGGGTAAGCACGAATTGAATGAGCGTGAGCGCGGCTTCTGTCACTGGGTTAGTGGACGTGAAACCTGTTTGCATAGAGCCATCTGCGCTCGCCGTGGCCGCAGCCGTTGTCGCCGGTGGCGGCGGAGGTGTTTTATCTGGCCAGATGACCCCATCATCGGCAAACGCAGCAGACGAGGACGCCAGCACTAGCACAAGTGCTGCGATAGCTTTTCGGCAATTCTCCTTCAT
>Ga0209153_1000126_pt1 | contig 39854 bp, 34 predicted proteins | sample GraSoiAngelo_120_FD_185877 | JGI IMG/M metagenome (GOLD analysis project Ga0209153, IMG submission 185877) | Grasslands soil microbial communities from the Angelo Coastal Reserve, California, USA - 14_0919_09_20cm (SPAdes) (version 2) | ecosystem: Environmental > Terrestrial > Soil > Grasslands ... | reverse complement strand
CTCGCCTACATGACTGATGTCCTCACCAGGATCGTCAACGGCCATCCGAACAGCGAGATCGACCAGCTGCTTCCGTGGGCCTATCGGCGTCAAGACCTCAAAGCTGTGGCCTGAAAACGACGCTTACGGAGCAGTGGGAGCTAGCGAACTTCAAGCCGGAATATCGGTTCGTGATCCGTAAGTACGATATCGGCAAGGGCTATTCTGTCAGCGTTGTTGGACGCAACGGCGAAGCTGAAACCATCTATGGCTTTGAGACGGAGCACGACGCGATGCAGTGGATTAGGGAGAAGTCGCAAGCGTGGCTAATCGAAAATCGAAAATAAAGCTTCATCTGTCCCGGACAACGTTTTCGATTACATCCGAAGTGGAGACCTGACTAAAGCCGCCCGCCTTATCGTCAAAGACAAACGTAAGATTCAAATTGCGTTCCATCGGATGCTTTTCGTTGCCCGGCAGGCCATATCGTAGTTTGAACTTTATGTGGCCTTCGAAGATTTGTTTTGTAACCGCCATTTGTTTCGCATCAATCGGTGCATCGCGATACCATGCTTGTGAAGTTGGCGGGATATCGGCACCTAGCGTGTCGCGAATAGGACGCGCATTCATCATCCCCTCAAACGAGGTCGATAATTCATCCACGATATACGATATGGGAAAATGTGCATTGTTTTGTAAAATAATGCATATCTGCACTTTTTCGATGCTTTTTATTTTTCCGGTTTTCTTGTCACGAATGAAATTCGCGGCGGGAAGAATTTGCCAAAGTCCAAGTTTGTTTTGAGCTGTGATTCGTGCCCAGAATTCAGAAAGCCTCAATGCCCCAGCCGATGCCGCTGCGAAAACAATGGTCGCTGCGACCATGACGTACATCCAAGGAACGGATTGAAAATAACCAGCCATGACAGTCACCGCCGACAACAGGAACGGCAGCAACCAAAGAATGAGGTGCATGGCTGCATAAGCGCCCAGATTGACTCCGGTACGCTTTGCCATTTGTTTGAAGGTTGGCTCTTGGCCCATCTCAGTGCCATATCATGTTCCTCCTCGAAGTTTCGGGAGGCAGCGCGCCAGTCAAGAGTTAACCACAGAGGTCATTTCTCAAACTGACCCACTACCGTCTCTTGACTCCTGGAACGAAATGAGAACAATGTTCCCGTTATGTTCCGAATGGTCAGGAGGCGAGGATGTTGAGGATTTTCGTCGAGGAAGCGGCGGCTCTGGCGTCGATTACGCTGTTCGTCGGGATGATCGCGGTTTGGGCGCAGCTTATTCCGCAGTTCTGAGCGCCTTGCTGGGCGGGCCTGGGGAAAAGCCTGATAGCGCGTGGCAATAGCGCGTTCCGCGTGGACTCCGCCCACGTGAGGTATCACCATTGCGGGGCGAGTCGGACCGAGCCTGACGATCGCGCCCACCCCCTGATGCCGAAAGTTTTCTCGCGACCATGTCCAGCGCCGGATTCGTTCATCTCCACGTTCATTCGGCCTATTCGCTGCTGAAGGGGTCGATCAAGATCGCAAAGCTCGGCGAGCTTGCCAAAGCGGACCGCCAGCCGGCCTTGGCGCTGACTGACACCGACAATATGTTCGGAGCGCTGGAATTTTCCGACAAGATGGCGGGGTACGGCATCCAGCCGATCATCGGCTGCGAATTGGCGATCGATTTCGGCGACCAGGACCCCAACGCACGCAACGCGGTTTCGGCTGGTCCGGCGCGGATCGTGCTGCTCGCATCGCGCGAGCGCGGCTACCGCAGCCTGATGCGGCTTAACTCGCGCGCGTTCCTGGAGACGCCGGTCCATCAGTCCCCCCATATCAAGTTCGACTGGCTCGAGGACGACGCCGACGATCTGATTGCGCTGACGGGCGGGCCGGACGGGCCGATCTCGGCGGCGCTGCATGCCGACCATTCGGCTCTCGCCGGCGTTCGCTGCGATCGCCTCGCAAGCCTGTTCGGCGATCGCCTTTACGTCGAATTGCAGCGTCACGGCATCGAGAAGGAGCGCCGCGTCGAGGCCCACCTGATCGATCTCGCCTATGCCAAGGGATTGCCGCTGGTTGCGACCAACGAGCCGTATTTCGCAACCGCGGATGACTACGAGGCCCATGACGCGCTGCTCTGTATTGCGGGCGGGCACCTGATCGCCGAGACCGATCGCGCCCAGCTCACCGCCGATCATCGCTTCAAGACCCGCGCGGAGATGGCGGTGCTGTTCGCCGACGTGCCGGAGGCCTTGGCCTCGACCATCGAGATTGCGGAACGTTGCGCGTTCCGTCCCGTGATGCGGAAGCCGATCTTGCCGCGGTTTACGGTCGGCGCCAGCGCTGCGGATGCGGAGAGCGACGAGGCCGCGGAATTGCGCCGTCAGGCCGAAGAGGGGCTTGCCAACCGCCTCAGCGTTCACGGCCTCTCGCAAGGAAGCTCGGAAGGGGATTATCGCAATCGGCTTGCCTTCGAGATCGACGTCATTACCCGCATGAACTATGCGGGCTATTTCCTGATCGTCGCCGATTTTATCAAATGGGCAAAATCGAAGGGCATCCCGGTCGGCCCAGGCCGCGGCTCGGGCGCGGGCTCGCTGGTCGCCTACGCCTTAACCATCACCGATCTCGATCCGATCCGCTTCGGCCTGTTGTTCGAGCGCTTCCTCAATCCCGAGCGCGTGTCGATGCCGGACTTCGACATCGATTTCTGCCAGGACCGTCGCGGCGAGGTGATCGACTACGTACAGCAGCGCTACGGCCGCGACCAGGTCGCCCAGATCATCACCTTCGGCACCCTGCAGGCGCGCGGCGTGCTGCGCGACGTCGGCCGCGTGTTGCAAATGCCCTACGGGCAGGTCGACAAGCTGACCAAGCTCGTTCCGCAAAATCCCGCCGCTCCCGTCACGCTCGCCGCCGCGATCGCAAGCGAGCCGAAGCTGCAGGCCTTTCGCGACGAGGATCCGGTGGTCGCGCGCGCGTTCGATATCGCCCAACGCCTCGAGGGCCTGACGCGACACGCCTCCACTCATGCCGCCGGCATCGTGATCGGCGATCGGCCCTTGAGCGAGCTCGTGCCGCTCTACCGCGATCCGAAATCCGACATGCCGGTGACCCAGTTCAACATGAAATGGGTGGAACCCGCGGGCCTCGTCAAGTTCGACTTCCTCGGCCTGAAGACGCTGACGGTGCTGGACGTCGCCGTCAAACTCTTGAAGCAGCGCGGCGTCGATGTCGATCTCACGACCCTGCCGCTCGACGATGCCGCAAGCTACCAGATGCTGGCGCGGGGCGATGTGGTCGGCGTGTTCCAGGTGGAAAGCCAGGGCATGCGGCGGGCGCTGGTCGACATGCGGCCCGACCGTTTCGAGGACATCATCGCGCTGGTTGCGTTGTATCGGCCGGGTCCGATGGCGAACATCCCGACCTACTGCGCGCGCAAACATGGCGACGAAGAGCCGGAATATCTGCATCCAATGCTGGAGCCGATCCTCAAAGAGACTTTTGGCGTCATCATCTACCAGGAGCAGGTGATGCAGATCGCGCAGGTGATGGCCGGCTATTCGCTCGGCGAAGCCGACCTGTTGCGCCGCGCGATGGGCAAGAAGATCCGCTCTGAGATGGAGAAGCAGCGCGCGGGCTTCGTTGCGGGCTCGGTCAAGAACGGCGTGCCGAAAGCGCAAGCCGAGACCATCTTCGAATTGCTCGCGAAATTCGCCGATTACGGCTTCAACAAGAGCCACGCCGCCGCCTACGCGCTGGTGTCGTACCACACCGCCTATATGAAGGCGCATTACCCGGTCGAGTTCCTCGCCGCCTCGATGACGCTGGACCTCAACAACACCGACAAGCTCAGCGAATTTCGCAGCGAGGCGCAACGGCTCGGCATCAAGGTCGAGGCGCCCTCGATCAACCGCTCCGGCGCCAGTTTCGAGGTGGCTGACGGCACGATTTATTACGCGCTCGCCGCACTGAAAGGCGTCGGACCGCAAGCCGTCGAACTGATCGTCGAGGAGCGCAGGAAAGGCCTGTTCACCTCGCTTGCTGATTTCGCCGCGCGCGTCAATCCGCGCGCGATCAACAAGCGTGTGATCGAGAGTCTTGCAGCCGCAGGCGCCTTCGACGCGCTCGATGCCAACCGTGCCCGCGTATTTGCCGGCGCCGAAGCGATCCTGGCCGCCTGCCAGCGCAGCCATGAGGCTGCGAGCATCGGACAGAATGACATGTTCGGCAATGCCGCCGACGCGCCGACCATCATGCTGCCCCAGGTTGAGCCATGGCTGCCGGCCGAGCGGCTGCGGCGCGAATATGACGCCATCGGCTTCTTCCTGTCCGGCCATCCGCTCGACGACTACGCGATCATCTTGAAGCGGTTGAGGGTGCAGTCCTGGGCCGAGTTCTCCCGCGCGGTCAAAACCGGGGCGACCGCGGGCAAGGTTGCCGCCACGGTGGTGTCGCGGATGGAGCGGCGCACCAAGACCGGCAACAAGATGGGCATCATGGGGCTTTCAGACCCGACCGGGCATTTCGAGGCGGTGCTGTTCTCCGAAGGGCTCGCGCAATATCGCGAGGTGCTGGAGCCGGGTGCCGCAGTGCTGTTGCAATTGGGCGCCGAATTGCAGGGCGAGGACATCCGTGCCCGCGTGCTGCATGCCGAGCCGCTCGATGATGCCGCCGCCAAGACGCAAAAGGGCCTGCGCATCTTCGTTCGCGATACCAAGCCGCTCGATTCCATCGCCAAGCGGCTTAATATGCCGGAAGCGTCTCCTCAGAGCGGAGCGGCCCGCGGGCCGCAGGCAAAGCCGGCCGCGGCGCCGAACGGTGCCGACGGTGACGTGTCGCTCGTGATCATGCTTGATCTCGAAACCGAAGTGGAAATGAAGCTGCCGGGCCGCTTCAAGGTCTCGCCGCAGATTGCCGGGGCAATCAAAGCGGTGTCTGGCGTGGTCGACGTGCAGACGCTGTAAACTTTCAGGGGGAGGGAAGTTCCGATGTGCGAGACCTGCGGCCGGGAGTTACATCATCCGCTCGCGCCATCGCGGCGCAAGTTTATCCTCGGTGCAGCGGCCATCGGGCTCGCCTTTGTGGGGGCGGCTGAGGCCAAGGAAAAGAGGAAGCAAAAAGAAAACGAGGAGGAGAAGAAAAAGAAGCCGCCGAAGCCACAGAATGTGCTGTCGCCGGATGCCGCGCTCGAACGCTTGCGAGAAGGCAATGCGCGCTACGTCCGCGGACTAGCGCTGCGCCACGACTTCAGGCATGAGCGCGAGGCATTGGCGGGAGGGCAGAACCCTTACGCGGCAATCCTAAGCTGCGCGGACTCGCGCATTGCGCCCGAGTATGCCTTCGACAGCGGCCGCGGCGATCTCTTTGTCTGCCGCGTCGCCGGAAACTTCGCCAGCGATGAAATGATCGCCAGCCTGGAATATTCGGTCGCGGTGCTGAATGCGCCCTTGATCCTGGTGCTGGGCCATGAGAGCTGCGGCGCGGTCGATGCCGCTATCAAGTCGCTCAAGGACAACACGACATTGCCGGGACAATTGCCGTCGCTGGTCGCGGGTGTTGGCCCCGCCGTGAAAGCGGTTTTGCAACAGGGCGGCGATACGCTCGGTAGTGCCACGCGGCAGAACGTGATCGACACCGTCAGCAAGCTGTTAACCGCGGGCCCGATTCTGAGCGCGGCAGTCGAGCAAAAAAAGCTGAAGGTGGTCGGCGGCATCTATCGATTGAAGGACGGCAGGGTCGATATGGTCGCTTGAGCGTTGCAGGATAACGAGGCGCCCGGCTTGCTACTTCTAAAGCCGCGTAAAGCCATCTGCGCTCCATTCGTCGCTGCCAACGCCATGATGGGTGAAGAAGAGACCTTCCGGATCGTAGCGCTGCTTGACGGCGGCGAGGCGCTCGAAATTCGGTCCCCAATAACTCCGCTTCCAGTCCGGATCAAAGAAATCGGCTTCTGATACGTAAGCTCCGGCGCCGGGCGCGATCTTCAGCAATGCGGATGCGGCCCGGTCGATCGCCTGCGCGTTGGCGCGTGCCAATGTCAGATCGGGCTCGTGGCCGGCGACGCCTGGAAAAGCGGGCGGCCCGTGGCCTGCGATAATGACGAGCGCAAATGCGTCAAGCACGGCGGGATTCATCGCAGTGGCGCGCGCTGCCTCAATCTCCTCCGCCGCGCCGCCGGCCAGGCCCTTGTTGAAATGGAAAGCTACTTTCCAATGCCGCGTCGCGGCGAAGATGGCCTCGACCAGCTTCGGTTTTTCTGTCGGCTGAAGCAGCGATGCCGGCAGCCAGGCTGACTTGTAACCGTGAATGAAAAATCCCACCTGGCCGCTGTCGCCTACGTAAAAAATGTTGCCTTGCGGCGCGCCGACCCGGTCATCCCCGAGAACGAGTCCGGGGGCATTCTTGATCAGAAACGCGGCATCCCAAAAATGTCGCGCCGGGACAGAGTGGATGGAGAAAGCGGTCTCGATGGAAAAATCGTTGGGCGCGGCCGCAAGCCAAGACCGGTACGGCGCCCAGAGGGCCTCCACCTCGGACTGATCGAGCCCCTGGAACACCATCGCAAAGCTGACGCTGTTGTCGCTGCCGAAGGCGATCTGCTCGCCCCAATGTTCGTTGAACAATTTGTCCGCGTAAAAATCCATTGTCTTGGCGATGAGCTCGCGAAATGCCGCATCCGACCTTGCCTTGACGGTGCCAACGACGATGCCGAATATCGCCGGCAGCTCGCGCGTGCGCAGCGTCAGCCTTGTCAGAACGCCGAACGCGCCGCCGCCTCCGCCCTTGACCGCCCAGAACAGGTCCGCCTCATTGCATGCGTTAATGACGCGTGCCTGACCATCCGCGGTGACGATTTCCGCCTCGAGAAGAGCGGCGGCTCCGAGGCCGTATTTCTTCGAGAAGCTGCCGAAGCCGCCTCCGTGAATGAAGCCGGCGACACCGACCGTGGTACAGCCGCCGCCCTGCACGTAACGGCCACCGCGCGTCGTCACAGCCTCGTAGACCTGCAGCCAGCGTGCTCCGGTTTCGACGGTTACCGCGGGCTGCGGCGGCATCGTCGCGCCGCAGTCTTGGGGAACGAACGCCTCGTGGAGAGTGATGCCGTTCATTTCCTGCGTCCAGATCAGCAGCGAATCGGCGGCATCCGACGTGCCCTGATAGCTGTGGCCGCCGCCTTTGATGACCAGGCGCAATCTGTTCTCGCGCGCAAAGTTGACGGCCGCCACGACATCGGCGGTCGACTGAACCCTGACGGCATAGACGCTCGGCGCGGAATTCCAGCCGTCCACCCAGCCGGATGTTTCGGTCAGCGCCGGATTGTCACTGAGGAAGTAGGGGTTCTTCATCTCCTTGAGGAAGGCTTGGCATGCAGGGCCTTCTGGCGCGTGACGGCACTCCGCCAGGGGATCCTCGATCCTGACGAGCCGGCCACCGACGGAATTCGATAAGACGTTCCACCGCGCTTGCGAAGGCCACCTGGCATCGCCAGGCCGGACCCTTGCGAACGCCTCGCTCCCCCGTGTCGAAGCCCGCGCAATCCCGACGCCGGGGAAACAGCTGCCAATTATTGTGGCGGCCACCGTCCTGAGAAAGGTTCGCCTGTCCATCGCCGGCGCTCCTGCGTTTGAAGTGATTTCGGCACTTCCCAGTCATCCCCGCCGCCACGCGCCCGCCTTAATGGCAGCGCTTTTCGTTCAAACGGTGTTCAGCTAGTCGCGTGCTCAATGGCTGGGTGAACGCAATTGAACCTTAAGCGGGCAGAAAAATCATGCGCGGGACCAGAAGTTTTTCGCTTCTTTCGCTATCTCTGATGTTGCTTTCCGCCCTGGCGGGAACCTTAAGTTCCGCCTCAGCCCAACAGCAGGAAAAACGTATCGCGCTTGTCGTCGGCAACGGCGCATATGCCAAGGCGGCGCTCGCGACGGCCGCCAACGACGCCGGCCTGATCGCGCAAACCTTGCAGGCGGCGGGCTTCGACGTGGTCGGCGCCCGCGACCTCGATGGCGATACGCTGCGCAAGAGTTTTCGCGATTTCATCCAGAAGGCTGAAAGCTCGGGCCCGGACACGGTCGCGATGGTGTACCTGGCGGGCTATGGAATCCAGCTCGCCGGCGAGAATTACTTCATACCGGTGGACTCCACGCTTGGCCGCGACGTCGACATTCCAACCGAAGGATTGCGGGTTAGCGACTACCTCCGCCAGCTCGCCAGGCTGCCGCTGAAGGCCGGCATCGTCGTGCTGGACGCCGCGCGCCAGCAGCCTTTCATCGAAGGCGGCGATCCGATCGCGAGCGGGCTCGCTTTGGTCGAGCCGGATCCGCATATGCTGATCGCGTTCAATGCCGCACCGGGCACGGTTGCGCCGAACGAACAGGGCAATTATGGCGTCTACGCCCAATCGCTCGCCGAGATGATCCGCACCGGCGGTCTGCCGCTGCCGGAGGTCTTCAACCGCCTGCGGCTGCGCGTCAATGACGCGAGCAAAGGCGCGCAAGTACCGTGGGATGCCGAGAAGATCGACGCGCAATTCATGTTCTTCGATCGCGCGCCGGATGCGCCGGCGGCGGCGCCGCCGGACCAGGTCGCCGCGATCAGGAACAAGCCGATCCGCGATCTTGGGGTGCAGGACGCCTATGCCGCGGCGCTGGAGCGCGACACCTTGCCCGGCTATGAGGATTTCCTCACCGCCTATCCCGGCGATCCCCTGGCCAAACGGGTCCGCGCCATCGTCGCTGCACGGCGCGAGGCGATCACCTGGCTTCGCACCTACCGCGCGGACACGCCGCAGGCCTACTGGTCGTATCTGCGGCGCTATCCGCGCGGGCCTCATGCCTATGATGCCCGCCGCCGGCTTGCCATTCTCACCGCGCCGCTGGAGCCGCCGCAATCGTTCGCCATGATCGACTACGACATACCGCCGCCACCGCCCGACGAGATCGTCTACGTCGATCGCCCGGTATTGTATTTCGGCGATCCGGATTTCGACTTTGCGCCGCCACCGCCGCCTGCGGTGTACTTCTGCCCGCCGCCGCCGCCGGATTTCGTGGTGTTGCCGCCGCCGTTTGTCGCAGTCGGACTGTTCGTTCTGCCGCAACCGGTGTTTGTGCCGATCCCGGTCTTCGTGCGGCCGCCGGTCTATGTGGCGCCACCGGCGAACAACGTCATCTTCGCCAACATCCACAACACCACCGTCATCAATAACGTCATCAACAAGCCGCCGCCGTCGAATCCGGCAACGGCTGGCACTACGAACGTTCAGCCGAACACCAAGGGTGGACCGGGGCAGGGCGCCATCACGCCGGTCAACGCTGGTGCGCAGGTTCAGACTCCGACGGCCGCGCATAACAAGGCCCTGGCGATCCAGAGAGGGGACGTGCCACCGCCGAAAAGCCTCGAGATCAATGGCTCCGTCAAATCGGGAGCGTTGGGTACGGCGTCCGGTCAGAAAGGAACCACCAGTGGGCCGGCCTCAACCAGTCTGTCGCCCAACGGCGTACCTGCCGGTCATGAATTGCCGAAGGACAATCCGAACGCGAAATTTACGCCCGACACCAAGTTGGGGACGACGTCTCCGGCGTTAACCGGCCCGAACAATCCGTCGGGGGGCGCAGCAAACCCGAACGCGAAACTTACCCCCGAAAACAAAAAGCTGACCCCTGAAAACAAGTCGATCACAACAACCACTCCGTCGACGCTGGGGGCACCCTCCGGTCCGGGTGGCGTAGGCGGTCCGAAGACCCAGGCTACAACGGGGCCGGCAACGGGCGTGACGAATCCTGCTGCGAAGCTTCCTGAGAACAAGCTTGCCCCTGAAAACAAATCGGTGACGACGGCTCCATCGAGTCCGGCGGGACCGACGTCGGGTCCGGGCGGCGCGAAAGCAATGCATGTCGTTCCGGAAATAGAGCACGGCCGCAAAGAAATCCCGCCGCCGCCGTCGAAACCTGCGGCAGCGCCTGCGAAGCCGCCTCCGCCGGCAGCACGGCTGGAGCCACCACGCCAGCCGCCGCCACCACCACCGCCGCGTCCGGCTCCGCAGGTAGCAAGACCCGCCCCGCCGCCGCCTCGGCCCGCCCCGGCGCCACCGCCGCCTCCGCGCCCGCCCCCGGTTGCCGCTGCGCGTCCGGCGCCGCCCCCGCCACCACCGCGGCCGCCCCCGCCGCCAGCAAGACCGGCTCCGGCCGCTGCCAAGAAATGTCCGCCGAACAACCCGAGATGCTGAAAGCCGAGCCGGTCAGGCCCCAATGGGGCCTGACCGGCGCCGTTTGGTGGCGTCAAAACCGGATGTACCTAACAGCGTTCCGGTGTCGACTGCCCGTTGGGTCGTGCTGGTCAGGACCAGTCCCACAGGAAAACGTCATGGCCCGAAGATCGCGTCGGGAAGCCACAGCGTGAGCACCGGCACGTAGGTGATGATGGCAAGCACGATCAGCAGGATGGCAAGAAACGGCAGGATGCCCCGGATCGCTTCGCCCATCGGCGCGACAGCCACCGACGAAAGCACAAAGAGGTTGAGGCCGACCGGCGGATGGACGAGCCCGATCTCCATATTATGCGTGAAGATGATCGAAAAGTGGACGGGATCGACGCCCATCCGGCCGAGTGCCGGGGCCAGGATCGGCAGAACGAGAAGCAGGGTCGCTGTTACCTCGAGGAAGCAGCCGAGCACGAGAAGCAAGGCGTTGATCGCCAGCAGAAACTGCCACGTCGAGAAGTGATGGCTCAGCAGAAATTCGACGAGGCGGGCAGGGGCGCCCGATTCCGTCAGCCAATGCCCGACTGCGAGCGCTGTTGCGATAATCAGCATGATGCTCGCGGCGCTGCGTAGTCCCATCGCGACGACGGATAGTGTTTCGCTCCAGTGGAATCCACGGTAGAAAATCAGCGAAACGCAAAGCGCTACGACCGCAGACAGTGCCGCGGCCTCGGTCACAGTGACAAAGCCGCCGTAGATGCCGACCATTACGACCAGCGGCACGAGCAGCGCGGGCAGGGCCGATGGCGTCGCGCGTATCCGCTCGCTGAAGGCCAACGCCGGCTCGACCGGAAATTTGCGGCGGCGGGCTTCCCACAGAACCCAGATGAAGAAGGAGGCAGCCTGAAGCAGCCCCGGCAGAATGCCGGCGAGAAACAGCCGCGGCACCGACTGCTCGGCAACAATTCCGTACAGGATCAACGGCAGGCTCGGCGGAATGACGATGCCGATCGTTCCCGACGCCCCGACAACACCCAACGCGAACGACCGTGGATAGCCCCGCTCGAGCATCGCAGGGATCAGGATCGTCCCCATTGCCAGTGCGGTCGCGACGCTCGAACCACAAACTGCTGCAAACAAAGTGCACGCAACGACGGTGACGAGGCCAAGGGACCCCGGGAAGCCACTGAGCCAGGCTGCGGCCACATCCACCAGCGCCTTGGCGACACCGCCGAACCGCATGAACGTCGCCGCCATCACGAACAACGGCAGCGCCATCAGGGTCGGTGAGTTGAGCTCGTTGATGACGAGCTGGGCTGCGCCCACCAGCGGCTGACCGGATGCCATGAACATTGCGCCGGCACAGAGCCCAAGCACCAGAAAGACCGGAATTCCGGTCGCAAGCAGGATGAAAAAAAGCGTGAGGAAACCTGTCATGTCGTCCGCTTAATCGATGCCTGGCAGCTCATGGCTGCCCGGACGCCGCGGGAGCCTGGCGCTCCCTGAAACAAGTCCAACCAACCTGATGACATAGCGGATCAACATCAGCAGGCCGCCCGCCGGCAACGCCGAATAATAGATCCACATCGGAAAGCGCAGATCCGAGGCGCTGTGCTCGTCGATCAGCGATGCGATCTCGACGACCTGCCAGCCGTACCAGACCAACGCGCCGCAAAACGCGATGGCCGCGACGCAATTGAATATCTCCATCCATCGCGCCACTCCGGCCGAGACCACGTTGAGCACAACATCGGGTCGGACATGGCTATCGGTGCGGACCAGCTGGCTCGACACGATCATGATTGCCCAGACCGACAGATAGACGACGACCTCCTCCGCATATCCGATCGACTCTCGCGGAAACAAATAGCGCGATAAAATCTGCCAAAGCGCAAACACGAGCGCGGCCAGGCTGAGCAGGCCCACGAGCGTCTGCTCGGCGCGATCCCAAATCTTCATCATCGGAGTCGTCAGTCGATGCCCGAGAGGTCCGCCGAAACGGCGGCGAGCATTTCGGATGAGATATTTGACAGCCTGGCTACTTGTCCCTGAGATGCTATCATTTCGCGCCGCGCTGCCGCGAGGTCGTCCGGCGACGGCACGACGATGTTGATGCCGTGCGCCTGCACCAGCTCGCTCGCGCGAGACTGCGCAGCCGCCATGTTGGCCCGATAGCCCTGAACGTTCTCGCGCCAAAGATTGGTGAATACCTGGCGAAGCTCGGGAGGCAGTTTTTCCCAGAACGCGCGACTGACGATCGGAATGTATTCACCGATGAATTGGTGGTCTTCGAGGGCATGGCGGATTCCCGATTCCCAGAATTGTCCGCTCGCTACCGTTTCATGTGTCGTGATCAGCCCGTCGAACGTGCCTTGCGACAGTGCCAGAGGCACGTTTGGCAAGGGCGTGGTATTCGGGATCGCGCCCATGAACTGCGTGCGCCACGCTTGACCTGCTCCGCCGTTGTTGCGGATTTTCAGCCCCTTGAGGTCGTCATAGCAATTGAGCGGCTTGTTCGTGCTGTACCAGTTGAAAAATCCAAGATCGAGCCAGGGACCGATGACGTGCGAACTGAGCCGTTGTTCGAGCTGCATCGCGAGCAGCTGCCCCGACTTGCCATCGACGACACGGCGCAACGCCTCGATCGGGCGCCCATAAAGGATGGGCAGTTGAAAGAAATCTGCATCGGGCACGATGCCGGTTAGAGACCAGCTTCCCGGTGCCGCCATCTCGACCTGTCCCTGCAGCAGCGCCTTGCCGACCTGGAGATCGGGAAACAGTTGTCCGCTCTCGAACAGTTGCGTCTTGATCTTTCCAGCTGCGGCAGTCTCGATCTTTCCGAGATAGTCCCTGATGACGACATTGCGCGTATGCGATGGCGCGGTCTCCAGCGAGCAGCGCAGCATCAACGGTGCGTCGGCGCGTGCCGCCCCGGTGCGAAGCGCAGGTGTTGCCACCATTGCCATTGCGGAACTCACGAATGCGCGGCGCGACCATGACGGCTTCGAGTTCATTGTATCAATTCTCCTGTTTTCAAATTTGATTCACCGGCCGGCGGCATCTCGGCGGATAGCCGTGACATGAGAGTTCAAGCCTTTCAGAGAAATAGACCCACGCCCGCCCCGCGCCCGCGACGCCGAGCACAGGCACGACATGCCAAAACAGCTCATTGACAGCGGCAAGGCATCTTAAGCAGGGGAAGGGAGGACCCGGTCGATCGCTATTTCATCGGCGCGTGGTCGCACGTGACCATCGGGTTCATGTCAGCGTAGGTGCCGTGCGGGTTAGCTCTCCAGGCCCAGACGTGCAGTTCGTAGAACGGGCCGAGGCCGTAGCGATTGGGAGCACTGTTGAAATTGAGCAGCTGACCCTCGAGCGCGGCGGGTCCTTTCGAGGTGATGTATTCGACCGCTACCAGCTCCATTTTGCCGTCGGGCATCGGCTCATACATGACGGCTTGCGGTTGCTTGATATCGACGGCGTCGCCGATCAGCTTGGCGTTGACGTAATGGATACCCATCGCGCCGCCATCGATGCCGCTGGCGCAGGGGATCGGTGCATATCCCTCGGAAAGGGCGACCGAGACATCCTTGAATCGGTCATTGGCAGCGCGCACATGCTCCGCGAGTATATTGTGGGCGCGGTCAGCGGCGAAGGCACTTCCGACCGCCAGCAAAGACAACAGAGCTAATTTCCTGGCCCAGAAAATTGGTTTCAATGTTTTCTCCTTGAGTTCAATGAAAAAAGACGCGCGGCTTCGGCCGACAAAGCCGCGCGTCGCGGCGGCCCGCGTCGTTGGAGGCCGCCGATGGCCCTTGCGAAAAGTTGGGAGCCGGGGCGATGGATAGCCGGAGCCTGGGCGAAAGACTTTGCCCTGAGCTGTATTTTTGCCCTAGAAGCGCTTGATTTTTAGCCGAGGAGGCGTCGGGTTCTCGAGGGCCGCGTGCAATTTCTGTTTGCCGATCATACGCTTGATACCGACCGGCGCGAGCTGCGCCGGAGTGGCGCGGCGATCGCAGTCGAGCCGCAAGTATTCGAACTCTTGACCTATCTCGTGCAAAATCGCGAACGAGTAGTCAGCAAGGATGATCTGTTCGCCTCGGTCTGGGGCGGCCGGATCGTGGCGGATTCCACGCTCGCCAGCCGCATCAACGCAGCGCGCAAGGCGATCGGCGACAGCGGCGGGGAGCAGAGGCTGATCCGCACCATCGCGCGAAAGGGCATCCGATTCGTCGGTGAGGTGCAGTTCCGGCCGGAGAGCGATGTGCCTGCGTACGGCGCCGCGGCGCCGCAACCTGGCACTCGCGAGCCGGCGCGAGCGGCAGTGCGGTCTTCCGACCGGCCGGCGATCGCCGTGCTGCCCTTCGCCAACATGAGTGGCGAGGCGGAGCAGGAATATTTTTCCGACGGCATCAGCGAAGACATCATCACGGCGCTGTCCAAGCTGCGCTGGTTCTTCGTGATCGCGCGCAACTCCTCTTTCACCTACAAGGGCAAATCCGTTCACTTGAAGGAGATCGCCGAGGAACTCGGTGTCGACTATGTGATCGAGGGCAGCGTGCGCAAGGAGGGCCAGCGCGTACGCATTACGGCTCAGCTTAACGACGTCACGACCGGCAGCCACCTCTGGGCTGAGCGTTACGACCGCGACCTTGCCGATGTGTTCGCGGTTCAAGACGAGATCACCGAGGCCATCGTTGCCACGATTGAACCGCAGCTCTACGCGGCGGAGAATTTTCGCGCTCAGCGCAAGGCGCCCGAGAGCCTCGATGCCTGGGATCTGGTCATGCGGGCGCTGTCGCATTACTGGCGCGTTACCCGTGAGGACAACCTCGCGGCGCAGAGATTGCTCGATCAGGCGATCGCCATTGATCCAAATTATGCCCAGGCGCTCGCCCTGCTTGCGGTCAGCCATTTGTTCGGCGCGCGCATGGGATGGGAGGATGTGGCAACCGTCAGGCCGGAGGCCGAACGCAACGCGTTGGCGGCTGTCCGGGCCGACGGCGAGGACCCCTGGGCGCATCTCGCGCTGGCCTGTGCCTATGGGTACCGCGGCCATCTCGAGGACTCGTTCGCCGCGTTCGAACAGGCGCTGCGCCTCAATTCGAACTTTGCGCTGGCCCAAGGCTATTATGGCTTGATGCTGTCCTGGGGTGGGCGCTGGCGTGAAGGTGCCGAAGCCGCCCGCCGCGCGCTGCGGCTGAGCCCGCGAGATCCATCCTCCGCGATCTATAACGCGGTTGCGGCCTATGCCGCCTATGTCGAACGCGATTACAAGGAGGCGATCCGGCTATCGCGCGAGGGCATCCGTCAGCGCAACGACTTCGCCGGCGCCTATCGGGTGATCACCGCGGCCGCCGCCATGGCGGGTGAAATGGACCTCGCCACGGCCATGCTGCAGGAGTTGCGTCGCGCGCAACCCAACATCTCCCTGGAATGGATGGCGAGGCAACTTCCGTTCAGGCAAGACGAGCGCGAACACTTTTTGGAAGGCTTGCGCCGTGCCGGTCTGGAATAGCCCGGCGGCATGAAAATCCGGGGAAGGCGCCACAAGGGCCGAAATCGGACCCTTCCACCCATGCGCCCAAATACCCCGGACAGACGCCGGACACCGGACGTTTTGCCCGCCCACCGCCCGCCAAATGGCTCGTATTTCCTTGCTTCCCCCGAAAATACGGCTATATACCGCGCCATCTCACACGGAAACATGGCTTAAAAGGCCGTCCGGTGGCAGCCGGGCCGAAAGGCTCGTTTGCTCACACGTTTCCGGAGGAACCAACCGGAGAACTGATATCATGGCGCTACCTGATTTTTCTATGCGTCAGCTGCTTGAAGCTGGCGTGCACTTTGGCCACCAATCGCACCGCTGGAATCCGAAAATGTCGGATTTCATTTTCGGTGCCCGCAACAACATCCATATCATCGACCTCGCCCAGACCGTGCCGCTGCTGCATCGCGCGCTCCAGGCGGTGAGTGACACCGTCGCCAAAGGCGGCCGTATCCTGTTCGTCGGCACCAAGCGCCAAGCGCAGGACGGCGTGGCCGAAGCCGCCAAGCGCTCCGCGCAGTATTTCGTCAATTCGCGCTGGCTCGGCGGCACGCTGACCAACTGGAAGACGGTGTCCGGGTCGATCAAGCGGCTGCGGCAACTTGAGGAGATGCTCGGCTCCGGCGAGGGCGCGCAGTACACCAAGAAGGAACGGCTGACCCTGCAGCGCGAACGCGACAAGCTCGATCGCTCGCTCGGCGGCATCAAGGACATGGGCGGTCTTCCCGATATGATCTTCGTGATCGACACCAACAAGGAAGACATCGCGATTTCGGAAGCCCGGCGGCTCAATATTCCCGTCGCCGCGATCGTCGATACCAATTCCGATCCCAAGGGCATCACCTATGTCGTGCCCGGCAACGACGACGCCGGTCGCGCCATTTCGCTGTATTGCGACCTGGTCGCCCGCGCGGCAATCGACGGCATTTCGCGGGCGCAGGGCGACGCCGGCATCGATGTCGGCGCCTCCGTCCAGCCGGCGCGCGAGGAAATCCCTGCCGCGCCGAAAGCCGCGGGCTTCCAGGGTCTGGCGGGTCCGCGCGGCTCCGCCGACGACCTCAAGAAGCTCACCGGCGTTTCCGGTGCGATCGAGAAGAAGTTCAACGACCTCGGTATCTTCCACTATTGGCAGCTCGCCGAACTCGATCACGATACGGTCCACAAGATCGGCGAAGAGGTCGGACTTCCGAGCCGCGCCGATAGCTGGGTTGCCCAGGCCAAGGCGCTGACCGCGGAAGCGGAATAACGTAACGCGATGGCCGGAGTTCTTTTCCGGCCACGATTTCATTCTCCGGCAATTCCTGACGGCGGCGAGGCGGCGAGATAGCCGCGCTGCAATTGCCCTGACAGGCAAGAGGACGTTCAACGATGGCAACGATCACAGCAGCGATGGTCAAGGACCTGCGCGACTCGACCGGCGCGGGCATGATGGATTGCAAGCAGGCGCTCGCCGAGAACAACGGCGACATGCAGACGGCGATCGACTGGCTGCGCAAGAAGGGCCTGTCAAAGGCCGCCAAAAAGGCCGGCCGCGTCGCCGCCGAGGGTCTGATCGGCGCCGCGACGTCGGGCACCAAAGGCGTCGTCGTCGAGGTCAATTCCGAGACCGACTTCGTCGCGCGCAACGGGCAGTTCCAGGGCCTCGTCAAAATGATCGCGCAGGTCGCGCTGCAGGTTGGCGCCGACCTCGAGAAGATCAAGGCCGCCAAGATCGGCAACGTGACGGTTCAGACCGCAATTGCCGACGCCATTGCAACCATCGGCGAGAACATGACGCTGCGCCGCGCCGCGTCGCTCGAAGTCACCAAGGGCGTGGTATCGAGCTACGTGCATAACGCCGTGATCGAGGGCGCCGGCAAGATGGGCGTGATCGTGGCGCTCGAATCACCCGGCAAGACCGACCAGCTTGCCCAGCTCGGCCGCCAGCTTGCCATGCATGTCGCCGCCGCCAATCCACAGGCAATCGACCCGGCCGGGCTCGATCCTGCCGTGGTCAAGCGCGAAAAGGACGTGCTGGCTGACAAGTACCGTCAGCAGGGCAAGCCGGAGAACGTGATCGAGAAGATCGTCGAATCCGGGCTCAAGACCTTCTACAAGGAAGTCTGCCTGCTCGAGCAGGCTTTTATCCATGACAGCGGCAAATCGGTCGCCCAGGCCGTCAAGGAAGCTGAGGGCAAGGTCGGCGGAGCTGTGAAGATCGCTGGATTTGTGCGCTATGCTCTTGGCGAGGGAATCGAAAAGCAGGAATCCGATTTCGCAGCCGAGGTCGCGGCGGCCAGCGGCAAGAAGTAGCCGCCGGAACTTATCCCTCCGGCGTTACGCGCCGGAGAATGTTCGCGCGGGAAGGAAAGCTAAATGGCTGAGCCGGTCTACCGTCGCGTAGTGATCAAGCTGTCAGGCGAATATCTCGCCGGCAGCCATTCCTTCGGAATCGACCAGCCGACCGTTGAGCGGATTGCAGACGAGTTAATTGCCGCCCGGAACCTGGGCGGCGAGATCGCGGTCGTCGTCGGCGGCGGCAACATGATCCGGGGCGTCGACGTGTCGTCGCAAGGTGTACCCCGGCCGACCGGCGATACCATGGGCATGCTCGTAACCGTGATGAACTGCCTGGCGCTCGAGGCCGCGATCGAACGCAAGGGAACGGGTGCGCGAACGCTCTCGGCGTTCGTGATGCCGCAGATCTGCGAGCTGTTCACCCGCGGTGCAACGCACAAATATCTCGCCGAGGGCCGCATCGTGCTGCTTGGCGGTGGAACCGGCAATCCGTTCTTTACGACCGACACCACGGCGGTATTGCGCGCTGCCGAAATCGGGGCCCAGGCGGTTCTGAAGGCCACCAACGTCGACGGCGTCTATAGCGCTGACCCCAAAAAGGACCCGTCGGCTAAGCGTTTTGACCGTTTGACACACTCCCAGGCGATCGAGGGCGACTACAAGGTCATGGATGCGACCGCATTCGCGCTTGCCCGCGAGGCGTCGCTGCCTATCATCGTCTTCTCAATCGCCGAACCGGGTTCGATCGGCGCTATTCTGCGCGGCACCGGCCACGGGACGATCGTCGCCGGCTGATCGGGGTCTCACTCGTCGGACCCGCCACCGGTCGGGCGCGTTGATGACGGCGTAGCAGAAGGGAGAGCGTTATGCCCACGGGTAATTTCGACATCAATGAATTGAAGCGCCGCATGCAAGGCGCGACCCAGGCCCTCAAGCATGAGCTGGGCGGCTTGCGGACCGGCCGCGCCTCGGCCTCGATGCTGGAGCCGGTGCAGGTCGATGCCTACGGCACCCACATGCCGCTGAACCAGCTTGCCACCATCAGCGTGCCCGAGCCGCGGCTGTTGTCCGTTCAGGTCTGGGACAAGTCGATGGTCAAGGCGGTTGAGAAGGCGATCGTCGATTCCAATCTGGGCCTCTCGCCTGCGACCGAAGGGCAGGTGCTGCGCTTGCGGATTCCCGAGCTCAATGAAGAGCGCCGCAAGGAACTCGTCAAGGTCGCGCACAAATATGCCGAAGCCGCCAAGGTCGCGGTCCGCCATGTCCGGCGCGATGGTCTCGACACCGTCAAGAAGCTCGAGAAGAACCACGAGATTTCCGAGGACGACCAGGAGCGGCTTGCCCATGATGTGCAGAAGGCAACCGACGGAATGATCTCCGAGATCGATCAGCTGCTCGCGGCCAAGGAAAAGGAAATCCTCACCGTATAAGCAGCGGTGATTTTCTAGGGACTGATTGATGTCGAACGCCGCCGCTCCCGCCAGCGAAGGAGCAGATCGTACTGATAGTCCGTTGCATGTGGCCGTCATCATGGACGGCAACGGACGTTGGGCTGCGGCCCGCGGTCTGCCGCGCGCCGAAGGTCACCGCCGCGGCGTCGAGGCATTGCGCCGCGTCGTTCGCGCCGCCCACGAGCTCGGCATCCTCTACCTGACGATTTTTTCCTTCAGCTCGGAAAACTGGTCGCGGCCCGCGACCGAAATCGGCGACCTGTTCGGGCTGCTGCGGCGATTCATCCGCAACGATCTGGCGACGCTGCATCGCGACGGCGTCAGGGTGCGCGTCATCGGCGAGCGGCAAGGATTGGAGTCCGATATTTGCGCGCTTCTGAGCGAGGCGGAAGAGCTGACGCGTGACAATACCCGTCTCAATCTCGTCGTCGCCTTCAACTACGGTTCGCGCCAGGAAATCGCGAATGCGGCACAGCGGCTCGCGCGTGAGGTGGCGGAAGGCAGGCGCGATCCGGCCTCGATCGATGCCGACGCGCTCGGGCAGTATCTCGACGCGCCGGATATTCCCGATCCCGATCTGATCATCCGCACCAGCGGCGAACAGCGGCTGTCGAACTTCCTGATGTGGCAGGCGGCCTACAGCGAACTCGTGTTCGTGCCGGTTCACTGGCCGGATTTCGACAAAGCCGCGCTCGAAAGCGCAATCGCCGAATACGGCCGGCGCGAGCGGCGCTTCGGCGGTCTGGCCGCGGCGAAAACCGGATCGTGAGCAACGGCGAAAGCGCACCGGAATCGGTTGGCGGGCAGAGTTCGCGTAATCTGCTTTTGCGCGTCGCCGCAGCAGTGGTGCTCGCGCCACTGGCGATTGCGATCGCGTATGCCGGCGGATGGCTCTGGACCGTGCTGGTGACGCTGGTCGCGATCGGCCTCTATGTCGAGTGGCTGACGATCGTAGCTGCGCGCGAGGGGCGCGTGGTCGCCTCCGGCATTGTCGCAACTGTGGCCGCGGGACTTTGTCTCAACGAGGGGTGGATCGGCGCCGCATTCATCGTGCTGCTGATCGGCGTGCTGGGCGTAGCCGCGATCGCGCAAGCGCGGCGCGGCTGGATGGCCGGCGGATTTCTATATGCCGCTGCGGCGCAAGCCGCATCGGTTTTGATGCGTCTCGACACCAGGAACGGCTTCGTGGCACTGGTTTTCGTTCTGCTGGTTGTGTGGGCGACCGATATCGGCGGATATTTCGCAGGCCGGAGCATTGGCGGACCAAAACTTTGGCCACGGGTCAGCCCGAAGAAGACATGGGCAGGCGCCATCGGCGGCTTTGTTGCGAGTCTCGTCGTTGCTTGCGGCTTTGTGGCGTTCGATCTCGGCAAGGCCGCGTCGCTTTTACCGCTGGGGGCGGTCCTCTCGATCGTTTCACAACTCGGCGATCTCTTCGAATCGGCGATAAAACGCCGTTTCGGTGTCAAGGATTCCAGCCACATCATTCCCGGACATGGTGGCCTGTTGGACCGCCTGGACGGGTTCGTTGCTGCCATCGTCCTCGCGGCGATTTTAGGCTTTGTGCGGGGCGGTATGGATGGCGTCGGCCGCGGTCTTATGGTTTGGTGAGGACATGAGCGCTGTTCCGCTGCGTAACAACAAGGCCGCTGCAGGTACGGTCCGCGCCGTGACCGTGCTGGGCGCCACCGGCTCGATCGGCGACAGTACCATGGATTTGCTGCGGGCCGCGCGCGATCGCTACCGCGTCGAGGCGTTGACCGCGAACGGCAATGTGCAAGCACTGGCGAAGCTTGCACGCGAGTTCGACGCGCGCTTTGTCGCGATCGCCGATCCGCGCCGGCTGACGGAGCTGAAAGAGCAGTTGGCCGGCACCCGCACCGAATGCGGCGCCGGCGAGAGCGCGATCATCGAGGCTGCGGCCCGTCCGGCGGACTGGGTAATGGCAGCCGTGAGCGGCGCGGCCGGATTGAAGCCCGCGCTTGCGGCGGTCGATCGTGGCGCCACCGTGGCGCTGGCCAACAAGGAATGCCTCGTCTGCGCAGGCGATTTCTTCATGCAGCGCGCAGCGAAAGCCGGCGCCTGCATTCTACCCGCCGATTCCGAGCACAATGCGCTATTTCAGGCACTGGGTTCGGGCAATCGCGAAGAACTGGTCCGCGTCATCATCACCGCGTCGGGCGGGCCGTTTCGCACCTGGGCTGCCGCCGACATCGAGCAGGCGACGCTGGCACAGGCCTTGAAGCATCCGAACTGGAGCATGGGGCAAAAGATCACCATCGATTCCGCTTCCATGATGAACAAGGGGCTCGAAGTCATCGAGGCCTCCTATCTGTTCGCGCTGGCACCGGAGGAGATCGACGTGCTGGTGCACCCGCAATCGATCATCCACGGTATGGTCGAATTTTCGGATCGTTCCGTCGTTGCGCAGTTGGGAGCCCCTGACATGCGCACGCCGATCGCCCATTGCCTCGGATGGCCCGAGCGTATCGTGGGGCCAGCGGCGAAGCTCGATCTGGCCAAGATCGGGCAGTTGACGTTCGAAGCGCCGGATTTCGAGCGTTTCCCGGCACTGCGGCTTGCTTACGAATCGTTAAGGACCGGACGCGGCGCGACCACGGTATACAATGCGGCGAACGAGGTCGCGGTGGCCGCATTCATCGCCGGCAAGATCAAGTTCGGTGCGATCGCGCGCCTCGTCGAAGCGACGATCGAGGCCTGGATTCGCTCCGGCAATCTGGCGCCATTGACCTCGGCCGACGACGCCATCGCTGTTGACCATAGCGCGCGAAACAAGGCCGCCACCCTCTTGCCTCAAATTGCCTTAAAGGCATCTTAAGAGGGTTGGGAACAGGGCCTCCGGCCTTGGGTAAGGGGAATCGATGTCTGAGTTTTTTCTACATAGTTTCAATACGTTGAACCATGGGCTCATCGGTTACGCGATCCCCTTTTTGTTCGTCCTCACCATTGTCGTCTTCTTCCATGAACTCGGCCACTTTCTCATCGCCCGCTGGGCTGGCGTGAAAGTACTGACATTCTCGCTGGGTTTCGGGCCGGAACTCGCCGGTTTCAACGACCGTCACGGCACGCGGTGGAAGATCTCCGCGGTGCCCCTTGGCGGCTATGTGAAGTTCTTCGGCGATGACACCGAAGCCTCGACACCCTCGACCGACGCCCTCGCCAATATGACCGACGAAGAGCGCGCCGGCAGCTTCCACCACAAGAAGGTCGGGCCGCGGGCAGCGATCGTGGCGGCGGGGCCGATCGCCAATTTCATTTTGGCAATCGTGATATTTACCGGCCTGTTCACCTTTTACGGCAAACCAAGCACGTCGGCGCGCGTCGACAAGGTCGAGGCGAACAGCGCTGCCGCGACGGCCGGATTTCAGGTCGGCGACATCGTGACGTCGATTGACGGCTCCAAGATCGAGAGTTTCACCGACATGCAACGCATTGTTGGCGTGCGGGCCGGAGAAAAGCTGACATTTACGGTCAGGCGCGGCGATACCACGTTGCAGCTGCAAGGCACGCCCCAACTGCGGGAAGTGAAGGATCCTTTCGGCAACGTCCACCGGCTTGGTGTATTGGGAATCACCCGGCAGACCGCCGCAGGCGACGTCGTGACCGAGCGCGTTGACCCGGCAACGGCATTGTGGCTCGGCGTCAAGGAAACCTGGTTCGTCATTGACCGGACGTTTGCGTATATCGGCGGCGTCTTTACGGGCCGCGAAGCAGCCGACCAGGTCGGCGGGCCGCTTCGCATTGCCCAGATTTCAGGACAGGTAGCGACCATCGGTCTGGCCGCATTGGTGCACCTCGCCGCGGTGCTCTCGATCTCGATTGGGCTTTTGAACCTGTTCCCGGTGCCGCTGCTCGATGGCGGTCATCTTTTGTTCTATGCAGTAGAGGCCGTTCGCGGGCGTCCGTTGTCGGAACGGGCGCAGGAAATGGGGTTCCGGATCGGTCTCGGTCTGGTGCTGATGCTGATGGTGTTTGCGACCTACAACGACATCCTGCATCTGGCGGCATCCTGACGCGGCTTTTTTGTGGCGTTGCCAATAGGCAACGTCTTGGAATGAAAATGGAATCGCACCGCTATGTTGCGTTTGCCGCCCCCGCGAAATTAGCTACAAGCGGGGCAGCAGACGGGAATCTGCCGGTTCGCGGGGGTCGCGATCCGGTATTGGAATGACAAGGGCGCGTTGCGCATGATTGTTGGAATGCGGCTACGGGGGGCCATCTTGGGCGCCCTGATCATGTTGGCTGTGCCAGTCGCGGCCTCGCTGGCGTCCATGCTTGCGTCCTCGCCGGCCACTGCCCAGACCGTGCAGTCGATCGAGGTCGTTGGGAACCGGCGCGTCGAACTCGAGACCATCCGCTCTTATTTCAAGCCGGGGCCCGGCGGCGTCCTCGACCAGGGGCGGATCGATGACGGCCTGAAAGCACTGATCGAAACCGGCCTGTTTCAGGACGTCAGAATCAGCCGGCAGGGTGGCAAGATCGTTGTCACCGTGGTCGAAAACCCGGTGATCGGCCGCATCGCCTTCGAGGGCAACAAGAAGGTCAAGGACGACCAGCTTACGGCTGAGATCCAGTCCAAGCCGCGCGGTACGTTCTCGCGCCCGATGGTGCAGTCCGATGCCCAGCGCATCGTCGAAATCTACCGCCATTCAGGCCGCTACGACGTGCGCGTAACGCCGGAAATCATCGAGCAGCCCAACAACCGCGTCGATCTGGTTTTCACCATCGTCGAGGGTGCGAAAACCGGCATCAAGTCGATCGAATTCGTCGGCAACGTCGCCTATTCGTCGTATCGCCTGCGCGACATCATCAAGACGCGCGAATCGAATCTCTTGAGCTTCCTCGGCGGCGCCGACGTCTATGATCCGGACCGGGTCGAGGCCGATCGCGATTTGATTCGCCGCTTTTACCTCAAGCACGGCTATGCCGACGTGCAGGTGGTGGCGGCGCTGACCGAATACGACCCGGAACGCAAGGGCTTCCTGGTGACCTTCAAGATCGAGGAAGGCCAGCAATATCGTGTGGGGTCGGTCGCGTTCAATTCATCCATCGCGACGCTCGACGGAAATACGCTGAGCAGCTTCTCGCACGTCTATGTCGGCTCGGTTTACAACGCCGAGGCGCTGGAGAAGTCGGTCGAGGAAATGCAGATCGAGGCCTCGCGGCGCGGTTACGCCTTTGCAATCGTGCATCCGCGCGGCGACCGCAATTTCGACGCCCACACCGTCTCGATCGTGTTTGGTATCGACGAGGGGCCGCGGACTTACATCGAGCGCATCAACATACGCGGCAATACCCGCACGCGGGATTACGTGATTCGCCGCGAATTCGACGTGTCCGAGGGTGACGCCTATAATCGTGCGCTGGTGGACCGTGCCGAGCGCCGGCTGAAGAATCTCGATTACTTCAAGACCGTGAAGATCGGGACCGAGCCGGGTTCGTCGAGCGATCGCGTCATTCTCGTCGTCGATCTCGAGGAGAAATCGACCGGCGACTTCTCGGTATCGGGTGGTTATTCGACCACCGATGGCGCGCTCGGCGAAGTCAGCATTTCCGAGCGTAACTTCCTCGGCCGCGGCCTGTTCGCCAAGGCGGCCGTGACCTATGGCCAGTACGCCCGCGGCGGCTCGCTGTCGTTCGTCGACCCCTATCTGCTGGACTATCGCGTTGCCGGTGGCCTCGATATTTTTTATCGCGAACAACTCGCCAACAATTTCATCTCGTACGGCACCAAGACGCTGGGCTTCAGCCCCCGGCTGGGCTTCGGGCTACGCGAAGACCTCACGCTGCAGCTCCGTTATTCGCTTTATGAACAGAAGATCACGCTGCCGTCCTATCTGGCGAATTGTAACAACACCTTCAATAATCCAAATCTTCCCTTCAATCCGTCACCGGCATTTGTCGCGGCGAATGGCGGGAACGCCATGGGCGCGGTCGACGCTTCGGGTATCGGTCTGTTTTGCTACAGCGACGGCGAAGCGTCGCTGCCGATTCGCAAGGAGCTCGCGAGCGGCAAGACGTTGACTTCATCGGTTGGTTACTCGCTCAACTACAACACGCTCGACAACAACAAGAACCCGACCGACGGTCTGTTGGTCGACTTCCGGCAGGACTTCGCCGGCGTGGGCGGCGATGTGAGCTACCTGAAATCGACAATCGACGGCAAATATTACACGCCACTGGTTAGCGATATCGTCGGACTGGTCCACTTGCAGGGCGGCATCCTGAACAAGGTCGGCAGTGACCTGCGCATGCTGGACCAGTTCCAGATGGGACCGAATCTGGTGCGCGGCTTCGCCCCGAACGGTATCGGCCCGCGTGACATCAATCCCTTCGGCACCCAGGACGCACTCGGCGGCACCAAATATTGGGGTGCTTCATTCGAATTGCAGATGCCGTTCTGGTTTCTGCCCAAGGAAGTGGGCTTGAAGGGCGCCGTCTATGCTGATGCCGGCGGGCTGTATGACTACAAGGGGCCGACGACGTGGGCCGCAACGGGCGAACTCACGACGCCGCAAAACTCGAACTGCATCAAGCCGTCGCTGCCGGGGGCCTCCCCCATTTCGGCGGGAACCTGCACGGGATTGGTGTACGACAACAGCAACGTCGTGCGTTCGTCGGTCGGTGTCGGCTTGATCTGGGCCTCGCCGTTCGGACCGCTGCGCTTCGACTATGCGGTCCCGCTCACCAAGGGTCAGTTCGACCGCGTGCAGCAATTCAAGTTTGGCGGTGGGACTTCGTTCTAGGCGTTTTCAAGCGAAGCAGGTACCGGTTCGCGTGAAGAGAACGCGTCAAAACAAAGAGACTGTGTGATTCTGACTGATCAGAACCGAGGTCCTAGTTTCGATCACCGGCCGGACCGCGACGGGTGGAATGGCACAGCCGATATTCTTTGAACGACCCGCTTTGTCGACGCTCGCCGATATCGCCGCGTTGACGAAAGCTACCTTGGTCGACGCTTCGCGCGCCGGCCAGAAGGTCAGGGGACTGGCGTCGCTCGACGAAGCAGGTCCAATGCACCTCACATTTTTCGACAATCTGAAATATGCCAGTCAGCTTGCCTCGACCAAAGCCGGCGCTTGCCTGGTGAGTGCGCGGTTCGAGGCCCGCGTTCCCGGCCACGTGGCGGTGTTGCGCGCCGCGCAGCCGTTCCGCGAATTCGTCAAGGTGGCGCGCCAGTTCCACGGCGACGCGCTACGGCCGCAATCCTGGGTCGGTAACGCCGGTATCGCAGAATCCGCCGTCATCGATCCGACGGCGCATCTGGAAGATGATGTCATTGTCGATCCGCTCGCGGTGATCGGCCCGCATGTTGAAATCGGCGCCGGCACCGTGATCGGGGCGGGGGCGGTGATCGCCGCCCACGTCCGGATTGGCCGCGAGTGCAATGTTGGGGCACGCAGTGCCATCCAATGCGCGCTGATCGGCAATAATGTCCTGATCCATCCCGGATGCAGCATCGGCCAGGACGGCTACGGTTTCGTGTTCTTTGGCCCGGATGGCCATGTGAAGGTGCCGCAGACCGGCCGGGTGCTGATCCAGAACGACGTGGAAATCGGCGCCGGAACGACCATCGATCGCGGCAGCCTGCGCGATACCGTCATCGGCGAGGGCACTAAAATCGACAATCAGGTCCAGATCGGCCACAATGTGACGATTGGCAGACGCTGCCTGCTGGCGGCCCAGATCGGGCTCGCCGGCAGCCTGACCATCGGCGACAATGTGGCGCTCGGCGCCAAGGTGGGAATCAACAACCATCTCCGGATCGGCGACGGAGCCCAGGTGACGGCGATGAGTGCGGTCAAGGACGATATTCCACCCAACGGACGCTGGGGTGGTCACTTCGCAAAGCCGACCAAGCAGTGGTTCAGGGAAATCATTGCGGTGGAGCGCCTGGCGCGCGATGGCACGCCTGATCCGAAGGGCGAGGGGCGGGAGTGATGGAGGAGGCACCGGTCAAGATTGCGCTCGTTGACATCAACGACATCCTCACGACCCTGCCGCACCGCTATCCCATGCTGCTGATCGACCGGGTCGTCAATATCCGCACCGATTATTCCGGCATCGGTGTCAAAAACGTCACCTTCAACGAGCCGCCGTTTCAGGGGCATTTTCCCGATCGGCCGGTCTATCCCGGCGTCATGATGATTGAAGCCATGGCCCAGACCGCGGGCGTGATCGGCATCAAATCGGTCGAAGGCACGGAGAAACCGCGCGCGGTCTATTTTCTCACCATCGACAAGTGCAAGTTTCGTAAGCCCGTGATGCCCGGCGATACCATCGAATATCACATGCGTTCGATCGGCCGCCGCAAGACCATGTGGTGGTTTCACGGAGAGGCCAAGGTAAACGGCGCGATCGTCGCCGAAGCCGATGTCGGCGCGATGCTGACCGACTGAAGGCGTTCGCCTCGGCAGAATCGGTGATGGTCGATCGTCCGACGCTTCGAACGATCAGCAGAACCAGCCGTGCTGCGCCCATCGTGAGCTAAATTCAGCCGCCTGCAAGTCCGATCACGGACTTAGGCGCATTTGTTACGGCCAAGTGATCGCAATCACCTCCGCACGAGGAACTTCTGCCCAATTTGGGGCTTATGAAACCGTTCGGACGAGGGGCTACCGGGGCCCTCGTCGGCGAGGTGGATTGATGAATTTTGTCAAAACCTCGATGGCGGCGGTAGCCGTGGCTGCTGTTCTGACAGGCAGCGCAACGGCGCGCGACGACGGCCGTTACGCAGGATCGCCGCTGAAGCCGTGGTTCGATTCCCTCAAAAGTGCCAAAGGATTGTGTTGCTCGGATGCGGACGGTTTTCTCGTTGCCGATCCGGACTGGGAATCCAAGGACGGCCATTACCGTGTTCGCCTCGATGGACAGTGGATCATGGTCCCGGATGATGCTGTCATCACGGAGCCAAACCGTGCAGGTCGAACCATGGTCTGGCGAATCAAGGACGCGTCGGGGATTACCATCCGCTGCTTCCTGCCCGGCAGCATGACCTGACGTCCAATACCGCCTCGGACGCGCATTTCAATCTCGATTCCGATTTCAATTGCTTCTTTACCGCGCCTTGCGGGCTCGGTGGCGAAACACGCCGTAACGATACGTCACTGGACAGTCCCGGAACTGCGCGCTAACCACTGCAAAATCAAATACATCCGCACTTAATGCGAACCGGTACCGAATCATTCGATGAGCACGATCGATCCCACCGCGCGGGTTGAGGACGGCGCTGTGATCGGCGAGGGCACCTCGATCGGTCCCTACTGCATCATCGGTCGCCACGTCGTCATCGGCTCCAATTGCAAGCTGATCAGTCACGTCCACATCACGGCGCAAACCACGATCGGCGACGGCTGCACGATCTATCCCTTTGTGTCGCTGGGCACGCCGCCGCAATCGCTGAGCTATCGCGGCGAACTCACCAAGCTTCAGATCGGTGCGGACTGTACCATCCGGGAATCCGTGACCATGAATGCCGGCACAGTCTCAGGCGGCGGCATCACGCGGGTCGGCGATCGCGGCTATTTCATGAATTGCAGCCATGTCGGGCATGACTGCCAAGTCGGCCATGATGTGATTTTCGCAACCTCGGCCACGCTTGGCGGCCATTGCGAGATCGGAGATTTCGTCTTCATCGGCGGATTGTCGGCGGTGCACCAGTTCACGCGGGTTGGTCCCCAGGTAATGGTCGGCGGGGTCTGCGGCGTTCGCGGCGACGTCATTCCGTTCGGGCTGGTCAATGGCCAATATGCGAGCCTCGAAGGCCTCAATATCATCGGCATGAAGCGCCGCAAATTCACCAAGGAGCGGCTCGCGACGGTGCGCGCATTTTATCAAAAGCTATTTCACGGGCCCGGTATCTTCGCCGAACGGCTGATCGAGGTGCAGCCGATGGCGGCGGAAGATCCTGCGATCGCCGAGATACTGACCTTTATCGGCGACGCCAAGCACCGCGCGTTGTGTCTTCCGGCCGACGACGGCAGCCGGCATTGATGATGCGGCCATGACCGACAAGGCGCTACAGGTCACATCGCCGGTCGGCCTGATCGCGGCAGGTGGAGCGATGCCGTTTGCGGTCGCCGATTGCTTGAAAGCACGCGGCATCGATTGCGTGCTGTTCGCGCTGAAAGGCGCGTGCGATCCCGGCGGCGTCGAACGCTTTCGTCACCACTGGATATCGGTTGGACAGATTGGGCGCGCGGTAAGATTGTTTCGCAGCGAGGGCTGCCGCGACCTGGTCTTCATCGGCACGCTGGTGCGGCCGGCATTGTCCGAGATCAGGCTCGACTGGGGCACGCTTCGCGTGATCGGCCATGTGCTCGCAGCGTTTCGCGGCGGCGACGATCACCTGCTCTCCGGCATCGGCCGCATCCTCGAACGCGACGGCTTTCGGATGGTCGGGATCAAGGATGTGGCGCCTGATCTCTTGGTGCCGGTCGGCTCGCTCACTCACGCTGGGCCCGATGCCGATGCGGCCGCCGATATTGCAAAGGGGCGTGAGGTGCTTTCCGCGCTTGGACCCTTCGACATCGGTCAGGCCGTCGTCGTGATCGACGGCCATGTCGTCGCCGTGGAGGATATCGAAGGCACCGACGCGTTGCTGGCGCGGATTGCGCACCTGCGCAAGCAAGGCCGGATCCGCGCCGCGCCGCGCCGCGGCGTGCTGGTGAAAATGCCCAAGCGCGGACAGGATCTGCGCTTCGACCTTCCGACCATCGGCCCGCGGACTGTCGAGGGTGCGGTGAAGGCAGAACTCGCCGGGATAGCGATCGCGGCGGGCGATACGATCGTCGCCGAACCGCAGGCCATGATCGAGACGGCCGACGCCGCCGGTGTGTTCGTCACGGGTGTTGCCGGCTGATGCCCACACACGCGTCCAAGCATGTCGGGCGAAGGGTTTTCCTGATCGCCACGGAAGAGTCCGGCGACCGGCTCGGTGCCGGCCTGATGAAAGTGCTGCGCCAGCGGCTCGGCGATGCCGTTCAGTTCGAGGGCGTCGGCGGCCGTGCGATGGCGGCGGAGGGAATGACCTCGCGGTTTCCGATCGAGGAATTGTCGATCATGGGGCTTGCGGTGATCGTGGTGCAATTGCCGAAGATCCTGCGGCTGATCAGGCAGACCGCGGCCGCCGTCATCGATGCGTCGCCCGATGTTCTCGTGATCATCGACAGCCCAGATTTCACCCATCGGGTGGCCAGGCGGGTCCGTGCCCGCGATCCCTTGATCCCGATCATCGACTATGTATCGCCATCGGTCTGGGCCTGGCGTCAGGGGCGCGCGCGCGCGATGGTCACCTATGTCGATCACGTGCTGGCGCTATTGCCGTTCGAGCCTGAGGCCTATCGCAGGCTGCGCGGGCCGCCCTGCAGCTATGTCGGTCATCCCCTGACTGAGCAGCTCGCGACGCTGCGTCCCAACGCCGAGGAACGAGCGCGCCGGGGCAAAGCGCCGCCGGTCTTGCTGGTGCTGCCGGGAAGCCGCCGCAGCGAGATCAGGCATCATATGGGCGTGTTTGGCGCGACGCTCGGCCTGTTGCGCGACCAACATATCCCGTTTGAGTTGATCCTTCCGACCATGCCGCATCTGGAGCAGGCAGTGCGGGACGGCGTCAAGGGCTGGCCGGTCGAGCCGCGAATCGTGGTCGGTGAAACAGAAAAACGGGCAGCGTTCCGGATCGCCCACGCAGCCCTTGCCAAGTCCGGCACCGTGACCCTCGAGCTAGCGCTCGCCGGCGTGCCCATGGTCGCAGCCTACCGGGTCGGCGCGGCCGAGGCGCTGATCCTCAAGCGCGCTATTAAGGTGCAGTCGGTCATTCTGGCCAACCTCGTTCTCGGCTCCAACGTCGTGCCGGAATTCATCCAGCAGGACTGCACCCCGGAAAAGCTATCACCGGCGCTGCACGATGTGTTCAGTGATTCTCCCTTGCGGCAGCGGCAGGTCGACGCTTTTGCGAAGATCGACTCGATCATGTCGACCGGCAGCGCGTCGCCGAGCGTGCGGGCCGCCGACATTGTGCTTTCGACGATGCGAAAGTCGCGGCGCTCCAATTAGAGATTGGATCTTTCAGGGTTTGTGCAAAGAGCGAGCCGTATCATTTTGGTGATCTTTCGGATATCGATGCAGAAGAGAACCAGCGGAGTTGGTGCAACGCTAACGAGGGATAGAGCGGATGCAAGTCGTCGACTTGGTGCTCCCCGTTTTCGCGGTGATCGTCACCGGCTGGCTGGCCGGACAGCTCGGTTACATCTCGCGTTCGCTCGCCGACGGGCTCGTGCATTTCGCCTATAACGTGGCGATGCCGGCGCTGCTGTTCGTCACCGTGGCACAGGAGCCGGCGCGTAATCTTTTGGAGTGGCGTTTTCTGCTGGCATTCGGAGGCGGCTCGCTGCTGTGCTTCGTGCTGGTATTCATGGCGGTTCGCATCGCCTGGACGCGCGACCTCGGCAGCAGCACGATGTATGGAATGGCGGCGGCGATGACCAATACCGGATTTGTGGCGCTGCCGATCCTCCACGCCATCTACGGCCAGCCTGCCGTACTGCCGGCCGCCATCGCGACCGTGTTCGTCGCTGCAGTGATGTTTCCGGCTACCGTGATCCTGTTGGAGGTCGGGCCCGGCCGCCGCGGTCCGCCTGCTGGGATCCGCTTACTGGCAAAGCAGATCGTGCTCAATCCGATGGTGCTGTCCACCCTGCTTGGGCTCGCGTGGACGATCGGAGGCCTGCCGCTTCCCCCACCACTGGTGGCCTATATGAACATTTTGGCCGGTGCGCTTACCCCGTGCGCGCTCTTTGCGATAGGGCTCAGCCTGTCGCTGGACGGAGTGCGCTCAAACCTCGCGGCGTCCGCCGCTTTGGCGGCCGTGAAGTTGGTGATCATGCCATTAGTTGTATATGGCCTGTGCGTGGCCTCGGGACTAAATCCGCTCTACACGATTGCCGCCGTGATCTGCGCCGCCGTGCCGACGGCCAAGACCATGTACATCCTTGCCGGGGAGTACAAGGTCGAGGAGCCGCTGGTCGCAGCCACCGTCTCGATGACGACGCTGCTGTCAGTCGTGACCTTGCTTGGCTGGCTCTACGCTCTTTCGGGCCTATCGGCGCGCGTCGGCTAGGCTCATGCGCGCTTACTTGCGCATGGCGATATCGACGTACTCGCGGCGCGTGACGCCGGTATAGAGCTGGCGTGGGCGGCCGATCTTCTGCTGCGGGTCCTCGATCATCTCGCTCCACTGGCTGATCCAGCCGACGGTACGGGCGACCGCGAACAGCACAGTGAACATTGAGGTCGGGAAACCCATCGCCTTCAGCGTGATGCCCGAATAGAAGTCGACATTTGGATACAGCTTGCGGTCGATGAAATATGGATCATGCAGCGCGATCTTCTCCAGTTCCAGGGCGACCTTGAGCATCGGATCGTCGCCGTGGCCGGTTTCCGCCAGCACCGCGTGGCACATCTTCTGCATGATCTTGGCGCGCGGATCGTAGTTCTTGTAGACGCGATGCCCAAAGCCCATCAGGCGGACTTCGCTGTTCTTGTCCTTCACCCGTTTGATGAAGTCGGGAATCTTGTCGACCGTGCCGATGTCGGCCAGCATCGCGAGCGCCGCTTCGTTGGCACCGCCATGCGCCGGGCCCCACAGGCAGGCGATGCCGGCGGCGATGCAAGCGAACGGGTTGGCGCCGGAGGAACCGGCGATGCGCACCGTCGAGGTCGACGCGTTTTGCTCGTGGTCGGCGTGTAAGATGAAGATCTTGTCGAGTGCATCCGCCAGCACCGGATTGATCTTGTATTCCTCGCACGGCACAGCAAAGCACATATTCAGGAAGTTCTCGGCAAAGCTCAGCGAGTTCTTCGGATAGATGAATGGCTGGCCGATGGTGTATTTGTACGCCATCGCGGCCAGCGTCGGGACTTTCGCGATCATCCGCATCGAGGCGATCATGCGCTGCTGCGGATCGGTGATGTCGGTAGAGTCGTGATAGAACGCGGCAAGTGCGCCGACGGCTGCCACCATGATCGCCATCGGATGGGCGTCGCGGCGGAAACCCTGGAAGAAGCGGGCCATCTGCTCGTGAACCATAGTGTGATGGATCACACGGCTGTCGAAGTCGTCCTTCTGGGCCTTGGTCGGCAACTCCCCGTAGAGCAGGAGATAACAGGTTTCGAGGAAGTCGCCGCGCTCGGCGAGCTGTTCGATCGGGTAGCCGCGGTATTCCAAGACGCCGGCGTCGCCATCGATATAGGTGATCTTGGACTGGCAGCTGCCGGTAGATGTGAAGCCGGGGTCGTAGGTGAACATCCCGGACTGGGCGTAGAGCTTGGCGATATCGATGACGTCGGGCCCGATCGTGCCCCTCAAAATCGGGAAATCGTAGGTCTTGTTGCCGACCGTCAGCGTTGCGATTTTGGTGCTGGATTTTGCGTCCATCGTGAGGTCCCCGATGAAGTCGTTGCAGAAAACCACCCGTCCTTGGCGCTTATTGACGAGATAGCGAGGCGGGCCGGTTTGTCTAGAAGCTGTCTCCCAAATGGGTATCTTATTGGCGTGTGCGCTGCAAGATGGACGCCAACCTGCGCCGGTCAGCCCTTAGGCGGTAGCCTGATCCTTCAGCCGGGCAAGGCATTCCTCTCGCCCCAGAACCGCCAGCACTTCGAATATTCCCGGCGACGTCGTGCGCCCCGTGAGCGCCACGCGCAGCGGCTGGGCCACCGCGCCAAGCTTCAGATTGTTGGCCTCCACAAACGCGCGCATGGCGACTTCGGTGGTCGCAATGCTCCAGGGTGTCACCGTCTCCAGCGCCTGGCGCAGCCTGCCGATCAGTTCGCGCGTTTCCGGCGTCAGCAGGGCTGCAGCTTTGGGCTCCATTTCGAGCGGGCGGTCGGCGAAAATGAAATCGGCGGCGTCGACCAGCTCGATCAGCGTCTTGGCGCGCTCCTTCAGGCTCGGCATGGCCTTGAGCAATTGCGCGCGCGTGGCGTCGTTGAGTTTTGCCTTGAGGTCGGAACCGTTGGGGATGTAGTCCAGCAGGCCTTCGAGCATGGTCACGAGAGATTGATCGTCGGCGTGACGGATGTAGTGGCCGTTGAGGTTCTCCAGCTTGGCGAAATCGAACCGCGCGGCAGATCGGCCGACGCCCGACAAGTCGAACGCGGCCATCATCTCCTCGGTCGAAAAGATCTCCTGGTCGCCATGGCTCCAGCCGAGCCGGACCAGGTAGTTGCGCAGCGCCGCCGGCAGGTATCCCAGCGAGCGGTAGGCATCGACGCCCAACGCCCCATGACGCTTCGATAGTTTCGAGCCGTCCGGCCCATGGATCAGCGGAATATGCGACATGCTGGGAAGGGACCATTCCAGCGCGTCGTAGATCTGCTTCTGGCGCGCGGCGTTGATCAAATGATCGTCGCCTCGGATGACATGGGTGACACCCATGTCATGATCGTCAACCACGACGGCGAGCATGTAGGTCGGGTTGCCGTCGCCGCGCAGCAGGACGAGGTCGTCGAGGTTCTCGTTCTGCCAGACCACGCGGCCCTGAACCTGATCCTCGATCACGGTCTCGCCGGTCAAGGGCGCGCGAAGCCGGATCGTCGGCTTGATGCCGTCTGGGGCTTCCGACGGGTCGCGGTCGCGCCACATGCCGTCATAGAGCCGGGTGCGGCCTTCGGCGCGCGCCTTCTCGCGCATCGCCGTCAGTTGTTCCGCCGTCGCGTAACAGCGATAGGCCTTGCCGCCGGCGAGCAGTTGCTCTGCCACCTCGCGGTGGCGCGCGGCCCGGCTGAACTGGTAGATGACGTCGCCATCCCAATCGAGCTCGAGCCATTTCAGCCCGTCCAATATGGCCAAAATCGCTTCCTTGGTTGATCGTTCGCGGTCGGTGTCCTCGATCCGCAGCAGCATCTTGCCGCCGAATTTCCTCGCATAGAGCCAATTGAACAGCGCCGTTCGGGCACCTCCGATATGGAGGAAGCCGGTCGGCGAGGGGGCAAAGCGGGTGACGACGGGATCAGTCATTGCGTGAGCGGGTCTATGGGCGTAGGCGGCGTGGTGTATAGCAGGAACCGTACATAACTAAAGCCTTGCAAGCAGGCCTTGTTGTCAAGAAGGCTTGGCCAGACCGTGCGAATTTGGCAGAAGGTTCGCTGATTTTCCGAACAGGAACAGGTGATGACGACAGAAACGGTAACGGCCGAGGCGGGGCGCGATTTCATTCGCGACATCGTTGCGGCCGATCTCGACCAGGGCAGGCGTAAGCAGATCGTGACCCGGTTTCCGCCGGAACCGAATGGCTATTTGCATATCGGCCATGCCAAGTCGATCGCGCTCAATTTCGGCATCGCGCAGGAATTTGCCGGGCGCTGTCACCTGCGGTTCGACGATACTAATCCGACCAAGGAGGAGCAGGAATATATCGATTCAATTCAGGCCGACGTGCACTGGCTTGGCTATGACTGGGGATCGAACCTGTTCTATGCATCGGATTATTTCGAGCGGCTTTACGAATGGGCGGAGATTTTGATCCGCAACGGCGACGCCTATGTCGACGACCAGTCACAGGAGCAGATCCGGCTCACCCGGGGCACGCTGACGGAAGCGGGCAAGAACAGTCCGTTCCGCGAGCGGTCGATTGCGGAAAATCTCGATCTGTTTCGCCGCATGAGGGCGGGCGAGTTTCCGAACGGCGCCCGCGTGCTGCGGGCCAAGATCGATATGGCATCGGGCAACATCAATCTGCGCGATCCCGTGCTTTACCGCATCCTGCACGCCACGCACCCGCGCACCGGCGACAAATGGTCGATCTACCCGAGCTACGACTATGCCCATGGCCAGTCGGACGCGATCGAGGGCATCACGCATTCGATCTGCACGCTGGAATTCGAGGACCATCGGCCGCTCTATGATTGGCTGCTCGACAAGCTGCCGGTGCCGTCGAAGCCGCATCAATACGAATTCGCCCGCCTCAACCTGACCTATACGCTTCTCTCAAAGCGCGTGCTGACCGAGCTCGTGCGCGGCGGCCATGTTGCAGGCTGGGACGATCCGCGGATGCCGAGCCTTGCCGGTTTGAAGCGGCGCGGCGTGCCGCCGGCGGCGATCCGCGGGTTCATCAAGCGCATCGGGGTAGCCAAAGCCAACAGCGTGGTCGATGTCGGCATGCTGGAGTTTTGTATCCGCGAAGAGCTCAATCGCACGGCGCTGCGGCGCATGGCGGTGCTGCGGCCCTTGAAAGTCATGATCGAGAACTATCCAGAAGGCCAGCTCGAGGAGCTAGAGGCGGTCAATCATCCCGACGATCCCGCGGCGGGTATGCGGAAGATCGCGTTCGGCCGCGAGCTCTTCATCGAGCACGACGATTTCATGGAGAACCCGCCCAAGAAATTCTTTCGCCTCTCGCCGGGCAACGAAGTGCGGCTGCGTTATGCTTACTTCATCAAGTGCCATGATGTGGTGAAGAACACAGCCGGCGAGGTCGTCGAACTCCGCTGCACCTACGATCCGGCGACCAAAGGCGGCAACGCGCCCGACGGGCGCAAGGTCAAGGCAACCATGCACTGGCTTTCGGCGGCAAAGTCGCGGCCGGCCGAGATCCGCCTCTACAATCAGCTTTTCACAAATCCCAGTCCCGATGCTGCCAATTTCGCCGGTGATCTCAATCCGCAATCGCTGGAGATTCTGAGCGACGCGCGCATCGAGCCCGCGATTGTGGAAGCCCGCTCGCGCGAGCCGGTTCAGTTCGAGCGGCAGGGCTATTTCGTGCCGGATCCGGATTCGACGCCGGAGCATCCGGTGTTCAACCGGACCATCGGCTTGCGTGACACGTTCGCAAAGGAAGTCGCAGCCAAGGGCTGACACATTCTTTTCTCACTGCATTCTGCATCCGTTCCACTATCGCGCTGGCGATTATATACTTGACACCACAAACGCTACAGGTAGAATGGGGCCATCAAAACACCCGGATCGGCCGCCATGTCCAAGTCCATGTTCAACGCGCCCCACTTTCAGAGCCCGGAAGCTGCCCGCGAGTACCTTGAAGCCCTTCGCTGGGGCTCTGAGCGCGTTTGTCCGCATTGCGGGACCATGAACGAGTCATTCGCCACCAAGAAGCCGGGTGTCTACCGTTGCCGCGTCAAGGAATGCCGGAAGGACTTTTCCGTCACCACCAAGAGCGTCATGGAGTCCAGCCATATCAAGCTGAACGTCTGGCTACAGGCGTTCTTCCTGATGGCATCCAGCAAGAAGGGCATGAGCAGCCATCAGCTTCACCGGGCCTTGGGCATCACTTACAAGTCGGCGTGGTTCCTGACCCATCGCATTCGCGAAGCCATGCGGGCGGGCGGCCTAATGCCTCCCATGGGCTCTGGCGGTGGTGCCGTTGAGGCCGATGAAACATTCGTTGGTCGCCGCGCTGGCCAGCCAAAGCGCAAGTCCGCATGGTCTCACAAAAACATCGTGTTCACGCTCGTTGAGCGTGGCGGCTCGGCCCGCAGTTTCCATGTGGACGGCGTTCGCATTGTCGATCTTCAGCCTATCATTCGCGAGAACCTTTCCCGCGAAGCCAAGTTGATGACCGACGAAATGCCGTCTTACAAAGAGATTGGCCGCGAATTTGCGAGCCACGATACCGTCAACCACAAGCAGGACGAATACGCTCGCGGCGATGCCTACACCAACACGGTTGAAGGCTACTATTCGATCTTCAAGCGAGGCATGAAAGGCGTCTATCAGCATTGCGCTGAGAAGCACCTGCACCGCTATCTTTCAGAATTCGACTTCCGTTATTCCAACCGCGTCGCATTGGGCGTCAACGACGGAGAACGGGCGGACCTTGCCATCAAAGGCGCGGCTGGCAAGCGTCTGACGTATCGTCAACCTAACTGAGCCTGATTTTAAGCGGTTGGCTCGGCGCTTTCTGCGCTGGCGGGCCAGACGTTATCCACAGTCAAAATCAAAGCCGAAGTTCGTCAAATATTGGCGCACTCGATAGTCGATCTGTGGATAGTGCACAAATCATGAACCGGATCGACTCCCGGTTGCAGTTTCGTGCAAGACTCGCCTTGAGTGATTCGGGGGAGACCGCCGGTTGGCGCCGGCGGCCCCGAGTTGCTCATTAACCCGAGGGACGGGTTCATGAGCTTAAAGTGTAGGTAACAATCTCATCATCGAGATTCTGCACGAAAGGTCAAGGTCTGCCCTCATTTCATAGGAGGGTCAGATGGCCCCGCGTCAAATAACCTGCATTACAAAACTACCCAATCACGAAGATCGTCACCGCCGCATTCAAGCGGTCGGTGGGACTGGGTTTAAAGACTCCGAAGAAACGGCGATTGCGAACGTCAGACGAGATCCCCAATACTATTATGTCAGCGAACAAGGGAAATCTGTTTGGGTGAAAATCGCTAAACACGATGGTCGCGATTACTTGAAGACTGAAACTGATCATTTCCTTCCGGACAATCTCTTAAGCCTTCCGGAGTGTCGCTAACCGCAATCATATCGTAAGGCGACTTAAACACGACGGGCTCTAGAGCCCATACTAGCGCCTGCTGAACTGCATATAGCTCAGCATATCTATTGTCGGGCTGGGCACTTGTAAGTGCGTTCCCAACCCGTTCAATCTCTTGCTGAATAAAGCTCATTTAGATGCTCTCTTCCGTTTCGTTTTCTTCGCCACCTTCTTCACCTTCGGCTTTTCCTTTAGCGGCTTGTGGGGCGTCTTGAGCGCGCCACGCAGCGCAGCCTCGAAACGAGCTTGGGCTTCTTTTTCGCCGTACTCTTCACTCTTCTCTTTGCTCATAAGGACCATTCCATGGCGCCGCGAAACCGAGGAAAAAAGGCGCGAGAAAAACGCGAAATAGCAACGCGTGAACTATCGGGCGAGGAGCGTGCGGCGCTGCTTGACGCCCTGATAGAACCGCCTCTTGCTATTTCATACGCGATCATGGGCGCCTTGGCAGTCGAGCACGAACTGGAATTGTCGATAAAGTCACGACTCCGAAGAATATCTCAGGAGGAGTGGGAGGCCATTCTATCCGATCAAGATGGGCCGTTGGGTACCTTTGACAGAAAGATCAAGTTCGCTAGCTATCTGGGTATTCTGGACACTCACGCACGAACGAACCTGGATATTATCAGAAACGTCCGCAACAGGTTCGCCCATACAAAGCGCCTGATTGGTGCGCATTCCGGTGAAGGCGACCATGGATTCCGACGCATGGCGACCACTTGATCCGGTCGATGACGACCAGGGCGGAGCGGTGACGGTGGTCATTTTTTGACGGCCTTCGCCGACTTTGTGGCCGTAGCATCCGCCATTTCCGCGACCGGTCCCGCGGTGTCCGACCTGGACATCTTCGGATCGCGCATTGACGGACCGTCG
>Ga0209153_1000124_pt1 | contig 40186 bp, 40 predicted proteins | sample GraSoiAngelo_120_FD_185877 | JGI IMG/M metagenome (GOLD analysis project Ga0209153, IMG submission 185877) | Grasslands soil microbial communities from the Angelo Coastal Reserve, California, USA - 14_0919_09_20cm (SPAdes) (version 2) | ecosystem: Environmental > Terrestrial > Soil > Grasslands ... | reverse complement strand
TGACAAGCCGCGCATGCAGGATCCGGCCGTGCTGAACGAGCGCGCCAAGGTCAATCTCGTCAGGGATGAGGAACTGGCCAAACTCTTGCCGGTGCGCGAGACCGTCGTCGAGATCGATCTCGCCGATGGGGCGCATCTATCCGAACGCGTCTCGGCCGTACGCGGTACGCCCCGCAATCCGATGACACGAAATGAAGTGATCGAAAAGGCCCGCGATCTGACAGTGCCGGTGCTGGGGCCCGACCAGTCGACACGACTGATCGAGACGATATTTGCAATCGAGGGCGTGACTGACGTCCGTAATTTGCGCCGCCTGCTACAGCGCGCAGGTTAGCCCCGGCTGGCGGAAAGAAAAATTTGACTCGTCGGGCAAATCACCGCCATAACGATATGGTCACAAAAATACATGAAGCCCGCGCCGATTACGCTATTGCTTCAGCGAATGCTGACGAAGGTGCCCCAGACGGCCGCGGCGCCGGCTCCTAACAGGACGATGTACGGATTGTCGCAGAATGCGCCGCCATAGCGGCACATCTCGACGCCGAGCGATCCAATCTCATGATTGCCCGCGGCGTAAAACAGTCCGGACAATATGGCCAACACGGCTGCGGCGAAATACATCTGATATCTCCTGGCTTGCCGCTGGTCATTGATCACGCCGTTCAAAGTCCAGTCGGCACTTCGCTTAGGACAAATTATGCGAGCCCTCGATCGACAAATCGCGCAGTTGACACGTCGGGCAAATCAGGGGCACATCCGCATCATCGCAAGAATTATACAGCCCGTGCTGGAAACGGCCGCGGCCATTTTTTAATAGCGCAGCGATATTTGTCGAAAATGGTTTCGATCTCGTTTCGTTAATATTCTCTTTAGAAATTGACACGTCGGGCAAATCACCGGCAGAGTGCCATCATCGCAAGAATTTCAAAGCCCGCGCCGGAAACGGCGCGGGCTTTTTGTTTTCCGTATCGGACGGCGGCCGCACGTCACGGCGCCACATCTCGTAAACGCACCTTGCCTGAGCGTCGCAAGCGCGCCGCCGTCCGAGCCTTACATTTTCGCATCATCTCTTTCGGAAAACCCGCGGCACACTTTTCCGGATGATGCGCAGCATTAGCCGGGGCGCGCGAACGCGCCGGCACGCGGCGTGGCATGGGCTACGTCCGCAGCGGCCCCTTGCGCTTTAAGGGATAAGGGTTCGCGCCCGAAATGATCGTTCCCCTGCGATCATGCCGCACACTTGATTTCGAAGAGAGCACCGATGACCGCTTATCTGATCGCGCTCGCATTGATCGGCCTGATCGCGATCGCGTTTTGGGAGGGCTTTTCATAGGCACTCATCTTTCCAGGTGGGCGTTTCAAGCGAGGCCTAGTCCGTTCTCTCAAGCCGGCCGCCCGCTCGGCATTTTCACCGGCGAGCCGATGCCCCATTACTCTATTCCGCTGCCGACCTGGGGTACCCCTGACAGGTCCGCGGCCAGCGACGAAGGCCAAGATTCGCTGAACCGCTTGATCAGACTATTGGTCCGGAAATGACGTTTTAGGACGAGGCTATCGACACTATCGATCGCGAGGTAGTTTTCATGAGCGCCGATGTCATCCACTTCATCCCGCGTCCGAAACACGACCGCGAGCGGACCGATTTTCCGACCATCGCATTTCGTCTCCCGGTTCGCCACGATGATCCCACTATCGATCATACCGACACAGCGCCTTGCGAATACGTCCCGCCAGACCCGCATGAAAACTGAAATGACGAAAACCATAACCGAGATCCGCTCGATCGCACGGAGCCACACCAGGACTGCGATCAACGTCCTGGTCGGCATCATGCGCAGCAAGGATGCAACCGCCGCTGCGCGCGTGTCGGCCGCCAACGCCATCCTCGATCGTGGCTGGGGCAAGGCTGCGCAATCACTCGAGAACAGCGATGACGGCCCGCTTGAGCTGATCCATAAAATTGAGCGCACCATTGTCTATCCTGAAAATTCCGACAGCAAGGGTCTTTGAGCCGCTGCTTGCGCCCGCGCGCTACAAGGGGGTTTACGGCGGCCGCGGCTCTGGAAAATCTCATTTCTTCGGTGAGCTTCTGGTCGAGACCTGTCAGGCCGAGCGCGGCACCCTGGCGGTCTGCATCCGCGAGGCGCAACGCACACTGGCGCAATCGTCAAAACGCCTGATCGAGAGCAAGCTTGCGTCCCTTGGCATAGGCAGCGGATTTAAGCTGTTCAACGACAAGATCGAGACGCCGGGCGACGGCCTCATCATTTTTCGCGGGATGCAGGGTTATACCTTCAAGGCCGTCATCACTGTGATCGTCGCCGGTCTCGTCGGCGCAGTATGGCTCGGCATCAAGGTCACTCTGGACAAATAGCTTAGTGTGGGCGTTGATCACGTATCAAACCACCAGATCGGCCAAATCCACTTCGACGTCGGATAGGCTGTGGTTGTCGACGCGTGGTTCCGTGATGGATCGCGGCACGATTTTGTTGGCCGCTAAAGCATTCCGTCCCAATCGCATCGCGAATATTACTCCTGATATCATTCATTAGTCCGCCCGGACGACAATAGACCGGAAGCAACAGGTTGGATCGATGTATCGAATACGCGAAGTCGATGGGAATGACGACGAAATTGCCGATACGCTCGCCGACCTTCACCGCCTGACATTCTTTGAAAGTGCGACCATTCCGGAATTCGACCAGGGCCATTGGTGGCTTGCATATCGTGACCGGCTAGCGGTCGCTTTCGCTGGGCTGGTGCCGTCGACGCATGCCCACAATGCGGGTTATTTCTGCCGCGTTGGCGTGATAAGAAATCACTGCGGCAACGGGCTGCAATTGCGCCTTATCAGAGCTATGGAATGGAGGGCGGGACGCAAGGGTTGGCATTGCATCGTGTCCGACACCACCGACAACCTCATCTCCGCCAACAACTTTATCAGGGCCGGCTACCGGCTCTACCGGCCAGAATATCCATGGGGGTGGCCCAATACGTTATACTGGCATAAATCCCTCAGGACTTAATAAACCGCCCCTCGGGGACTTGGGCTCCGCAAAGTTTCGGCTGGACAATGCGCCCGGTGGCCAATTGGTCACCGGGCGTTTTTGTTTTTCAGAGGTGCTCTGCAAAGCTGCGCATTGTCGGCGCTTGTGGACCTGCTGAAATAGACCCTAAGATCACGTTGCCGAGGATATAAACATAAAAACAAGAAGGGACGCCCGAACCATGACTGCGAGACCGCAACTTCCGGAACGCGCCGCACGAACAAAGGGCGCGCCGACCGCCCTTGATGGTGTAGTTGTTGTGGATTTCACGCGCGTTGTTGCGGGACCTGCGTGTACGCAAACACTCGCGGATTTCGGGGCAGAAGTCATCAAGATCGAGAACCCCGAGGGCGGCGACGATACGCGCGCCTACGAACACGCGGAAATCGGCGGCGAGAGCGCCGCCTATCTAAGCCTGAATCGCAACAAGCGCGGCATTGTGTTGGACTTTAACGTTCCGGCGGCCCGCGAAGTTGCCCGCGAGCTCATTGCGAAGGCGGACGTCGTGGTGGAGAATTTTTCCGGCGGAGTGATGAAGAAGTTTGGCCTCGACTATGAGTCCGTCACGCCAACCAACCCACGGCTGGTCTATTGCTCGATCTCGGCCTACGGCCGCAAGGGGCCGCTCGCGACGCGCCCTGGGTTCGATCCGATTACGCAGGCCGAAAGCGGCTTCATGTCGCTCAATGGCTTTCCGGACGGGCCTGCGGTGCGGACGGGTCCGCCGATCGTCGACATGGCGACGGGAATGTCTGCTTGTAATGCGATTCTGCTCGCATTGCTCGCCCGCGACCGCCTCGGTCGCGGGCAACACGTTGAGGTCGCGTTGTTTGATATCGCGATGTCGATGACTGGGTTTTACGGCATGGCCTATCTGATCAGCGGAGCAAATCCAGGCCGCTTCGGAAACTCGCCGAACGGGTCTCCCACGGTTGGCGTCTATGAGGCGTCTGATGGACCGCTCTATATGGCCTGTGCCAACGACCGGCTATATCGCCGCTTGGTGACCGAAGTGCTCGAACGGCCCGATCTCGTTACCGATTCCCGGTTCGTGGACCGAAAGGGACGAACGGCCAACAAGGAAAAGTTGCGCGCCATTATTGCCGGAGTTTTTGCAAGCGACCGGCTCGAGAATTGGATGGCTAAGATGAAGAAGGCCAACATACCGGTTGGTCATCTTCGCACGGTCGAGCAGGGGTTCAATGCGCCCGAAGCGCGCGAGCGCCATCGCCTGAACCGGATCCCGCACCCGACTGCGGGTTCGGTCCCCAATATCGAAACCCCGCTCAATATGAGCCTGACCCCGGTGATCGACCCTATAGCCGCACCTTTGCTCGGCGAACATACCGATGATGTTCTGCGCAAGACACTCGGCTATGACGACGACCATCTTGCGGCCCTTGCCGAAGCGGGCGCATTTGGGAAGATGCGCACCAATAACGCCGTGCCTGATAGACCGGTCCCGCCAAGCAATTTGCGATAAGAAACTCAACCCAAGGGACACGGTGCTTGCTGCTATGCGTCCGCCGTCTAATTCGACCCTGCCGACGGCGGTTCGCTGTGATGTCGCTACCGAGGTGCAGGTCCTTCTGCGGAAGCCGATCCTTTCCTGGATTCATTTGGGTAAGGTCCGAGAGTAGATATTGGATTTGATGGAGGGCTTTCCCATGGGCATACAGATCTACGGGTTCTGGCGGTCGATCGCCTCATTCCGCGTGCGCGTAGCGCTAAAACTGAAGGGCCTGCCATTCGAGGAAATTCCAATCGACATTCTTTCCGGCGAGCAGTTCGAAGCGGGATATGCAACCGTCAATGCCGAGCGGGTCGTGCCGACATTCATTCACGACGGCCATTCCGTGTACCAGTCGCTAGCCATCATCGAATATCTCGATGAGATCCACCCAACGCCGCGATTGATACCGCAGGACGCCAAAGAGCGCGCCTATGCGCGATCGCTGGCGCTGATGACGGTTGCGGATGCGCATCCGCTGGTGACGCCCCGCGTTCGCAATCATCTCGCGACGGCTTTTCGCGCCGAATCCCACGCGGTCGAGGCTTGGGGCAAGCATTGGACGACTGAGGGACTTGCGACGTATGAGCGGCTATTGTCACACCGCCCCCCGGAGCCGTTTGCGCTAGGTGCCGAGCCCGGCCTCGCGGACATCTGCATCGCAGGCCACGTCGTCACCGCGGAATATGTCAAGCTCGATTTGAGCCCATATCCTGCGGTGGCACGCCTTGCCGAGCGTTGCTTCGCGATGCCGGCCTTTTCGACCTCTCATCCGTTCGAGCAGCCGGGATACAGGGCGGCGAGCAAGCGCTGAGCGCGCTTGTCCGTCAGAGATCAAGCCCGAGGATTCGAGCGGCGTTTCCGCCGGCGATCTGCGCCAACGTGGTATCGTCCATCCCGTTGATACCTGCGATGTGCCCTATCGGATTGTATTCGGCCATGTCGAACGGATAGTCCGTGCCCATTACGATGCGGTCGGGACCGAAGACCTCTATCAAATACGCCAGCTGATGATAGGTAAACACCACGGTGTCGAGGTAGACTTGCCGCAGATAGGTGGTCGGTGGTAACGGCAGATCGGCGTGCGAATCCTGCCGCGCGCCCCAAGCGTGATCGATCCGACCGGAATAACTGGGGAGATAGCCACCGCCGTGTACGGCCATCAATTTGAGTTTAGGGAAACGCGCCAGCGTTCCCGAGAAGATCAGATTGTGAAGCGCAAGCGTGGTGTCCAGCGGGTTTCCGAGAACATTGTTGAAATAATAGTGGGTCAGCCGTTCGCCATGGGTGAAGCCGTTTGGGTGCATCATGATGAATGCCCCGAGCTGCTCGGCTTTGGCAAAAAAAGACCGGAATTTCGGATCGGAAAGTTCCTGGCCGTCTACATTGGTCAATATCTCCACGCCCTTCAATTTCAAACGGTTCATGATGTAGTCGAGCTCACCGATTGCAACTTCCGGCTCCTGCAATGTGACGACACCAAGCCCGACGAACCGGTCTGGCATGCGTGAACAGTATTGCGCCACGCCGTCATTGGCGAGGCGATGGGCGGTTTCGGCGATTTTGGAATCGACGGTGTAATAACATTGGCCCGGGGCAGGAGCCACGACCTGGATGTCGATGCCCATCCTGTCGAGATCGGACAGGCGGCGGTCGATCGCCGTCATTACTTCGCGAACATCGTGTTCCTGTTGTGCGTTGATTTCCTTGGTTGCAGCATCGGCAAAATACGCCAGCGGAATGCGACTCACATCAACATGCGGCTGCGCGTGCGCCGCGGCCTCGGGGACGACGATATGGGCGTGAATATCGATCGTTGGCGACGACGGTCGTCGCGCGCGGCCGTCCGCGTCATGGATGCGTGCGGCGGTGCGGCCGTAGCGGTTCTTGCTGTCGATCATCGGCGCGGCCCTGTTGTTGAGCTAGTCAATTGGAACATGTTAGTGACCTATTGTCTTGGCGGGAGTTGCGGCCAGCGGGTTGAGACTGTGGTGGCGTCAGCATCGCCGAGGCCAGCGGCTTCCGCTTCCTCGAAGCACGCTAGCGCACTCGCCGCGACCGGAAGCTGTGCTTGGACCGAGTCTGCGAATTGAAGCGCGGTCGCCAGATCCTTTTTCGCGGCACTGAGACTGAAAGCGGTTTCTCCGCGCGGTTGCCCATCCAATACCCTGGCGATTACGGCGCCGCGTCCTTTCATGGCTGTCGGTGTGCCCGCGGTATCCGACAGGATATCAATCAGACGATCGGCGGGAAGACCAAGTGGTTTGCAGATCGTCAAGGCTTCGCCGAGCGCTTGCCAGTAAACCAGTAAGGGTAAATTGACCGCGAGTTTGACCGTCGCGCCCGCGCCAAGCCGCCCCACATGTTCGATGCGGCGGCACAATTGTTGCAAGATCGGCATTGCTCGCTCGACATCGGCCTTCTCGCCCGCGACAAGACCGAACAGCTTGCCTTCCTTCGCGGGGCCAATGCTTCCACCCACCGGACATTCGACAAACGCAGCGCCTTGCCGCGTCACCGCCGTGCCGACGCTTTGCATCGTATCGGGGCGTACCGTGCTCATGTCGATCACGAGTTTGCCGACGAGATTGGATTTCAGAACCCCATTCGGTCCACGGTAAACAGCCTCGCTTGCTACGTCATCCAGAAGCATCACGATCACGGCTTCACAGCCGTCGACAAGCTCTGTCGGGCTGGCGAACAGTTTTGCGCCTGCGGCGGTCAGCGGGCTTGTCTTCGCTGAATTGCGGTTCCACACCCCGACTTCATGCCCAACCGACATCAGCCGTTGTGCGATCGATGCTCCCATTCTTCCAGTTCCGCATACGCCAACTTTCATCTTTTGACCTCGCTTCAAGGATTGGTTAGTTCGCCTAGTGCGCGCGAAAGACGCCGAGATGTTGCATGATCAGATCTTCGTTGCGTAGAAGCTCGCTTACTTCTCCGGCAAATACGCAGCGCCCGGTATTGAGGATGACTGCGCTATCCGCGACATCGAGCGCGAGTTGGCGGTTTTGTTCGACGAGCACGATCGATTGTCCCTCTTTTTTTAGGCGTTTGATGGTGCGCCCGACCTCGGCCACGATCAGCGGCGCGAGTCCTTCGGACGGTTCATCCAGCAGCAGCACCCGCGGATTGCCCATCAGCGCGCGTCCGATCGCGAGCATTTGCTGTTCGCCGCCGGAGAGCGTGCCGGCAAATTGAATATTGCGCTCGGAGAGCCTTGGAAACATGTCGTAGATCCGATCGACATTCCACGGATTGACGGCTGCGCCGCCACGCTGTGCCACCACGAGATTTTCTCGAACCGTGAGCGAGGGAAAGATGCGGCGTCCTTGCGGAACGAGACCGATCCCGAGCTGCGAGATGCGCTCTGGGCTCATTCCTTCAATTGGTTCGCCAAACAATCGGATCTCACCATCCCTTGGTTTGAGAAAGCCGATGATGGTCGAGATGCAGGTGGTTTTCCCCGCTCCATTGCGCCCCAATAACGCAAGCACTGCCCCCTGGCGCAAGGAAAAACTCACGCCATGCAAGATGTGGCTGTCGGCGTAAAAAGTGTGCACATTCGCCAGATGAAGCGCTTCAGGTGCCAAGATAGACCTCACGCGTTCGTTCGTCTGCGATCACGGCATCGCGCTCGCCGTCGACAATCACGCGGCCGTAGTTGAGCAACGTCACCGTCTCCGCAAGGTCAAGGGCGGTGTCCATATCGTGCTCGATCATGATCACTGTAGTTTGGCGCGGAATCGATGCGATCAGGGATTTCACCGTGGCTCGTTCAGTGTTCGACAGGCCAGCCAACGGCTCGTCCAGCAACAGGACGCGCGGCTGCTGCGCGAGCGCCATGGCGAGCTCGACGCGCCGTCTTTCTCCGTAGGCTATGTCGGAAATCGGATGTGTGGCGAGCTGCAACAGTCCGACCGCATCGAGTGTGCGGCGCGCCTCAGTGGTCATGTTGCCGTAGAATGACAGCGGCCGCCACATCTGCCAGCGGGCGCGTCGCAAGCCCAGCAAGCCAAGCGTGACATTATGCTCGAGCGTGTCGCCGGTAAACAAGGTGATGATCTGATAGGTGCGCGACAATCCGAAATGCGCCCGCTTGTAGGGCGGCAAATGAGTAATGTCTGACCCGAACAGCCTGATTGACCCTGAATTTGGACGCAAGTCGCCGCTGATCTGATTGAACAGCGTCGTCTTGCCGGCGCCGTTTGGGCCAATGATCAGGCGACGCTCGCCGGGCCGGATGCTGAGCGAAACGTTTTGCGTGACCGCGAGGCCGCCGAACGCCTTCTTTAAGTTGACGACCTCAAGTGCGTAGCTGAACGTCGAGGCAGTCATCGTACACCCCCGCGCAATCGGGTGGTGAGCCTGCTTACGCCGGGAACGATGCCGGTCGGCATTACTAACACAATGAAAAGAAACACCAAACCCAGCAACATATTCCAGCGTTCGAGGTAGGCAGAGACGTAGTTCTTCAGGAGTAGCACCAGTGCCGCGCCGACGGCCGGGCCGCCGAGCGTCCCGGAGCCGCCTGCAATGACACCGAGCAAGGCTTCGGCCGAACTTGTGGTCGATAACGAAGTCGGGTGGATATATTTGTGATAGTAGACATAGAGCAGGCCGGCTACACCGCCCCAGAAACCCGCATAGACGAAGGTGATCCATCGGATCAGCCAAGGATTGAAGCCGAGCGCCGCCATTCGCCGCGGTTGATCCCGCACTCCTTTTAGCGACGATCCGAATGCCGATGAGACAAAGATCGCCATCATCACCAAGGCAAACGTCGCGACTATTAGCGCGAACCAGTAAAATGATATCGGGCTATCGAGCGAAATTCCGAACGGCGCCGGCCGCGTCAGTCCGGCGACACCGTTGTCGCCGTTGGTCACGTTGGACATGCGATAGGCGAGGCCCCACAATACCTGCGACAACGCAAGCGTGATCATTAGGAACCCGAGCCCGCTAGCGCGAAGCGCGATGACGCCGAAGAATGCGGCCATCGCGGTGGTACCGGCGATCGAGAGGAGGGCTGCCGCGCCATGTCCGAAACCATAACGGCTCGTCAGCAGCGCGGAGATGTAGGCGCCAACCCCGAGATAGGAAGCATGACCCAGTGACGTCATTCCGCCAAAACCCACCAGCAGGTTCAGGCTAAGCGCGAAGATCGCCGCGATCAGGATCTGGCTCGCGAGGTTGATGTAAAAATCGCCCGCGAACAGGGGCGGCAGCAGCAGCGATCCGGCAAGCAGGGCCGCGCCGATCCACTTCATGTGCCGACACGTCCGAACAGGCCCTGTGGCCGAAACGCAATAACGAAAATCATCGGCAGGAAGAGGATGATGTAGGCTAGTTCCGGAAACAGCGCCGTGCCAAATGTGTAGATGATCCCGATAATGAAGCTGCCGATGAAGGCGCCGAGCAAGCTGCCAATTCCTCCCAGGATGACGACGATCAGTGCGAGTGGCAGCATGTCGGCATCGAGTCCGGGATAGGCCGACAAAATCGGCCCGCCGAGTACGCCGCCGGCGCCGGCGATCCCAGCACCGAGACAAAACACCAGTGTGAATAAGTTGGAGACGGGGATGCCGACTGCACGCGCCATCTGGCGGTCGTCGACACCGGCGCGGATCATCGCTCCCAGTCGTGTCCGCTCGATCAGAAAATACAACAAGGTCGCGGTGGCGATGGCGCATCCGACCAAGACCAGCCGATAGGTCGGAAACACGAAGCCGAAGACGCGCGTCGGGGATTGCAGGTTTGGCGGCGTCGGCACCGGTATCGAATCGCCGCCCCAGAACATCAGGCATGCGTCCGAAATGATGAAGGACATCCCGAGCGTCACCAAAACCTGACCCAGCGGATTGGCCTTCAGCCGGGTCAGTACCAGACGTTCGAAGAGGCCGCCGACCGCCGCCACCGCGATTCCCGCGCCGAGCGCCGTCACCCAGATATTGAGGTCGTCGTACGTGCGCATCGCGGTTGCCGCGAAATACGTTCCCAACATGAAGAACGCGCCGTGCGTCAGGTTTGCCAGTCGCATCAGTCCGAAAATGAGCGAGAAGCCCGACGACAGCAGGAACAGCAGCCCGCCAAGCGACAGGCTGTTGAGACCCTGAATGATCCAAAACTGCATCGTCGGCCGATCTTGTTGTCGTTTGTTCGGGACCGGCGCCACGCACCGGAGGCGAATTTACTGCTCCAGGTTTTTCGCCGGCGGATAGTCGCGCGAATAGACCGGGTTTTTCAGGAATGCCGCCTTGTCATAGGTCCAGAACTGGGTGACATCGGGATAGGTCTTGATGACGGAATTGACCAGCCTGCCATCGCTCTTGGTCACCTTGCGGATGTATACGTTGCCGATTGCATTGCCGGACCCATCGAACTTGATGACGCCGCGCACGGTGTCAGCGTTGCTGCCGCGGATTGCCGCCATTAGCGCTTTCTTGTCTTCAACATTCGCCTGGATGGATTTGAGTGCGACTTCGAGAACTTCTCCGGAAACGTAGGTACTTCCGGCGTAATAGCCGGGATCGTATTTGAATTGCTTGCGGAAAGCCGGCGCAAAGGCCTTGTTGAGCGGGTTGTCCAGTTCGGCGGAATACCAGCTCGTGGTCAAGATGCCCAGCGCCTCATCGCCCATGTTACGAAGGACGGATTCATCGAGCGCTGTCATACCGCCGATGACTGCCATCTTGTCCTTCAGCCCATATTCAATGAACTGCCGCAGGAACCGGAATCCGTTAGAGCCGGCCGTACCCAGGAAAATCGCGTCCCCGGCCTTTACCTGCGCGACATAGCTGCCGTAGTCGGGTGTCGCCAACGGCGTGAATATCTTCTGAATGATCTTGCCGCCGCTATCCTCGAATGAGCGCTGAAAACCGGCGCACATTTCGTGCCCATAGGCAAAGTCGTCGGCGATAGTGACGATCCTCTTGTACTTCAATTCTTTGGCGGCATAGTCAGCGAGCGGATAGGCGCACTGTGCCGATGTCGAGGTCAGGCGAACAAACCACGGGCTCGGGTGCCGCTGCGTCATGTCCTCTGCCGCGGCGACGCCAAGCGTCGGCATCTCCTTTTCCGTGAGATAGTCAGCGATGGCCAGTGCTTCGAAAGCCGCGAGCGGTCCAATGATGCAATGCACATTGTTCTTTTCGACCAACTCCTGCGCCTTGGTCCGTGCGGTTGCGGGGACGCCGGCGGTATCGGCGACGATCAGTTCGACCTTACGCCCGGCGAGCGTGTTCTCGCGCTCCCTGAGAAACATTGTCAGCGCAAGGTCCATATCGATGCCGCCAGACGCCAGCGGCCCGGTCTTGGCCGCGAGTAGGCCAATGCGAATAGGTTCGCTAGGTTGCGCAGAGAGGAAATGAGGGGCCGCTAAGCTGGTGATACCCGCGCCGGCAACGCTACCGACAAATTGTCGTCGCGACATCGTCATTGGATCCTCCCCAAAACGCTACATCTGAAGATCGGCTCTATGTCTTGTTGATTAAGTGATTTATTGAACGGAAGTCATAAATGATCAAGTGATAACCAACTGCCGGGGCGGCATGGCCGGACGCGGCACGGCTGCGCTTGCTTTCCGGCTTTGATGCAGTGCGGCATTTGGAATGCATTTTGACTCCCGGATGGAATTCCGGGGTATTAGGCGCCGGACTTAGGCGGCCTGATGATGGTCTTTTTCAATACTTCGAAAACTGACGCAGTGTCCTGGTCGCCCAACCCCATCGCAATCGCCTCGCTGTAGACCGGCTGCGTCAGCGTAAACAGAGGAGTTTCGCACCCAACATCGTCGGCGAACTCGGCGATGATGGCCATATCCTTTTTCCAGGTCGAGACCTTCATGGTTGCGGGCTCATAGACGCCCTCCGCCATCATTGGTGCGCGCATCTGAAACATTCGTGACCCGCCGGCCCCGGGGCCGACCATGTCGACCACCATTTTCGGATCGAGGCCGGCGCGCTGGCCCAGGATCATCGCTTCCGCCGCGGCGACATTGTTGATTGCGACCAGATGATTGGCGATGAATTTCATCCGACTGCCATTGCCGAACTTGCCGAGATCGGCGCTTTGCTTGGCGAAGTCAGAGAAGAGGCCGATGCATTGTGCGATCGCCTTGCCGTCACCGCTGGCATAGACGACGAGATCGCGGTCTTTTGCCTGCGCACCGGTTCCGCTGAGTGGGCAATCCAGGGCGATATGGCCCGCTTTGGCCAAGGTTGCCTCGAAACGAAGCTTGTCGGCGAGGCTCAGCGTGCTGAGTTCCACCACCATCCGCCGAGATTGCGCGGAGTCTACGATCTCCAACGCGACCTGATCGACGGCCGCAGGGCTCGGAAGGCTGGTCATCACAATAGGCGCGTCGCGCGCGACCTGACCGGCATTCGCGGCGATGATGACATTGGCCTGTGCAAGCTCATTTCGCCGCGTCCCGTCGATATCGAAACCGATAACGTGCCAGCCGCGATCGACAAGGTTGCGGGCAATCGCACCTCCCATGATGCCAAGTCCAACGATTCCAACAGTCTTGTCCATGCCGGTTTGTTTCCTGCCTGTCGAAATAGATTGACGCGCATTGCCAGCCGCGCCTTAATTAGTAATCAGGCGATAAACAATCGCTAAGTAACTTTGACCGGTCAAGCGGGTTCAAGTTCGCCGAACAAGACGGTGAGGTATTATCCTCTGCCTCGATCGGTTGAATTCGCTCTGGACGAAATAGCAGGGAAGGCTGAAATGGCGGGTGTTGGTCGAAAGCCAAACACAGAGCAACCCGCGGGGCCGGAGCCAGGCGAGCACGCCTATATGACTATGGTCGCTCGGGCCAAGGCGCTAATTCCGCAACTGCGCGATCGCGCGGCGAACACCGAGGAGCTGCGGCGCTTGCCCCCGGAAACCGAGCGCGATCTGCACGACGCCGGTCTATTCAGGATCGTGCAGCCGAAGCGGGTAGGCGGCTCCGAACTCGATTACGTTTCACTGGTCGACTGTGCCGACATGCTGGGACGTGCCGATGCGTCGGTGGCGTGGAATTTTGCCAATCTGGCAAGTCACCATTGGATGCTGGGCATGTTCGATCCGCGCGCTCAGGATGAGGTCTGGGGTACGAATGTTGATACGCTGATCGCGTCCTCTTTCATTTTTCCCGCAGGCCGCGCGAGAAAAGTCGAGGGCGGCTACCGGCTGCGCGGCAACTGGCCGTTCTCGTCGGGGGTTGCTTCCTGCGAATGGAATATGCTTGCCAGCGTTGTGTCGTCCGATGATGAAGCTGATGGGATCGAATACCGGATTTTTCTGGTGCATAGGAACGATTACAATATCGTTGATACCTGGAATGCAGCGGGATTGCGGGGCACCGGCTCGAACGATGTCGAAGTCAAAGATGCTTTTGTCGCCGAGCCGATGACGGTCGCGGTGAGCAATCTCGCCGGCGGCCCGACGCCGGGCAGTGCGGTCAATCCGAATCCGCTTTACACGTTACCGGTATTCTCGCTGTTTCCCTACGTACTCTCGGGCGTCGCGCTGGGGAACGCGCAGGCCTGTCTCGATGACTATGTCGATATCGCCCGACATCGCGCGTCGACCTACAGTCGCACCAAGCTGGGCGACATGCAGAGTACGCAGATCAAAATCGCCGAGGCGTCGGCTAAGATTGATGCCGCACGATTGATCATGCGTTCGGCGTGTATTGAGGCGATGGCGGACGCGAGACGGGGACATATTCCGGACATCGCCGCCAAGACCAAATCGCGCCGCGATGGAGCTTTTTCCGTGAATCTATGCACCGACGCGGTATCCATGTTGTTTGCGGCGAGCGGCGCGCGAGGTTTGTTCACGACCGGCGTGCTGCAGCGGCAGTTCCGCGATGCCCATGCGATCAACTCGCACATCGCGTTCAATTTCGACGCGGCCGGCACCAATTACGGTCGGGTAGCGCTTGGTCTGCCATCCGAAAATCTGACGCTTTGAGGCTGGTGGATGACTGACGCGCCCAACCATCCGACCACTCCGGACACAGCTAACGAATTGGCCAGTGGCCATTCGCCGATCGATCCGCGGGACTTCCGCAATGCGCTCGGCACTTACGCAACAGGCGTGACCATCATCACCGCGGCCGGCACTGACGGAAAGCCCTATGGCATCACCTGCAATTCCTTTGCCTCGGTGTCGCTCAATCCTCCACTCGTGCTCTGGAGCCTGGTGCTTTATTCTTCGAGCCTGAGCGTTTTCCAGAACGCCACCCACTTCGCCGTCAATGTACTCGGGGTATCGCAGCAGGCACTTGCGAACAAATTTGCCAAATCCTCGGATGACAAATTCGCCGGTGTCAACTGGAGGCCGGGCCTCGGCAACGCTCCGATCCTCGCCGACAGCGTCGCGAATTTTCAATGCCGGGCCGCCAATCGATATTATGGTGGCGACCACGTGATTTTCCTCGGCGTGGTGGAGGCCTATTCCTATGGCAGGAAGGAACCGCTTTTGTTCGCGCGCGGCGGCTACGGCCGGTTCGTTGCGGACAGCGGGTCGGCGGCCGACAAATCATGAGAACGAAGGCACCGCGCAGGCGCACCCGCGCCAAGCAGAAGCGGCTCTCTCCGGACGATCGGCGCAAGGAGTTCGTCGTCAAAGCGACCGAATTCTTTTCGGAAGAGGGCTTTGGCGGCGGTACACGGGATCTGGCGCGTCGCCTGGGCGTAACCCAGCCGCTGTTGTATCGCTATTTCCCAAGCAAAGATGACCTGATCAAGGAGGTGTATCGCACGGTTTATCTCGAGCCGCTCGATACCGGTTGGGAGAAGTTGCTGACTGACCGCTCGCGGCCGATCCGCGACCGCCTGCAGGAGTTTTATAATGCCTATACGAATGTGATCTTTGACCGGAAATGGCTGCGTATCTATCTCTACTCCGGTCTGAAAGGGCTCGATATCAACCGCTGGTATGTTGACATGGTGAGGGACAAGATTCTGTCCCGCATCATCAGGGAATGCCGCCACGAGGCAGGGTTCCCAGTGCAGAGCAGGCCGAGCGCAGCCGAGCTTGAGCTTGCGTGGGTATTTCACGGCGGAATCTTCTATTATGGAGTTCGCAAATTTATTTACGGGTCTCCCGCGCTAGAGGACAAGGAGCAGATGATCAGCGACGCGCTGGATGCTTTTCTGACTGGTTACGCACGTGTTTTTGGGGCTGCGAGTGAACTGCGACTAACTCCAATGAAGGTCGTTGGATAGCGGTTATTTCTTCGTCATTTCGCCACGGTACCAATCGCCGATTTCGCTCGCGGTCATCAACGCAACACCGTCATGACCGATGACGTAGTCGAGCAAGGCTTCCAGGTATTTGATGCGATGTGGAACGCCCGTGATGTAGGGATGAATGGAGATTGCCATGATCCGCGCATTGCTTGCGCCTTCCAGGTACAGTCGGTCGAATTGATCGGTGCAGCGTTTCAGGAATTGCTCTGAAGGAAGGTGCTGCAAAGCATGGATGACGATGTCGTTGGTCTCAACGGAATAGGGTATCGTCGTGATGGTGCCGTGAGCCGTTGCGATATCCTGCGGAAGATCGTCGATCACCCAGTCCGCCACATATTCGATGCCACTGAGACGCAGCAGGTCCAGCGTATCCTCGGTTTCCGTCAGACCGGGGCTTTCCCATGACCTCGGCGCCTTCTTGGTGAACTTGGCGATCGTATCGACCGCCCGTTGGATCGCGTCGGCCTGATTGTTGAGCTTGTGCATCGGGCTCTGAACAAACCCGTGGCCCATGAACTCGAAACCGGCATCAAGCGCGGCTGCAGCGACGCGCGGATAGGCGTTGCAGACGTTGGCGTTGAGTGCCAGCGTCACCGGCATGGCGCGATCCGTCAGTGCCTTGAACTGACGCCAGAATCCGGCGCGCATACCGTATTCGTGCCAGGACCAGTTGGGGACATCCGGCAGCAAGGGTTGTCCCATCGGCGGGCTTAGCACGGTTCGCGGCATCGCGTTCTCGATCCGCCACTCCTCGACATTCAGGATAACCCATACGGCGAGCTTGTTGCCGTCAGGTAGCCTGAGTTTGGGCCGGTCGATTTGAGCCTGATAAGGAATGCGATCGCTAAGAGCCACAACAGGCCTTTATTGATTTCTGACTGGGGACTATTCCGCGGCGTTGGACCGGTTCGCGGTGCCGGCGTTGACCCGCGGCATGACCTTTTCGGCCATCAGGATCATGGATTGTCGACCGAGCTCGCGGTCCATCCAGTCCTTGCCGGCGTACAGCAACGTGCCGAACTTGCCGACTTCATTCTGGAAAGCCAATAACTGATCGGCGACGCTATCCGGCGTTCCGTAGATGATGAGCTTGTCGCAGATCATTTCCAGCGTCACCTCGTCGTCGGGCTGGTCACGACGGGTCTTGAACAGTTCGATGCGGCCGCTCATCTTGAGCTTGGTGAAAAGCGAACGATAGTAATAAACGTAGGGGCCGTTTGGATCGGTGGCGTAGGCCTTCGCCGTTTGGGCGTCCTTGGCAACGAACACGCTCTTGGCCACACGCCAGTTCGCGGGGTCGGCGGCACGACCGGCGCGTTCGCAGCCCTCGACATATTTCGGCCAGTGGGTCTTGACCCAGGCGGGCATCAGGAAGTTGGCGGAGATCGGGTCCCAGCCACGTGCGGCAGCTTCCGTGACACCCTTCGAAAAGGGGGCGACGGCGGTGACGACAATCGGTGGATGTGGCTGTTGCAGCGGGCGCGCGATGAACCCCTGTCCGATATCCAAGATTGAAGTCTTTTCGGTCGAAATATTCCAATATTTTCCGTGAAAATTGTACGGCGGCTGGCCGGCCCAGATATCCAAGACCCTATTGATGGCCTCAAGAAACATCGCGTTGCGATCGGCGTCCAGATTTCCGAACAGTTCCGCATCCGACAGGAGCCCGCCGGGGCTGATGCCGAAGATTAAACGCCCCTCGAGCATGTGATCGAGCATCGCCACACTGGCCGCGACGGCGGCAGGATGGGTGTTTGGCATATTGATCGTGCCGGTGCCGAGTTTGATCCGCTTGGTGGCCGCCGCAATCCACGCCAGAAATGCGATGCAAGAGGTGATGTTCTCGGCTCTGTCAGTCACGTGCTCGCCGACATAGGCCTCCGTAAGCCCCAATTCGTCGGCCAGCAGAAAGGCTTCGCGGTCTTCTTTCAACGACCGCCGCCAATCCTTCTCGAGGGGATGGATAGGCATCGTGAAGAAACCCAGATTCATCGCCGCGCTCCCTGAGCGTCCTTTCTAAATCAGAACAGACCGCGTTAGTGCGCGCATGACAAGCCCTAAAGTCGAAGGTCCCGAAATAATCGTTCGATAAACAAACTTGACCTTTGGTGGTGACCACCTTCTAATCCCTAAAAAATAGGTCGAAATTCGGCTGGGGAAGGTGACGCCGATGAAAGCCTCGGCTTTCGCTTATGCCCGCGCAACCAGCATCGGCAATGCGTTGGGGCTGCTCGCCGCTCATGGTGACAAGGCAAAGGTGCTCTCAGGCGGCCAAAGTCTGATGCCCGCCATGAATTTGCGTTTGATTTCACCCGAGCTGATCGTCGACATCGGCGGCATCGGCGAATTGCGTGGAATTGCGCTGAAAGGCGAGGTCCTTTCTGTCGGTGCGCTGACACGCCACGCCGACCTGCTGAAATCGCCGGAAATCGCGGCGCATTCGCCCTTGCTGACGAAGGCGGTTGCACATGTCGCGCATCCCGCGATCCGCAACAGGGGAACGATTGGCGGCAGCCTGGCTCACGCTGATCCTGCATCGGAACTACCAGCCTGCATGCTCGCGCTCGGCGCGATCATTATCGTACGCGGCCAGGCAGGCGAGCGGCGAATTCCGGCCAAAGATTTCTTCAGGGGCATCTACGAGACCGCGCTATCGGCGGAAGAACTGCTGGTCGCCATCGAGCTGCCGGTGACGCGGAAAAATGCCGCCTATTTCTTCGACGAATTCGCGCGCCGTCACGGCGACTACGCGATCGCTGGTCTTGCGGCGGACGCGGTCGTCAAAGATGGCGCCTTCACCAACCTTCATTTGGCGTTCTTTGCTGTCGGCGACCGGCCGGTACTGTCCAGTGCCGCATGCAGGCTGATCGACGCTGTTATCACGCCTGCGCTGATGGCTGACGCATCAGCGGCGCTCGACGAAGAGCTTGAACCCCACGACGATCAGCAAGCTACAGCTTCCATGCGACGGCATCTGGCCAAGGTGCTGCTTGTGCGGTGCGTGTCCACGCTTCTTGGCCGGGCCGACCTTGATGCGAGGGTTGCATGACGGCGCCGATGCCCATTTCGCTCCAGGTCAACGGCGAGCGCGTCGATACCCACGTTTTGCCCCGACTGAATCTCGCGGACTTCCTGCGTGAGCATCTGCATTTGACCGGAACGCATGTCGGCTGTGAACATGGGGTGTGCGGCGCCTGTACCGTGCGCGTGAACAACGAGATCGTTCGCGCCTGCCTGATGCTGGCGGTGCAGACACACGGTGCGTCCGTCCAGACCATCGAGGGCTTGTCCGATAGCGGCGAAGTGGCCGACCTGCAGGCCGCGTTCCGTGATCGCAACGCGCTGCAATGCGGCTATTGCACGCCGGGAATGCTGATGGCTGCGCAGGATTTTCTGCTGCAACAAGCCGAGCCGGACCGCGAGCAGATACGTGAGCATCTCTCCGGCAATTACTGCCGTTGTACGGGTTATCAGGCCATTGTTGACGCGGTCGAGACCACGGCCCGCTCGCGCAAGGCGCACAAGTGATGACGACGAGACCGGCTCATCGCGATATACTCTCGGTGCTGGACCGGCCGAACTCTTATATCGGCAAAACTGTGCCGCGGCCGAATCTCGATCGATTGCTGCAGGGGCGCGGGCTCTATGTCAGCGACATCGAACTACCGCGCATGGCGCATGTGGTGTTCCTGCGCTCGCCGCATGCACACGCCATGATCATGGCAATTGATGGCGGTGCGGCGAAGCGCTTGCCGGGCGTTATCGCCGTTGTGACGGGCAAGGAGCTTGCCGCCGTCATCACGCCGTGGGTTGGTGTGCTCTCGCATCTGAAAGGCCTGAAATCGGCGCCGCAAAGCGCGATCGCCATCGACCGCGTCTGCTGGCAGGGCGAGGCTGTCGCGGCGGTGGTCGCGACCAGTCGCGCCGCGGCGGAGGATGCAGCGGAACACGTCACGGTGGAATACCGGGAACTGGAGGCGGTGACGGACATGCGCACCGCGCTCGATCCGAAGACCCCGGTCATTCATTCCGCGCTCGGCGACAATCTTGCTTTTGAGCGCACTCATGATGCGGGCCAGGTCGATCGGGCCTTTGCTCAGTCCGACACGGTAGTGGAAGCGGAATTCGTCTTTGGCCGGCATACCGGCGTGACGCTGGAACCGAGGGCGGTCGTTGCGGACTGGAATGCCGCGGAAGCGCGGCTTACGATCTATCAAGGCACGCAGGCGCCGCATATGGTGCAGAACATCGCGGCGCTGCATCTCGGGCTTCAGGAGCAGCAGGTGCGCGTGGTCTGCAAGGATGTCGGCGGCTCCTTCGGCATCAAGGTCCATATCTATGCCGACGAGATGGCAACCTATGCGCTGTCGAAGCTGCTGCGGCGGCCGGTCAAGTTTGTGGCCGACCGGATCGAGAGTTTTAACACCGATATTCATGCCCGCGATCATCGCTGCATGGGAAGAATCGGTGTCGAGCGCGACGGGACCATCACAGCGTTTGAGATCGACGATCTCACCGGAATCGGACCCTACTCGATGTATCCGCGCACCAGCGCGATCGAAGCAAACCAGGTCGTCAACCTCGTTGGCAGCCCTTATGTGACGAAGAATTATCGCGCGCGGGCCCGCGTCGTATTCCAGAACAAGAACCTCATGTGCCAGTACCGCGCCGTTGGTCATCCGATCGCATGTTCGGTGACGGAGGGCCTAGTCGATCTCGTGGCCATGAAGATCGGGGTGGACCCGGTCGAGATTCGCCGGCGCAATCTGATTGCCGACGATGCCTATCCCTGTGCTTCGCCTTCGGGGTTGCGATTTGAGAAATTGTCGCACCATGCCTCGCTCGACAAGCTGTTGGGCATGATGGACTATCAACTGTTGCGCGCGGAGCAGGCCGAATTGCGCAAGAAGAATATCCACCGGGGGATCGGCATCGCCAGTTTCGTCGAGGTCACCAATCCTAGTGCGGCGTTTTACGGTGTGGGCGGCGCCAGGATCTCGTCACAGGACGGCGTTGCAGTCCGATTGGATGCGCAGGGGTCAGTGATCTGCCAAACCAGCATCACGGAGCAGGGGCAGGGATCAGAATCACTTACGGCCCAAATCGTCGGCAGCGTGCTCGGCGTTTCAATGGAACGCGTTCGCGTCATTCTTGGCGACACCGACAACACGCCCTATGGCGGCGGCACCTGGGCCTCGCGTGGCGCGGGTATCGGCGGCGAGGCGGCGCTTCAAGCTGCCAAGTCGCTGCGCAAGAACATCCTCGATGTTGCGGCTGCGATCTTGCAATCCACTGCGGCCGAACTCGACATCGTCAGTAATAGCGTCGTGGACGCCGATGACGGGACGCCGCGCATCGAACTGAAAGAGCTTGCCAGGGTTGTTTATTTCCGTCCCGACACGCTGCCGCCGGGCATCCAACCCGAATTGATGGCGACGCGCCACTTCGTACCGCGAGAATATCCATTCGCCTTCACCAACGGCGTCCAGGCCTCGTGGCTCGAGGTTGACGCCGAGACCGGCTTCATCAAGCTGTTGAGACATTGGGTCGTTGAAGATTGCGGCACCATCATCAATCCGCAACTGGTCGACGAGCAGATCAGGGGTGGCGTAGTGCAGGGGTTGGGCGCGGCGCTGTTCGAAAAATGCATCTACGATGAGCGCGGCCAGCTCACCAATGCCAACATGGCCGATTATCTGGTCCCGATGGCCGCCGAGATGCCGGATATAGATGTCGGCCACGTAGTGTCACCGACGGCAGAAAGCGAATTGGGTGCAAAGGGCGCAGGCGAGGCTGGCACGGCAGGAGCGGCCGCGGCGGTCGCCAATGCGGTCAACGACGCGCTCAGGCCGTTCGGTGCCATAGTTACAGAGATTCCGCTAACGCCGCAGGTTATCCTGACGGCGCTGGCACGAATCTGATCGCCAAACCCGACCTGATCATGCTCGAGGAGCCCTCCGAAGGGATCATTCATGGCTGACAACAACATCAAGGAGCGCTATTGCCCGGGGTGAGCAAGCCCCGGGGCAGAGCCAAGTCGATTTTCTGGAGTGATAAAACGAGCCCGCCCACATTTTGTGGGCGGGCTCTTTTTATTTTCTATTCCGCCGCGCTGGCAATTGCGCTCGCCTGCTCATTGGTAACCACGACCTTGATCGCGTCTTCGACCCGTTCGCGGGCGTAACGCAGCGCGGTGGGCAGGTCGGCGAACGGGAATGTGTGGGTGTGAATCCTGGTCGCATCGAAGCGTTTTTCCGCCATCAGTTCCATGGCGCGGTGGGTGGCGCTGCGACCCTCACCGCGAATGCCATAGACATAGATGTTGTTTCTTATGAGGTGCGCGATATCGGTCGTCACCGGGTCGTGCGGAAACGCTGCGAGGCAGATTTTCCCGCCTCGATTGGTCATGTGGATGGCTTGGTTGATGGTTGCTTCCGTGCCGGCGCATTCGATCACATAATCCGCGCCGATCCCGCCGGTGAGCTGCCTTACGATGCCGACCGCATCCTCATCGTTGATATTGACCACGCGATCCGCACCTAATTCCTGGCCGATCGCAAGGCGCTTGTTGCGCGTTCCCGTCAAGATCACCGGGCTTGCGCCGAGCGCCTTGGCAACGGCAACCGCGAGCAACCCGATCGGGCCCGGGCCGATCACGACCACGCTTTCGCCGGCAACCAGCCCACCGAGCTCGGTCAGACCGTACATCGAGGTTCCCGCGGTAACGACCAGGGTTGCTTCCGGGTCGCTCATAGTATCCGGCACGCGCACCAGCGTATTGATGTGATTGACCGCGTATTCGGCAAATCCGCCGTCGGTGGTAAAGCCGTTGGCGCGATGACCCTTCTCTGGTTTTCCATAGTTCAGGCACGCGGTGTACATGCCTTGGCGACACCGCTTGCACTGGCCGCAACCGGCATGGATTTCCACGGTCACCCGCTCGCCGATTGCGAACTCGTCGACATCCGGCCCGAGCGCTGCGATCGCGCCCATATATTCGTGCCCCGGCGTAAAGTTCTTGTTGAAGGGCAGGCCGCCCTGGATGTGGGCCGGCGACCCTGCATGGATGATTTCAAGATCGGTCGCGCAGATCGCTACAGCGTCGATGCGAACCAGCACCTCGGCGCGTCCCGGAACCGGCGTTGGCTTGTCGCGCAGGAACAGTTCATCGGGGCCGCCAAGCACCCAGGCTCGCATTTGCTCGGGAATGGGCAATTCGGGAGATATTTTGACACGGGCGGGGTTGTACATTGCAGCGCAACCTGAGTTCTAGGAGTTCGATGCCAAAGACATTTGTAGCCGTCCTCGACGCCGCCGCAATCGGTTTCTTGACCCTTGCGACGGCGTAAGCTCAATCGGGTCGAGTTCAGATCGCTGCTTAACGGACGTGTGAAGCCGATAATTTGTAAATCTCGAGCGCATCGGCATCCTCACCGCGTAACGATTTGGCTAGCCTGAACAATTGTCCTGCCAGCGTCGCCATCGGAACCGGGCTCGAAGTGCTGCGTGCAACGTCGGCCACGGTGTCCAGATCCTTCAGCATCGTCGAGATGCGTCCGAGCGGCGGCGAATGAATGCCTTGCACCATGCGCGGCACGAACAATTGCAGCGGAATGGAATCGGCAAAGCCGCCCGTCAGCGCCTCCGGCAGCCGTCCCGCATCGATCCCGGCGTTTATTGCAAGCCGCGTCGCTTCCGCGAGCACCGCCATGGCGCATCCGACGATCACCTGATTGCAGAGTTTCGTGGTCTGGCCCGCGCCGATCGGACCCATATGGGTAAGCCGTCGCGCCATCGCGAGAACATAGGGCCTCACCCTCTCGATGTCAGCGCCATCGCCTCCGGCCATGACCGCGAGCGTGCCTTCCTCGGCGCCCTTGGTGCCGCCGGACACCGGGGCGTCGACCCATCCCATCCCGTTGGCTGCCTTCAGTCGAGCAGCGATATCGCGTGCAGCATCCGGGTGGATTGAGGAAAAATCGACAACCAGCTTTCCGGCGCCGGATACCGCGGCAAGGCCGTCGCCGCCGAACACCACCTCTTCTACGGCTGCGGCATCGGTGACGCACACGAAAAGCACCGTGGCGCTGTCGGCCACTTCGCGCGGATGGGCCTTAAGCTTTGCGCCGGCCTCGACCAGACTGGCCGCCTTGGCGGTCGATCGGTTCCAGACCGATACGTCGTGGCCAGCGTTGATTAACCGCCGCGCCATCGGAAATCCCATCATCCCAAGCCCGAGATAGCCGACCTGTTCGGTCTGTTGTCCGGTCATTCCGCATCTCCTTGATCCTCGAAGTGCCCACTCGGCAAGCCCTTAGCACAAATCCTGATCATATCGGGCGAATGCAGGCGAGCCGCCAATGGCTTGCCTGATTGTTTGAACCATGAAAGGTTTACGGAAGAAGCGATGGCGATGCGGCCTGTCGGCGCCGGACAGCGCGGAGTGCGGATGATGCGGATGGTATGCAGGTTGATCCTGGCGGCCGGGGTGATGGTTTGCGTTCTTGGCAGCGTAGGTCGTTCGCAGGCGCAGCAGACGATCCGCGTCGGCTGGACCATTCCGGCTGAAGAATCGAAATACTGGATGATGCGCAGGCCGACGGAATTCCCTGATCTCGGCAAGGCCTACAACGTCGAATGGACGCAGTTCCAGGGTACCGCGCCGATGACGCAAGCGCTGGCCGCCGGTGCGCTGGATTGCGCGACCCAGGCGCCACTGTCGCTCGCCAACGGCGTGGTCGGCGGTAACCTCAGGGCCTACATCGTCGCGCAGCATGTGTTCGAGAAGCCCGGCGGCTTCTCGGTTTATTGGGCGGTCATGAATGACTCGCCGATCAAGACCGTTGCCGACCTGAAGGGCAAGACCGTCGGCATTTCAGTGATCGGCGGCGGCACCCAAGGCCCCTTCAACATGCTTCTGAAGCAAAACGGGGTCGACCCGACAAAGGACATCAAGCTCGTCGAGGTTGGCTTCGCCGTCTCCGAGGATGCGCTGCGCCAGGGTCGTGTCGATGCTGTCAACATGAACCAGCCTTTCGCGGCGCGCGCCGAGGCCAAGGGCGGTACCCGCAAGCTGTTTTCGTTGTCGCAGGTGATGCCGAATATTGTTCACATCCTGGAGGCCTGCCGCGCTGACTTTGTCGACAAGAACCCCGATCTGGTAAAGGCTTATGTGCGCGACATTACCTCCGGCATGAAGAAGGCGCTTGCCAACCGCGAAGAGACTTTAAAAGTAGTTTCCGAAGTACTGAAGGCGCCGATACCGGTGCTCGACACGTACCTCCTCAAGGACAATGATTTCGGGCGCGATCCCGGCGCGGCACCGAATTTCCCGGCGATCCAGAAGATGCTCGACATCTATGCCGAGACCGGGATGCTGCCGAAACTAGACGTCGCTCAGTTCAAGCACCCGACCATCGTCGCGCCGCTGCAATAGCAGCGTTGCCTCGCGATAACGTCGGGGCGTTATCAGGCCGGACCGTCCGGAGAAGTCGTGCGCATGAAGAAATGGCGATCCCGCGTGACGACCGATGGCCTTGATCGGGCGCCTCACCGCGCCTTCATGCGGGCGATGGGGTTAGACGACGCCGCACTTGCCAAACCCATGATCGGGGTGGTCAGCATGAAGGGCGAACAGACGCCCTGCAACATGACTCACGATTTCCAGGTGGAGGCGGCGAAAGCGGGCATCGCCGAGGCGGGCGGTACGCCTCGCGAGTTCACCACCATTTCGGTGTCCGACGGCATCAGCATGAACCATGAGGGGATGAAATTTTCCCTGTTCTCACGCGAATTGATCGCAGATTCCATTGAGGCCGTGGTTCACGGCATGGCCTATGACGCCCTGATCGGGTTCGGTGGTTGCGACAAGACGCTTCCCGGCGTGATGATGGGAATGATCCGCTGCAATGTGCCATCGATCTTCATCTATGGTGGCAGCGCGCTACCCGGCAGCTTCGAGGGGCGGACGTTGACCGTGCTCGATTCCTATGAGGCGGTCGGCGGATTCATGACCGGCGAAATCGATCAGGTAACGCTTGAGGCAATTGAGCGCACCTGCCTGCCGACGATTGGTGCCTGTGCCGGACAGTTCACCGCCAACACCATGGCGATGGTTTCCGAGGCGATGGGCCTGACCATGCCCAACGTGTCGATGATCCCCGGCGTCTATGCCGAGCGCGCGCAAGCCACACGCCAGGCCGGCCGCCTGGTGATGCAGATGCTGGAGCGGGGAGGTCCGCTGCCTCGCCAGATCGTGACGCGGAAATCCTTGGAAAACGGAGCCGCCATTGTCGCCGCCACCGGCGGCTCGACGAACGCTGCGCTGCATTTGCCGGCGCTCGCCAACGAAGCCGGCATAAAGTTCACGATCGACGATGTCGGCGAGGTGTTCGCGTGTACACCCTTGATCGGCAATCTGCGGCCGGGCGGGAAATACACCGCCAAGGATGTCTACGATGTCGGCGGCGCCGCCGTGGTGATCCGCGCGCTGATTGAAAGCGGCCACATCGACGGGACTTGCCTCACGATATCAGGCAAGACGATTGCCGAAGAATACGGTAGCGCAAATGCGCCTGATGGCGAGGTCATCTTTCACGTCGGCAAGCCGATCATGCCCGATGGTGGCGTGGCCGTGCTCAAGGGCAACCTCTGTCCCGAGGGCGCCGTGATCAAGGTCGCCGGCTTGAAGAACCTCGTATTCGAAGGCACCGCGCGCGTATTCGAAGATGAGGAGGGCTGCGTCGAGGCCGTTCGCAACCGGGACTATGCGGCTGGTGACGTGCTCGTGATCCGCAATGAAGGCCCGGTTGGAGGTCCCGGCATGCGGGAGATGCTCGGCGTCACCGCGTTGATCTACGGGCAGGGCATGGGCGAGAAGGTTGCGCTGATCACTGACGGGCGTTTTTCCGGCGCCACTCGCGGCATGTGTATCGGGTACGTTTCACCGGAATCATTCGTCGGCGGCCCGCTAGCGCTGGTACGCGACGGCGATCGCATAAGGATCGATGCGCGGGCGCGCCGCATGGACGTTCTGGTTCATGAGCAGGATCTCGTTGAGCGGCAGCGGGCCTGGAAGCCGCGCCCGCCGCGGCATCGCGCCGGCGCGCTTGCCAAATATGCACGTTTGGTCGGCCAGGCCCCCGGCGGCGCGGTCACGCATGCCGGCGCAGCGGAATGGCCGTGGTTTGACTAAAAGCAGACGCTGTTGGCGGGGAAGCCGCATCGCCAATCCCCGTGGCTTTCAGTTATGATCACGTTTGCGTCCGAGCGGTGAAAGCCGGGAGGGAAGTTGTGCCGATGAAGCGGGAATGACTGCATTGCCGTCGCGATCGAATATTCAGACGGAACTGAAGCCGGCGCGCAAGCCGGCCGCCGCCATGATCGAGATCGACCATGTCTCGCAGACGTTTAAGACCTCGGGGCGCCAAAACCATCTCGCCTTGTCGGACATCTCGCTAACCATCGAGGACGGCGCCTTTGTCTCCATCCTCGGCCCTTCGGGCTGCGGCAAATCGACATTGCTCTATATCGTCGGCGGCTTCGTCAATCCGACCCAAGGGCTAGCGAAGGTGAGGGGCAAAGCGATCACGGGACCAGGTCCGGATCGCGGGCCGGTGTTTCAGGAGTTCGCGCTGTTTCCCTGGAAGAGTGTGCTTGGCAACGTGATGTACGGGCCTCGTCAGCAAGGCGTAAGGCCGGCGGAAGCCGAGGCGCAAAGCCGGGCATTGATCGAGATGGTCGGCCTCAAGGGCTTTGAGGATTTTTACCCCAAGGAATTATCGGGCGGCATGAAGCAGCGTGTCGCGCTGGCGCGGACGCTTGCCTATCATCCCGCCGTGCTCTTGATGGACGAACCTTTCGGCGCGCTGGACGCCCACACGCGCACGCGGCTGCAGAACGACCTGCTCAACATCTGGGAGCGCGACCGCAAGACCGTGTTGTTCGTCACCCACTCGGTCGAAGAGGCGGTGTTCCTGTCGGACAAGGTCGTAATGCTGACGCGCTCGCCCGGCCGTATCCGGCAGATCGTCGATATCGATCTGCCGCGTCCGCGCCGCCGCACTGAGCTTCTGCTCGATCCACGCTATCAGAAATACCTCGTCGATATCGAGCGCCTGTTCGACGACGCCGACGAAAACGAGTTGCGGCCATGATGACTCGTGCCCTTCTCGCGCGCGCCACGCCTGTGCTCGCCTGCCTCGGCCTGTTGGCGGTCTGGCAGGCCGCCTCGCTGGTGCTGAACAACGACAGCTTCCCGACCGCGATCGAAGCAATCCGCGCGATCCCCTCGATCCTCGGCGACAAGGAAGCGTTGATCAACATCCTGGCGTCGCTGCGCCGGATGGCGATCGGCTTTGGCGTGGCGGTCGCAATGTCGATTCCGCTCGGGCTGATGATGGGCCGCAGCCGCACCGTGGCGTCGTTCTTCAACCCGCTGCTGATGGTGATCTATCCGGTTCCGAAAGCCGCGTTGATGCCGATCATCATGCTTTGGCTCGGCGTCGGCGACATCGCGAAGATGCTGGTGATCTTTCTCGGTGTCAGCCTGCCGGTGATCTATCACAGCTTTGCAGGCGCAAAGGCGGTTGAGGAAAAGATGCTGTGGTCGGGCGCCGCGATGGGATTGTCGTCGGCGCAACGCATGACGCGGATCGTGCTGCCTGCGGCATTGCCGGAGATTCTGACGGGCTGCCGCACCGGCCTCGTACTGGCGCTGATCACCATGATCACCAGCGAGATGATCGCACGGCAATCCGGCGCCGGAAACATCCTGTTCAACGCGCTCGACATGGGGCAGTACGATACGGTGTTCGCAATGATCATCATTGTTGGCGCGATGGGTATCGGCCTCGACGCGTTGTTCGAAAGGATGCGTGCCCGGCTGGTGAAATGGTCTGAGCCGCAATTCGATATCCCCGTGAGCTTTTCATGAAGGCGCGCGCGCTCACGACCGATGCCATTTTTGGGGTGGTGCCGATCGCCCTGGTGGTTGCAATCTGGCAGGCGCTGGTGTCGTTCGGCTATGCGCCGGTGACGTTGTTGCCGCCGCCCGGCCTCGTGTTCGCCCGCCTAGCGCAACAACTTGTAACCGGCACCTTCCAGCAGGAGATCGCGGCAACGCTATTCCGGTTGTTCGCCGGATTTGCGATCGCGGTGGTCCTTGGTGTCACTATCGGCCTCGCGGCGGCGGCCAGCCCGGCCGTCAATGCCGTGGTGCGGCCGCTCGTAAGGGTGTTGGCGCCGCTGCCGAAAGTCGCGCTCTATCCGGCGCTGCTGCTGTTGCTTGGCTTTGGCCACGAATCGAAGATCACGCTGGTGGCCGCCGACGCGCTGTTCCCGATCCTGCTTTCGACCTATTACGGCGCGTCGATGGTGGAACAGAAGCTGATCTGGTCGGCGATGGCGGCCGGCACGCCGCGCCGCGAGATCCTTTTCAAGGTGGTGTTGCCGGCGGCGATGCCGTCGATCCTCACCGGTTGCCGCATCGGTCTCGTGATTTCCTGCATCGTGGTGTTCCTGGCCGAGATGATCACCTCGACCGATGGTCTCGGCCATCTCCTGGTTACTGCGGCCCGCACCTTTCAGGCGGTCGACATGTTCGTGCCCCTGATCACGATCTCGCTATTGGGACTGATGCTCAATGGCGCGCTGGAAGCGTTGCGGGCCTTTCTGCTGCGGGGTTTTCCGGAAGTCTGATGCAACGTTTGAAGTGGAGATTAGGTCATGTTGGCGGATCGCATCGAAGCGAAATGGATCGACGCCTTCTGCGAAATCTTTGAGCGCTGCGCGGTCAAATCAGGTGACACGGCCGCAATCTTGTCGGAGACGCAGTCGCGCGCGCTCAATGTCCATCTCGCCGAGCTCGCCCTGTTGCGCATGGGCGCAAGGCCGTTCCATGTCATCGTGCCGACGCCGCGCAACCGGCAGATCGTGCCGATCCGCTCCACCGGCGCGAGTGAGGCTATTCAGCGGCTGGCGCCGGTCGTTTCAGCGCTGCAGCAGGCGGGCTTCGTCATCGATTGCACCATCGAAGGCCTGATGCATGCGGTGGAGACGCCGGAAATCCTCAAAGCCGGCGCGCGCATCCTTGTGATCTCGAACGAACATCCGGAGGCGCTGGAGCGCATGATACCGGACATGGCGTTGGAAAAGCGGGTGCGAGCGGCGGCAAAGATGCTGCGCGGAACCAAGCGGATGCGCGTGACTTCAAAAGCCGGCACCGAACTCGATGTCGATATGATCGGCGCCTCGACGGTCGGCGTCTGGGGCTGGACCGATAAACCGGGCACGCTGGCGCACTGGCCGGGCGGCATCGTCGTCAGCTTTCCCAAAAGCGGCACCGTCAACGGCACGCTGGTCATGGCCGCTGGCGATATCAATCTCACCTTCAAGCGTTACCTGACCTCACCCGTAAGCATGACGCTGAAGGACGACTACGTCACCGATCTCACGGGCGAGGGCGCGGATGCCGCGATGATGCGCGCTTATCTCGCAGCCTGGGGCGACCGCGAGGCCTATGCGGTGTCGCATGTCGGGTTCGGCATGAATCCCTGCGCGCGCTATGAGGCGCTGTCGATGTACGACCAGCGCGACACCAACGGCACCGAACTGCGGGCGGTCGCCGGCAACTTCCTGTTTTCGACCGGTGCCAACGAATTTGCCGGACGTTACACCGCGGGGCATTTCGACCTGCCGATGATGGGCACGACGATCGAGCTCGATGGTGTCGTGGTCGTGCGCGAAGGCGTGTTGCAGGACGTGTTCGGTTAGCGCGTATTCCGCAAAAGTGGATACCGGTGTTGCGACAAGAATACGCGCAAACTATTGATCGAGCACCGGTGGCCGGGCGAGCCCAAAATGCCTGAGCATCTCGACCAGCGCTGCCAGGCGCTGCTCGCGATAGGCATCAACATCGAGCTCGGAATAATCGAGGAAGCCGGCACCGGTGCGAAGGCCGATGCGGCCGTCGCGCATGTTGCGTGAGATCACTTCGGGCGCGCGATATCGATCGCTGCCGAGCGCGCCTTCGAGATAGCGGCTCGCGTAGTGGAGAATATCGCCGCCACCCCAGTCGACGAACTCCAGAAGACCTAGTACGGCGAAGCGGAAGCCAAAGCCGTAACGGATCGCTTTGTCGATGTCCTCGGCGCTGGCGACGCCTTCTTCTACCATCCGCGCCGCCTCGTTCATGGCGAGCGCCTGGATCCGCGGCACGATAAAGCCGGGCGTCGCGGCGCAGACCACCGGCACCTTGCCGATGCTCTCAAGCAATGCCTTGACCTTGGCGACGATGGCTGGATCGGTCGCAGTACCCGGCGAAATCTCGACCAGCGGGATCAGATAGGCCGGATTGAGCCAGTGCACGTTGAGGAAGCGGCCCGGGTGCTCGACCGCGCCGGAGAGGTCGTCAACCAGGATCGTCGATGTCGTGGAGGCGATGATCACCTCAGGTTGGACGCTCCTTGACGCCACGGCCAGCACTTCGCGCTTAAGGTCGACCACCTCGGGCACGCCCTCGAACACGATGCCGGCTCCGGCAAGAGCCGCGGCGCTTTGTTGCGAGGGCGCAACCGAGACTTTTGCAATCACGGCCTCCACTTCCGTCTCCTTCAGCAGATCGAACCGCGCCAGGCTCGCTAGCGTCTTTCTGATTTCGTCCAGTGCCTCGGCCCGGAGTTTTTCGAACTGCTCGGCCGGGCGCGCCTTGACGTCGATCAGGGTGACGTCGTGACCCGCATAGGCGAACGCGACCGCGATGCCGCGGCCCATGCGGCCGGCGCCCAGGCAGGCGATCGCGGGGCGCGCGGTCATGGACTAAAACCTTCGCGCAACAGCTTCTGCAATTGGCCGCGATCGAGCCCACCAAGGCCGAGACTCGCGAGCGTGCGTCCGTTCTTCATGAAATCCTCGCCGCAGATCGCACCGCCAATGGCAAGAAAGGACTTTGCCAGCGGCGTCGCAACCCCGGCCAACTCGGCGACCGAAACCAGAAACGACAGGCCGAGCCGCAGATCCTCCCGCATGTAGCGGTGCTCCCTTAGCGCCAGTCGTTCGCGCCAGTCGCCCGAATCGGTGAGGCGATCGTGGGAGCCGCGGCCATACATCCATATCTCTCCCTCGGCGGCGTAATGATGGGCCAGCGGAAAATGCGGTGCGCCATAGCCCAGCGCCTCGCGCACGGAAATTCGCTCGGCATCGAGCGCGTCGGTAACGCGGCGGATCGCGGCCTGCGTGCCTTCCTTGTGGATGTCCCAGCGCTCGAAATGCTCGATCGGTCCGGCGTTCATGACAATCAACGGCGGGTGGATGATCGGTCCGGCATTCATCAAAGCACCGGATAGTGCATCTCCGCAGGGCTCGATAATGCCGGGGAACGCGCGCCCAATCACATCGAGCGCATGGTCGGCGGCATCAAGCGGAAACGTGCCGACCGGCAGGCGCTTGGCGCGAATGGTGATGGCGACCTCGAACGGGCCATGCTTGCGCGTCAGCCATGGCAGCGTGCCGGTCTCCGCGAATCCGACCTTCGCCCGATTGCCGGCAGCGCGTGCGGCTGACGCAAAGATCATCGAGCCGAAGGTCGCCGGCGGCAGAAACACCACCTGATGGTCGCGCAGATGCGGCGCAAGCTGGTGGGCGATGTCCGATTGCGCGAACGCGGGTGCGGGGCACAGGATCAGTTCCACGCCACGGATAGCTTCGGCCATATCGGATGTGACCAGCGCGAGCTGCACATCGTGTTGGCCGTTCGAATCCTTGAGCACCATGCGCGAGCCCGCCTCGCGATGCGCGGCCACCGTCTTGGCGTCACGCCGCCACAGCCGGACATCATGGCCTTGAAATGCGCAGTCGCCGGCGGCCGCGAACGAGCCGTTGCCGCCGCCGAGCACCGCGATCCTCACAACGTGTCTCCTGAAGCGGGCGAGCGTGCGTCAAGTCGCTTCAGTAGGAAATGCTGGACCTTGCCCAGCGCGGTTCGCGGCAAATCGTCGACAAAGACGATATCGCGCGGGACCTTGAAGTGGGCCAGTTGGCTCTCGACGTGCGCCTTGAGGTCCTCGGCCTCGACCTGACAGCCCTTCCGCCTGATCACATAGGCAATCGGCACCTCGTCCCAGCGCGGATCGGCGCGGCCGATTACGCCACATTCGCTGACATCGGGATGCTCCAAAATCACGCGTTCGACCTCCGCCGGGTAGATGTTTTCGCCCCCGGAGATGATGAGGTTCTTCTTGCGGTCATGGACCCAGAAATAGCCGTCGGCGTCGCGCCGGCCGATGTCGCCGGTGCGATACCAGCCGTCGCGCAGCGCTTCCCGCGTTGCTTCCTCGTTGCCCCAATATTCGACGAACACGTTGGGGCCGCGCACAGCAATCTCCCCCGCTACGTGCGGCGGCAGTTCGTTGCCGGCGTCGTCGACGAGGGCAGCCTCGCAGCACAGGCCGGGGAGCCCGGTCGAACCCTCGCGCGAGAGGTCGCCGCCGAGGCGGGTGTAGATTGCAATCGGGCAGGTTTCGGTCGAGCCGTAGACCTGCAGCACCGGTACGCCGCGCACCACGAAGCGGTCGATCAGATGCGGCGGCACGATGGTTGATCCCGTCGAGATCGCCTTCAGCGAGGACAGGTCGGTCGCCGCCCAGCCGGGATGATCGGTCATCGCCTGGATGATGGCGGGCACCAGCACGGTCAGGGTTGGACGTTCGCGCTCGATCGCGGCAAGGGCTGTGTCCGGCGTGAAGCGCGGATGGATCGTCACGGTCGCGCCATGCTGCAGCGCCGGTGTGGTCTGGATATTGAGGCCGCCAACATGGAAGAAGGGCAGCACGGTCAGCACGTGATCGTCCGAGGTGAGGCCGTGCATGTGCTGGCTCATCACGGCGTTCCACAGCAGCGCTTCCTGCCGCAGCACCGCGCCCTTGGGCCGGCCGGTCGTGCCTGAGGTATAGACGATCAAGAGCGGACAGGAGAGATCGGTATTCGGATTGCGGCTGTCGCCGCGCGCCTCGGCGAGAAGGCCATCGAATGCGCTGCCTGTTGGCGGCGTAAAGTCTAGTCCAACAATGCTTGTCTCGGGCAGGCACCCTTCAAGTACAGGCAAAATCGCCGCGAACGCACATTCCAGCACCAAAACCTTTGCGCCCGCGTTCGACAGGATGAACGACTGTTCGGCGACGGCGAGGCGCCAGTTGAGCGGCACCAGCATCGCGCCGAGCCGCGCGCAGGCGTAGAACAGCACGAGGTAATCGGGGCGGTTCAGGCTGAGGATCGCGACCCGATCGCCGCGATTGACGCCCAATTCGGCCTTCAACGCGCGCGCGGTTTGTTCGATACGCGCAGCGAATGCTGCATAACTCAGCGTGTCGCCCTCGAAATGGATGGCAGGCTTGTCGGGAGCGAATGCAGCGTTACGCTCGATCAGGCTGCAGAGGTCCACCGTTAGTCGTCCGATTCGTCGGTCTCATAGAGTGCTTCGCGGCCGATGCGGTCGAGGCAGAGTTCGGCGGTCCATGGCAGCATCAGCGAGCCGCAGCGGCTGTCGCGGTAGACCCGTTCCAGCGGCAGCGATTTCAGCATGGCCTGGCCGCCGCAGGTGCGGATCGCCAATGTCGCGATCTCGTTGGCGCCCTCCATCGCGGAATATTGCGCGGCATAGGCGCGCAGCACCTGTTCCTTGCTCGGATTGGCACGCGCTTCGGTGATCGCCTGGAACCAGATCGCCTTGACCTGCTCGAGTTTGATCTGCATCTGCGCGACCGCGATCTGCTTGGTCGGATACATCCGCCGCTTCACCGGGGGCGCACCCGGCGCCTCGCCACGCAAATAACGCACTGTGAAATCGTAGGCTGCCTGCGCGAGACCCATATAGGTTGGAGACAGCGTCAGGAACATATGCGGCCAGCGCATCGCCGCCTGGAAATAGACGCCGCGCGGCATCAGCGCGGCATCTTCGGGGACGAACACGTCCTTGAACAATAACGTGCGGGACACGGTGCCGCGCATGCCGAGCGGATCCCAGTCGCCGACCACGGCGACGCCGTCAGCCTTGGCGGGCAGCGCGAGGTATAGTGTGTTGCGGCGCGAGGCCTTTGCGCCCTCCGCAATCTCCGTGCACAGCACACCGTAATAATCGGCGTGGCCCGACAGCGAGGCAAAGATCTTCTTGCCGTTGACGATCCAGCCGCCCTCGACCGGTTTGGCCTCGGTCCCGAACGCAACGCCGCCGGCCGCGGCCGCGCCGCCTTCCGAGAAGGGCTGCGAGTAGACCGCGCCGTCATTGACGATGCGCTTGTAATGGACGGCGCGGCGGCGCTCATGCTCAGCGCGGGTTTCGGCATCCATGTCGAGATCGTCGGCGAGCGGTCCAGACCACAGCGTCGAACAAACATGCATGTTCCAGGTTAATGCGGTTGCGCCGCAATAGCGGCCGATCTCGGCGGCAGAAAGCGCGTAGGTCTGGTAGTCAGCGCCGAGCCCGCCATGTTTTTTGGGAATGGCGATGCCAAGCAGGCCCGCGCGATGCAGGTCTGCATAATTCTCGGTCGGGAATTTCGCATCGCGGTCATAGGCTGCAGCACGGCCCGCAAAGATGCTCTGACCAAGTTCGCGCGCTTGCGCGATGATCGCGGCCTGTTCGTCGCTCAGCCGAAAGGCGTTTGGATCGAAGATCGGCGCGTCGAGGGCGACCTTGTCCATTGCGGTTGCAGTTTTGCTGACTGGTGCCGTCATTAGGCCGCCACTTCGACTGTTTTCAGGAATTGATCGAGCGCCGCGTTGAAGGCCTGCGGGCGTTCGAGATTGACGAGATGGCCCGCGCCTTCAATCTCGACATAGTTTGCCGAGGGTATGTAGGTCGCCATCTTCGCCATCATCGGCGCCGGCGCGTTCTTGTCTTTCGAGCCTGATAATACCAGGGTCGGCATATTGATATCCTTGAGCGCGTTGCGTTGATCGAACCCCAGTAGCGCCAGCATGCTGGCGCGATAGCTCGCTTCGGGAACATCAGCCATGCAATCGCGCGCGAGCGCCACGCCGCTCGCGTCGGGATCGTCTCCCACCAATTCCGCCACGAGCGAAGGTGCGAGTGCCGCAAGCGTCTCGCCGCGGTCGAGCGGACCAAGCCGCGCGTCGAGGAAAGACTTCTGCCAGTCACCGTCGGGCTTGCCGAAGGCCGGGCTGGTCTGGGCAAGAACGACGGCGCCGGCAACAAGCGGGTATTTTACCAGCCATTGCTGGACGATCATGCCGCCGATCGAATGCCCGACGAGCACAGGCCTGGCCGCGCCGATCCGCTGCAGGAAATCCTGCAAGGCGTCGGCCAGCGTCGCAATGCTGACTGCGGCAAGCGGCACTGAACCGCCATAACCCGGCATGTCCCAGGCGACCGCGTGATAGCGATCGCCGAAGGCCTCGAGCTGGCCGCGCCATGCCCGTGCCGCGCCGCCAATTCCGTGTAGGAACACCAGCGCCGGCAGGTCAGGATCACCGGCGACCTCATAGGCGAACCGGCCGTCCGCGGTTTTCTTGGGGCGACAGGCAGCCACGCCGGGCCTCCGGTACGTTTGGACCTGACGATGCTAACAGCACCGCCGCGTATGAAAAGTGATATTTCATATCTAAAGCAATTTCTGGACCGAAGGACGCCAGGCCCGTCCGATCAGGCATTGGCCTCGGGTGGGAGAAAGTTCACTTCATGCTCGCCGGAGATGCGGACGATTTCCGCGACATCGGTCAGATTGTGGAGCTGATTGAACAGCGCTTCGAGTTTCTGCGTCGGCGACACCCAGAACAGTGCTCGTGCGGGCTTGTCCGACTTGTTGAAATAACCGTGCGGAATGCCGCGGGGCAGCCGAACCAAGTCTCCCGCATTGGCCTTCACCCATACGCCGTCCAGCTTGAGGTCCAGCATGCCATCCTGCACCAGGATGAATTCGTCCTGGCTGGGATGGATATGCACCGGCACGAACTGGCCAGGGTCGCTGTTGGTCTCGAAAGCAAAGGTGGAATCCGTCAATGCCTTCGGGAAATAGACCTGTCCAAGAATATTCCAGGTCTTGCCGGAATACCCTGTTCCGCTGCGCGTAATGCCCTTTTCGAGCGCTGCCATGATGTCCGTCCTCCGGCCTGTCAATTCGACGCTACCCGCGAGGTCTGATCTGTCAAGCAAATGGAAGCCGGTTTCTTGCAAAAGCTTGAAGTATAAAATATATGCAACTCGCGACGCCGACGAACTCACTCGGGGAGCCCAGCGCATGTCCGGACTGCCGCGTTCCTCACATGCGCTGGTCACCGGCGGCGGCCGCGGCATCGGCCGCGAGATCGCATCCGCGCTTGGGCGGGCTGGTGCAACGGTCACGGTGCTCGGCCGCCATCATGCCACCCTCGATGAGGCTGTCGCCGCCGGCGCTGCGCATTTCGCAGATGTCGCCGACGTCGCCGATCAGGTGGCGCTGAACGCCGCGATCGCGGAAGCCGCCGCGCGGCAACCGATCGACATTTTGATCGCAAACGCAGGCATCGCGGAATCCGCGCCTTTCGTAAAATCGGACGCCGCTTTGTTCAGGCGTATGATGGACGTCAATTTCATGGGTGTCGTCCATGCCGTCCAGGCCGTGCTGCCGGCGATGAAGGATCGTCCCTACGGCCGCATCGTCGTGATTGCGTCGACCGCCGGACTGAAGGGGTATGCCTATGTCAGCGCCTATAGTGCTGCAAAACACGCGGTCGTCGGCCTGGTTCGTTCGCTGGCACTGGAGCTCGCCCACACGAGCGTAACCGTCAATGCGGTGTGTCCTGGCTTCACCGATACTGATCTTGTCGCCGGCAGCATCGACAACATCGTAAAGAAGACCGGTCGTGGCCGCGAGCAGGCGATAGCCGAGCTCGCCAAACACAATCCGCAAGGCCGTCTAGTGACACCTGCCGAAGTCGCCGATACCGTGCTGTGGCTGTGCGGCGAGGGCGCCAGTGCGATCACCGGACAGGCCATCGCCGTCGCCGGTGGCGAAATCTAAAGCGGGCAATCAGCGATTATCCGCGAGGGGAGATCCCATGACCAGACCAGCCAATCCCGTGACCGTTCCATTGGCAGATTATTCGCCCCACCACTTCCTGCTGGTCGTGACCGACGGCGTAGCAACCGTGACGCTCAACCGTCCCGAGCGGAAAAATCCGCTGACCTTCGAAAGCTATCGTGAGCTCACGGATTTCTTCCGCGCCTGCGCATTCGATGATGAGGTCAAGGTCATCGTGGTGACCGGCGCCGGCGGCAATTTCTCCTCCGGCGGCGATGTGTTCGAGATCATCGGCCCGCTGGTGAAGATGGATACCAAGGGCTTGACCTCGTTCACCCGTATGACCGGCGATCTCGTCAAGGCGATGCGGGCCTGCCCGCAGCCGATTGTGGCCGCGGTCGAAGGAATCTGTGCCGGCGCGGGTGCGATCGTTGCGATGGCATCCGACATGCGGCTCGCTGCTGTTGGTGCCAAGGTCGCGTTTTTGTTCAACAAGGTCGGCCTCGCCGGCTGCGATATGGGCGCCTGCGCGATCTTGCCGCGCATCATCGGGCAGTCGCGGGCCTCCGAGCTGCTCTATACCGGCCGCTCCATGACCGCGGAGGAGGGCGAGCGCTGGGGGTTCTTCAGCCGCATTGTCACACCCGACCAGGTGCTGTCGCAGGCGCAGATCCTGGCCCGGCAGATCGCGGAGGGGCCGACCTTCGCCAACGCCATGACCAAGCGGATGCTGGCGATGGAATGGGCGATGTCGGTGGAGGAGGCGATCGAGGCCGAGGCCATTGCGCAGGCACTCTGCATGACGACCGCCGATTTCGAGCGCGCCTTCGAGGCGTTCGCGAATAAGGTGAAACCAATTTTCCAGGGCAATTGAACGGCGCCGGGCCTTGCGGGCTTGCCAATAGATGCTTTAGGTTTAAAAGATCTGGATGGTCCGATAGCTTTGCGCCGGAGGCCCTCATGAAGATCGCGATCATCGGTGGCGGACCGGCCGGTCTCTACGCTGCGATCCTGCTTAGGAAGCAGCAGCCGGCGGCCGAGATCACGGTCTATGAGCGCAACCGCGCCGACGATACGTTCGGGTTTGGCGTCGTGTTTTCTGACGCGACGCTCGACAATTTCGAAAAATACGATTCCCCGAGCTACCGCCGCATCACCCAGGAGTTTGCCTATTGGGATGATATCGCCGTGCATTTCCGCGGCACAGTGCACCGCGTCGGCGGCAACGGCTTCTGCGGCTGCTCGCGCCGCAGATTATTGCTCATCCTGCAGGAGCGGGCGCGCGAACTCGGCGTCAGCTTGCGGTTCGAGACCGAGATCTCAGATGAGTCCCATTTTGCGGATGCCGACCTGATTGTGATCGCCGACGGCATCAACAGCCGCTTCCGCGAAAAGCATGTCGCGCATTTCGAGCCCGAGGTCGATGTGCGCTCCAACATGTTCGCCTGGATGGGTTCGACCAGGCCGCTTGATGCCTTCACTTTCATCTTCCAGGAGACCGAATGGGGTCCGTTCATTGCGCATGCCTATCAATACGAAGCCGGCCGCTCGACCTGGATCTTCGAGACCGATCCCGGCACATTTGAACGCGCCGGACTGAAGGGCCTGAGCGAGAGGCAATCGGCCGACCGGATGGCCAAGATTTTCGGCTGGTTTCTCGAGGCACATCCGCTCCTCACCAACCGCTCGATGTGGCGCAATTTTCCGATGATCCGCAGCAAGCGCTGGGTCAAGGACAACATGGTGCTGCTCGGCGACGCCAAAGCGAGCGCGCATTTCTCGATCGGCTCCGGCACCAAGCTTGCGATGGAAGACGCGATCGCGCTGGCGGAGGCCATGGAGCATGGGCCGACCGTCGGCGCCGCGCTCCAGCAATACGAGCATGGGCGGCGCGAAGAGGTCGAGAAAACCCAACACGCTGCCGATGTCTCGCTGGTCTGGTTCGAGCATGTCGATCGCTTCTGGGATTTCGACCCGGTGCAGTTTGCTTTCGGCGTGATGACCCGATCGAAAGCGATCACCTACGACAATCTGGCCTTGCGGGCGCCGGATTTTGTCGCCGAGGTCGATAAGGCTTTCGCCCGGCAGGTACGCGCCAAGGGATTTGACGTCGACGTCGAGAAGCCGTTGGCGCCGATGTTCCAGCCGATGCGCCTGCGCGAGATGGAGCTTTCCAATCGCGCCGTGGTATCGCCGATGTGCATGTACTCGGCCAAGGAGGGCGTGCCGACCGATTTCCATCTGGTGCACTACGGATCGCGCGCCATCGGCGGCGCCGGCCTGATCTTCACCGAGATGACCTGCGTCGGCCGCGACGCCCGCATCACCCCCGGCTGTACCGGATTATGGAACGACGAGCAGGAG
>Ga0209153_1000123_pt1 | contig 40236 bp, 34 predicted proteins | sample GraSoiAngelo_120_FD_185877 | JGI IMG/M metagenome (GOLD analysis project Ga0209153, IMG submission 185877) | Grasslands soil microbial communities from the Angelo Coastal Reserve, California, USA - 14_0919_09_20cm (SPAdes) (version 2) | ecosystem: Environmental > Terrestrial > Soil > Grasslands ... | reverse complement strand
TACCCGTGGGACTAGACCGCGCTATAGCGGCTGTCGATCGCCCTATAGCAGTAAACGGGCGCGCGGGACGATGCAAGGCGTTGCTTCCTTCGGCGTTCCTTTCGCTCGGAAAAAGGGGCAACGGATGGCTTCGAACAAAAAGATTCTAGCCGCTCTCGAGCGCTTCCCCGCCCGCGTCCCAAGCGCTGAGCCTGCTTATCAGCGCATTCAGAGCGTCATTCGCAAGCGCATCGATTCCGGGCAGCTCCAGCCCGGCGACGCGGTTCCCTCCGAACGCGACCTTGCGCGCACGCATCATGTCAGCCTGATGACCGCTCGCCACGCCCTGGCGTTCCTTGAACGCGAGGGTCTCGTCGAGCGCCGCCGCAGCATCGGGACGTTCGTCGCGCCGCCGAAAATCCATTTCAACAAGCTTATGAGCTACACCGAGCAGATGGCAGCCCGCACGCTTGCTGCCGGAGCGAAGGTCCTCTCTGCCAAAATCGTCGACAATGAAAACGAAGCCGCCGCGCGCCTTTCGCTTCCGCCCAAAAGCGGCATCATCAAACTCGAACGCCTTCGTCACGCCTCGGGCGAGCCATTCGCGCTCGAAACCTGCTATCTCAACGCCGCGGAATTCCCGGGCTTGCTTGACGCGCCCATCGAGCGCGACTCCCTGTTTGGCGTCCTCGAGCGGGATTTCAAAGTCGAGCTGGCCTACGCCGACGAAGAAGTCGACGCCACTGCCGCTGACCCGCGCATCGCCGACCTGCTGGCCATTCCGCGCCGCGTGCCGCTGCTGCGCATTCGCCAGGTCATTTATTCCACCAAGGGCAAGGCCATCATGTACGTGCTGGGTTTTTACCGCTCCGACCGGCACAATCTGGTGATTCGCCGCTTCCGCTGAGCCAGCAAAAGGGTGACGTGGGCCCGCATGGCCACACCTTTCTTTCGGCCCTAATTTTTCCGCTTCTCAAAAGCCTCCGAATCTCGCATTCAGACTATAATCCCCTGGCATCCGCTACGGATGGTTCCGCACGACCCGGACAGGCGCTAGAGCTTCGTCTGGTGGTCGGACACGTCCAGAACCTGTAACCAAGATGTTGATTCAGGATCGAAGAGTGGAAGGATCATGATGATGACAACCGCCAGCGAGTTGCAAGACAACGCGTCCCACGCAGACCACCAGCCCCATGCTCGATTTGGGCTCGCCTTGGTGCGGCTCACAATTGGTGCAATGTTCGTGTGGGTCTTCTTTGAGAATCTGGGGAAGGGCCTATACAAGCCATCGGGCTACGCTGGCCTCATCAATGACTATATTGAGAACGGTAGTGCCCCTGCTCTGTGGAAAAGCGTTATGGCCTTCGCGGCAGCTCACGCGGCGATGGCCGCACCGGTTCAGGGATTCACAGAAATCTCGCTTGGCGTGTTGTTGGTGCTCGGCCTTTTTACGCGTCCGGTCGCACTTGTGGCTTTCGCCTTTCTTTCAAGCCTATGGATCTCGGAATGGGGCACGGCATGGATATGGGAACTGCTCGTTCCGGTCCTAGCTTCGCTCGCGCTGGTTATAGGAGGAGCGGGCCGCACGTGGGGTGTTGATTCCTTCTTGGCGCGTAAGCGTCCATCCGCATTTTGGTGGTAACCGAGCGGAGGTCGCGTGCGGGTCTCAGTCATCATTCCTACGCGCAACGAGGCACTGGCAATCGGTCATGTCCTTGCTGATATTCCCGCGGAGCTGGTAAACGAAGTCATTGTCGTCGACAGCCTCTCATCGGACGGGACTCCGGAGATTGCTGCCCGCATGGGCGCCCGTGTCGTTTCAGAAGTGCGTCGTGGATACGGCCAGGCGTGCCTCACCGGGCTCGCTTGCACTAACGCGCCCGATGTTGTCGTTTTTCTGGATGGCGACTACAGCGATCGACCTGCTGAGCTTCCGCTTCTCCTCGCTCCCATTGCTGAGGGGCGGGCAGACATTACCATCGGTTCGCGTCTTGCAGGTCCGCGCACGCCCGGAGCGCTTCCTTGGCACGCGCTGTTCGGCAATTGGCTCGCTGCCACCTTGATCACGAAGCTCTACGGACTCAAGATTAGCGACCTCGGTCCGTTCCGTGCTGCACGTGCAGATGTTCTTCGCGCGGTGGAATTGCAGGAGACCACGTATGGTTGGGCAGTGGAATTGATCCTCAAGGGAGTTATCTCGGGTTTCCGCATTGTCGAGGTCCCGGTAAGCTATCATCCACGCCTTGGGAAATCGAAGATCAGCGGCACCTTCAAGGGCACTTTTGGGGCGGCGTGGTTCATTCTCAGCCGCATCGCAAGCTACTATTTCCGCCGCCGAAAAACCACCATGGCAAGGCCGGTTTGAAATCCCGGTTGGCAATATTTAGGGAACCTCGAACGAAACGGTGACGCGTTTGCATGACATCGATGAATCGTACTCTAGTTATCATGGCCAAAGCTCCCAGGCTCGGCTCGGTCAAGACCCGCTTGGCTGAGAGCCTTCCTCTCGAAGCGATCACCGAGCTGTACCGATGTCTTCTGAACGACACCATCGCTCTGGCACAAACGCTCGATCATGTGGAAATTGCCATAATGTGCCCCGCGTCCGACGCTGAAGACCTGTCGCGCGTGGTGGCTAAAACCGTGCCCATTGTGCCGCAGACAGGTCAAGGCCTCGCCGCCGGCCTTGCCTGCGTGTTCAAGCATTTTGCAGCTTCTGGCCACCAGCGCGTCATGGCCTTCAATAGCGACAGTCCGCACCTGCCAGCCGCAGTCTTAGAAACGGCATTCGACCTACTCGAAACTCGCGACTTGGTGGTAGGCCCCACTCACGACGGCGGCTATTATCTCGTCGGTGCGAAGGCGTCCCATCCAGGTTTGTTCAGCAATGATGGGATGGGAACAAGAAATGCGCTTGAAGCGCTGTTAACCCGTGCCCGTGAGTTGGGGATTTCGGTGCAACTGACCGATCCCTTCTACGACATCGATATCGCGGCAGATCTTAGGCAACTCGCCGACGAACTGCGGCGCATGCCGAGGAAAGCACCAAGAACAGCTGAGTGGCTTTCGAAGCAGGCGAGGGCGGGGCATGAGTAAAGGATTTCTATGAAGGAGTTCTGGCGGGATTATGTACAACGCCTTGAGACTCTTTGGCCGCGTGGTATTGTCACGGCGGGGCTCGCTTTCCTGGCGGGAGCATTAACAGTCATCTTCAAGTGGGTCGCTCGGCAGCAGGACTTGGACGCCTGTATGCCGGAATTCATCGGACTCGTGCTGCTCGCCGGCATCTTCTACGTCGTAGGCGTGTTTTGCGTCGAGCGGTATCGGCTGGGAGCAACCGCTCTCGTCCTTATTCTGGGGAGTGCGGTCTTATTTCGTGTGGTGCTGCTGTCGGCCCCCTCGACACTTTCCGACGACGTATATCGCTACCAATGGGATGGCCGGGCCCAGCGAGCGCACCTGAATCCGTACGTCGTATATCCCAACCAGGAAGGACTCGAGTGGCTGTTAAATCCGGAGCATCCTGAACCACCGGGGGAAGACACTCCGACGATTTATCCGCCTCTGAGCGAACTTGCCTACAGGCTGGTCGAGACAGTTCCCGGATACAAGCGCACATCCACGATCTTCGATATGGCAAGTGCCGGCGTGTTGATGCTCCTGCTGGCTGCGGTGAAGCAGCCTTTGCACCGTGTGCTTACTTACGCGTGGAACCCCGCGGTACTTATCTCGTTTGCGATGAGTGGTCATTTTGATTCGCTTGCGATCGTCACGCTCTTGGCGGCGCTCTTCTTTCTCGTGACGAATCGCCAGGCGCTCTCGATGGGAACACTTGGGTTGTCGTTTCTATCCAAGTTTTTCCCGATGCTGCTTTTGCTTGCCTTCCTAAAACGCGTGCGCCTCGCCTCCATCGGCATCTTTGCACTCTTGGTTTTCGCATTCTATATTCCGTTCCTGGATGCCGGCTTGCACCTATTGGATGGCGCGCGGAACTACGCGCGAGATTGGATAAACAACGCCAGCCTGTTCCACCTGCTGCATTTCGTGGCAAGGTCGAGAGCCGGAGCAGAGATGGCCGCAGGCTTGATCGTGTTGGTGGCGATTGGCTACCTGGCAAAGAAGCAGGCGTCCCCGCTGTGGTCGGGTCTCGTTCTCACGGGCGGAGTGCTGCTGCTGTCGCCGACTGCCTATCCCTGGTATTTCACTTGGTCGATCCCGTTCCTATGTTTTTACCCGAGCGCGGCCTGGCTGCTCATGAGTGTGACTAGCGTCCTAGCGTACACTCCTTCGATCACTTACGGGGCAGGGGAGCCACTCAAGAATTCTCTCCTGATGTTGTCGCTCGAATACGGTCCCGTCTACCTTTGGCTGGCGTACTATGGCTGGGCCGCGCGCAGCATGGAACCATTCCTAAGTGAACAGAAAATTGTAAAATGCAACGTACTCCGATGAAGGCGACCATCGAGCTGGATGTTGGACGCAAGACGTTTGCGTCAGGGCTGCTGCCGGAGCTGATCGCAGCGCTCCGCCGAAGTCGTCCGGGCGATTTGGTGGCGATTGTCGGCGCTGAAGAAAGCATCGGCACGGAACTGGAAACGTGGTGCCGTTTCACGGGCAATGCCCTGGTTGAATACACGGTCGAAAAAGCACGCGGTCGTTGGGTGATCCGCTGCGGGACAGTTCCTGTGCCTGCCGAAGGCCATCGGCCGGTGGGGGGACGGCTTTGGCTCTACACGAACTTCGACTGCAACTTGCGCTGCGATTACTGCTGTGTGCGTTCGTCACCGACCGCGCCGCGACGAGAACTGGGGCTCGGGCGTGTACAGCGGATTGCTCGTGAAGCGGCGGAACTCGGCGTCCAGGAAATCTTTGTAACCGGAGGCGAACCGTTCCTGCTGGAAGATATAGGCGAGATTCTGGTTTCTTGCGCCGCAGCCGCACCAACCACCGTGCTGACCAACGGAATGCTATTCACCGGACGGCGGATTGAAAGTTTGCTGGTTTTGCCCCGGGATCGAATTACCCTGCAGATCAGCTTGGACAGCGCTACGCCGGAACGGCACGATCTCCACCGCGGGCCGGGAACCTGGGCGCGCACAAGGGAGGGCATTCAACGCGCTCGTGCGCAAGGGTTTCGAGTGCGGCTGGCGGCGACTGTTTCAACGCATCAAGAGGCTGAGGAGTTCCGCCAATTCCTCGACCATGAAAGCATTGCTCCCGAAGACCGGGTGATCCGCCGGATCGCCCTGCGCGGCTCAGCCACAGAAGGGGTTGCACTGACTAGAGCCGATTTGGTGCCCGAAGTCACGATCACGGCTGAAGGCGTTTATTGGCATCCGGTGGGGGCGCAAGACACCGACTTGCTTGTGACACGTGAGATTTTCCCGTTGGCCGAGTCGTTCGCTGCCGTCCGCCGCGCCTTCGAACGCGAAAGCGAACACGGGCATAAGTTGGCAAAAATCTTTAACTGCGCGTGAGGTAGTGCGGCAGCCCGGCTGCCGCTTTTCCGACTGCTCACACCGCTCTGTATTTTGCGATCCTCAATAGGTCGGCTCATCGCTCAAGCCGACTTGGCAAATGGCTGCTTGAAGAATCCCTGTTCTGCGGCAGCCTGACGCAACGCATCGTAGCCATCAACATGAGGCGGCAGCCAACGCCGAAGCCCCTCGGCGTCGAGGACGGCACGGTGCACCGGGTTCTCGTAATTCATCGCACAGAGCGCGTCGGCGAACCGCCGCTCGAGCGCCAAGTCAAGATCGGGCCGCGCAGTGAACATGCAATGATGGTAGGCGGGCGAAGTCCAGATCTCGCAGAGTCCGCCTTCGGGGATCAGGCGCTCGCTACGAACGGTATTCCAGAAGGGACTGCCGATGGCGCCGGCGTCGGCTCGCCCGTCGAGGACGGCGCGCACCACTTCCACTTCGCTGGTCCCGGTATCACCGTGTTTGCCTACATCGCTGTCGAAGCGCAGCGTGCGGAAGTCCCGGCCCTCGCGCAAGCCTTGCTGCTCCAAAAAGTGAATCGGCAGAATAGCGGCGTGCCCGCTGTCTCGGCTGCCAAGTGCCAGCGTTCGATTTTTCAAGTCCGACAGCGTGGCGACGGCACCTCCCGTGACTGCAACGACCTTCGTCATCCAACCGAGATCGGTATCACGCATGGCGACCGCGCGGCAGCGGTGGCCGCTCCATTCCTCGGCTTGTAGGTAGGCGAGGTTTGTGTTCCAGGCAATGTCGATACGCGGCACGGTCTCGCCCGGCTGGGCCAGGAGCGCGATTACCTGCGCCTCGTAGCTTTGAAATAGTACGACCTCCACGGGCAAATGCGCTTCTTCGTGAAAATAGCGCCGCATGCCCTCCCAGATTGTGACCACCTTCGGATTGTACGCAACGGCTCCCACCCAGATTGTTTTGCTCATAGTCCCCCGCGATGTACTCCCAGAGATGTTTCGCAAGGCGCTCCTGGCGTTGGCAACGCGTTTAGCTTTAGAAGAGCGGCATTCCCAAAAGCAACTTGGCGATGAACTCGCGCAGTACGTCGCCCGTTGGGGCCATGACGGCGCCCGCGTGCGCATCGCGGAACAGGCGTTCGATGCTCATATGCTTGGAGAACGCCGCACCCCCGCAAATGCGCATTGCTGCCGAGGTGACGGCGATGGCGATATCGCCTGCCGCCGCTTTTGTTTCAAGCACGCGCAGCATGGTTGTCTCGCGGGGCTTCTCAAAATGCTCAATCAAATCGTCGATGCGCGCCGAGAGGCCGTCGGTATCAATCTGCATGGCCGCGAGTTGCGCGCGCAATGTAGGCAGGCTCTCGCCGAGGCTCTGGCCGAGATGCTCGAATTTCGCGCTTTTGAGGTGCGACGCAGTTCCAGCGACCGCGGCTCGACATAGTCCGAGCGCCACCGCTGCCGTTCCTAAATTGAACAAGGGGAGGACTACGTTTAGCATGGCCTGAAAGCCCGCGCCGTCCTCGGTAAGCTGAAAGTGGGACGGGACTTCGCAGTTGTCCAGCGCAATCGGCGCGGAAGCGTTGGCCCGCAGTCCCAAACCGTCCCACGGGCCGGCAACTGAGAGGCCGCGCGTCTCCGCGGGAAGAACGTAGAGAGTCGAGTCGGTCGGACCTTTCCCTTCAGGGGCAAGCGCAGAAACGACATAGCTCTGTGCGTGGCCCGCGCTCGTGACCCACGACTTCTTAGCGGTGATGCGCACGCCGCTGCCGTTTCGATGGGCGCGCGACATGGGCGTCCAGAAGTGGCTGCGCGACCCGGCTTCGCTGAAAGCGAGTGTGGAAAGATGCCGGCCAGCGGCGATCTCCTGCAGTATGGGGGTGACTGTCGGAGCCGCGGTCGGCCGTGCCCTCATGATCGTTGCCGCACCGAGGATGTGCATCAGATAGACCATGGCAACCGACGCGTCCGCCTCGGCAAGTATCGCCGTGACAGGGGCAAGCGTACGCGGTCCTAGGCCAGAACCGCCTAGCTCTACTGGTAGCATCAACCCAAGCAGTCCAGCCTTACCAAGCGAATCGACGGCTTCAATTGAGAATCGTCCCGCTTTGTCGTTTTGCCCTGCAGATGGTGCTAGCACGCGACCAGCGATGTCCCGGGCACGCAAAACGGCCGCTTCATGCGTCATGATTCCACCAACACCGCAAATCCCTTTGGTCGAGCAAGGATTGTCGCCGAGGATGCGCGGAGGGGTCAAACGGTTTTTGCCAGCTCTCTTCCTGAAACACGGAGCGGAGAGGTCATACCTCGGTATTCGGTCGCGTGCATAAGATCAAGCCGCCTTCTAGGAGTATCCACCGCGCCAAAGGCAGTCGCGTGGGTCTAAGATCCGGCGCTAAGGACTTCGCCTAAGTCACGCAGCAGTTTCTCTCCAGCGGCGAAGGGCACACGAATAAAATTGTCTCGTCAGCCGGGGCACCCCATGTATCATTTAGATTACACATATTTTGAGGACGACGGCCGAGTGCTCCCTTTCCCAGCGGGCCGAAGTCTGCGACTTAGGGGCCCTTTTGTGATTCTTGATCCGCAAGATACCCGAAAAATCTCGCGAACTTGGCGCGAATACCTCCATGCGATGAAGGAAAGCTTGCGCGTAGCTCGCTGGGTCTATCAGGAATTCATCACTCCGGAAAGCCGCCATTGGACCCGGCGCATGCTTGTGTCTCTCGCCGTCTCGGTCACCGCGCTCAATGGCATCGCCTGGCTGGCCAAATATCTCGTTGACGGCCTTATTCGTCATGATGCCCATGCTGTCAAGATGAGCTTCGTGGGCATGGCCGCATTCGTGGTCATATACGGCTATTTCGACCGCCTGCAAATGATCGCACGGGAACACGCACAGGGCGAGAATCTCGCGCAACTCAAGCGCCGTATGAATGAACTCTTCTTTGAGAAGAGCATGGGCCAGCACCTCCAGGAAAGCTCCTATCTCAACACGGCAAACATCGAGCGCGGCAAGGGACGCATCGAGCAACTCGAAAATATGCTCATGTTCGAGGGCTCCTCCTCCATGATCTCGCTTACGGTGGCGCTGACGCTCTTGTGGTTACGCGTGCCGTCAGCTGGCTTCTTCATGACCCTGCTGCTCGCAAGCTACTTGGTCTGGCTTATCTATCTGAACCGCAACATTTCCGAGAAATGTGTGCCGTTCGACAAAGAATTCCGGCGTATCAACCGCTGGGAGCATGAGCGCTGGGAAAAAATCGAGCGCGTAAAAACCTGTGCGAAAGAGGACGCCGAGATCGCTTACCAGAATCGCTGCTTCAAAAAAGTGCTCGGCGAAGAGCGTAAATTCTGGCTGTGGTTCATCAACAAGGTCACCTGGCGTGGATACTCCAACCGTTTCGTTCTTTTGGGCACGCTGGGCTATGGAGCCTGGTTGATTTGGCAGGGCGATTGGTCCAACGGCGTCTTCGTGCCGCTCCTGATGTACGCCACCAAAGTCAGCGAGAGCATCTGGCATATCGGCCATATCGAACATCAGATTAACTGGAACATGCCGGCGATTCGCACGGCCATGCTTACGCTGACGGTTCCGCCCGACATCACCAACAAGGCCAATGCCATTGAGCTCAGGCGAAACAACGGTGTGCGCGTGGAGATGCGCAATGTCTGCTACGCCTACGCCGTGGAAAAACGCGATCTTCCGGGTGTGGCCGCTGGCGGAATCGAAGGCTCTAAGCCGGCCACGCCGATTCTCCGAAATGTCAGCTTCACCATTGAGCCCGGCGAAAAAGCCGCTCTGATTGGTCCCTCGGGCGCCGGCAAGACGACCATCATGCGCCTTCTCATGCGCTATATGGATCCGACCTCCGGCACAATTCTGGTTGACAGTCAGGACCTGCGTAACGTGCGGCTCTCTTCCTGGCTCAATCTCATCGCCTACGTGCCGCAACAGGCCCAGGTCTTTGATGGCACCATCCGCGACAATCTGCTGTACCGTTTCACCGATGAAGCGATCACCGTGCCCGATCAGGAGCTCTGGGCCATCATGCGCAAGCTGAAGATTGATTTTGGCGACCGCCTGACCGATGGCCTTGATACGCGCGTCGGCCGCCATGGAATCGAACTCTCTGGTGGCGAGCAACAACGCTTGATGATCGGCGCCGCGGCGATGCGTAAGCCGATATTCATGGTCGTTGACGAAGCCACCGCTTCGCTCGATGCCACGACTGAAAAAGCCGTGCAGAAGGGTCTTGAAGAAGTGCTGGGCGACGATATGAGTGCTCTTATCATCACCCATCGCCTCTCAACCGTGCGTCGGCTCTGCACCAAATTCTTTGTCTTGAGAGACGCCGAGGGACTTGCTCCGGGAGAATCGTCACTAGAAGCTTCCGCAAGCTCCTTCGAGGAACTCTACGAAATATCGCCAACGTTCCGCTTGCTTGCCGACGATCAAGGAGTGGTCATTCTCGATAGCCCGCAGCCACGCTTGGCAATCTCCGCCGAGCCGGTAACCGACGCGGAGGAGAGCATCCACTACGCCGAACCCGAATCGATAGCGTAGTCCACACGGCACAACGAACTCTGTCTTGGATAAATGGCCGCGGTGTCGCTATGCCCAGCTAGATACGTCGCAAGTTCCTTGATAGTCGCATGGCCGCATTCCTTAGCATCGACCGGCAAAACCAAAGTGCCTGCCATTCTCACCTGCGGCGGTACAATAGGAGAGTAGCAGGAGAGCTAGATCGTGCATTGGGTCTCCTGTGCAGGCGATAGGCTACGGTTGTGAATCAAGAAGTCATTTCCGTCGCGAAAGGTAGCTTCCAAAGCTCTGGCGACGCAGGCAAAGAGCAGGCGCAAAAAATCCTCTTCCTGGCGGACGTCAAGATCGAGGGCGGCCGCGAGTGGGATATCACCGTCCATAACGATCGCTTCTACAGCCGAGTTCTGCGGCAGGGGTCACTCGGCTTGGGCGAATCTTATGTGGACGGCTGGTGGGATTGTCCCGCGCTCGATCAGCTCTTCACCAGAATTCTCAGCGCCAAGCTCGACGAAAAGCCGGCCTGGAATTTGCGACTGCTGCTGCACTGGCTGGCGGGCGCCTTCCTGAATCGACAAACGCGGCGGCGAGCCAAGTCCGTGAGCGAAAAGCACTACGACCTGGGCAACGACCTTTACCAAAGGATGCTCGACCGCCGCATGGTTTACAGCTGCGGCCGCTGGGAACATGCTTCCAGCCTCGACGAAGCCCAGGAGGCCAAGCTGGACTTCGTGTGCCGCCAGCTGCGTCTGCGACCGGGAATGACCTTGCTCGATATCGGTTGTGGCTGGGGGAGTTTGGCCCGGTATGCGGCCGAAAAATACGGCGCCAAGGTTGTAGGAATCACTATTTCGCGTGCACAAAAAGAATGGGCACAGCGCTCGTGCCAGGGCTTGCCGGTTGAGATCCGCTTGCAGGACTACCGCGACGTCACGGAAACATTTGACCGCGTCGCCTCTCTCGGAATGTTTGAGCACGTGGGATACAAGAACTATCGGAGATTTTTTGAAGTGGCGCGGCGCGCCTTGCGTCCTGGCGGCTTCTTTTATCTCTCAACGATTGGCTCTAACCGCTCCGCGCGTTCCACAGATCCCTGGATCGACAGATACATCTTCCCGAATTCCCATCTGCCCTCGGCCGCGCAAATGACCGCGGCTATGGACGGTCTGTTCGTGGTCGAAGATTGGCAAAACTGGGCCAGTGACTACGACCGCACGATTGGGGCGTGGTTCCAAAATTTTCAGACGCACTGGAAAAACCTTCAATCGCGCTATGGGGAGCGCTTCTATCGCATGTGGAAGTACTACCTGATGGTGTCCGCAGCCTGCTTCCGCTCGCGAAAGAATCAAGTCTGGCAGATTCTTCTGGCGCCACAGTGAAGGATTCCCCGGGCAAGTTCGCGTTGCCCGGTGTGCCGCAGTCTCTTTCTCGCTTACGGCTGTCGCCGCGCGGAAGTTCTATTTGAAATTGCCATTTCCAGGGAGGAATTATGCTGACGAAGTTCGGTCTTTCTATCCTATTTCTCACGGTCGCGCTTGCCATTTCAACGGGCCCAGCAAAGCCGAGCACGCGCTCTGCGGACACCAGCGAAATCGAACGCGGCCGGTATCTTGTCGAAGAGGTGGCAAAATGCGCCGAGTGTCATACCCCGCGGAACGCCCAGGGTGAGCTGGATCGCCACGCTTGGCTGCAGGGAGCGCCAATCTGGATCATGCCCGTGAAGCACATCGCTAATTGGGCGGACCGCGCTCCGGCTTTGGCGGGCTTTCCTGGCATGACCGACGAGCAGGGAGAACGTGTCCTTGAACAAGGGACAGGTCCCGAGGGCGAGACCCTGCGCCCACCGATGCACATCTATCACATGAGCCATGCCGATGCGAAGGCGATTATCGCGTATTTGCGTTCCTTGCCGCAGGCCCCACACTAGCGCGGAGTTGCAATTCCGCGAAGCGTACAGAAGGGGCTCACATAGCTGCTGTCGCTTGGGTAGGTGACTCCGTCTTGTCCGGTTCCGTAAGTGCGCATGGATGAGAAGAGCTGCGACTAGGCTCCGTAGAAAGGAAAAGAGGGTATCATAGAAGAGGGGCGGGACAGTATTGCGAGGATTTCCGTTGCGACTCTAGAGGTATGAGGTCCAATAGGGCATCTTCAGCGGGCAAGTCAGGAATGGTCGTACTCGTCCTGTTCGGCCTGAGTGCCACTGCGCCCGTTTCCGCATCAAGTTCCCATTTGTCCCTGCACCCGCAACTGGATGCCAATCAGCTTGCGCGAGAAGTATTGCAGAACGAAATCCAGGCTGAAATTAAAGATGACTCTTTATGGTGCTACCGTCAGCAGAAGGAAGAACAAGGGAAGGAAAAGCTCTATGCCGTCTGCGAGACAAAAGATGTGGAAATTGACCGGCTCCTCGAGGTCAATGGCCAGGAGTTGACTCCCAAGCAGCGCCAGGCCGACGACCAGCGCATTCAGAAATTGCTAAGTGATCCGAACCAGATGCGGCAACAGCGGAAAAAAGGGGAAGATGATGCCAAGACGGAACGCGATCTGTTGAAAATCTTCCCGGATGCATTCCGATTCGAATACGACGGGAGGGAGGGAGAACTCATCAAGCTCAAGTTCGCGCCCAATCCCGACTTCCACGGTTCCGGGCGTGCCGCGCAAGTCTTTCACCACCTGGAAGGAACTATGCTCGTGGACCCCGAGCAAAAGCGTCTCGCGGAAATCACAGGAGAACTGACCAGCGAAGTGAGGTTCGGCTGGGGTGGTATCTTGGGACATTTGGACGAGGGCGGTACGTTCCACGTCAAGCTGGCCGACCTGGGATCGGGGCACTGGGAGATGACCACGCTCGATGTAGAGATGGATGGGAAGGCGCTCCTGTTCAAGACCATCTCTGTGCGCGAAAAAGAGTCCAATAGCGATTTTCGGCAAGTGCCGGATGGCCTCAAGCCTCAAGAGGCTTTTGAACTCTTGCGGCAGGATAGGAGGTTCGGAAAGTGCCCCGAAGGCGACTGTAGTAAGGCGCAGGGTGCGCACTGATCCCTCTGTGGTGTAAGTTCCCTGAAACATCTGCAGGATGAGCTCGATGAGCATATTTGCGCCCAGCGATCTACAGCTCGGATAGCCCGGAAGCAGGGACGCGCCCTTCCTCCCTCAGGGTAAACTAAAGCGCGCCCCTGCACTAGATTCTGTCGGCGTAGCGAGGTTGATAGGAAGGGCTTTATTTCTTCACATTTATTTCCTCACGTATTTCTTGACGTCCATGGTGAATTCGGCCCCGTACATATTTCCCGAAACATCTGCGGTGATGCCTTCCGGGCCGGTGGAGTCCGCTTTGGCAGGATACGGGTCGGCGTCGGGAACGAAATATTTTACGGAACCGTCCTTGGCGCTGCCGATGCGAATGCCGCGGCGGCAGCCGGGATTGTAGCCGTAGCCGGGCTCGCCGTTGCGCGATTCCGAATCGGCCACGTAGATCACGTCGTTCTTATCAATGTAAATGCCGCTGGGACGGCCGAACTGTTTCCATTCGGCGATGAAGCGGCCGTCCTGATCGAAGATTTGGATGCGGTTGTTCTGGCGGTCGCCGACAAAGAGGCGCCCTTGCGAATCGAAAGCTATCGTGTGTGGACAATCGAACTCGCCGATTCCGGTACCTTTCTTGCCCCAGGTCTTGAGGAACTTGCCGTGCGCATCGAATTTCATGATGCGGGCGTTGTCGGCCGGTTTCTCGCCGTGGCCATCGGAGACGAAGATGTCGCCGTTAGGAGCGACTGCAACTTCGGTGGGCTGGTCGAAAGTGTCCAAGCCTGGACCTGAAACTCCGGCTTTCCCAAGAGTCATGAGAATTTTGCCGTTGTGGTCGAATTTGAAGACTTGCTGGCCCTTGCCGTCTTTGATGCCGTTGTCGGCGACCCAAAGATTGCCATCGCGGTCGACGGTGATTTTATGCGGGCTGACGAAGAGGCCTTTGCCAAAACTCTTCAGGAACTTGCCGGAGGGGGTGAATTCGAGAATGGGATCGAGCGGGGAATCGGCGCAGTTGGTGCCGCGTGAACCATGAGCGCCGCAGCGGTCGATGGCCCAGATGTTGCCGTCGGGGCCGACGGCGATGCCGGCCGTCGAGCCCCATTTCCGGTTGTCCGGGAGTTGGCCCCAGCTCGCGCCAGGAAGATACGGATCGGGAAGATCGTTGCGAGCGCCCAGCGGAGAAACCGCCGGCGGTTGCTCCGATTGCACCGCGGTTGCGGAGGAGGATTGTGCAGGGGCGAGATCGGCGGTTACCAACGCCGAAAGCAGAAGGCAGAGGGCAGAGAAGAGAAGGAGCAGGACCCGCCTTGGGCGTTGAAGCAGGAAGGCCGTCGATTGGAGTCTCTTCACTTTGTTCCTCCTCGGAAGCAGCGGCGTAAAGCCGCAGCAACAAGAGCGGGATGCGGCCTTCGACAATAAAGGGAACGCACCAGTGTGGCAAGAGTGTAAATCGAACGCCGGAGCAGAACAGCTTGGGACGTAGCGCAGAGCGGGGGAAGGAGGCTTCCAAATGGATGGCGAGTCAAAGTAATGCTTGGGGTGGGGCGCGCCGCGTCTATACCCACCCCCCGGCACTGTTGCAACGTTTTCAAAACGAAGGATTTGCAAAATGGGCAGTTTGTAAGTCGTGGAAAACAAAGAAAGTCGATATGGGGTGAAAAGCTCGACCGGTACGCCAATTTTCGGGAGTTTTGACAGACTGCAGGGAGGGGGGAGCATGAGCTAAGAGGGGAAGCTTGCTTCGCCAAGGGTACAGCGGCTTAGGCTGGAAGCTAGCGGCCCCGATCATGAAGTTGCAAAGAGAACTTTTCCGTGGAATCGGTCGGTGCTAAGGAATTCCTAAAGTCGTTTGGATTGCCGCGCGGTGCAAGATGCAAGTGGGCAGGGATTTACGACAAAGATAACTTTGTGGCCTATAGCAAGCCGTTCACCCCAATTGACACCCCAGGGAGGGCGACTTAGACTCTCGCCAACGAAGTTGCCAGCTGCCAAGCATTGCGATCTTCTTTCCCTGCCAAAGGTAGAGGATTCGGCAGCGAAGTGCCCGGAAGGAAACCGGCCCATGCACCGGGTCTATGAACTGTTCGAAGTATTGCCGAATGGTGTGCCGCAAAAGATGACGGTCGCCACGGGCCTGGAGCTTGCGAAGTCGCGGCTTCAGGCGCTGGCTAAGCAGACGCTCAACGAATGTTTTGCGGCGGACGCCAAGACACGCCAAATCGTGGCCCAGATGAATGTCCCACCCGTGAAGCGGCGGGCTATCAAGCGGATTCTTATCGTTTCTTACGATGAACAATTGGGGCTTCGCAGGGCAGCACTGCTCAAGTCGTACGGATACGACGCAGTGTCTATCATCGGGAACGAGGCGGCAAAAGTTCTCTTAACCCCGACGGAGCATTACGACCTGTTTATCCTCGGTCACGCAGCCCCTGAGGAGACCAGGCAAGAAATGGTCGCATGGCTCAAGGAGAAGTACCCAAGGGTCAAAGTTCTTGCCCTCAATCCTCCGGATCAAACAGTCCCGGGAGCGGATTACAACGTGCAGCAGAACGGGCCGGAGGCGTGGCTGCCGATCGTCTCTCAGGAATTAGGGAACTCCGCCGATGGCCCGGACAAGGCTTCGAGCGGGGCTCGTGAAGTGGAGGCAGGATGTGAGATGGGGTTGTCTCTGAGAAGGGGCTGGCCGAAGAGGAAATGACAGGTCACCTGTCTTCGTGATGGCCAGGCCGATGTATCTTCTGGAGACGGAGCGGGAGAAGAGAAGCTTTCGCCTGTGGAGATGCCCGCACTGCAATGACATCCGGACGAATGAACAGGGGCTGGTAACGGGACTTTCCCAAAAGCAGGTCTAAGGCAAGGCGGCGTTTGCCAGTTCTCAATGCCATTTCTCAACGCGGGTTTGCAGCTGCAGCCCGACAGCAAATTTCCCATCCAGGAGGCGCTGACAGTAAACCACGCGGGCGGGCAAGCGCAGGTGCTCCGCCGGGGCGACCAGACGGACGAGCCTCCCAGGAGGACAGAGAGAACCCGTAATCAAGCGCGCGCCTTGAGGGCTTACGTTTTCCGTGACAGCCTCGACTTTCGCAGCCGGGGATACGTCCTCGTGCAAGAGCTCGACAGACTCCGCTTTTGCCACCCGACGCTCGACCCGGCCAGTGGGTACCCGCATCTTTCGCGGTCTCCTCGTCGCGCCTTTCTGTGGCGGTGGCTGGGCTAGGAGGCTCAGAAGTAGCGACCCCTGAAAAGTTCGGTCGCTTCGATTGCACAGCCAATTAAAGTTGCAACGCTAGCCGTTGGCGGCGGGCAAGTGTATCCCACGAGTACTTGAATTGTGGTTAGGAGCACTTTGTCAGTATGGTAAGGGTATATAGGAGGCGCTGAGAGCCGGAGAAAAGGCCGCAGGGCTGACGCCGTGCCAATGCGGCCAGGATCTCGCGACTGCGGCGCGGTCGTTGACTAAAGTTCTGAGGATTCGGGACGGAGGGTGTGACTGGAGAGGAGCGCCAAGGGCTCCGCTTTTCTGAGTTTAGGCATGCAGAGAAGGGGTTGTGAGACTGCGCGTCCGCAAAGGAGCGCGATGGACTGCGCCTCTCTAACCTTTGCGGCGCGCTCCAGTTCTTTGGTGGGGTAGGGATCGCCGGGCCAGCATTCAGGCCAGCATGCGTGCGTTAGAGAAGAAGAGCGGAAAGAAGAGCGAAGGGACTCGAAGGCGGCGGCGAGCTCGTGAGTGCGCGAGGCGACTTCGCGGATCTGGGGATCGTCGTCTGGATAGACCCCGAGGAAGCGCGAAGCGCGCTGGAGTGCATTTCGCGCGCTCAAATGAACGCGTTGCGCCGAAGGGCGGGACAAGAGAGACGCGGAGCGGCAAAAGCTGAGCGCCAGAGTCACTTCGGCCATCACAAACCGCGATTGGGCCGCGCGAGTCTCCAGTGCAGCGGTGTTCCACTGGCGCCGACAGTTGAGAGACTCCTCAAGGAGAGAAGCAGTAGCCAGCAGCGAACTGGTTACGATTTGGCGGACTTCCAGGGGATCGAGATTCAAACCTTCGTTGAGCTTGTTGGCGAAACTGAGAGCCTTAGTCCAGGAGTGGAACTCGCCAAACTGCTGTTCGACAACGGGGCCGGGTTGCTCCTCGACAGCGCGACAGACGACAGCGCGGTCACCCCAAAACTGAGCAGAGAAGGCAAAACGAGCACTCACGGCTTCCTCCAAGTCCTTTAAGAGTTAAAAGTCTGTGTCGCGACTGGAAAACGATCCCTTAACGGCGCTGCGCCCTGGGCTAAAAGCCCAGGGCTACAAGAGCCGAGTGCGTTCCAGGCTAGCTGCGGTACGGCAAAGCCGTGCTGCGACCCAGACTTTTTGAAGCTGGGCATAATGCAAACCGAGCTGGGCGTGTTACAGGCCAAGCTGGGCATTGTGCAAAGAGAGCTCTGGGCATTATGCGAACTCCGGACGCTCCTGACAAGGCAGGCGGGCAGGATACTTTGTATTGGAAAGCGGAGTTAACCTGCTGGGAGCTTGTGGAGACGGCTTTTAATTCCTCGTGGTCGCCATCAAAGGAATTGAGGAAACGCGCCGATTGGCGGAGGACTCTCCCGACATTCCAAGCGATACGACGCACGGCGTCCTCTGATGAGTAACTAGCCGCGGAACGACAAAACGTCAGGGCCAAAGACAGCTGCTCAAGGATAAACCGCAATTGCACGGCGCGGGCTGCGGCCTGGACGCGACCTCCTGCCAACAACAATTCCGAATTGACGGCTTGCTGAACGACACAGGCGGTGGCCAGAAGGGAACTCGTTACGATTTGACGAACATCAAGCGGGTCGAGATCCAAGCCTTCGTTTAGTTTGGTGGCAAAACCGTGGGCCTGCGTCCAAGTGGAAAACTCGCCGAATTGCTGCTCGACGAGCGGGCCGGGACGCTCTTCCACGGCGCGACAGACGACAGCAGCACTGTCGCCCCAAAATTGCGCGGTGAAGGTGAAGCGGACTGCCATAACGTCATCGTGAGCGCAATACCTATTATCTACTCTTTGTGGGCAGTGTCAATATGATATCGAGGGTAAACAAAACGACGCGATTCGTCCATCAGGTAAAGACCCGAAGGGGGAAGGGGGGTGAAACCTCTAAGCCAGTCAGCCTAGACGGATTCGGCGGAGGCGAAGGAGGTAGCGTCGATGATGGTGATAATGGCGCCGTCAATCCGGTTCTCGACGGTCCGGTAAGGAATGATGCGCAACTGGTACCGAGCGCCCTGGCGACCGGCAATCTGGCGATCCACCTGGTGGAGCGTGGACATCACCTGCAAAAGAAGGGACTGCAGGTCGGGAATTTCGATGGTGGGGTTGATGTTGGTCAGCGGACGGCCAATATCGCTAGGAATGAGGCCCAGGAACTTTTGAGCCGCCGGGGTGAAGCGGCGAATGCTGAGATCGCTGCCGACGATGATTACGGCGAAATCGATGCTGGCGAAAAGGTTGGTGAGGTCGTTGTTGATCTGAGTGACTTCCAGGTTGCGGCTGCGCAACTCGTCGTTGACGGTGCTCAATTCTTCGTTGGCGGACTGCAGCTCTTCCTTAGCGGTTTCCAACTCTTCGTTGGTGCTCTGCAGTTCCTCGTTGCTGGAGAGAATTTCCTCGTTGGCGGACTGCAGTTCTTCGTTGGTGGCTTCCTGCGTTTCGATGACGGATTGCAGGTATTCCTTGGTGGCGGCGAGTTCCTGCTCGAGTTTGGCAATCCTGCTGGAGGTGGCGGATTCCGTTTCCCGGGCCACGCGAGTCTGGCGGGAGGCGCGCGGGTAGGCAATGGCCGGGGATTCTTCAAAGACAATCATAAAGTACAGCTCTTTGAGATTGCCCATGCGGATGGGGGCGACTTCAAAGTTCACGACGCGAATGGAATCGGGCGCGCCATTGCCGTTTTTGATTTGAATTTTTTGTTTGCGGACGGTGACGTTGTGTTTTTTGGCTTTGGTCAGGGCGTTGCGCAGGTCGAGCAGCAGCCCCTCGCGGGCCATCTTGAGAATGCTGAGACTGGCGCGGCCGGGAGCGAGCTTGAGATAGCGATTGACGCTGCCGCGCGTGTGGATGATCTCGAGGTCTTCGTTGACGAAAACCGTGGCGGGGGAGTATTGGCTGAGGAGGCGGCGATCGAATTCCTTCTGGGCTTCGAGATAGTTCCAAGTGGTGTCGGGTTGCTTGGAAGGGACACGGAAGGCGCCGGATTCGTGGCGTTCACCAGCTGCAGTGAGAGAAAAAGTGACGGGCTGACGGGTGCCGGTGGATTTCTTTTGAAAAATCTTGTGCGTGCGGTCCTCCGTGGAGAAGAGATTGGTGGAGGTGCCGACGCCTTCGGAGGTGCCGAGAACAAGATAGCCGCTGGGACGCGCGGCGTAGTGAAACAGGGCGACGACTTTGTTCTGCAGGACGGGTTCGAGATAAATGAGGAGGTTGCGGCAGCAGATGAGATCCATTTGTGAAAAGGGAGGATCGTTGAGGACATTGTGTTGGGCGAAGATGCACATGTCGCGGATGGTTTTGCTGATGCGGTAACCGCCCTCGAGCTTGGTGAAGAAGCGGCGGAGGCGCTCGGGGGAGATGTCGGCCTGAATGTTTTCGGGATAGACACCGCTGCGGGCTTTGGCGATGCTCGATTCACTGATATCCGTGCCAAAGAATTGAACGTGAGTCTGGGAAGCTTTGTCGCCGAGAAAGTCGAGGAGCGCGATGGCCAGCGAATAGGTTTCTTCGCCGGAAGCGCAGGCGGGAGTCCAAATGCGGATGCTGGCTTCCGGACCGCGGCCCTTGACAAGGGCTGGAAAAACCGTGGCCTTGAGGGCATCGAACATCTTGGGATTGCGGAAAAAGCTGGTGACATTGATGAGCATGTCCTGGTAAAGGGCTTTGATTTCCTCGGGATTGGTTTGCACGTATCTGACATACTCTTCTATTTTGTCCATTTTGTGGACCACCATGCGGCGCTGAATGCGGCGGAGGATGGTGGTCTGGCGGTAGTGAGTGAAGTCGACGCCGGTGGACTTGCGAAGGAGCTGGAAAACGAGGCTGAGGCCCGTGTTTTCCGCAGGGGCCAGTTCGGGGGTGACATCGCGGACCAGATAGGGGTGGCGAGCGATGCGGGAGAGCTCGCGGGCAATCGATTTGGGAGGAAGAATATAGTCGACGACACCGGCGTCGACAGCGCTGCGGGGCATGCTGTCATATTTTGCGGATTCCTCGTCCTGGGCGAAAGTGACGCCGCCATGAGCTTGAATTTCGGCTAGGCCGGCGGTTCCATCGCTGCCCGAGCCGGACAAGATAACGCCAATGGCGCGATCGCCTTGTTGCTCGGCGAGGGCGCGCATGAAGTGGTCGATGGGCATGTGAAGCGCGTGCGAATCGCCACGCGGAGCGAGTTGCAAGGAGTGATTGGAAATGGACATGGTGGCGTTGGGTGGGATGACGTAAAGATGGTTCGGCTCGACGATCATGCCATTCGTGACTTCCTTCACACGCATGGCGGTTTTCTTGGAGAGGAGCTCGGTGAGCATGCTGTGATGCTCGGGATCGAGATGCTGAACGAGAACGAAAGCCATGCCTGTGTCGGTGGGAAGATTGCTTACGAGTTCGGTGAACGCTTCGATGCCACCGGCAGACGCGCCGACAGCGGCGATTAGGAGGTCGTTCTTGCGCTCCGGTGGGGGACCGTCTCCCTCGGCCGCGTTGCGTGGGTGGTTCCGCCCCGACGATTTCGGTTTCATCTTCACTCCAAATCTTTTGAACGGCTGGGTATTCACCCGGCAGGGAGGAGCGCGTGTTGGGGAGTGCCGCTACAACTATATAAATAACGGTTTCGCAAACACCTGTGCCTTGGCTTCGGCTGCCAGGATGGCTACCAGCCGATTCTAGTCTTTCCGCTGGTTGGTAACAACTGAATCCTCTGGCGAAGGGAAGACCGCCTGGGTCTGAGAACCGTTGTCGCCAGGGGCCGAAGTTTGGGCATGAGGATGAACGGAACGGTACTCCGCCTCGAGAATGTCAACGGCCCAAGCCGCGAAATAATCGATGAGGTACAAATCCTTCTCGGCGGGCTGTGTTACGGTGCGATAGTGAGTCGAGAGCAAGCCCCAATGCGCGCGGGTTTGCCGAGCAGCGGTGTCGCTTGGACGGCCCGAATGCCCGCATCCAGCATGACTTCCACCAGGCGGGTTCCGCGAAACATGGGGCTGTCCGTGATGTCGGGAACGACGACGCGCTCTCTGGATTTCAAAGCGCTGTCGCATGCCGCGTGGCCCGGATGGATGGAATTGAAAAACTCCAGGAAAGGGTCGCTAAATCCGCGTTGCACGCGGATGTGCAAGCGGCCCGTTTTCGGGTCGAGAAGCTGGATGTTGCCCATGTCCGCTCTGGTACTTTCGACGGTGGCCTCCAAGATTCCTGAAAGAAGGTTGGTGGTGAATTGGCGACGAAGAGCACCGCGCTTGGCGAGTTCGTGGATTTGTGCGCGCAGCTCCGCGCGCAAGCTCTGCGTCTTTTCCACGGCCTGGCTTGCTTCAGACCACATGAAGCGGGCGCGCTCGAGCATGGCCTTGGCCTGCTCGAAAGAGTACTGGGCATCCTCCATGCTGCATGTTCGGACGTAGCCAAGCATGGATGCGGAATGCGCGCGTGTGGGGGAGAACTCCACGACACGCGAGGAATTGCCCCTACCGCGAGTGTGATGCATGCCCATGTCCCGAATCGCACAAAAGGAAGACGCTTACTCCTTCAAGCTCGCAGCAGGCGTTTCAGCAAGTTAAGCAGTCCCCTGGGAATGTTTGTGAGCAAATGCAGGTGTTCACCTGAGCGAAGAGTACTTCCAAGCCGAAGCCCTCACGTAGTATGGTATGCGAGTTTACGCAATTGAGTCGGTGGAGGAGTTTCTTGATCCGACCGATCATCTGCCGATGGTTGCCGGTCGTTGCTTTGGCGGTGTGCCTTCCTGCCCTGGGTGCTTGGCAAGCGCCGCCGAACCCTCCAGAAAAGCCGGTAGACTTCGACCGCGACATTCGTCCTATTCTCTCGGACGCGTGTTTTGCCTGCCACGGCCCGGAAGAGGACAGCCGCCAGGGCAAGTTGCGGCTCGACACCAAAGAAGGCGTGTTTGCGAATCGAGACGGGTATCAGATGATTGTGCCCGGCAATAGTGCGGCGAGCCGGCTGTATCAGAGGATCATCGCGAAGGAAAGACGCATGCCGCCGGTGTCGTTCGGCAGGAACTTGACGCCCAAGCAGATCGAATTCATCCGCGAATGGATCGATCAGGGGGCGAAGTGGGAACCCCACTGGGCGTTTGATCCTCCGAAGCGTCCCGCCATACCCGAAGTCAAGGACAAAACCTGGCCGAGGAATCCGATCGACGATTTCGTTCTCGCGCGCCTAGAAGCCGAGGGGCTGAAACCTTCGGCGGAGGCGGACAAGGCCACGCTGCTGCGACGCGTTTCTTTCGACTTAACCGGTCTGCCGCCCACTCTCTCCGAAGTGGACGCGTTTCTAGCAGACCGTTCTCCGGATGCTTACGAAAAGAGAGTGGACCAGTTGTTGAAGTCGCCGCACTACGGCGAGCGGATGGCGATGTCGTGGCTCGATCTGGCGCGTTACGCCGATACCCATGGCTATCACATCGACAGCTTGCGCGAGATGTGGCCGTGGCGCGATTGGGTAATCAACGCCTTCAACCGCAACATGCGGTTCGACGAATTCACGATGGAACAGTTAGCCGGTGACCTGCTTCCTAACGCGACGGTCGAGCAGAGAATCGCGAGCGGATTTAACCGCAATAACATGCTCAATTTCGAAGGCGGCGCGATCCCCGAAGAGTACCACGTGGAGTATGTGGTGGACCGCGCGAGCACCACGGCAACGACTTGGCTGGGACTCACCATGGGTTGCGCGCGGTGTCACGATCACAAGTATGATCCGATCAAGCAGAAGGATTTTTATCGATTCTTTGCGTTCTTCAATACCGTGCCGGAGCGAGGGCTCGATGGCTATGAAGGAAATGCCGACCCGGTGCTGCAGTTGCCCACGACCGAGCAGAAGCGACAGCTGGACGAACTCAATCAGCAAATCGCTCGGGTTCTGACGGCAATGCCTGAGAAACAGATGTTGGCACTGCGAAATGAATGGCAGAAGACGCGTCTCGGCTTGTTGCCGGAACCGCCGAGCGAGGGGCTGGCGACGCACTATGCGTTCAATGGCGACCTGTCCGATGCGTTGGCAAAACTGGATGGAAAAGTCGTGCGCGGGGAAGTTGTCTACGAGGATGGGCCGACGGGGAAAGCGGCTGAATTCAGCGGAGAAACGGAAGTCAGCTTCGGGCCAGCCGGAGATTTCGACGCGCACGAACCGTTTGCGCTGGGCGCGTGGGTGAATCTGAACGGGTTGAAAAGCAGCGAAGTTCTTCAGAAAAGAGACTCCTCCGAGCACTGGGCGGGCTATGAGCTGGGTTTTGATGACGTCGCATATACAGGCAGGCACCAGCGGAATCTTCGCGTTGTTATACGGCTCGCAGCGCGCTGGCCTGATTCTGCCATCGAGGTACGAACCAAAGATCGTGTGCCGATGGATGGCGCCCACCACATACTTGTTAACTACGATGGGTCAGGCAAGGCCGCGGGCTGCAAGATTTATGTTGATGGCAAGCCTTGGGAAACCGAGATCGTCAAGGACCGGCTCGGCGGCACCTTCCGTACTACCGCATCCTTGGAAATTGGGAATAAGAATATCGGCGGCTTGTTCCAAGGCCAGTTCGATGACCTGCGCACTTACAAGCGGACGCTCACAGACGCTGAGGTTGAGAATCTCGCGGTGCATTTGCCTGCACGCGTGCTGTTGACCGAGCTTGCCGGTGCTCCTGCTACAGAAATTGCGACGCTTCAGCCCGATAAGCCGCCCCAAGAGGCCGATATCGGAGAGCCGCCCAAGGCAGAAAGCAAGGAACAGAAGCAGGCACGGCTGGAGAAGCAGCACCAGACCCGCCTAACCGAATACTTTCTGAAGCACGACGCCCCGGAGAAATACAGACAGCTTTACTCTCGACTGGCAGAACTGCGAAAGGAGCGCGAAAAGCTCGAAAAGTCCATCACCACGACCATGGTGATGGCGGAGATGTCGAAGCCGCGCGACACCTTCATACTGGGGCGCGGCCAGTACGATAACAAAGGTGAAAAGGTCACGCCGGGCGTTCCCTCTTTCTTGCCGCCCATGTCGCGCGACATGCCTCCGAACCGTTTGGGATTAGCAAAGTGGATCCTTGCCCCGTCGAATCCGCTCACGGCGCGTGTTGCGGTGAACCAATATTGGCAGCAGTACTTCGGAATCGGGATTGTCAAGACGGCCGAGGACTTTGGCTCGCAGGGCGAACCGCCGAGCCATCCTGAATTGCTTGACTGGCTGGCCACGGAATTCGTACGCACGGGTTGGGACATCAAGGCCATGCAGCGGCTGATGGTTACCTCCGCGACTTATCGCCAGTCCTCCATCGCTTCGCGCGAACTCATCGAGCGCGATCCGGAAAACCGGCTTGTGGCTCGAGGGCCGAGATTTCGCCTTCCGGCCGAAATGATTCGCGACAACGCCCTGGCGGTCAGCGGATTGCTGAACGACAAGATCGGCGGGCCCAGTGTATATCCGTACCAGCCAAAGGGCCTGTGGGAGGAAATGGCCTTCGGTGAAGGCTTCTCGGGCCAGAGTTATACGCAGTCTTCGGGCTCCGATCTATACCGCCGCGGGATGTACACGGTGTGGAAGCGCACGGTGCCGCCCCCGTCATTGACTCTGTTCGACGCTCCCGATCGTGAAAAATGCACGGCCCGGCGAACGGTGACCAATACGCCGCTGCAGGCTTTGGCGCTTCTCAACGATCCTACGTACGTCGAGGCTTCGCGCGCGTTGGCACAGCGTACATTGCGTAACGGAGGAAAATCCGATCGTGCGCGTATTGATTTTGCCTTCAAACTGGCGACCGCGCGAACGCCTGATCTCCAGGAACGAGCCGTCCTCCTAGATTCGCTTAACGAATTCCGTTCCACGTACCGCCAGGACCGGCAGGACTCTAGCAAACTGCTGTCGGTTGGCGAAGCGAAAACAAGTTCGAAACTCGATCCGCGCGAACTTGCGGCGTGGACGACGCTAGCGAGCATGATCCTGAATCTGGACGAGACCATTACCAAGCAATAGCAGAAGGCGAGGAAGACTATGGGTGACAGGTTGTCTGCGGAAGTCAGCGCAGCAATGACGCGCCGGCAGTTCTTCCGGCAAAGCACGGCTGGAATTGCCATCGGGATTCCGGCGTTGGCGACGCTGCTCACCGCGGATGGCTTTGCCGCGGATACCGCAACCGACCCGAAAACCGGCGGACTCAAAGGCAAAACGAGTCATCTTTCTGCATCAATCCGGAGCTCCCTCGCAAATGGAGTTGTTCGACTACAAGCCCGATTTGATCACATTACAGGGTACGGAGGTGCCGGATTCAATTCGGCAGGGGCAGCGCATCACAGGCATGACCTCGGGGCAGTCGTCATTTCCGGTGGCGCCATCCATTTTTAAATTCAGCCAGTACGGCAAGTCCGGCACCTGGCTCAGCGAACTGTTACCCCATCACACGAAGATTGTGGACGACATTACCATCATCAAGACTGTTTTCACAGAGGCCATCAATCACGATCCAGCGATCACGTTCGTGCAAACCGGCTTCCAGCAGCCTGGGCGTCCGAGTATGGGCGCATGGGTTAGCTATGGGCTGGGAAGTGAAAACCAAAATTTGCCGGCGTTCGTAGTGCTAATTTCGCAGGCCAATGCACTGAATCCGGACCAACCGCTATTTTCGCGCTTGTGGGGAAGCGGGTTCCTGCCATCGCGGTACCAGGGAGTGAAATTCCGCGCGAGTGGCGATCCCGTGCTGTATTTGTCGAATCCGCCAGGCGTATCGCCCACGACGAGGCGCCGTATGCTGGACGGCATCGCAAGATTGAATCGCTTGCTGGCAGAAAAATATGCCGACCCCGAGATTGACACGCGAGTGGCGCAATATGAAATGGCGTATCGGATGCAGACTTCCGTCCCCGATCTGATGGATCTTTCAAAAGAACCTGAGTCTACTTTTGAATTGTACGGGCCGGATTCGCGCAAGCCGGGGACCTATGCAGCCAATTGTCTTCTCGCCCGCAGGCTTGCCGAGCGCGGCGTACGTTTTATTCAGCTCTATCATCGCGGCTGGGATCAGCACAACGACCTGCCGCGCGACATTGCATTGCAATGCAAAGGCGTCGATCAGCCTTCTGCCGGCCTGATCCTCGATCTCAAGCAGCGCGGTATGTTGGATGATACGCTGGTCATCTGGGCGGGCGAATTTGGCCGAACCGTGTACTGCCAGGGCAAGCTCACGGGAACCAACTATGGCCGCGACCATCATCCTCGTTGTTTTTCGATCTGGATGGCGGGCGGCGGAATTCGGCGCGGTCTGACCATCGGCAAAACCGACGATTATGGTTACAACATTCTCGAAGATCCAGTGCACATCCACGACCTGCAGGCGACCATCCTGCATTGCCTCGGGATCGATCATAAGAAGCTGACCTACAGGTTCCAGGGAAGATACTTCCGGCTGACCGATGTAGGCGGCTTCGTGGTGAAGAAAGCCCTGGCTTGACCCTCGCGAGCACGATACCAGCTGACAAAACTGACGGACGTTTGCACTTTCTGCAGAGATGAGTGTGCATGGACGCCGAGTTGTTGCATAAGGTCGCGACGATATGACGATATAATGATGGCGAATTTACGAGGATCTGATATGAGATCGAAAAGATGGAAGATTCCGTTTTTTAGCTGGAGCTTGGCGCTCGCGGGCCTGGGAATTAGTTTGGCTCTGCCCGCACTCGTAGAACGCTCCACAGAATTGGGCTGGGCGGCGACGGATGGCCAGTTCTCCGCTCAGGAGTTTCTCGAGCCAATCAAGTTCCTGTCGAGCGATCAACTCAAGGGTCGAGGCGATGGAACAAAGGAATTAGATCGTGCGGGCGACTATATTGCCGACCATTTTCGCAGGTTCGGGCTCATACCTGGCGGAGACGACGGCAAATATCTTCAGCACTTTGACCTCGTCGTGGGCGCGAAGCTAGGCCCCAAGAATGCGGCCGTTTACAAGCAAGGTGAAAAGTCAAAGAGACTGGAAGTGCAGCAGAGTTTTGTGCCGCTTAGCTTCTCGGCAAACGCCAGTATCGAAGCACCGTTGGTATTTGCAGGCTACGGCATAACCGCGCCCGAATACCACTATGATGACTACCAAGGTATCGACGCGAACGGCCGAATCGTTATCGTGGTGCGCCACGAGCCTCAGGAAAATGACGAGCACAGTGTGTTTGCGGGAAAACAGCTCACTGCGCATTCGGAGATCGTGAACAAAGCCACCAATGCCAAGAATCACGGAGCAACGGCCATGGTGCTGGTGAACGACACGGGCAATCACCCGGGCCAGCCCGACGAGTTACTCCGGTTGGACGACGTGAGCGGTCCGCAAGAAATGACGATCCCCGTCATTCAAGTGAAAGTGGAGACCGTGGACAGTTGGCTGAAGCCTTCCGGGCATAGCGTAGAGGAGCTTCGGCAGGCTATCGATAGAGACCTGTCCAATCATTCGATGGCCCTTGACGCTGCCGCAAGGCTGGCGCTGACCGTGGATATTGAGCGAATCCACCGAGAGGTTGCGAACGTGGTGGCGGAGTTGCCGGGGAGCGACCCGCAGTTCGCGGCGCAATATATCGTCGTAGGAGCGCACTACGACCATCTCGGCCTTGGTGAGCACGATTCGCTCGCACCGCGTGAACGGGGCCAGGTTCATCATGGCGCCGATGACAATGCTTCGGGGACAAGTGGAGTACTGGAATTGGCCGACACGCTTGCGCACTCGAAGGAGCGCCCGCGCCACTCTGTCGTTTTCGTGTGCTTTGCCGGGGAAGAGCTGGGCCTGCTCGGGTCGGCGTACTACGCAAATCATCCTCCGTTTCCACTGAAGCAAACCATCGCGATGATTAATATGGATATGATTGGGCGCGTCTCGAACAACCGAATGTACGTTGGCGGCACCGGGACATCACCGGATTTTCAAAGATTGGTTGATGAGGCGAATCGCTCGCTGAAGTTTGCTCTCAGCTACTCGGCTTCGGGTTACGGCGCCAGCGACCAAACGTCATTTACGGTACACGAAGTCCCCGTCCTTTTCTTTTTTTCTGGCTTGCACTCCGACTATCACAAACCGTCAGACACCTGGGACAAGATTGATGCCGTGGACGGCGCCCGCGTGGTTGAACTGGTCTGGAATGTCCTCCACGGCCTGGATGCTCTCAATGAGAAGCCTCAGTACGTGCGCGTATCCGAGCCGGTCAGTTCCGCCATGGGTGGAGGCGGCGGTTACGGCCCGTACTTCGGCTCGATTCCTGACTTCGGACAAATCGAGCACGGCGGCGTGAAATTTGCCGACGTGCGCGATGGTAGTCCTGCGGGAAAAGCAGGGTTCAAGGCTGGCGACGTTTTGGTGGAATTCGATGGCCAAAAGATCGATAACCTCTACGACTTCACTTACGCTCTCCGCGCGCACAAGCCCGGCGATAAGGTGACGGTGACGGTTCTGCGAGACGACGAGCGGGTCACGCGCGAAGTGACACTTGAGGTGCGCAAGTGAAAGGGCGGCCAGACATCCCTCGGATACGTGTGGCCTTGCTTTTCCCCATCGCGACCTTGTTTATTGCGGCTTCGCTGATTCCTCAGGAGAAGCCTCGAGAAAAGCCTCAAGAGAAGACAGCCACATCGGGTCTTGGGTCGGCTGGGCCAGTCGTGCACGGTACGCCCCACGATCCTTTGCGCGACACGCACGAAATCCATCTGCGACATGTGCGGCAATTGACGTTTGGCGGACAAAATGCCGAAGCCTATTTCAGCTACGACGGCCGTCGGCTTATTTTCATGTCGACTCGGCCGCCCTACCAGTGTGATCAAATTTTTATCATGAACACAGACGGTTCAGATTCTCATCTGGTGTCGACCGGCAAAGGCCGCACGACTTGTGGATATTTTTATCCCGACGGAAAGCACCTGCTGTACTCCTCTACTCACCTTGCCGGCGACTTGTGCCCGCCGCGCCCCGATTACTCGCGCGGGTATGTGTGGGCCATTTATTCCGCGTACCAGATCTACTACGCGAGGAAGGAGGGAAAAATCGTCAAGCCACTCACGACGGGACCCGGATACAACGCCGAAGCCACACTTTCCCCCGACGGCAAGAAGATCGTTTTCACTTCCTCTCGAGACGGGGATCTAGACATCTACAGCATGAATGCGGATGGAACAGAGGTTCGGCGCTTGACCAACACTCTAGGTTACGACGGCGGACCGTTCTTCTCTCCGGATGGGGACTGGGTTGTTTACCGGGCGCATCACCCCACAACGGAGCAAGAGATCGCGCATTACAACGCGCTGCTTGCTGCGGGATTGGTTGAGCCGAATGAGATGGACCTGTATGTAATGCATGCGGATGGCTCAAACCAGCAGCAGATCACGAAACTACCCGGCGCGAGTTTTGCGCCGTCATTTTTCCCTGACAGCCAGCGAATTATCTTCGCTTCAAACTACGAGCATCCCGCCACAAGCCAATTCGAGCTTTATGCGATTCATCGCGATGGTAGTGCTCTTGAGCGCGTGACGTTCACTGGCGGTTTTAATGCCTTTCCGCAGTTCTCACCGGATGGCAAAAAGCTGGTGTTCATCTCGAACCGCAACGCCAAGGTCCCGCATGAAATCAATGTGTTCATCGCGGAGTGGGTGCCGTGAAACCAACAGTGGGTGCAACTTGGGTTGGAAGTTTCTAGGGGCTGCCGCCACGCTCTTCTTGTAAGTCATTGAAAAAATGGCGGGGACGGCGGGACTCGAACCCGCGGCCTCTGCCTTGCGGCGGCGGTCGCCACTTCTGGCGCTCTACATAGTTCTCAGGAAGTCTTATTACACCCAGATTCTCGGGAGGTGCACTCCAGCATTGGCGCCATGAGCGTGCTGTCCAATTAGCGGCAAACATGCCTAAGCGACTCTTCACCGTCGAGCGTCGTGCCTTGAGCAATCACGAATGAGCGCGAGTCCAGTTTTGCAGCTTGAGGCCGGGGACGCGCTTGAATTCGCGCTCGTTGTTGGTGACGAGAGTGAGCCCTGCGGATTTAGCGTGAGCTGCAATCCAGAGATCGTTGCCACCGATCACCCGACCCCGTTTTTCCAGCGCGGCGCGAACCTCGCCATAGGCTGACGCCGCTTCCTCCGGCAAGGGAAGAACAGGCAACAGAGACACAAGGCGCGCGAGAGCCTCCAAGGCTCGGGTATGTTGCTGGCTTCGTTCCGCCCCATAAAGCAGCTCTCCATAGGTCATCACAGAGAGAACTGCATCACCGTGCTGCATTTGGCGGAAACGTGCGGTTACTTCGGGCGGCCGGTTCTGCCGCAGATAGATGCACATATTGGTGTCGAGCATATAACGGATGGTCATTGTGTGCCCTTACAGTCCTTTGCGGCGCTGCGGCTGCGGATCCTTGCGCTTGCTCGGAAACATGTCCGCTGGCAACTCGGCGAGCAAATCCAGAACACGAACCATGTCGCCAGCTTTCTCTCGCAAAACGATTTCGTCGCCACGTCGGAAAATCTCAACTTCCGAGCTCTTGACTCTGAACTTTTTGGGTAGCCTTACGGCTTGGCTATTTCCAGACCTAAATACGCGGGCGGTGGCCATGTGTCATCTCCTGCTACATATATACATCACCGTATATACGTGTGCAAGTCTGTTCTCGAGCTTCAGCAAAGCGATGAGAGCATCAAGGCGCTGTGCTTTCGGTGAGTTCGCCGACGGCCAGTCCACCGCAAGTCACCTTGCACGGTGTACCCAAGAAGCCCACGCGTTCTGAATAACTATCATAGTTGTAATTTCACGGTGCCGATCGCCACTCTTGGCGCCCTCAGGAACCCTCGGGAATTCTTATTGAACCCTTATTGCGCCCAGATTCTGTTCGAGTTGCGCGTACACTTATCGTCCCCTTATCGTCCCGAGATTTTGAATACCCTGGCCTGCTTCTGCATAGTGGCAATAGACGGCCTCGAAGCCATTAAGCTCAAACATTTCGAGATCTACGGAGCAGCATTTCCGCCAGCGAACGGAAATTCCGGGCGCGGAGCAACTGGACGTCGTGTTGCTCTACGACTTGTAAAACAAAACCCTTCCCGAAGGATCAAGCTGCTGCAGGAAATCAAAATCTGTGCGATTCCTGGTCAGCACTGCGCATCCATGTTTTCGGGCGGTTGCGAATAACAGGGCGTCGTTCAACATGCGCCTGCGCTGGTCTTTCCCATAGCCCTGTAGACGCGCAAGCACTCCCGAGAGGATTCCCGCTTCCCGCCAGATCTCGGGATCGGGAATGATTACCCGGAAGGTCGAGCGTTGCTCGATGATTCTTTGAATCTTTTCCACAATCTGTCGTGTACCAGAGTGAGTTGGATCGAGCATGCCGCAAGCCGCAGCGAGCTCCGCCTCTGTTACCGGCGAATGCCATGCTTCCGTCGCCCTCAACGTCCGTTCCCCATCTTGTGGAAACCGGTCTTGGAGGATGTCGACATAGACTGTAGTGTCATACAGCAGTTTCGCGGGGCGATACTGTCCACTGCCAAGGAAGTCGAGGTCAGATTCAGGACGAGGTTTGAAGGCGTCTCGATGTTTGTGAGGTTTTAGACGCCTTAGAGTGGCTTGAAACTCAGAACTCAAGATCGACCTCACCAGGGATGCTGCCGCGCTGAGACAGCAGCCAATCGGTGTAATCGTCGGCGACGGCAATATTGGCCAGCGCGATCTCGATAAGATCGGTATCGGAGGCAATACCTGTGCGATTCTTTGCTCTCGCTACAAGCGCCCGCGGCATTCTTCCGCGAATGACCTGGGTCCGTTCGCCGCCTAGAAGTCCTTCCTGCTCGGCAATGGTCATAACCTCGCGCAACTTGGCAGATCTGGCGTTGCGGAGACGGTCACGTCGTCTTCTGGTGGAAGAAGTAATCCTCTTCATTGGTCACGTCCTCCATGTAGCACAATATCTTCGCGAGTGTAGCACGGGTCAGGTCCCCGATCGCGCGCAAGACGCAATGGGTCCAGGCGAACGTCAACGGGCGGCGCTCCTTTGCCCCATGAGTTATTGCAGGGAAAATGGTAACGCTTTACTTGGAATGGGAATGGCGGGGACGACGGGACTCGAACCCGCGGCCTCTGCCGTGACAGGCCAGCGTTGTGATGTAACTGATTGATATCAAACGGTGTCGGCGGACATCTTTTGATACCACAAGGTACCGGATGTCACTTCTTATCGTCCCCTTATTGTACCCGGATCGTGCTTTGTCCACTCGCCCGGCTATTGTCGGCCTTCTTGACGTTTCTTCCGGTCGGCATCCTGTTCTAGCATGCTCGCCATGAGGCGAACCGGTGACCGGAACGTGGTCGCGCGCAACCGGTCGAACATGGTTTGCAAGTCAACGAGTCCATGTGATGCAGCAAGGTCCAACGCTGCGAGCGTACCTACCACCTTCAGTCCACGATCTCGAGCTATAGTCACGCCGTCTCGTTCATCCATCAACAAAAGGAAGGCTGGGAGTTCGGACGCAAGGGATATATCGCTTCCCGCTCGCCCGCGTCGAGGTGTGCCAGAGCAGAATCGACGGGTAGCTTCAGGCTCACTACTTCCACCCACTGGGGAGGCTGCAAAATCCACGCGCGCACAATCGCGGGCGTGTTTGCATGAGCCAGCTCGGCCTTCACAGCGGGAGGGATCAAAACCCTTCGATATAGGTTTGGAAGAATATCGGCTGCTTGAATGAGCACGAGATAGTTCAGGGGAGTTGTATCAGCTACGATCGCTTGCATCTACAAGCCGAGTTGCCGGTGAGTGTCGCGATCCCGCTCGATGTCTTCCAGTGTGTATTCCAGTTCGACGCGATGGTTCTTCAGAAAGGCATCGACTTCCATCCGGCTCTCGTAACCAAGCAACTGACGCAATTGGGCAGCCGAAATCTTGCGTTCACGGTACGCGGCTAGGGCCAAGGCCTCGAAGGCAGCACGGGACAAATCTTGACCAGGAGCAGCCAGGGCCGCTGAGAGTTCGTCAGGAATCGCAATCGTGACGTGTCGCATTATTGAGAAATTATAGCATCATCCGGCGAGGGAAATACGGTGGCCGACCTGAATGGTCGTCAGCAGTGAGCCCCTATTTAAAGAAATAAGTCTTAGAAAGAATGGCGGGGACGACGAGACTCGAACTCGTGACCTCTGCCGTGACAGTATTTGATAACTGATTGAAACTACGCGGCACGGATGGCTAGCAAAACCGCGCTTTGGAACCCCAAGTAACAATTATTGGCCCATGAATGGACCAAGAAATGGACTCTGCCGCACGACGGCAGAAACTTCTGGAAACGACGGGGTTCGAACCCGTCTCTGCTGTGACAGTTTGCGGAAACTGAACGCACGCTGCCTTGTCTCATCCTCCCGCAATTCCGGGTCCGGCATTTCGCCCGGCCCGCAGTCCTTGCTTCCATAGCGATCGACGATGAATGCCTTCATGCCTTATCCCAATCCGACTGGAACTAGCTTCTTCGATGCTTTCCAGAGCTGCCGGTTGATGAAATCGGGTGCCAGGCGGCGCATCAACGCGAGTTGTTTGGCCTGACCCGGGCGGATCTCCAGTGCTCCCGTCTTGAGCGACGCAAAGGATTGCTTCACCAACTGGTCTGCGGTCATTAAAGCGATGCCGTCGCCCTCGGCAATCTCTGCCGACAGTTCGGTCTTCACGGCCGGCGGCATCAGCTCGATCACTTCAACGCCGGTCTCCTCCAACTGGAACCGGAGCGATTGGGTGTAGGAGTGAATCGCCGCCTTGGTGGCACAGTAGATCGGCGCGGACGGCAGCGGCACGAAGGCGAGGCCAGAGGATACGTTGATGACGGTTCCCTTGTTGGCTGCGAGAATGTCGATGAATGCGGACGTCATGCGAATCACGCCCCCCACATTGATGTTCATCTCGGCCATCAATCCGTCGAGGTCAGTCGCCGGGACCTTGAGGTTCTTGTGGAGCATGATGCCTGCGTTATTCATCAGCACGTCGAGCCTTGGATATTCAGCCTTCACGCGCGTTGCAAGAGAGGCGATTTGCACGGGGTCTGCGACATCGCCCTGAATCGTGTGGAGCTTCGGATACTTTGCCTTCACTTCATCGAGCACTGTCTGCCGCCGGCCAGTCACAATGACCTGGTTGCCGAGTTCGAGAAACTTGAGGGCAAACGCGAGGCCAATACCTGCAGAGCCTCCGGTAATAAGGATCGTGCGACCTGTGATTTTCATAAGACTCCTTGTTCGTTTGATTTCTGTAAAGAATCATTTCGACTATGGACGCAGCGCTGCCTCAGCCTCATCGCTCGGGACTGCTGCCGGTTTTACTCCAAACCAGATTGAATAGAGTGCAGGCAGGAAGATAAGGGTCAGCACCGTACCTACGGCCGTCCCCCCAATCAGGGTGTATGCCATCGACCCCCAGAAGACTGAGAAGGTCAGAGGGATGAAAGCCAATACGGCTGCAAGAGCCGTAAGGATCACCGGACGTGATCGCTGTACAGTCGCCTCGACGACCGCGCGATAACTGTCAAGACCTTCCTCCTGATTGGTTTTGATTTGACCGATGAGGATCAGCGTATTGCGCATCAGGATGCCAGCTAGCGCGATCAGTCCGAGGATTGCATTGAACCCAAATGGCTGATGAAAGAGAAGCAATGTTGGAACGACACCGGCGAGACCTAGAGGCGCCGTAAGAACCACCATGAACATCCCGGAGAATGACCGAACCTGGAAGATGATCACCGTGAGCATCAGCGCGATCATCGCGGGAAAGACGACTGAAAGCGCCCGGTTCGCCTTTCCAGACTCTTCTATATTGCCGCCCGTTTCGATCCTGTAGCCCTCGGGCAGGCTGGCGATAATCGGCTGAATCGCCTTTTCAATCTCCGCAGAGACCTGCGGGGGTTGAAGTGATTCGTCGATGTCACTCTCTACCGTAATGGTCGGCACGCGATCACGACGTTTGAGGATCGGTTCTTCAGGACGAATTTCGACGTGACCGACTTGGCTGAGTGGAACAGCCTTCCCCCAGTGATTCATCAGCGTCATCTCGTTCAGCTTGCTGGGATCGAGGCGGTCTGTTCCCGCGCTTCGCGCGACTACCTCCGCCGTTCGGATATCTTCACGGACCTGCGTCACTGGCGCACCCGTCAGAAGAAATTGGATCTGTTCGGCAGCTTCGTGGGAGGAAAGGCCAATCAGTTGTAGCCGAGCTTGGTCGAGCACAAAATGCACAGTTGGCGCACGTTCTCCCCAGTCCTGGTTTACCCGCCGAGTATTGGGATTTGCCAGCATTGCCGCCTGTACCTGTGCCGCAATCGCGTGGTCCTTTTCCAGGTCGGGGCCGGTGACGCGAAACGCTACCGGCCAGGGTGAATAGGGTCCAAATACAAGCTGCGAGGCGCGCACACGTGCTTCAGGCGCAAGCCCCTGCTCAACCCGTTCACGCAGCCTGACCTTTAAACGGTCTCGATCCTTTTCATTGGCCGTCAGAACAATGATCTTGGCAAAATTGGGGTTCGGGAGTTCTGGATTGTATGAAAAGAAGAAGCGCGGAGCACCGGCCCCGATGTAAGCCGTAACAATCTTTGCTTCGGGCTGCGGCCGCAGCCACTCCTCGACTTTTTTCGCACTCGCGTTGGTGGCTTCTATGCTGGTGCCTTGTGGTAGCGTCACCTCTACCAAGAGTTCAGGCCGATCGGATTGAGGAAAGAACTGCTTTTTGACAAGTCCCATGCCTGCAACTGAGACAAGAAAAGTGCCCAGAACAATGCAAGCAACCAAAACCTTTCGGCGTACCGCCCAAACGATCAGACGCCGGAGCTTCTCGTACCCGGGGGTCGCATAAATGGCTGCATGGCCACCGGACAGAGCCTTGATCTTGGGCAACATCTGCACGCCAAGATAAGGAGTAAAGGTTACGGCTACGACCCACGAGGTGAGCAGCGCAAAACCCACTACCCAGAAGATGTTTCCCGCATACTCGCCAGCGCTCGATCGAGCGAACCCCACGGGCATGAGACCAATAACAGTGACAAGCGTGCCAGCAAGCATGGGAGCAGCAGTATGACTCCATGCGAACCGGGCGGCCCGGATGCGGTCCCACCCTTCCTCCATTTTGACCACCATGATCTCGATGGAGATAATCGCATCGTCAACAAGAAGGCCAAGGCCGAGAATCAGAGCGCCGAGCGTGATGCGATCAAATACTCTTCCGGTCAGAAGCATGATGACGAAGACGGCCGCTAACGTCAGCGGAACGGCCGCTGCCACGACGATTCCTACGCGCCAACCGAGGCTGATAATGCTAACGATCATCACGACGGCAAGTGCGACAAAGAACTTCAGCATGAACTCATCCACTGCTTCGCGGATGTTGACTGCCTGATCCGTCACTTTGCTGAAGCTGATGCCTGCAGGCAGGTCGGCGGAAATTTTCTTCTGTTCGGCAACAAGGGCTTTGCCGAGGTCCAGACCGTTCCAGCCCTCCTTCATCACGATGCTGAGAAGCAAGGCCGGCTGGCCATTATGACGAACAAGAAAGGTTGCGGGATCTTCGTATCCGCGCTTCACATTGGCAATATCGGAGAGCTTTAGGGTGCGCCCCCCTGACACGACGGTGGTATCCCGAATCTTCTGAAGGTCATCAAGCGCACCATCCAGGCGAATGTAAACCTGCTGAGCTTTCGTATCGATAGATCCAGATGGAGTTACGGCATTCTCTCGAACCAGCGCATCGAAGACATCTCGTGCGCTTACTCCTAGCGTAGCCAGCCGTTCGTACGAGAGCTCAACAAAAATACGTTCTGGCCATTCTCCAACGATGTCCACTTTCTTCACGCCAGGCACATGAAGCATGCGCTGTCGAAGCCTTTCTGCTTCACGGGCAACCTGGCGTGGAGGAAGATCTGGAGCCTCGACCGAGTAGAGTGCGAACGTCACATCCGAGTACTCGTCATTGATGAAGGGACCGAATACCCCCTGAGGCAATTTGTGTGCTTCATCGCCTAGCTTTTTGCGAGCCTGGTAAAACTCTTCCGAGACGTCCTCTGGGCGAGTAGTGTCCTTGAGACTCACCATCATCAGCGCGAGCCCGGGCCGCGTAAAGGTCTCTACGCGATCGTAGTCGCGCAATTCTTGCATCCGCTTCTCCAGTGGTTCGGCAACAAGGTCCTGCATCTCCTGTGCCGTCGCTCCGGGCCACACCGCTGCAACGGTAAACACCTTGATCGTGAAAGTTGGGTCTTCTGCGCGTCCCAGTTTTAGGAAGGCAAAAATGCCAGCGGCCACAATCGCGATCAGCAAGAACAGAGTGATCGCTTTTTCGCGGACCGCGAGGGCTGATAGGTTGAGAAACTGCTTCGCCGCAGAATCGGGAACCTGGGGTCCAGAGCTGCCGCGTTCCGGCATCGATTTCTCGTTTTTTTGTGATCTATGGTGCTGGCTCATCGAATTTCTGCCTTGTTCTCAGCGCGCACGCGTTGACCATCGCGAAGCAAATGAACGCCAAGCGCTACGACCTGTTGTCCTGGGTGCAGGTTCCCGCTGACGGTTGCTAGTTCTTCACCGAGTTGGCGTACTTGCACAGGTTGAAATGAGACGGTGGACGTAGAAGGGTTCAGCACCCAGATACCAGGTCCCTTCCCTTGATCGAGAACGGCTGCGACCGGTACTTGCAGCATGTCGGTCCCAACACTATCGGAGAGATGGACTGTAACGGTTGCTCCTAACGGAGCATTCGCGGCAGCGCCTTCGAGAACGTACCGTGCTTCAAAGGTCCGGGTCTGCGGGTCAGCAGCGCCGGAAATCTGTCGCAATCGAACTGGAACCCTCATCGTGCTGCCGTAGAGCGTTGCGTATGCTGTCGATCCAAGCGCCGGCCTCAACGTCTCGGGCAGGTTCACTGCGGCCTCTCGCGGACCGGAATGGGCGAGCTTCACAACTGTTTGCCCGGCCATTACCACTTGTCCTGGTTCGGCCAAGGTCTCGATCACGATGCCGCCCGCATCCGCAAAAAGTTGTGAGTAGCCGCCCTCGTCTCTCGCAACCTGCTCCTGAGCGGTGGCAGCAGCGAGCTCCGCTTGTGCTGCGTCTGATGCGGCCTTGATCTGATCGTAGATGGAAGCGGAAACCGCACCGCTCTTGACCAAAGGGCGATAGCGGGCCTCATCGGCGGCGGCTTGAACAGCCTTTGCTTTCGCCGCGGCGACGGTTTCTGCTCGCGCGGTAATGGCATGTGCATAGTCGGTTCGATCGATCGTCATGAGCGGTTGTCCAGCGCGGACAAACTGCCCCGTATCTACCAAGCGGCTCGTGATCTTTCCGGGAACTCGGAAACCAAGATTGCTCTGAACACGCGCTGAGACCACGCCAGTGAACGCGGGATCTGCCCCGGACGACGAACCTATTTCCACTACGCGAACCAGCTCCGGCTGTGTTCTTGGGTCTAATTCCCGCTTCTGACCGCAACCAGTCAAGCTGACTACGAGACCGGCGATGACCAGCACCAGAGCGGAATAGCTGAAATTAATCCGATTCATATAGTTCTTCCTTTTATTGAGGGTTTTGATCATGGGAGCCAGCCGCCCCCGAGAGCCCGATAGGAGCCGACCGCTGCACGCGCCGCACTCTCTCGCGCTACAGCCAACTCGTCCTTGGCGACAAGCAACTGACGATCCGCGTCGAGCACATCCGTGAGTCCGATGACGCCCGCAGCGTAGGATTCTTCCGAGCGGTCGCGCACGCGCTGCAATTCGTCGATTTCACGGAGGATTTCATTGCGGCGATTTTCCGATTGGACGAGAAGACTGAAGGCGTCTTCGACATCTTCGGCCGCGTGCAGGACGGAGCTACGATACTGGAGCAAGGCTTCGGCATTGGCGCCTCGCGCTTGCGCCACTTCTGAGGCGACACGCCCGAAATCGAAGAGTCTCCAGCGCAGACCTACAACACTGACAGGTTGAAATCCTTGCTGCTCGAAAAGATGAGCGGGTGCCAGCGCTTGAGATCCGACGATTCCTGAAAGTGAGAGCTTTGGATAATACTCGGCAAGAGCCTGACCAATGCGAGCGTTCGAGGCAGCAACCGTTCGCTCGGCAGCGATGATGTCAGGTCTCCTGCGTAATAGATCAGTGGGCGTGCCGAAACCGGAGATTTCCGGTACATCGGGAATGTTTGCGACAGGGCTCAACTCCGCTGCGTACGTTCCCGGCTGGGCGCCCATCAGAACGTCTAGCCGGTTCAGCTGTGCTTCGAGAGAGACTGTGAGCAGCGGAATCGTCGCCTTCGCTTGCGACAGCAGCGCTTGGGCCTGAGCGAGTTCGCGGTCGGAAGCGACGCCTGCATCCCTGCGCTGCTGCACCAGTTCGACGAGATGGCTGTCAGTGGCGATCTGGTCTTTGGCGAAGTTTAAGCGCGCCTGTGCGCCTCGTACCTGCATATAGGCATCAGCGGCTTCCGCGGCAACCGTGATGCGGGTGCCTGTATGGGAAGCTTCGGCCGCCTGAGCCTCGGCGGTAGCAGCCTGAGCTCCTTTCTTCAAACCGCCGAACAGATCCGTTTCCCAGCTGGCCATGAATCCGAGATCGTAGTAGTTCTGTGAGCGGTTATAGCCGGGCGCGTGTGAGGCGAGACGGCCCGTCATACTTTCAGTCGACTGGTACAGTGAGGTCGTCGAAGCGTAAAGGTTTCCTGATGGTAAGCGCTGCGCTCCTGCTCCCCGGGCAGCGGCATGCGCCTGTTGCACCCGTGTCATGGCAGCGGCGAGGTCGAGATTCTGGTCCAGCGTGCGCTTCACGATCCGTGTCAGCTCGGGATCATGGAAGCCCGTCCACCACTGGTCCAGGGGCGGTGCCGGCAGAGAGGTGGTACGAGTTTCGATCGAGGGGGCATTGTGAAACGCCTGCAGGTCCACAGCTGGGCGATGATATTTCGGCCCCACGGCGCATCCGCTGAGGCTCGCGCCGAGAGCGAGCGCAAGGCTCATTCGTAGGATGAACTTCCGAGCGTCGGGCGAGTCTTTGTCAGAC
>Ga0209153_1000122_pt1 | contig 40252 bp, 40 predicted proteins | sample GraSoiAngelo_120_FD_185877 | JGI IMG/M metagenome (GOLD analysis project Ga0209153, IMG submission 185877) | Grasslands soil microbial communities from the Angelo Coastal Reserve, California, USA - 14_0919_09_20cm (SPAdes) (version 2) | ecosystem: Environmental > Terrestrial > Soil > Grasslands ... | reverse complement strand
CCGGGAATCTCGAGCTCGAAGTGCACCAGTGCAAGACAATCTCGAGATTCCGGATCGGCGCTGGGCGCGCCGTCCGGAATGACGGTGGTTTACCCCTCTTGCAGGGGAAGGGGGACTCGTGCGACCGAACCGCTCTGACGCTCCCTCTGTGGCTCCCTGGCTCCGGCTGCATTCATGCGCATACTCCTGCTCGGCTCCGGCGGCCGCGAACATGCCCTGGCGTGGAAGATCGCAGCGTCTCCGCTGGTAACAAAACTCTGGTGCGCCCCGGGCAATGCCGGCATTGCGCGGGAGGCCGAATGCGTGGCGCTCGATATCGCCGACCGCGCCGCGGTGATCGATTTCTGCAGATCCAATGCGGTGGATTTCGTCGTGGTCGGGCCGGATGCCCCGATCGCGGCAGGCATCGTTGACGATCTTGCCGCGGCCGGCTTCAAGGCGTTCGGGCCGACCAAGGCTGCGGCGCGGCTGGAAAGCTCCAAGAAGTTCACCAAGGCGCTGTGCCGCGCCAATAATATCCCTACCGCGGCCTACGAACACTTTACCGACGCAAATCAGGCGAAAGCTTGCATCCGCACGCGGGGCGCGCCGATCGTGGTCAAGGCGGATGGGCTGGCGGCCGGCAAGGGCGTAGTGGTGGCGATGACGGAGGGGGAAGCGCTGGCGGCTGTCGACATGATGTTCGGTGGCGGTCTGGGCGAAGCCGGCGCCGAGGTCCTGATCGAAGAGTTCATGGAAGGTGAAGAAGCCTCGTTCTTCGCCCTGTGCGACGGCGAGCACGCGCTGCCGCTCGCGACCGCGCAGGATCACAAGCGGGCCCTCGATGGCGACAAGGGCCCGAACACCGGCGGCATGGGCGCTTACTCGCCCGCGCCCGTGATGACGGAGGCGATGTGCGCGCGGGTGATGGAGGGGATGATCGAGCCGACGCTGCGCGCATTGGCGGCGATGGGATCGCCATACAAAGGCGTGCTCTATGCCGGCGTGATCGTCACCCCGGAAGGCCCGAAGCTCGTCGAATACAACGCCCGGTTCGGCGATCCGGAATGCCAGGTGCTGATGCTGCGGATGATGTCGGATATCGTGCCGGCGCTGATCGCATGCGCCGACGGGCAGTTGAAAAACTTCAGCGTGCGCTGGTTCGACGACGCCGCGCTGACGGTGATCATGGCAACCAGAGGTTATCCGGGCAGCTACGGCAAGGGCTCGATGATCGAGGGCATCGACGCCGCCGCCAAGGTCGAAGGCGTCGAGATCTTTCATGCTGGCACCATCGTAAAGGACGGCGCGATCCTCGCCAACGGCGGGCGCGTGCTCAATATCTGCGCGCTGGGCAAGACCGTTACCGAGGCGCAGGCGCGCGCCTATGCGGCAGTCGAGCGCATCAAATGGCCGGAAGGCTTTTACCGCCGCGACATCGGCTGGCAGGCGGTGGCAAGGGAGCGAAATCTGTGATCCAGTTGAGGCGGTGCGGCACTTATCTTATTGAAGGGGGCATGACGATGCGCCTATGCGGGCAGATCCTCGCGGTTGCCATGACCTGCGTGGCAACTCCCTCGATTTCCCAGACCATTGCTCCGCCGCCAATTTCCGGTGCGATGGAACACCATGACCCCGATATTGACATTTATGCGTTGATGTCGGGCAAGTGCACGACATTGAAAGTCGCGGGGCGTGATTTTCCCTGCAGGGCCGTCGGGTTCTTCCATAGCGAAAAGGGCCGCGTCAACTTCGCGATTGCGCTCGACGATCCGGCCGACGATAGTCACATCATCTCGTTCTCGGGTGAAAACGGCAGCAGGACGCAGGACAATCTCTACGAACTACCCGTCGACCGGATGCTGCTGAACTCCAAGGGGAGGCCGAAAGTCGATGGCCTACCGGTGCCGTCGGTCGAATTGTCGGCTGGATTATGCAAGCAGTACGGAAACTTCGCAGCGAGGCAGGTCGCCAGCATTTCCTGCGTTGCAACCGATAGAGCCGGCAAGAGATATGAATTGCTGTTTCAGTCGGACGGCTCGCCGATCGCTTTGCGCAGGGTCAGGCAAACCCGAGCCACGATCAAAGGCGACCCATTTCAATGACGCCTCGCGTGTCATTTTTCCGCTCGTCATAGGCGGGCTTGACCCGCGTATCCATCAATCTTCCGGAAGGACTTTTTGGAGAGGATGGATTGCCGGATCAAGTCCGGCAATGACAGTAATTTAGCTAGCTCTGCGAACCTGGTCTCAAAGCAAATCCCCACCCGCGGCGAGCGCGGTGGTGCCGTGCTCGCGGAACGCCTTGATGACATTGCGGCCGACCCTCCATTTGTGCACTTCGTCCGGGCCATCGACCAATCGCTGCGCACGGACTTGCGTGTACCATTTCGCCAGCGGCGTATCCTGGCTGAAGCCGAGCGCGCCGTGCAACTGGATCGCGGTGTCGATCACCTTGTGCACCATGTGCGCCAGGTACACTTTGGCGATCGAGTTCTCCTGCCGCAGATCCATGCCCTTTTCCGCCTTGTAGGCGATGTGCAGCAGCATCAGCCGGCCGATATAAAGCTCGCTCGCGCATTCGGCGAGCATGAACTGCACCGCCTGGCGATCGGCCAGCAGCACGCCGAAGGTCGATCGCTTGGTGATATGCGCCACCGCCATGTCGAGCGCGCGCTGAGCTTTGGCGACGTTGTGCATGCCATGGCGCAGCCGGCCGTAGGCAAGGCGGTGCTGGCCCATGTTGAAACCGTTGCCTTCGCCACCCAGGAGATTGTCGGCCGGCACTTTGAGATCCCTGATTTCTATTTCGGAGTGCCCGCCGGAAATCTGGTCGGCATGCGGGCCTTCGATCGCCATGTTCTTGACGTTGCGCTTGATCCGGTAGCCGGGATTGGGCAGTTCGACGATGAAGGTCGAATACTGCTTGTGGCGCGGCGCGTTCGGATCGGTCTTCGCCATCACCAGCGCCATGTCGGCGACGCTGGCCGAGGATGAGAACCACTTCTCGCCGTTCAGGATATAATTCTCGTTGCCGTCTTTCACGGCCGTGGTCTGCATGCCGGTGGCGTCGGCGCCCGCCGCCTTTTCGGTCATCGAGAAGCAGATGCGCTTGTCGCCGTTGAGTAGCGGTTTTAAGAATTTTTCCTTCTGATAGTCGGTGCCGTGCGCCAGGATGGTCATCATCGAGGCGTCGTCCGGCCCCTGCGTATTCATCGAGAGTGCGCCGAGCGTGCTTTCGCCGAGCTCCATCTGCACCAGCGCGTTGGCAAGCGGGCCCAGTCCCATGCCGCCATATTCCTTCGGCACGAACGGGCACCACAACCCTTGCGCGCGCGCTTTGGCCCGCAGCCTGCCGAGCACCTCGTCGAACGGCTTGCTGTCCAGTTCCTTCTCCGCCGGAATGCATTCTTCCTGCACCCATTTGCGCACCTTTTCGCGGATCGCCTTGGCCTCGGCCGGAATCTCGAAATCGATCGACATGGCATTTCCTCAAGTTACGGTTCTTGATGCTTGGACGTGTGAAATGGAATATATCCGGAAGCTACCTGCAGCAACGACAAACAAAGTTTGAAGCATAATGCCCGATCTCGCCGACCTGTTTCCCGGCTATCAATCCAAGTGGATCGATACCTCGTCGGGCCGGATATTCGCCCGCGTCGGCGGCAACGGCCCGCCGCTGTTGCTGCTGCATGGATTTTCCTCGACCCACGTGATGTGGCACCGGGTGGCACCGCAGCTTGCCGACAATTTCACCCTGATCATTGCCGACCTGCCGGGCTATGGCTGGTCGGACATGGCGGAGAGCGACAAGGACCACACACCCTACACCAAGCGCGCGATGGCAAGCTCCATGGTGGAGGCGATGGAGCAACTCGGCCATGTGCATTTCGCGCTGGCCGGCCATGACCGCGGCGGCCGCGTGTCCTATCGTCTGGCGCTCGATCATCCCGGCCGGCTGTCGCGGCTCGCCGTGCTGGATATCCTGCCGACCTATAATTACTGGGAGCGCATCGACCGGCTCTATGCGCTGAAAATCTATCATTGGACATTCCTGGCGCAGCCTTTTCCGCTGCCGGAAACCCTGATCGGCGGCCATCCGGATTTCTTCCTCAAGCAGAAGATGGCGGGCCAGACGAAAACCAAAAACCTCGACGCCATCGATCCGCGCGCGCTTGAGCATTATCTCGCGCCGTTCCGCGATCCCTTGAGGGTGCACGCGATGTGCGAGGACTATCGCGCCGGCGCCTATGCCGACTACGAAATCGACAAGGCCGATTTCGAAGCCGCCAGGAAGATCACCATACCGATGCTGGCATTGTGGGGCGACGTCGGCATTGCCTCTGCAGCGGCAACGCCGCTCGACACCTGGAAGCAATGGGCCACGAATGTTTCGGGATCGCCGGTCGATTCCGGTCACTTTCTCACCGAGGAGAATCCGGACGTGACGGCGAAACTGCTGCGGGAGTTTTTTCTGGCGGAGTAGATGCCCGTCATTGCGAGCCAACGGGTCGCGCGAAATGTGCGCCCGATGACAGGCTCTGCGAAGCAATCGATCGAGCCACGAAGAAAGCCTGGATTGCTTCGTCGCTCCGCTCCTCGCAATGACGGCCGTGGACGTCGCTACCGCCTCTCCCTGAAAAACTCTTTCAATAGCGTCACGGCCTTGCTTTCGCCGACCGCGGAATACACCTCCGGTACGTGGTGACAGGTCGGCGCAGCAAAAAAGCGCACGCCGGAATCGACCGCGCCGCCCTTGGGATCCGCCGCGCCGTAATAGAGCCGCCGGATCCGTGCGAACGAGATCGCGCCGGCGCACATCGTGCAGGGCTCCAGCGTGACGTAGAGGTCGCAATCGACCAGCCGCTCGGTGCCGATGGTCTCGGCGGCTTGCCGGAGCGCCAATATTTCGGCATGGGCGGTCGGATCGCGGTCGGTCAGCGTCCGGTTGCCGGCCGTGGCGATGACCTTGTAATCGCGCACAATCACGCATCCGATCGGAACCTCGCCGGATTTTCCGGCGTTTTCTGCCGTTTTCAGCGCCAAATCCATGAAAGAGGGCGCGGTCATGCCTCGTATCATCGCAAGAAACCTGCTAGTAGATGCGCCTTCAGCAAAAGTGGATACCGGTTTTGCGTGACCCTGCGGCTCGAAAAGCGAGCGCGCACGAGCGCCATTTGACCTGCACCCTGCACCCGAAATGAGACCATTCATGCCCCGCGACAACGATAAAGACAACGCTTCCCGCGGCCGGCGTGACCGGCCGTCTGGCGGCAAGGGCCGTTCTGGCCACGCCCGGGGCCCGGAGAAGAAATTCGCCAAGCGCGGCTTTGTGGGCAAAGGCGACGGCGACAAGCGTTCTTACGCGGGCGAGCGCGATGACGCCAAGCCATCATATGGCAAGAAGCCGTATTCTGGCTCGGGCAAACCTTACGCCGGCAAACGTGAGGGCGCTCCGCCGCGCCGTGATCGCGACGAAGCACGGGCTGCTGCGGGTTTCTCCGAGAACAAGTTCGGCGACAAGCGGCCGTACACCCCGCGTGGTGAAGGTTTTCGCAAAGGGGGTGACAGGCCGCAGCGCGATCGGCCCTATGGCGATCGTCCGCCGCGTGACGGTGACCGGCCGCGCAGAGATCGGCCCGAGGGAAAATTCGGCGGCGACAAGAAGTTTTCGCGAGGTGCGCCTGACCGGGGCCCGCGGAAGGATTTCGGCACCCGCCCGGATCGCGGCCATGACCGCGGCGATGCGAAACCGTGGCAGAAGCACGATGCGCGTTCGCCTGACCGCGCCGGCCGCAAATCGCACTCCTCCCCCGAGGGCGCAATACGTTTCGACAAGCGCGGTTACGACAAGCCGCGCTACGACAAGGCTCGTCAGGACCGCGGCGGCGATGACCGTCCGCGGTTTTCGCGTTCGCGCGAGGATCGTCCCCAAGATGATCGATTCAAGGGTGATCGCCGTGAGCCTCCGAAATTCGAGCGTCCGCGCCAAAGCCGTAACGACTGGCAGGAACACCCGCGCAGCGATGCGCGCGACGATCGGCCGCGCCGGGAGAACGAGGACGACAGCAAGATCTTTGCCAAACGTCCGGCCTTCGGCGGTCGCGGCGCGTACCGCGAGCGCAAGGGCGAGTTCGAAAAGCGCGCGCCGCAGCCCCCGCGCGTCAAGAAATCGGGCGAACGCATCGCTAAGGCGTTGGCGCGGGCGGGACTTGCCTCGCGCCGCGATGCCGAGGAATGGGTCGTGCAGGGGCGCGTCACCGTCAACGGCCGCGTCATCAATTCGCCGGCGCTCGATGTCACCGAGAACGATGTCGTCACCGTCGACGGCAAGCCATTGCCGCCGCGCCAGCGCACGCGGCTCTTTATGTATCACAAGCCGCGCGGGCTGATGACGACGCACGCCGATCCGGAGGGACGGCCGACGGTGTTCGACAATCTGCCGGAGGGGCTACCGCGGCTGATCTCGATCGGCCGGCTCGATTTCAATACCGAGGGCCTGCTGCTCCTCACCAATGACGGCGGGCTCGCCCGCGCGCTCGAACTGCCCGATACCGGCTGGCTGCGGCGTTATCGCGTCCGCGCCCATGGCGAGGTGACACAAGGGCAACTCGACGAATTGAAGAAGGGCATCGAGGTCGACGGCGTCAAATACGGCCCGATCGACGCCACGCTGGAGCGTGACCAGGGCGCCAATGTCTGGCTGGTGTTTGCGATCCGCGAAGGCAAAAACCGCGAGGTACGCAACGTGCTGGCGCAGCTCGGTCTCGAGGTGAATCGGCTGATCCGGGTATCCTACGGTCCGTTTCAGTTGGGCGAACTCGCAGAAGGCCAGGTCGAGGAGGTCAAGACCCGCGTGCTGCGCGAACAACTCGGCGAGAAGATTGCCACGCTCGCCGGTGCCGATTTCAATCGGCCGATGCCGGGTGAAGCGCATGATACGCCCGGCGAAAATGCTCCGCACGGCAACAAGCCATTCAAGCCGTCGGGCAAAAGCGCCCTGATCGCGGACCGCAAGGGCCGCCGCGTGCTGGTGCAGCGCACCGGCAGCGAAGAGGCGAGGGCGCGTAACGAGGCCGAGGCCAACGGCTACGGTCCGCCGCGCCGCCCGCAACGCGGCTATCACGGCAAGCGCGATCTCAAGCCGCGAGACGAGTAGAGCACGCATGCGCGTCGTCGGCGGACGATTGAAGGGCCGCAATCTCGTCTCGCCGTCATCGCGCGAGATCCGCCCCACAGCGGACCGGCTGCGCGAGTCGGTGTTCAATATTCTCGTTCATGCCTATGGCAATCCGTTCCAAGGCGCCCGCGTGCTCGATCTGTTTGCCGGCACCGGCGCGCTCGGGATCGAAGCGATCTCGCGCGGAGCAGCATTCGCGCTGTTTGTCGATAACGGCGCCGAGGCGCGCGCGTTGTTGCGCAACAATGTCGAGGCGTTGGGGCTAGGCGGCGTCACCAAGGTGTTCCGCCGCGACGCCACCAATCTCGGCCCGGCGCATCCCCTCGAGCCGTTCGCGTTGGTGTTTCTCGATCCGCCCTACGCAAAAGGTCTTGCCGAAAAAGCGCTGGCCTCGCTGCGCGACGGCGGCTGGCTGACGCCGGCCGCGCTGCTGGTAGTCGAGGAAGCGAAGGCGGCGGCGTTCGCTGCGCCGGATGGATTTGAGGAACTGGAGCGGCGGATGTATGACGATACGGAGTTTGTGCTTTTGCGGAATGATTGAACGCGTCCCCGCCATGGCTCCAACTGGTCATGCCCCCGCGAAGGCGGGGCATCCAGTATTCAAGAGGCGCCGATAGTCAATCACGAACGCCGCGGCGTACTGGGTCGCCCGGTCAAGCCGGGCGATGATGGGTGGCTTGGCGTAGGCGCTACGTCTTCACCTCCGCCCGAACAGCTTCTCGATATCCGAAAGCTTCAACTCGACATAGGTCGGGCGGCCATGGTTGCACTGGCCGGAATTGGGGGTGTCTTCCATCTCGCGCAGCAGCGCGTTCATCTCTTCCGGCCGGAGGCGGCGTCCGGCGCGCACCGAGCCGTGGCAGGCCATGGTGGCGGCGACATGGAGCAGCCGGCGTTCCAGCGGCAGCGCTTCGTCCCATTCCGCCATGTGCTCGGCGAGATCGCGGAGCAGCGCGCCCGCGTCGGTCTTGCCGAGCAGCGACGGCGTCTCGCGCACCGCGAGCGCACCTGGGCCGAAAGATTCAATCGCAAGGCCGAATGACGAAAGCTCTTCGGTGCGCGCCAAGAGCCGCTCCACGGTTGCCTCGTCCATTTCGACGACCTCCGGGATCAGCAGGATCTGCCGCTGGACGCCGTTGTGCGACAGTGATGCTTTCAGTCGCTCATAGACGATGCGCTCATGCGCGGCGTGCTGATCCACGACGATGAGCCCGTCGCGGGTTTGCGATACGATATAGGTCTCGTGGAGTTGCGTTCGCGCGGCCCCCAAAGGGCGACCGATCAGATCGGCCGCTGGTTGCGCCTCGAACAGCACGTCGGCCGAGGGCGCGCCGACGTCGAAGGCCGCCTGATCCTGTTCGGCAAAACCAGCTGCCGCCACACCTTCGAACGACGGCATCGGGCCGGCGGGATAAGAAGGCGAGCGCCGCCAGTCCCAATTGCCTGGCTCTGGTGCAAATGCGGCAGGCCGCGGCGCGAACGATGGATGGAACGATCTGATCGCGGCGTCGCCGCTATTGGCCGCGGTGCGCCTGCCTTCGCGCGCGAGGCCCTCCTTCAGCGCATGAACGATCAGCGCGCGAACGAGGCCCGCATTGCGGAACCTCACCTCGGTCTTGGCGGGATGCACATTGGCATCGACCTCGCGCGGGTCTGCGGTCACAAACAGCGCCACCACAGGATGGCGGTCGCGCGGCAGATAGTCGGCATAGGCCGCGCGCACCGCGCCCAAGATCAGCTTGTCGCGCACCGGGCGGCCGTTGACGAACAGATATTGCCCGAGCGCGTTGGCGCGCGTCAGCGAGGGCGCGGCGGCAAAGCCCTCGACCACGACGCCGTCGCGCTCGCTGCGCACGTCGATGGCGCTCGAGCGAAAATCGGCTCCCAAAATATCGCCGAGCCGCGTCAGCCGGCCGGCCGCGCCCGGAAGCGCGGCGGCCCAGGTAACGGGACTGCGTTCCTCGCCGGCCAGCGTAAACGCGATATCGGGCCGCGCCATCGCAAGCCGCCGCACCACCTCGCGGATCGCCTCGGCCTCGGTGCGGTCGGTCTTGAGGAATTTCAAGCGCGCCGGGGTCGCATAGAAGAGATCGCTGACTTCGACGCGCGTCCCCTGCGACAGCGCCGCCGGCATGATCTTGGATTTCACCCCGCCCTCGACCGAGAGCGACCAGGAATGCGGCTCGGTTGCATGACGCGTGGTGATGCCGAGTTTTGCCACTGCGCCGATCGAGGGCAGCGCCTCGCCGCGAAACCCCAGCGTGCGGATCTCGAGCAAATCCTCGTCATCGAGTTTCGAAGTGGCGTGGCGATCGACTGCGAGCGCGAGATCGCCACGGGTCATGCCGCTGCCGTCGTCGGTGATGCCGATCCGCCGCCGTCCGCCGCCATCGCTGAAGATATCGATCCGGCTGGCACCGGCATCGATCGCGTTCTCGACCAATTCCTTGACCACGCTCGCGGGGCGTTCGACCACTTCGCCGGCGGCGATGCGGTTGACGATTTGTTCGGGGAGCTGGCGGACGGGCATGAATTCTCAGGCCGATTCGAGGCGGGCTGCCAATTTTAAGCGGCCGCTGAACCAAATGCATGCGTCAAAAAGGTCATTTCGCGGAATTTTCGTGAAGTAGCGTCGGGCCAAGTTGTTGCTGCCGCATATGAGGTCGGTCCGTGGCCAAGGTTTCGTGAAATGACCCTGAAATCCCTGCACGATGACCACACCGGACGGTTTGCATGGCGACTGCGCCGTTCGTGACACGTTTGGTCTGTGCGATGAGCGGGTCCAGTACAGGCGGACGGCGCATCGAACAGCCGGGCCGTTCATCGCAAATCAGACTTGCGACAAGTCAGACTTGGGAGAAGTGAATGAAGCTAGTGAAAACCTCAGCGATCGTAGTTGCAGTGTCGGCCATTCTTGCCGGACCCGCGTTGGCGCAAGGCGTCTCATCCGACACCCAAATCCGCGGCGCTGCGCAGGGCAGGACCAACATGCCGGGAGGAGTGTCGGGCGGCAGCAACGAGGACGTCAATGCACAGCAGAGTGCGCCCGGAGAAAAGGCCGGCGTCAATGCCAAGGGCGGCGTGAGAGGTACCGTTGGTGCCTCCAGCGGAGCGTCCAAAGGCATGGGCGGCGCGGTCGGCGATCCCGCGGCCACGGGCAAACGTTACTAGGGCACCGATCCTTCGCTGATTTCCCTCTTTAAACTTGAGAACTCCGGCCGCCCGGCGGCCGGGGTTTTTTCACGGCAGGTCCGGCCATCCACCGCGGTTTTCAGAGAGACTGGTCAACTCGTTGCCCCGATTGGCATATGCGGGACCGAGGGGACATTGTGAGCTGCGCCGAGCGGGTATATCGTTTGGAAAAGCTATAAAAAGATCGGGAGGGTCCTCATGTGCCAGCTGTTCGCTCACCAACCTCAACGGGACTATGAATCACAGACCAGATCGCTTCGCATCGATGGCCATTGTACGTCCATCCGGCTGGAAATGGCCTTCTGGGATACGCTCGAAGAAATCGCGAGCAAGCAAGACATGAGCCTCGCGAAATTCCTTACCTGCCTGCACAGCGAGGTTCTCGATCATTGCGGCGAAGTGCATAATTTTGCATCGTTGCTGCGCTGCTCATGCCTGATCTATCGATCGAAGGCCGCTGCAGTCACCCCCGACTTTCTCGAGGGTGCCGCACCGAGGCTCGTCGCAGCCGAATAGTCGTGCCACCCATCGGATCGTAACCCGATGGCATGCATTTCCGGATCGTGCGTTAGATTTCCTTTCGTTGCATGGCGCTGGCGATTTGATCCGCCTGCCTGATCGCAAGCGCCACGATCGTAAGCGTCGGATTGCAAGCCGCGCCGGTGGTGAACTGGCTGCCGTCCGAAATGAAAAGATTTTTGATGTCGTGAGTTTGGCCGAATTTGTTCACGACACCGTCTTTCGCCTTCGCGCTCATCCGGTTGGTGCCCATGTTATGGGTGCTGGGATAGGGCGTGGTCGGGTAGGTCACCGTCGCACCAACAGCCTCGTAAACCGCGGAGCCCTGTTTGTAGGCGTGATCGCGCATGGCGATGTCGTTGGGATGATCGTCGTAATGGACGCTCGCAACCGGCAGGCCGAATTTATCCTTTGTTTTGGGATCAAGTGTAACGCGGTTGGTCTCTTGCGGCATGTCTTCGCCGACCAGCCACATCCCTGCCATGTGCGGATACCCTTCCATCGCGGCGGTGAACGAGCGTCCCCACGCACCCGGATCAAGGAAAGCCGCCATGAAGGGCAGGCCCAGCGACAGCGTTTCCATTTCGTAGCCGCCCATGAAGCCACGGGACGGATCGTGCCGTGCCTCGTCGCGGATGATACCGGCCATGGTGGTGCCGCGATACATGTGAACCGACTTGTCGAACACGGCATAGACGCTGCCAGTCATGTGACGCATGTAGTTGCGGCCGACCTGACCAGAGCTGTTGGCCAGGCCGTCGGGAAACATGTTTGACGCACTGTTGAGCAAAAGCCGGGGGCTCTCGATCGAGTTGCCGGCGACGGCAACAATGCGCGCCTTCTGGCGCTGGGTCTTTCCAGCTTCGTCGGCATAGACGACGCCTGTGATCTTGCCCGATGCGTCGTGCTCGATCTTGAGTGCCATGCTGTTGGGACGAACTTCAAGGTTGCCGGTCGCTTCACCCTTTGGAATTTCCGTATAAAGCGTCGACCACTTCGCGCCAGACTTGCAGCCCTGGAAGCAAAACCCGATTTGCTGGCATGACCCGCGGCCGTCACGCGGCTCGCTGTTGATCGCCATTCGCCCGGTGTGGACTTCCTTGTAACCGAGTTTTTTCGCGCCGGCTTCCATCACTTTGAAGTTGTTGTTACCGGGCAATCCCGGAATGTTGTTGGTACGGGTCACCCCCATCTTGTTTTCGGCCCTGGCGTACCACGGCTCCATTTCGGCAAGCGTGAGGGGCCAATCGAGCAGATTTGCACCCGGCACATTGCCGTAAACGCTTCGGACCCTGAATTCATGCTCGTCGAACCGCAATGACGCGCCCGCCCAATGGACGGTCGATCCGCCGACCGATTTGACGATCCACGCCGGGAGGTTGGCGAAATCCTTGGCAACGCGCCAGTTGCCGGATGTGGTTCGCATGTCCGTCCACGCAAGCTGCGTGAAACTTTCCCATTCGTTGTTGATGAAGTCCTGCAGCTCGGTGCGCGGACCGGCCTCAAGGATCACCGCCTTGACGCCTTTCTGAGCCAGTTCGTTACCCAGCGTGCCACCGCCGGCGCCAGAACCAACAATCACGACCACGCCATCGTCGTTAAGATCAAATTTCGCCATGATGTCCTCCCAACCGAATTTTGTTCGAAGCCTTCAGACTTTCGGCAGCCAGTCGATGTCGTTGAAGCCGCGGTGGATGTAGCCGCCGTGCTCCGCCGATGAGCCCTCGTAGCCGAACTTTGGCCACAGCTCTTCCTGGTTGTAGAGAGAGACAACTAGATCAGAGCGAACCTTCTTGAAGAAATCGGTGTGCTCTATCCCCTGCAGCAAGACGATCCGGTCGGCTTCCCAGGGGACTTGAACGTAAGCAACCTTGTGCCGATCCTGTGCGTCTTGATCGAGGCGTCGGACGCCGTCTTCGAGGAGCGTTTTGACAGCCGGGTCCTTTGCCGCCTTGGTGTCCCAAGGCTTGATCGCCGTAATGTAGTAGCTGTCGACCAGGAAGTCGTGCGGATAGATATCGCGCGCGACTTTCACGAGGGTCTTCAATGTCGCGGGTGCCAACGCGGTCGCGTCGGCCGCCCATGCATCCTCGATGCCGATCCCGGTGCTTGACGCAACGGCGACGACCGGAATTGCGGTCGCAGCGCCCTGCAGAAAGATACGGCGGTTATATTTGCCTCGACGATCAACTTCTCTCATGGGTTTTCCTCCACGTTGTTGGTGATTGCTCTAGCCGAAGCGGCCACCTTTCTGAATGACCTCGATCTTGTAGCCGTCGGGATCGGAGACGAAGAAAAAGCGCGCCAGCGTCGCGCCGTCATGCTTGAAATCGCGCAGTAGCCCGGGCGACAATCTCTCGCGCTCGAATCGAGCGTGCTCAGCGTCGAGATTGTCGACGACGACGGCGAGATGGCCATAGCCGTCGCCCGGAACGTAAGGCTCCTTTCGCCCGAAATTCACCGTCAATTCGAGTTCGAACGGCGACGACGCGTGGCGCAGATAAATCAGCGCGAAGTCTTCAAACACAAGACGATCGGCAATCCGCAGGTCGAACGCACGGGCGTAGAAATCGAGCGACCTGGCTTCATCGAGAACGCGGATCATCGAGTGAACCGGCTTTGCCATTCAGTGCAGTTCCTTCAGATAGGTGATGATGGCGGCGCGCGTTTCGGCCTTTGCCTGGCGGTACGTCATGGTGGCGTCGGGGACGACGGCTTGCGGATTCGTCAGCCACGCGTCGAGCCTGGTCTCGTCCCAGGTGAAATCGGCCTGCGCGAGACCTGACGAATAGTGGAAGCCTTCGGCCTTGCCGGCTGGCCTGCCGATGATCCGGACCAGCGGCGGCCCCTGCCGGGGAGCGTCGGAGAGACTAGTCGTATGACACGTGGCGCATTGCTGCCTGAAAAGCGCGGCCCCATCGGGTGACCTCGCCGCCGGCAGGGATATTTGTGCCAAGGCGGCGCTGACGGTCGAGATCGCGCTGCAAAATCCCAGCCCCATGACCAGTACCGCACGTGGTTTTCTCACGGACATCACCCTTGCCGCGAACCGAGCTTAATTCGTCGCAAACAGGCGGTGGTAGTAGCGGGCTGTTTTATGGTGCGAACGCCGCGCGGAAAGCGGTCTCAATCGTCGAAGCCGGGCGAACCGCGCCGCGCCTTGACGTCGCCGCGGCGCTTCTTGCCCTCGAGCCGGCGCTGTTTCGAGGCGTGCGTCGGCTTCGTCGGTCGCCGCGGGGTCGGGCGCACCATGGCCTCGCGCAACAGTTCGATGAGGCGATCGGTAGCGTCGGCGCGGTTGCGCTCCTGGGTGCGGAAGCGCTGCGCATGGATGACGATCACGCCGTCCTTGGTCAGGCGCTGGCCGGCGAGCCGGGCAAGTCGCGCAGCGGCATCGGCGGGAAGCGAGATCCGGCGCGTGTCGAACCGCAACTGGGCGGCGGTGGCGAGCTTGTTGACGTTCTGCCCGCCCGGGCCCGAGGCCCGAACGAAGGCGATCTCGATGTCGTTCTCGTCGATTGCGAGGTCGCGGGAAATCCGCAGCATGGCGTCACCGAAAAGCCCGGCGTCCACCATGGAATCGGGCCAAGACAAGATACCGGGTCCGCCGGCCGCTTGTCTTGGCCCGCGTAGCTGGCCCGTGTCTTGGCTCGCGAAGGGCCCTAATTCGCCGTCGGCGGGGGCGCGGCGGCCGGTTGGGCGGCGGCTTGCGGGGCGCGGCCGACGATCACCGTGAGCAGGCCTTGGCTCCACAGCCGCTTGGCGGCCTTCCTGGTGTCATCGAGCGTCACGGCATCAACGATCGCATTGCGCTTTTCGATATAATCGATCGGCAGCTTGTCGAGCTGGTACTGCAGCAGCCCCGAGGCGAGCTTCGAGGAGGTGTCGAGCGCCAGCATCTGCGAGCCCTTCAGGTATGACTTGGCTTCGTCCAGTTCCTGCTGGGTCGGGCCATCCTCGGCGATGCGGCGGATTTCCTTGTCGACCGCATCCATGGTCTCGCCGGCGCGGTCGGCGCGGGTGCCGGTGTTGCCGATGAACAACGCGGAGTGATCCATCCACAACAGCGCCTCATAGACCGAATAGGCGAGCCCGCGCTTCTCGCGGACTTCGTGATAGAGCCGTGACGACAGCCCGCCGCCGCCGACAATATGGTTGACGACGTAGGCAGCCATGAAATTCGGATCGTGACGCGGGACGCCGGGGCCGCCGAACGTGATCACGGTCTGCGGCACGTCAAGCGGCACAAACGCACGCTGCGGCGGCTTGGCAGCCACGATGTCGGGGACCGGCACCAGGTTCGCCTTGGCCGGCAGGCCGCCAAAAGTCTGGTCGAGCAATTTGCCGAGCGTGGCGGGATCGACATCGCCGACTACGGCGATCTTCAGCGTATCCTTGGCTAGAACCCGGCGGACATAATCCTTCATGTCGGAGATTTCGATGGTCGGAACGCTCTTCAGCGTGCCCGAGACCTGTCGGCCATAGGGGTGGTCGCCATAGGCGACTTCCAGGAATTTACGGCCCGCCAGCGCGCTCGGATTGGTGGTGTCGCGGTGCAGGCCGGAGATCACCTGCGAGCGGATGCGTTCGACATCGGCAGGGTCGAAATGCGCAGACGTCAGCGACATCCGCAACAGGTCGAAGGCTTCGTCCTTGTTGTCCCGAAGCATCCGCAATGAGCCGCGGAAATGGTCGCGTGTGGCGCTGAAACTCAATTCGATGGCGCGGCGGTCGAGCCGCTCGTGGAAGGTGTTGGAATCGAGGTCGCCGGAGCCCTCGTCAAGCAGATCGGCCACCAGATTGGCCACCCCTGGCTTGTCGGCCGGGTCCTGCGCGCCGCCGCCGGCGAAGGCATATTCCATCGCGATCAGCGGCACGGTGGCGTCCTGGACGAACCAGGCCTCGATGCCGCCGGGCGAGGTCAGATGCTGGATCTTGGTCGCCGCCTGCGACGGCGTCGGTGCGAGCGCGGCCAGCGTCACGCCGGCGGCGATGAGAAACGCGCGGGCGCGGATCGAAATATAAATCACGAACGCTTCTCCTCGCGCTTTGCCGTGGTGTCCTTGATCAGATAGCCGGTCACCGAACGCTTCTTGTCGAGCCATTCTTGCGCGGCGGCGCGGACTTGCTCGGCGGTCACGGCGCGAATCCGCTCCGGCCAGCTTCGGATGTCTTCGATGGAGAGCCCGGTGGTAAGGGCACCGCCGTACCATCGTGCCAGCGTTGCCTGGCTGTCCTGGGCGTAGATCGCTTCCGCAATGAGTTGGGTCTTCACCCGCTCGAGGTCCTCGGCGCGGATCGGGTTTTGCACGATGTCTGCGATCACGCCGTCGACGACCTGTTCGACCTTCGCGAATTCGACGTCGGGCTTCGGGGAGACCGAGATCGAGAATTGCGTCGAATCCAGCGAAGTGCCTTGATAGGCGGCGCCGGCATTGACCGCGAGCGGCCGATCGACCACCAGCGCGCGGTAGAGATAGGAGTTGCTGCCGCTGCCCATCAGTTGCGCCAGCACGTCGAGCGCAGCACTCTCTCCCGGCGCGGCGGTAGCCGCAGAGGGAACCAGATAATCGCGCTTCACGCTGCGTTGTTCGACCTGCGGATCAGCCAGCGTCACCGCGCGCGCCGCGACCGGCTCCGGCTCCTGCGGGCGAATGCGCAGCGCCGGGATCGCAGGCTGTGCCGCGACCGGGCCAAACGTCTTTTCCACCATCGGCCTGACGTCGGCGGCTTCGACGTCACCGGCAATCACCAGGATCGCGTTGTTTGGCGCGTAAAAGCGCCGATAGAACGCCAGCGCATCCTCGCGGCCGAGCTTTTCGATTTCCGCGTGCCAGCCGATCACGGGGCGGCCGTAGGGATGGTTGAGATAGAGCGCCGCCATGATCTGCTCGTTCAGCCGCGCTTCCGGATTGTTGGCGACCCGCATGTTGTATTCTTCGAGCACGACATCGCGCTCCGGCAGCACGTTTTCATCCTTGAGGATCAGGCCGGTCATGCGGTCGGCCTCGAACTCCATCATCTTGCCGAGCTGCTCGCGCGGCACGCGCTGGTAGAAGCCGGTGTAGTCGGTCGAGGTGAAGGCGTTCTCGTTGCCGCCGACCTTGAGCACCGTCTGCGAGAACTCACCGGCCGGATGCTTGGCTGTACCCTTGAACATCAGATGTTCGAGAAAATGCGCAAGCCCCGACTTGCCCGGCGTCTCGTCGGCGGAACCGACCTTGTACCAGATCATCTGCGTGACCACGGGCGTGCGGTGATCCGGGATCACGACCACCTGCAAGCCGTTGCCAAGCGTAAAGCTGGCAGGAGGTGCCGAGGTGACCGTGGTCTGGGCGAGGGCGCCGCCGGAAGAGAAAGCGAGCACGGCGAATACAGCGAAGGCAAATCGAGTTGAGGACATCATGGCCTGTCTAACGCGTGTTCCGCAAATGTGGCCACCGGCGTTGCCACGGGAACGTGCGCAAATTGTTTAACAAGAGTGATCCGAACCAAAGCGTTCGGGGTGGAGGCGCTTCACCGTACACGGCGGCGAGAGCCGGTGGTCGTCACGAACCGGAGAGATCGGCTTAACTATTCGCCATATTTGCCGGCAGCCGGATTGTATTCCTTGTTCAGCGATTCCTTCGGACCGGTGCCGTAGGCAAAATTCGGCGATGGCGTCTGGTATCCCGGAGGAGGCTGGGTCAGGGTATCCCGGGTCGGTTCGCCCTTGAACGGGGCGGTCTCGGCTTTGTTGCCGCCGAAAATATTGGTGAAGCCGCTGAAGCCGAGCTGCGACGGGCTCAGGATTGGATTGGCGGTCGAATCGCCCGGCGTGAGCGGGTCGTTACTGGTGCGGGCAGGCGCCGCGGTCCTGACGCCATCGAGCTCGCTCGGGGTCAGGATGCGGCTGGCTTCGATGGGATCCGGCTTGGCTTTTTTGCGCGCGGCGATCGCAGCCTTGCGGCGCGCTTCGTCGGGATCCTTTGGCCAGTTCGGAGCCTTCGTCTCGGCCGACGTGCCCGCCGGCGGCGGCAAGTCCATCTTGGGCGGCACCACCAGCGGCGACCGCTCGCGATAGTCGATGCCGCGATTGTCCATATTGGTGCCGCCGATGCCAGCCATGATGCCTTCGATGATCTTTTCCTCGAAGGTCTTGTCGTCGTCTTCGTCGTCGCCTGCGCGTGCGGCGCCGACCGTCATCACAAGTCCGATGCCGAGCGCGACAGTCGAGAGCCGCACCGCGCGCGTCAGCGCCCGTTTCGGTTTCCGCACTATCCAACCGGTAGCTTCGGTCTTGCGCATCGTATTACCTGTTCAAGTTCTTAAAGCGCGATTGCCAGGCAAGCAGCATTCCGCTTGCGGTCGTATCAGCCGGGATCAGGGCGCTTTTGCGGCGGGTACCCCAGGAACGAATCATACAATAGGGCAGCAACCCCAGCAACAATCGCCACATCTGCGAGGTTAAACACGTACCAATTGAAGGTATTTCCCCCGATCTGGACGTGAAACAAGGCAAAATCGATCACCGCGCCGTAAGCGAAGCGGTCGATGGCGTTGCCGATGGCGCCGCCGATGATCAGCCCAAGCGCAACCGTCGCGAGCACGGTGCGCGAACGGGCCATCCAGATCGCCAAGGCGATCACTGCCACTGCCTTCACCAGCATCAGCGCAATCTGGGCGATCTGGCCGTCGTTCTGGAACCAGCCAAAACTGATCCCGATATTCCAGGCCAGCACCAGATCGAAGAACGGCGTCACCTTCACCGTGCCGCGATGGCCGATGTCGAACACGTAGAGCAGCCACAGTTTCGAGGCCTGATCCAGCACCAGCGTAACAAGGGCGGCGGTGACGCCGGAGCGGAGCGGCGAGGTCAAACGGTCACTCCCAGCGCCTTCCATTCGCGCAGCGCCTTGGCGTCGCGCGGCGACACGTCGGGGTATTCCTTGTCCTCGCCGACGGTCGGCAGGATTTTCCAGGATCGCGCGCATTTGGTTCCAACCGCCTTTTCGACGACCACCGCGACGCCAGGCACGTCGTTCAGGCGGAAGGCATGGGCCGGCGCGTCTTCGTTCGTCACCATCGCGTTGGAGGTGATGCAGACTTCGGCCAGGTCCACATCGCACAGCGTGTTGAAGATCGCCTTGTCCGACACATAGACCAGCGGCGAGGCCTCCAGCGACGAGCCGATGTTCTTGGCGGCGCGCTCGAGTTCCAACGCGCCGGTGACGACGCGGCGGACATTGCGGATGGTCTCCCACTTCACGGCCAGCTTTTCGTCGCGTAATCCCTCAAGTCCATCAGGAAACAGCGTCAGATGCACTGACGGCTCGGCGCCCGGACTGAAAAGCAGCCAGGCTTCCTCGCAGGTAAAACTCAGCACCGGCGCGAACCATTTCAGGATGGTGTCGCAGATGATATCGATGGCAGTGAGGGCTGCCTTGCGCGCCAGCGACGATGGCGGATCGCAATACAGCGTATCTTTCCTGATGTCGAAATAGAACGCCGACAATTCGGTATTCATGAACGCCGAAAGGCTGGCGACCACTGTCTTGTAGTCGAACTCGGCGTAGGCCTTGCGCACGATCGCCGCCTGCCCGGCGAGCTGATGCAGCATCAGCCGTTCCAGCTCGGGCATCTCGGCGTACTCGACCACGTCATCGGGCTTGAGGTGATGCAGCGTGCCGAGCATCCAGCGGATCGAGTTGCGCAATTTGCGGTAGGTCTCGATGGTGTTCTTGAGGATTTCCGGCCCGATGCGCTGGTCGTCGGCATAGTCGGTGACGCAGACCCACAGCCGCAAAATATCGGCCCCGGATTGCGCCATCACTTTTTGCGGCTCGACGGTGTTGCCAAGCGACTTCGACATCTTGCGGCCGTTCTCATCGAGCGTGAAGCCATGCGTCAGCACGACGTCATAGGGCGCGCGGCCCCGGGTGCCGCAGCTTTCCAAGAGCGAGGAGTGAAACCAGCCGCGGTGCTGGTCGCTTCCTTCCAGATACATCACGGTGTCGGCTCCGCCATCGACCTTGCGCTTGATGCCGGCAAGGCCCGGAAAATGCACCGGGTCTTCCAGCACGAAAGCGTGCGTCGAGCCGGAATCGAACCAGACGTCGCAGATGTCGTCGACCTTCTTCCAGTCTTCGTTGGCGCGCGAGCCGAGGAACCGTTCGCGGGCGCCGTCCATATACCAGGCGTCGGCGCCTTCCGTCTCAAAGGCATCCGCGATGCGCTTGTTGACGGCGTCATCGCTGAGGATTTCGGCAGAGCCGTCGCCCTTCTCGCGCACGAACACCGCAATGGGCACGCCCCAGGCGCGCTGGCGCGAGATCACCCAGTCGGGGCGACTCTCGATCATGCCGTTGATGCGGTTTTGGCCCGCGGGCGGCACCCATTGCGTCACCGAGATCGCGTGCAGCGCACGGGCACGAAGCGTGTCGCCGGATTTGGCCTTGCCGCCATCCGCGATATCCTTGTCCATCGCGATGAACCATTGCGGCGTGTTGCGGAAGATCACCGGCTTCTTGGAGCGCCAGGAATGCGGGTATTGGTGCTTGAGCCGCCCGCGTGCGAGCAACATGCCGCGCTCGATCAGGGCCTTGATCACGGCCTCGTTGGCATCGCCCTTTTCGCCCTTGTCGTTGATGACGCGTTTGCCCGTGAAGCCGGGCGCCTGATTGGTGAACGCGCCGTTCTCATCGACGGTATAGGGGATAATGGTGTTGATGCCGCGGGATTCCAGTTCGCGCGCATTCGCGGTCCAGACGTCGAAGTCCTCGCGGCCATGGCCGGGCGCGGTGTGCACGAAACCGGTACCGGTGTCGTCGGTGACGTGATCGCCGGCGAGAAGCGGGACTGTGAATTCATATCCGCCATTAAATCCCTTCAGCGGGTGCGAACACTCCACCGCGTCCATCGTATCGGCCGGAATGTCGCGTAGCTTTTCATAAGCCGTGACGCGCGCCTGCTTGAAGACGCCCTCCGCAAGCACATCCGCCAGGATCAGAAGATCGCCGTTCTTGGCCCAGTTGTCGGCTGGCGCGTCGGTGACCTTGTAGAGGCCGTAGGCGATCTTCGGCGAAAAAGAGATGGCGCGGTTGCCCGGCAGCGTCCATGGCGTGGTGGTCCAAATGACGATGGACGCCGATGCAAGCGCACCGTGCGCCGGCGACGAGACCGGAAACTTCACCCATACCGTATCGCTCGTGTAATCCTCATACTCGACCTCGGCTTCGGCGAGCGCGGTCTTTTCCACCACGCTCCACATCACCGGCTTGGAGCCGCGATAGAGCGTGCCGTTGGCGGCGAATTTGATCAATTCGCGCGCGATCTGGGCTTCGGCGAAATAATCCATCGTGGCGTAGGGGTGGTCCCAGTCGCCGATGACGCCGAGCCGCTTGAATTCCTCGCGCTGCACGTCGAGCCAGCGCGTCGCGTAGGCGCGGCACTCCTTGCGGAACGCCACCATCGCGGTGGAATCGCGGAAATCCGGCTTCGCCTTGCCCTTGGAGCGGTAGTTCTCCTCCTCGATCTTCCATTCGATCGGCAGGCCGTGACAGTCCCAGCCCGGCACGTAGTTCGAATCGAAGCCGAGCATCTGCTGGCTCTTGGTGACGACGTCTTTGAGGATCTTGTTCAGCGCGTGCCCGATATGGATGTTGCCGTTGGCGTAGGGCGGGCCGTCATGCAACACGAATTTGGCGCGGCCGCGCGCGCTCTCGCGCAGCCTGCGGTAGAGGTCGATCTGGTTCCAGCGCTTAAGGATTTCCGGCTCGCGCTGCGGCAGGCCGGCGCGCATCGGGAATTCCGTCTGCGGCAGGAACAGGGTCTTGGAATAATCGGTGACATCGGACTTTTGCGGCTTTTCAGACATAAAGGCTCTGGTTTTCGCTTGGGTAGGGCGCGAGATGCGCGATCAATCGCGGGTGAACGAGGCAATCCCGGTCTTGCGCCGAGCTCGAAGCTCAGGCGGAAGCCGGGCCGCTAATGCCGATGGTGCGTCGCGCAAACATGGGGCTTTCCATAGCAGCAGGGCGCAGGAATCGCAAAGCCCGGCGGTGTGGCGTTGCCAGTGCGCCCGGCATGACTAATCTTGATCTCCGAGCGCTTGAACCGTTTCGCGAGGCAAATCCATGGCTATTTCGGAGACCTTCGTAATCCTGGCGGGCGGCACTGCCGTTCTGGCAATCGCGTTCGGCATTCGTCTCGCCATCCGGGCGGTGGCAGACGGCGGTGCGGCGGCAGCGCGATCAGGTGGCGGGCAGGCGTCGGCGGCGGGCGAATCGGGCGGGTCTGACGTCGCCGGTGTCATCGCGCTGCCGCCGTTGATCTTTCTCGGATTCCTGGCGGCGGCAGCGGTGCTCGAGGCGGTGGTGCCGCTTGCGGTCCTGGGCGCGCATGCCATTCCGCGCTATCTGGCCGGCGCCGTGCTCGCGGCGGGTGGCTTCGTCATGATTCTGATGGGCTCGCGGCGCTTTCTGGCCGCCGGCACCAACATTCCGCCGAGCCTGCCGACGACAGCGCTGGTCACCGACGGTATCTATCGGCGAACCAGAAACCCGCTCTATCTGGGAACGACACTGATCTATCTGGGACTGGGCATCGCCGCGGGGAGTATTTGGGCGATCGTGCTGGTCGTCCCGTTGCTGTGGATCATCAATACCGGCGTCATCACGCGGGAAGAGAGCTATCTGGAGCGGAAGTTCGGCGATGCGTATCGCGCCTACAAGGCGCGGGTACGGCGGTGGGTCTGATGGAGCGTGCCCGCCAGCCTCGTCTTCTAGAGCGCGATGACTTTTCTTCGAATCGTCATCCCACTCTATCTTTTTGTTTGAGCATGATCTTTTTCGGAAAACCGGTATCCATTTTTCCGGATCATGCTCTAGCTCAACCGACCGCGCCGAGCCTCGGAAACGCGGCCGCCTCGGCGGCCGATATCGCGCGGGCGCTGGCGGAGTCGTCGTTCATCTGCGCCACCAGTGCATCGACGGACGAGAATTTCAGCTCTTCCGCGGCCGGGCAGGGTTGCCGGCGACCGTCACGCCGGCGCCGACGTCCCGCGTCACCACGCTGCCGGCGCCGATCAGGGCCCCGTCACCGACGGTGACGCCGGGCAGGATGATGGCGCCGCCGCCGATCCATACATCGCTGCCGATCCGCACCGGCCGCCCGAATTCGACGCCTTGGCGCCTTGTTTCGGCATCGCGCGGATGATCGGCGGCGTAGATCTGCACCGCGGGTCCGATCTGGGTGCGGTCACCGATCGAGACTTCGACGACGTCGAGGATCACGCAATTGAAGTTGAGGAACACGCCGTCGCCGAGGCGGATATTGTAGCCGTAGTCGCAAAAGAACGGCGGCCGGATCACCGCATCCTTGCCGACGTGTCCAAGGCGCTCGGACAGGATCGCATGACGCTGCGACACCGGCAGCGCCAGCGCCGCGTTGTAGCGCGCGATCCAGACTTTGGTCGCCAATTGTTCGGCGGCGAGTTCGGCATCGGGACGATATAGCTCGCCCGCAAGCATCTTCTGCTTCTCGCTTTTGCTCATCCGATGTTCCCAAGCTTCGGGAATGCATTGGGCGCCGCCGACAGCGCAGCGCGTGCCCGCGCGCTGTCATCGTCCATCTGCCGGATCAGCGCATCGACGCTGTCAAACTTCAGCTCGTCGCGGATGAAGTCGATAAAAGCGACGTCGAGCACGGCGCCATAGAGCTCGCCATCGAAATCGAACAGGAAGATTTCCAATAGTGGCGCGCCATTGTCGAAGGTCGGGCGGCGGCCGAAGCTTGCGACGCCGTCGAAGCGCTCGCCACCACGGCCGACCCGCACCGCATAGATGCCGTGCTTGAGCCCGCAATTCTTATCGAGGCGGATATTGGCGGTGGGATAGCCGAGGTCGCGGCCACGCTTGTCGCCATGGATCACCTCGCCGGACACGAACCAGGGACCGCCCAGCATGGCAGTGGCATCCGCGATCTGACCCTCGGCGAGCGCCATCCGGATCGCGCTGGAAGAGACCGGCCGTTCCGCAATATCGACATGGGGCTGCACGTCGACCTCGATGCCGAGCCGCGGCGCCTCGTTGACCAACAGGCTTGGCGAGCCGACGCGACCTTTGCCGAAATGGAAGTCGTAGCCCACCGCGATGCCGCTGATGCCGAGCCGCCCGATCAGGTCGTGGTAAATGAAATCTTGCGCCGTGGTTTCGGCACGACGCTTGTCGAACGTCATGACGACGGCTCCGGCGAGGCCGGTCCCGGCCAAAAGCCGCAGCTTGGCCACCTCGTCGGTGAGACGGAACTGGGGAGTGTTCGGGCTGAAAAAACTGCGCGGGTGCGGCTCGAAGGTGAGCGCCAGCGCAGGCTTGCCATGCGACCGGCCCATCTCCAGCGCCGCGGCAATCACCGCCCGATGGCCGAGATGAACGCCATCGAAATTGCCCATCGCCACCACGGCCCCCCGGGGGATCGCGGTCGTTTCGGTGGTGTCGCGGATGACAATAAAATCGGGCGTCATTTGCTGGCGTTCTTGTAAGGGATTTCCGGCTGGGGCCGCGACCGTGACGTGACGCCGCGGGCGAAGTCAAGCCGGGCCGAAATCGAAGCATTTAGGCAGGTTTATACGGTTTCCTGCCGCGGCCGGTTAACGGGCTGTTTAAGGGCTGATGCTAGTGGTGGGGTGGAATGCGCGGGCGGCAAGACTGTTGCGAGGCGCGTTGTTGATTTGCTCGTTTGGTACTGCTTGGGGGAAGTCGAGATGGCGGTTGATTTGTCGATGTCGGTTCTGGTGGTGGACGATTACTCGACCATGATCCGTATCATCAGAAATCTTCTGAAGCAGCTTGGCTTCGAGAATATCGACGACGCCAGTGACGGATCAGCGGCGTTGAACAAGATGCGAGGCAAGAAATACGGGCTCGTGATCTCGGACTGGAACATGGAGCCGATGACCGGTTACGACCTGCTCAAGGAAGTGCGGGCCGATCCGAACCTCGCTACCACCCCCTTCATCATGATCACTGCGGAATCCAAGACCGAGAACGTGATCGCGGCCAAGAAGGCCGGCGTCAACAATTACATCGTCAAGCCGTTCAACGCCGCGACTCTCAAAACCAAGATCGAGGCGGTGTTTCCGGATATGGCGAGCGCGTAAGGGCACTACCACCGCAATTGCCGCGTCAGCGCGCGGGGCGGATGCCCGAATAACTCCTTCACCGCTGCCGGATTGAGCTGATCGATGCCTTCGAAATCCTCGGCATGGATGCCGCGGGTCACGAACAGGCAATCGATCCCGAAACCGTGGGCGCCGGCGAGATCGGTGCGCACGGAATCGCCGATCGCAAGAACGCGGCCGAGTTGAACCGCGTGAGATTGCCGCTCAGCGGCAAGCTCGATCGCGCGCTCGTAGATCGGGCGGTGCGGCTTGCCGTAGAAAATCACCTCGCCGCCGAGCTCGCGATAGAGTTCGGCGATGGCGCCGGCGCAATAGATCAGCCGGTCGCCGCGCTCGACGACGATGTCGGGATTGGCGCAGATCAGCGTCAGCTTGCGCTCGCGGGCCTGCATCATCATGCCGCGATAATCTTCCGCCGTCTCGGTCTCGTCGTCGAGCAGCCCGGTGCAGACGATGTAATCGGCCTCTTGCAGCGGCGCGAGCAGCGGATCGAGCCCGCGATGGATCGAATAGTCACGTTGGGGGCCGAGCCAGAACACCTTGCGGCCGGGATGGTCGGCAACGTAGTGGCGCGTCAGGTCGCCCGAACTGACGATTGCGTCATAGGTCTCGTCGCCAATGCCGAGCTTGCGCAGTTGACGCTGCACCGAATCTGCAGGCCGCGGCGCATTGGTGATGAGGATCACCGTGCCACCGCGACTGCGATATTTATGCAGCGCCTCGCAGGCGTCGGGAAACGCCTCGAGACCATTGTGGACCACGCCCCAGATGTCCGAGAGCACGACATCGATGCCGTCGACGAGGTCGCGCAGCCGCTCGATAAACCGCAGGGTCATGGCGCGCGATGCCGCCTAGCCCGGCCCGGCAAGACGGCGCGCCAGCGCGGCATTGCCGCTGGAGCGCGCCGGCAGATCGATGGCCGCCGCCTCGACCGACGGAGCCTTGCCCAAGCCGCTGCCCGACCCATGAATTCCCTGAAATTCCGGGATTGCGGATTCGGCGATCCTGGATTCTTGCCCCTTGGATTCCTGCGCTTTGGATTCCTGCCCGTTGTTCGAAGACGTCGCGCCGGTTGCAGATGTCCCCTCCGGCCGCAACGGCCGTGGCGGCGCAAACAAAAATCCCTGGCCGAACCGCACGTCATAGTCGAGCAGGTCGACCACCGCGCGTTCGCCCTCGATCCGCTCGGCAATCAGGTCGATGCCGAAACGGCCGAGCAAATCGGACAGGTCGGAGGGGTGAATGTCCGACGTCGAGGTCTGCTTCGGATCGAGCAACAGCGCAGCCGGCACCTTGATGTACCGGACGCCGCGGTCGGCGAGTTCGCGCGGCTCGATCCGCAAGTCGGCGACATGATCGATCGAGAAGCGGTAGCCGCGCTGCGCCAGCGCGGCGAGATGTTCGATCTCGGTCGGCCCGAGATTGCGGAATGTCGCCTGCTTGAACTCCAGCACAAACGACGGCGCCAGCGCCCGGTTGGCCTCGAGGAAGTCGAGGCATTGCGAAAACGTGCCGGTATTGCCGAGGGTCGCCGCCGCGACATTGCAGAATACGCCGACATCCTTGTTGCGTACCATCAGCCGCCGCAGCACCTGCACGCACCGCAGCATCACCATGTGGTCGATCCGGCCGATCAGGCCGGCGTTCTCGGCGGTGCCGATGAAATCCTCGGCAGCAAGGATCTGGTCCTTTTCGTCGCGCAGCCGCGTCACCGCTTCGTAGAAGCGCACCTTGCGCTGCGGCAGGCTCACCATCGGCTGCAGATAAATGTCGACGCGGTTTTCCTCTATCGCGCTGCGCACCGCGGCCAAGAGCTGCGCCTGGCTGCGGGCGGGTGGGCCGTCGCTGGTGGCGGTCTTACTGGCGACAGCGTTGGGAGCCGCCACCGCGGGCGAGAGCACCGGGCTGATGTCCCCGGCCGGGGCCGGCAATTCCTTTTGCGGGCTACTTTCCGCCTTGGCGGCAGGCGGCGGGGGCGCGGGGGCGGGCGCGCCCGCGGCCAGCATTTCCTCGTGGGTTGCGACCGTTGCCGCGAGCTGCTTCACCAGGGAGCCCAGTTCGTTAATCTCGCCGACTACGGACTGAATCCGGTCGACGCCGGCGGAATTGGCTGAAACCACGCGGCCTTCGACCGCGGCCAGCCGGCGGCCGAATTCGGCAACCTGGCGGGCGAGATCGGCGGTGCCGCGCGACAAATCCGCAATCTGGCTGCCGACATCGGTACGGTCGCGCAGCCGCATCGATACCGCGTTGTAAAGGATCAGGAAGGTCAGCGCGGTCAGCGCCACGATGGCCGATTCCGTCCCGCCGATGCCTGCCATCGAATACAGGATCAGGCCAAGGGAAGCGGCGACCAGCACCATGCAGATGGCGATAAAAATCGTAGAAATACGGATCATGTGCCGCGCAAGGCTCCCCAGCGCCGCTGATCCTAGCACCAGTTTTGATTCGCGATGCTAGTGTTTTCTTTGGCGCCCTTGGAACTCCCTCGCCCCGCACTTCTGTGTCGACTTGGCGGGGAGGGCTGAAGAAGCTACGTCACCGCGCGGATGACCTTGCCGACCTTTTCGACGATCTCGCCGATCTGGTCCTCGCTGACGATCAAGGGCGGCGTCAGCGCCAAGGTGTCGCCGGCGATGCGCAGCATCAAGTCGTTGTCATGGAACGCGCTGTTGAGCGCGTCGAAGCCGCGCTTGCCCGGCGCCTCTGCTCGAGCGGCGAGGTCGATGCCGGCGGTGAGGCCCACCGTGCGGATGTCGACCACGTTGGGCAGGCCCTTCAGCGACATCACGGCGTCGGCGAATTTAGGTTCCAGTTTATTGGCGCGTTCGAACAGTTTTTCGTCGCGATAGATATCGAGCGTCGCGAGTCCCGCGGCGCAGGCGATCGGGTGCGCCGAATAGGTATAACCGTGGGTCAGCTCGACGACGTGTTCGGGGCCGCTCATGAAGGCGTCGTGGATGGTGTCGCGCACGATCACGCCGCCCATCGGGGCCGCGCCGTTGGTGATGCCCTTGGCGAAGGTGATCATGTCCGGCAGCACGCCATAGCGCTCCGCGGCGAAGGCATAGCCGAGCCGGCCGTAACCGGTGATGACTTCGTCGAAGATCAAGAGGATGCCGTGCTTCTGGGTGATCTCGCGCAGCCGCTTCAGATAACCCTTCGGCGCCGGCAGCACGCCGGTCGACCCCGCCATCGGCTCGACGATGACGGCGGCCATGGTGGAGGCGCCGTGTAGATTGACGAGCCGCTCCAGCTCGTCGGCGAAATGCGCGCCATATTCCGGCTCGCCCTTGGTGAAGGCCTGCTTCTCGCGGTCATAGGTGTGCGGCAGATGGTCGACGCCGGCCAAGAGCGTGCCGAACATCTTGCGATTGCCGACGATGCCGCCGACGGAAGTGCCGCCGAAGCCGACGCCGTGATAGCCGCGCTCGCGGCCGATCAGGCGGGTGCGGGTGCCCTGACCCGCGATCTGATGATAGGCCAGCGCGATCTTGAGCGCGGTGTCGGCGGCTTCCGATCCCGAGTTGCAGAAGAACACATGATCAAGCCCGGCCGGCGCGAGATCGGCGATGCGGCTTGCAAGCTCGAAAGCCTGCGGTATGCCGAACTGGAACGGCGGCGCGTAATCCAGCGTCTCGGTCTGCTTGGCGATCGCTTGCGAAATCTGGCTGCGGCCGTGGCCGGCATTGGTGCACCACATGCCCGATGCCGCATCGATGATCTTGCGGCCGTCGACGGTGATGTAGTGCATGTCCTTGGCGCCGGCGAGCAGCCGCGGCGCCTTCTTGAACGCGCGGTTCGCGGTGAACGGCATCCAATGCGCGGCAAGATCGTTCGGCACATTGACGTTGGCGGGGCGGGGGCTCTTGTCCAGCATGGCGGCCTCTTTAAGATCTGGTGTGGGCGAGTTTCATCTCAAGCTATCAGCTTCGCCGGCCGACGGAAACGCCGATACCGCGCATATTTGCACTGCTGTGGGGGAATTCGAGGGTGATGGGGGCAAGCCGGGCGCGCATCGTTCAGAGATCGGCGGCGCCGATCCAGAACACTTCGGCTTCGGAATCCTCGGTGTCGAGCCAGAGCAGCGGCAGCCGCGGAACGGCCAATTCTAGCGCTATGCGGCCACGACCAACCTCGCAGAGAAGTCCGCCCTGCGGCGCAAGATGCGCCCGCGCTTCCTTCAGGACGCGCTTGACGATGTCGAGGCCGTCGTTGCCGCCGTCGAATGCAATCTTTGGCTCGGCGCGGCATTCGGCCGGCAGGTCAGCCATGCCCCCGGCATCGACGTAGGGCGGATTGGAAATGATCAGGTCGTAGCGCTTCTCCCCGAGAGGCTTGAACAGATCGCCTTGATAGAGCTCGATCTGGCCTTCCAGGCCGTGCTCGGCAACGTTGCGCGCGGCGACGTCGAGCGCATCCTTGGAGATGTCGACCGCATCGACCTCTGCGTTCGGAAAGTGCCGCGCGGCCAGGATCGCGAGACACCCCGAACCGGTGCAGAGATCGAGCACGGTTTCGACCGACGCGGGATCGCCGATCAGCGAAGCGTCATCCTGGCCGAAATGCGAGTCCAACAGCTCGCCGATGAAGGAGCGCGGCACGATCACGCGCTCGTCGACATAGAACGGCAGGCCGCGCATGTAGATCTTGTTGACGAGATAAGCGGCGGGTTTTCGCGTGCTGACGCGGCGCTCAACCAGGTCGAGGATCCTCGCGCGTTCGGCCGCCGTCACCCGCGCCGTGGCAAACGTCTCGAATTGATCGGGATGAAGATGCAAGGCTTCGCACACCAGGAACGCGGCTTCGGCGACTGGATCGGTGGTGCCGTGCGCGAAGGCAAGTTTGGCCGCGAGGAAACGGCTCACCGCATAGCGGACGAAATCGAGCAGCGTCTGGAGTTCGTCGGCCGCACCTTTCGGAAGTTTCGAGACGGCACGGCCGCGTTTCGCCGGTTTGACGCGCTTTGCCATCAGGATTTGGCCATCAGGATTTGGTCCAGCGCGCGGCGGCGGCGTCATCGTGCTCGCGCGCCTCCACCCAATTCGCGCCGTCGGCGCTCTCCTCGCGCTTCCAGAACGGCGCGCTGGTCTTCAAATAATCCATCAAGAACTCGGCGGCGTGGAACGCCGCCTGGCGGTGCTGCGAGGCGGTCACCACCAGCACGATGTTTTCGCCAGGCTCAATGCGGCCGAAGCGGTGGATCACGGCCAGGCCATCGAGCGGCCAGCGCGACATCGCCTCGTCGGCATGGCGCTTGATTTCGGCCTCTGCCATCCCGGGATAATGTTCGAGCGTCAGCGCGGCGATCTTCTCGCTCCCTTCGTTGCCCCGGCAAATACCAGAGAAACTCACGACGGCCCCGATATCGGTACGACCCATGGTGAGAGCCGCGATTTCCTTGGCGATGTCGAAATCGGTGTCCTGGATGCGGATCGTGACTGGGGCGCTCATATAGCCGGCTCTAACCGCCGGTCATCGGCGGGAAAAAGGCGATCTCGCGGGCGCCGGCGATCACCGCATCCGCTTTGACATGGGTGTGGTCGATCGCAGCGCGAATCACTTTTGGCGTTTCAAAGGCGTGCGCGTAGGCGTCGTCGCGCGCGGTCAGCCACGCCATCAGGTCTGCCACCGTGCGCACGTTCGGCGGCGGCTCGATTGTCTCTTCGGCCTTGCCGACCCTTTCGCGTACCCAGGCGAAATATTTCAGCTTCATCCCTCGTCCTCCTTGATGAGGTGATGGATGCCGGCGCGGAAATAGTCATAGCCGGTATAGATCGTGAAGATCGCCGACACCCATAGCAGCAAGAGGCCGATCTGGGTGACGACCGGTACCACCAGATCGCCAGCCTCGCCCGCGAGCAGGAAGCCGATCGCAATCAGCTGGATCGTGGTTTTCCATTTGGCGAGTTTTGTCACGGGCACGCTGACGCGCAGGGCGGCCAGATATTCCCTTAAGCCCGACACCAGGATTTCGCGGCACAGGATGACGATCGCGGCCCATAGCGACCAGCCATGGATGATGCCGTCCGCCGCCAGCATCAGGAGGCAGGATGCCACCAACAGCTTGTCGGCGATCGGGTCGAGCATCCGGCCGAACGCCGATTGCTGGTTCCAGATGCGCGCATAATAGCCGTCGAGATAGTCGGTGACCCCGGCGGCGATAAACACGGCGACCGCTACCCAGCGCAACCACAGCGGGCCGTCCATGATGGACTGCGCGTAGATGCAGCCCACCACCACCGGAATCGCGGCGATTCTGGCATAGGTCAGAATATTCGGGATGGACAGGCTCTTGGCCTGTCCCCTGGTCGTTGCGATGTTCATCCGTCTTACCAATACCGCTGCAGCGTGAAGGTCAACCGCTGGGCCCACATGACCCGCCTCAGACGACGCTCATATGTCGCGAAAGCCGCTTTCAACCCGGCCGGGCGTGGAAAAACTCGAAAATCTTGCGGGCGCTTTCGGCGCTGACGCCGGGAACCTTGCCGAGGTCGGCGATCGAGGCCCGCTCGATCTCCTTCAACGTTCCGAAATGATGCAGCAAGGCACGTTTGCGTGACGGGCCGATGCCCGGGATTTCCTGCAAACCGGCTTCGCGGATGTCCTTTTTGCGCAGCTTGCGGTGCGAGCCGATCACAAAGCGATGCGCCTCGTCGCGCAGCCGCTGGATGAAATACAGCACCGGGTCACGTGGCTCAAGTTTGATCGCCTCGCGGTCCGGCATGAACAGCGTCTCGCGGCCGGCATCGCGCTCCGGACCCTTGGCGACCGCCAACAGCGAGACCTGGCTAAGTCCCAGTTCCTCGAAGATTTCGTGTACCGCGTTGAGCTGGCCGCGGCCGCCGTCGACGATGACGAGATCGGGCCATTGCGGAAACGAATCGTCATCCGTTTTTGTATTCGCTTTTGGCTCTGCCTTTGCGTCTGCTTCTATTTTGGCCGCCTCGCCTTCGGCAGGCGTCAAGAGCCGCTTGAAGCGCCGCTGCAAGACCTCGCGCATCATGGCGTAATCGTCGCCCGGCGTCAGGCCTTCGGACTTGATGTTGAACTTGCGGTACTGGTTCTTGATGAAACCGTCCGGCCCCGCCACGATCATGGCGCCGACCGCGTTGGTGCCCTGGATATGGCTGTTGTCGTAGACCTCGATCCGCCGCAATGGGTGCGGCAGGCCGAGCGTTGTGACCAGCGCCTGCAGCAGCCGGCCTTGGGTCGCGGTGTCGGCGAGCTTGCGCCCCAGCGCCTCGCGCGCATTGGTCAGTGCGTGCGCGATCAATTCCTTTTTTTCCCCGCGTTTGGGCACCGAGACTTCGACCTTTGATCCGGCCTTGACCGAAAGCGCATCGGCGAGCAGCTCGCATTCCTCGATCTCGTGCGAGAGCAGGATCAGTTTCGGCGGGGGCTTGTCGTCGTAGAACTGCGCCAGGAACGAGGCCAGCACCTCTTCCGGAGTGAAGGATTTTTCAGCGCGCGGGAAATAGGCGCGGTTGCCCCAGTTCTGGCCGGTGCGGAAGAAGAACACCTCGACGCAGGAATAGCCGCCTTCCTGATGGATGGCGAACACGTCGGCCTCCTCAACCGTGCGGGGATTGATGCCCTGCTGCGACTGGATCGCTGACAGTGCCGCGAGACGATCGCGATAGAGCGCGGCGGTTTCGAATTCGAGCTCGCTTGACGCCTTTTCCATCTCGCCTGCGAGCTCCTGCTTTACCAGATGACTGCGGCCGGAAAGGAAGTCGGTCGCCTCGCGCACCAGATTTGTATAACCGGTGAAATCGACCTCCCGCGTGCAGGGTCCCGAGCAGCGGCGGATCTGATAGAGCAGGCACGGCCGCGTGCGGCTTTCGAAAAACGCGTCGGTGCAGGAGCGGATCAAAAACGCGCGCTGCAGCGCCGTGATGGTGCGGTTGACCGCGCCGGCCGAAGCAAACGGTCCGAAATATCGCCCGGGTCTCGTCTGTGCGCCGCGATGTTTGAGGATCTGCGGCGCCCAGTGATCGCCCGTGATCAGGATGTAGGGAAATGATTTGTCGTCGCGCAGCTGCACGTTGAAGCGTGGCCGCAATTGCTTGATCAGGTTTGCCTCGAGCAGCAGCGCTTCGGTCTCGGTCGACGTCGAGACGATCTCGACCGTCACGGTGGCCGCGATCATGCGCAGGATGCGCGCCGGCTGGGGCGCGCTGACGCGAGCATAGGAGGCGAGGCGCTTGCGGACGTTTTTCGCCTTGCCGACGTAGAGCACGTCGCTGGCCGCATTCAGCATCCGGTAGACGCCGGGCGAGGTCGGCGCAAGGCGCACCGCGTTCTCGATCGCGGTGTGGCCGACGGCGAGCGGGCCCTCGGCGACAGCTCCGGCAGGCTCTTCCGGAACCTCGGGCAGGCGGGCTTCTTCGTCCTCCTCGGGGGCTGACGTCGCAGGATCGACGTCGGCGGCAAGATCGTTCGGTGGCAGATCTGGCTCGGAACCACGCGGCGGCTTCGCTGGCCCTGAGGTCTTGGGCGAAGTTTTGGGATTTTCAGTAGAATCGTGATCCATCAAACCGAATTTAGGCGCTGCCACGGCCCATCGCCAGCGCCCGCGGCGGGACGAATTCACGTCCGCGGAGGCGCAAGGGCAGGGCCGCCGGTAACACATCTTTAAGAATGATGAGCGGGCGGTAACCGCCCTTAACAAGCCTTTAACTTAAAACTCTCGATAAATCTGGTCGGAAGAAAATGGAATTCCGTAACCATGCGGGCCGCGAACCCCTGATATCGCGGCGCGCCAGTCGCGGTGAGTTGCGTGGAGTAACCAATGGACAGGTTGGTTTTGGGCGCAGTGGCGTTGCTCGCCGCGCTGTGGGCGCCGTCGGCCCAGGCGGCCGACTTCAATTACAGGTCGTCGTACCCTACCGTCACCCAGCCGCTGGACGGCTATAGCTGGCTTGGCCCCTATCTCGGCGGCAATATCGGTTACGCTTGGGGTTCGGTCGACAACAACCCGACCAAGCCGTCAGGTTTCGTCGGCGGGGTCCAGGCCGGCTACAACTGGCAGCCTGCGCCATCATGGGTGTTCGGCGTCGAAGGTGACCTCCAGGCGACCGGCGCCGATGACACGTTTGCGCCTTGGAAATTCTCAAATCCCTGGTTCGGAACCGTGCGCGGCCGCGCCGGCTACGCCTTCAACAACATCCTGTTCTACGGCACCGCGGGCCTCGCCTTCGGCGAGTTGCGCGGCTTGACGTTCGGCAGCTTTTCGGACTCCCACACCAATGCGGGCTGGACCGCGGGCGTCGGCGCCGAGTTCGGGCTCGGCCAGTTCGGCTTCGCCCAGCACTGGAGCGCTAAAATCGAGTATCTCTATGTCGATCTAAACGACAGCCAGTTCGTCGTCACCGGCGTGCAAAACGGTTACCGGTTCGGCGTGCTGCGCGCCGGCGTGAACTATCATTTCTGATAGCAACAAGAAAATATCGGACCACAGCCTTCCGGCCGCTCGTTCAGCGGCCGGAATTTTTTTGGCACAACGCCTTACGTTGAAACCACGAGGTTGACCGCCTTGGGACCTTTGCCCTTCTTGTCCGGCTCAACCTCGAACGTAATACGCTGGCCTTCCGTCAGATCCTTCAATCCCGCCCGCTCGACTGCCGTGATGTGCACGAACACGTCGCGACCGCCGTCGTCGGGCTTGATAAAGCCGTAGCCGCGTTCTCCATTGAAGAACTTGACCGTCCCAGTCATGGCCATCGGGAAACTCCTCCCCCGTACTGCTCCGCTGCTACGCGCATATCGCGTAGCGGCCGACCGGACATTCGCTGCCGGAAGCTTGGCCACCTTGAGCGGATCGGTTCACGTCCCGATCCGCCTGGATTTCTTTGAGGCCTTGGTCACTCCGCCGCAACCATTCGCGGAAGCGGAACGTAAAGCCAGTCCTACGCTCCCAAGCATAATACGGTTCCCCGTAAATTGACTACGGCTTTTCAATAGCCACAGCCTATGCTCTGGGCATCTCCAGCTTGAAGCGGCCGGCGCCGCCCTGGCCGAGCGGCTTTTCAAGTTCGGGCAGGATCGCCTTGAGCTCGCCTTGAAGCGTCCATGGCGGGTTGACGATGAGAATACCGGCAGAGGCCAGCGCAGCACCCGCGGTCTGCGGCCCGACGCTGAACTCCAGCCGCAGGCATTTTCCGCCGCCTGTGGTTGTGTGGCCGATTGCTGCCACGCGTTGCGCGAGGGCGTCGGCGGCGCGCCGGCTCTTGGCCGGATACCACAGGAGATAGCTGCCGGTCGGCCATTTTGCGAAAGCAGCCTCAAAGCCCGTAGCCATTCGTTCGAACTCGTCCCTCGCCTCGAACGGCGGATCGACCAGCACGAGGCCGCGCCGTTCGTTCGGCGGCACGAAGGCCGGCAACGCCATCCAGCCGTCGAGATCGACGACACGGGCCTGGGTGTCGCGACGCAAGCCGTCGATCAGGTGCTTGCGCGCGTCCGGCTCGACCTCGCAGGCGGTCAGGCGATCCTGCGGCCGCAGCAACGCGCGCGCGATCAGCGGCGAGCCCGGATAGGCGGTCAACGCGCCTTGCGGATTGAAGGCGCGGACGACGTCGAGATAGGGTTTTAGCAGCGACAATGTCTTTTCCGAAAAGCGCGCCTGCATGATCCGCGCGATGCCGGTTAGCCACTCGCCGCCGCGGCGCGCTTCTTCACCGGTGAGATCGTAGCGGCCGGCCCCGGCATGGGTGTCGAGGACGCGGAATGCAGCCGGCTTCTCGTGCAGATAGAGCAGGATGCGCACCAGCACGATGTGCTTGATGACGTCGGCAAAGCCGCCGGCATGAAAGGCGTGACGGTAGTTCATGCGCGAGGGTTACCACGTTATTGCGAGCCAACGGGTCGCACGAACGTGCGCCCGATGACAAGCTCTGCGAAACAATCCATCGAGCGGCAAGTAAGACCGGATTGCTTCGTCTCTTGCGCTCCCTCGCAATGACGGCGGAGAGACCTACCCGCCCCGGATCGGTGGCATCGTCACCTGGTCACGTCGGCAGGCGCGGCCGTCGAGCTCCTCGCAGGCGCGGAACTGCAGGTCCTTGCTCATGCAGATGCGCACTTCGGAAAGCCGCGTCCGGTTGCAGGTCACCGAGATCGCGGCGTTCGAGAGCCCGGGATTGGCCTTGATGAAGGCGTCCTCGACCTCGGCGGGCGCAACCGTCTTGGCGTCCGACAATCGCAGGAAATCCTCAGGGATTTTCACCGCCGCACGCGCTTTGCGGATGGTCTCGAAATAGGCCCGCTCGGAAAGTCCCGAGCAGGTGCCGTGCTTGTCCCATTCGTTGAAGATCAGTCCCGGCGCCGGCATCAGATCGAGCATCGAGGTCATGATGTTGCGCTCGAGCCGCGGTGACGGCCGTTGGCAATATTCGGGAAAGCCGTGCTCGTATTGCGGCCACAGGCCGTGGACCACGAAGGAAAACGGCCGGCCGCCGCATTGGGCCTGCGAACGCCCGCTATTGCCCCGCTCGGCCGCCTCCTCGCAGAACGAGGGCGACCACGACAACGACAGCACATAGAAATCGAACTCGCCGGGGATATTTTGCCGGCCGTCCTGGGCGAAAGCGCTCCCCGCGGACGCGAGCCCAGCGAAGACTAGCAGGCTCAAGAAGATCAGGAACCGCGCGATCGAATCTAAACGGGAATGCGAACCCAAACCGGAATGCGAATCTAAAGGGGAATGAAACATGACGCCGCCCTCTCAACCAGACTGTACCGGAAGCCTAGCAGGCGTATGGAACATTTCAAGAACAAAATGGGATCAGCCCGGCGAAAACGGCAATCGTCCGGCTGGATTGTGGTTTAGGGACGGGCGGCCCTGCAGTCCGGATTGTAGGCCCAGTTGCGGTCAAGCCCGGTCACGCACCACTGGACGCCCTGGTCGTAGCCGGCGAAGCCGCCGTCTTCGATGATCGAATAGTACAGGCTGCGCGCCTTGCCGTCGCTCAACATGACGCTTCCGGCGCAGTAGCGGCGCGGGATGTTGTCCGACTGCCAGGGCCGGAACGCGATTTCGTGGATGCCGCTAAAGCCGGTGATCTTGAGCTGCGAATTCCAGTAGGTGCTTTCCTTTTCCCAGAATTGGTTGGTGATCATCCCCATTGCCTTTTCGCAAGGGGCGACCCGCCCGTCATAACTTGGGCCGAACAGCCCGAAATTCAATTCCAGCGGGTTGGCGGCGGAAGCCGGCTGGCCGAACGCCAACAGGCCGCATACGGCGCCGAAGGCGGCTGCCAAAGCTGGTCTTTTCACGGCCGAAGCGACGTCGCGCATATGCAATCCGAGGGCTGGTGGCACGTGATGACCGTGCCGTGAAGCCGCGACGCGGTCAAGTGCAGCGCGGCAACACTTGGAGTTAAGTCCGCGACCGGCGCGCAGGCGGCCTTTTTTTGGCGCCGGATGGGCCCTAAGATGCCGGTGAAAATGGGAGTCGGCGAATGCGAACGATAGCGGCTTTGAGCCTGGTTGCCACAAGCCTGGTTGCCGTGTGCGGGATACAGGCCTCGCCGGCGCGGGCCGATTGGGTGCCGCCCTTCAAGGGCAACGACACCGGCGGCATCATCGCCTATGAGCTGGCGACCACGGTCGACGCCCGCCAGCTCGCGGTCGATCACTGCGCACGCTACGGCAAGGTGGTGAAATTCCTTGCCGCCGAGCCGCACTATGGCGGCTATGTGTCGTTTGCCTGCCGCTGGGTGCCGTATGGCGCCAACGAACGGCCGCTGCGCACGCTCTACTGAACTCACCCTCCACCTGAAGGAAATGGCGAGACAGGAGCGCGCAACATGACGCGGCAACTTCGCCCATTGCGGCTGTTGTTCTGCCTGGCGCTTTGGCTGGGGTGCTGCCTGCTGCCGGCGCGCGCCGACGATCTGCCGGTCCGCAAGGCGGGGCTGTGGGAAATGAAGATCCTCAAGACCGGCGCTGGCCTGCCGGACATGACAATGCAGCATTGTACCAACGAGGCCATTGACAAGGACATGAGCAATACGGTCTCGCCGATGGCCAAGCAGGTTTGCTCCAAGCAGGACGTCCAGAAGACGGCCACGGGTTTCGTCGCCGATTCGGTTTGTACCGTCTCCGGCGTATCGATGACATCGCACTCGGAAATCGTCGGCGATTTCAATTCCGGCTATACCGTCAAGACCACGGCGCATATTCAGCGCGGCGATAAGCCTGTGGATACCGTCACCACGATCGAGGCGAAGTGGCTGGGCGCGTGCAAGGCGGACCAGAAGCCCGGCGACATCGTGATGCCCGGCGGCTTCAAGCTCAACGTCAAGGACGCCGAAAAGCTGAAAGGGCTTTTGCCGGCGAAATAGATACCCGTCACCTCATCACAAGCTGTTGATGGGGTATCGCTGTGCTCAACCCATCCGAGGCGGCTCCCCGCGAAGAGCGGGGCGACGGAGAGCTCACACCGGGATCCGCACCGTCGCGCGCAGGCCGCCCATCGGGCTGTCGCCGAGCATGATATCGCCGCCATGCGAGCGCGCGATGTCGCGGGCGATCGCAAGTCCGAGGCCGGTGCCGCCCTCGTCCTGGTTGCGGGCGCCATCCAGCCGCAGGAACGGCTTGAATACTTCCTCGCGCATGTTGGCGGGAATGCCCGGTCCGTCGTCATCGACCGTTACGGTCAGATAGCGGTGATCGCGGTGGCCGGCGATCGAGATGGTGTTGGCGTGCCGCGCGGCATTGGAAACAAGGTTGCCGAGGCAGCGCTTGAACGACGCCGGCTTGACGGTGACCACCGGCAGCCCATGGAACGACACGGTCGCCGCATGGCCGTTGCGCTCGGCGTCGCTGCGCATCTCCTCCAGCGCCATCGCCATGTCGGTCGGCTGAGCCTGTTCGCCGCTGTCGCCGCGCGCAAACGCGAGATAATCCTCCAGCATTCCCGACATCTCGTCGACATCCTTGCGCATGCCGTCGACTTCGGGACTGTCGCCGATCAGCTCCAGCTCCAGCTTGAAACGGGTGAGGATGGTGCGCAAATCGTGCGACACGCCGGCCAGCATCGCGGTGCGTTGCTCGATCGAACGCTCGATGCGCGATTTCATCTCTAAAAAGGCCTGCGCGGCGCGGCGTACTTCCCGCGCGCCTCTCGGGCGAAAGTTCGGCGCCTCGCGGCCCTTGCCGAAGCTTTCGGCGGCATCCGCCAGCCGCAGGATCGGCCTGATCTGGTTGCGCAGGAACAAGACCGCGACGATCAAGAGGATCGACGAGGTGCCGACCATCCAGAACAGGAAGATCGCCGAATTCGAGGCGTAGGCCGCACTGCGCTGGGCGAAGATCTGCATCACCGCATCGTCGAGCTGGATGCGGATTTCGACGAGGTTGGAGCGGCCGACGGTATCGATCCAGAACGGCCGGCCGATCTGGCGGACAAGCTGCACCGGCAGGGTCTGGTCGAGCAGGGAGAAAAACGGCTTCGGGCCGGGCGGAGGCATATTGCCGACGGGCAGGAAGTCGACCACGAGCCCGAGCCGCTGCTGGGCGATGCGCCGCAATTGCGCGTGGTCCTTGTCCTGCGGATAGGTCTTGTAGACGTCGATCAGGCCGGCGATGTCGGCAACGACCGCCGCCGACAAATGCCGCGTCACCGTGTTCCAGTGCCGCTCCATGAACACGAACGCCACCACCGATTGCAGCACCACCATCGGTACGATCATGATCAAAAGCGCGCGGGCGTAGAGCCCGGTCGGCATCCAGCCCTTGAACGCATTGCCCATCCAGCCGTTGGCCGCGGAGACGCGCACGGCGGCGGTTCGGATCAGGGTCAGGCCGCTGTCGAGGGTGCTCATCGGGGAGGGGCCATCGGCGATGCTTTAAGGTGAAGCGACCAGGCGATAGCCGATGCCGCGCACCGCCTGCAGGAACAGCGGATTGGCCGGATCGCGCTCGATCTTGCGCCGCAGGCGGTTGATCTGCACGTCGACCGCGCGCTCGTTGACGGTGCCGTTACCGGTGAGTGCTGCGCGCGGCACGGTCTCGCCAGGAGCGACGCTAAGGATGCGCAGCATCTCGCGCTCGCGATCGGTGAGATGGATGATCTCTTCGCCGATGCGCAGCTCGCCGCGCTCGAGATGAAATACGTAAGGTCCGAACGCGACCTGCTCCAGGGTCGCCACCGGCGGTGGCGCGCTGCGCTTGAGAATGTTGCCGATTCGCAGGGCCAGCTCGCGCGGCTCGAACGGC
>Ga0209153_1000120_pt1 | contig 40527 bp, 28 predicted proteins | sample GraSoiAngelo_120_FD_185877 | JGI IMG/M metagenome (GOLD analysis project Ga0209153, IMG submission 185877) | Grasslands soil microbial communities from the Angelo Coastal Reserve, California, USA - 14_0919_09_20cm (SPAdes) (version 2) | ecosystem: Environmental > Terrestrial > Soil > Grasslands ... | reverse complement strand
GAAGTGCTCAAGGATGTTCAAGGCTTGGAGCATGGCGGGCCCTTGTGTCCAGTGTGTGAGCTTGTAAACTTCGATTCCTTTGTAGGTGGTCTTGACCGGCTCCTCAATCCGCACCTGCCAGTGGGCGAGGTCTTCCGCAGTGAAGAGGCCGCCCTCTTCTCTCACACCGCGCACTAGCTCGCGCGCGATGTCGCCTTTATAGAAGCGGTCGTAGGCGGCGTAGATCGCCTCCTTCCGACTCTTGCCGGCGGCGAGCGCCGCTTGCTCGGCTTCGACCAGCTTGCGCAGCGTCGCGGCCAGATCAGGCTGGCGGAAAATCTCGCCTGCTTCCGGCGCTTCACGCTTCTGCCCGAGATGCGTGAGCATTACTTCGCGCGCGTAGCGCCACTGCTTGAGCCATCTCTTCTCGTGCTCGATTGTATTTACGAGTTGCGCCTCGATGGGGTAGCCGTCGGCCATCTGGATCGCAGGCGCAAGCACATCCTTCAGACTGAGCTTGCCGTACTCGGCGAGCATGACGAGGATGCCGCCCGGCGTGCCCGGCGTCACGGCCGCGAGCGGGCCGTATTCGGGCGGATACTTCAGCCCCTTCGCTTTGTAGAACGCTGCGGTCGCCCCCGTCGGCGCGACGCCGAGCGCGTCAATGCCGATCACTTTGCCGGTGTGCGGGTTGTAGATGAGCGTCTGCGTCTCGCCGCCCCACGAGAGCGTGTCCCACATCGTCGCGGTGGCGGCGATCATCGCGCAGGCCGCGTCCACAGCGTTGCCGCCCTGCTGGAAGATCATCGCGCCGGCCGTGGCCGCAAGCGGCTTGCCCGTGATCGCCATCCAGTGCCGACCATGCAGGGGTGGCTTTTGCGTGCGCTGCGCGCTCAGCCTGCACGGGAAGCTGAGCAGCAACATCGCGGATAGCAACAGACTGAAGCACCACTTTGTTCTGTGCAAGCGCATTCTTTTTTCTCTCTGTCGGGTAAAGTTTATGCGTCGGCTAGCACACATTATCATCAAAGATTTATCAGTCAAGGTTGCAAGCCGTTGGATTTTTGGGCAAGAGGCATTTTTTAGGCAAAGCTCCGCACTGCGATGCTTTCGACGAACCTCAGGCGTTGCTTCGAGCCACAGCCCCGTCGTCCGCTGCGTGCGCAGCGGCGAATGAATGACGCATGAACTCCAATCCCGCTCACCGACAATATTCGTTAAGTGATCACGGTTGGCACGTCCCGGCCACAATACGCGCGTAACTCTAGCAACTCTTTCGCGGCCTCGACGAGCGGAGCAAGGATTTCGTCAACCTGGCCCGTGCCATCATCTTCTCGAAAGCGTTCGAGGTAGATGCGCAGCGTCGCGCCCTGCGTGCCCGTGCCGGAGAGACGGCAGACGACGCGCGAGCCGTCCGCGAGCAGGATGCGTATGCCTTGATGCTCGGAGACGCTGCCGTCCAACGGGTCTGTGTAGCTGAAGTCGTCGGCGCGCGCGATGCGTTCGCCAGCGAAGTCTGTGCCGGCGAGCGCCGGAAGTTTTGCGCGCAAGGCAGCGATCATGCGGCCGGCGGCGGCCGCGTCCAGCGCCTCGTAGTCGTGTCGCTGGTAGTAGCTGCGCCCGAAGCGCTGCCAGTGCGCGCGGACGACTGCCGCGACCGACTCGCGCGTCGCGGCGATGATTGAAAGCCACGCCAGCACGGCCCACAACCCGTCCTTCTCGCGCACGTGGTTGGAGCCGGTGCCGAAACTCTCCTCGCCGCAGAGCGTGCAGAGGCCCGCGTCCAAAAGATTCCCGAAGAACTTCCAGCCGGTCGGCGTCTCGAAGCTGCGAATGCCGAGCGCGGCGGCGACGCGATCCGCGGCCGTGCTCGTCGGCATCGAGCGCGCGACGCCCGCAAGGCCCGCGCGATAACCGGGGATGCAGCTTTGTGCGTGCTCGGCGATGACGGCCAAAGAGTCGCCCGGCGAGACGAAGAAGTTGCGGCCCAAGATCAGATTGCGGTCGCCATCGCCATCGCAGGCCGCGCCCAAGTCGGGCGCATCGTCAGCATTCATCCGCGCGACAAGTTCGGCGGCGTGCGCGAGATTGGGGTCGGGGTGCTGTCCGCCGAAATCTTCGAGCGGCGCGCCGTTGATGACCGTGTCTGCGGGCGCGCCCAAACGCTCTTCCAGTATGTGCCGGGCGTAAGGGCCGGTGACGGCGTTCATCGCATCGAACGTCATGCGGAAGCCGCCGGCGAAGAGCGCGCGCAAAGCAGCGAAGTCAAACAACTCTTCCATCACCGCCGTGTAGTCGGCGAGCGGACCAATAAGGACGACTTCGGTGTCGCCGATTTTAATGCTGCCCTCGGAGTCGAGGTCTATATCGGCGTGATCGAGCGTGCGGTATTCTGTGATCGTGAGCGTCTGTTGGTAGATGCGCTCGGTTACGGCTTCGGGCGCGGGCCCGCCGTTGCGGACGTTGTACTTGATGCCGAAGTCTTCGTCTATACCGCCGGGGTTGTGGCTGGCGGAGAGAACGAGGCCGCCGAACGCGCCGCGTCGCCGGATGACGGCGGAAACGGCGGGCGTCGAAAGGATACCGCCGCGCCCGACGAGCAGTCGCCCAAAGCCGTGCGCGGCGGCCATGCGAATGATCGTCTGGATGGCTGTGCGATTGTAGTAACGCCCGTCGCCACCAACGACCAGTGTCTCCTGCTGGAAGTCCGCCCCGTCACTCGCGCCCACAGCATCGAAGACCGACTGGACAAAGTTCTCCAGATAGCCGGGCTGCATGAAGACGCGCGTCTTTTTGCGCAAGCCTGAAGTGCCGGGGCGCTGATCTGAGAATGGAGTTGTAGCGACTGTTTTGATTGACATACTCTCTCGCTCGTGCAAGCGGCGAACCGAGCCTGCGCGGGGGATCAGTTCGCCATGCTCTTTGCTTGCAGCGCACGCCGCGCCCGTCACCACGCAACTTTGCCGTCAAGCTCAAAGGCATCAAGGATCATGTCGGCCCTTTTTAGAAGCGACCGTTCTCTTTAGCGCTGCACCCGCCCCGAAGCATCACCCGCGGCGAGGTGCTCAACTTCGGCAACCGTGACCATATTGAAGTCACCGCTAATTGAATGCTTCAGGCACGACGCCGCGACCGCGAACTCCAAAGTGTCCTGTCCCGACTTGCTCGCCAGTAACCCATAAATCAAACCGCCCGCGAACGAGTCGCCGCCGCCGACGCGATCCACGATCCGTATGTCGTACTTGCGCGAGTGCAATACTTGACCTTGATGCAGCAGCATCGCCGACCAACCGTTCTCGTCCGCCGAGCGGCTCTCGCGCAGAGTAATCGCCACTGATTGCAAATGGAAGCGTTCTGAGAGCGTGCGCGCCACCTGCTCGTAGCCGGCCGAGGCGACGTGTCCGCTCGTGATGTCCGCGCCCTGTGCCTTGATGCCGAAGACCTTCTCGGCGTCCTCCTCGTTGCCGATGGCCACGTCCACCCACTCCATCAACTCGGTCATCGTCTCCTGCGCCTGCGCGGGACTCCACAGTTTTTTGCGATAGTTGAGATCGCACGAGACCGTCAGCCCTGCCTCTTTGGCAGCGCGGCAAGCCTCTTTCGTCGCGGCCGCGACCTGCGGCCCCAGCGCGGGCGTGATGCCGGTGAAGTGGAACCAGTCGGCATCCTTGAAAATCACCGACCAGTCGAACTCGCCCGACCCGACCTGTGCAATCGCTGAACCGGCGCGGTCGTAAACCACGACCGAAGGGCGCTGGCTCGCGCCGGTCTCAAGGAAGTAGATGCCGATGCGTTCGCCGCCGCGCGCGATGAATGATGTATCCACGCCGAAGCCGCGCAGCACATTGATCGCGCCGTCGCCGAAAGGGTTGCGGGGCAGCCGCGTGACGAAGCTGGCGTCGAAACCGAAGTTCGCGAGGCTGACGGCGACGTTCGCCTCGCCGCCGCCGTAGGTGAGTTCCAACTCTTTCGCCTGCGAAAATCTTAGCCGGGCCGGCGTCGCCAGCCGCAGCATGATCTCGCCGAACGTCACGACTCGCATAGTTGCTCCTTACTCTTATTTCGCGCGCGCGCTTTTGATCCGTTCGATGAACTCGCGCGCGGTGCGCGTGATGGCCGCGTAGTCGCCGGTCTTCGCGCCGCCGGTGAGGCTGCTGCCCGCGCCCACGGCCACGGCTCCGGCTTTGATCCACTCGCCGACGTTCGTCAAGTCCACGCCGCCCGTCGGCATCAACGGCGCTTGCGGCAGCGGCCCCCGTATCGCCTTGATGATTGCGGGGCCATACGCTTCGCCCGGAAACAGCTTGACGATGTCCGCGCCAACTTCCAGCGCCTCGATCACTTCGCGGATCGTCATCACACCCGGCATGACGGGCACTTGATAGCGATTGCACAGGCGCACCGTCGCGGGGTTCAACGTCGGCGACACCACGTAAGTCGCGCCCGACAGGATGGCGATGCGCGCCGTCTCCGGGTCGAGCACCGTGCCCGCACCCAAGATCAACTCCGACGGCTTGTAGCGGGCCGCGAGCGCTTCGATCACGCGCTGCGCGCCGGGCACGGTGAAGGTCACTTCAATCGCAGGGCAGCCGCCCGCAAGGGTCGCGTCGGCGATGCGCCGCGCCTGCTCTGCCGACTCGGCGCGCACGACCGCGACGAGGCCCGCGTCAGTAATGCGTTTGAGAATGTCGAGTTTGGGAATCATGTCTGTGCTCTACCAAGGCTCATAGCTTGGGCGCGTCTAAATTATTCCTTACGAGATTGGGATAGCGGAAGAAAAAGCGACGAGTGGCAAGTTAAAGATTTGCCTTGGCTCGTCACCGCTTTTTCGTGTGATTTCGTGGTCAATCTTTTCTTGTGTACTAATACCAATACCATAAGATTCGATTTAGTGGCGAACGCATGGCACGCTCGTCCGGTCGCGGTTGAAATTTATCTTGCGTGGTCATTTCATACCTCTCTTGCAGAAGCTGTCGCTTCAATCTTTACGTTCCGAGACATAGCCTTCGGGATGCCTTAACCGCCAGTTCCAGTCCGATTGAATGATGGCAGCCAGATCAGGGTAGGCGGGTCGCCAACCCAAAAGCGTGCGCGCTTTCTGCGCGTCGGCAACGAGCCGAGACGGATCACCGGGACGGGGCGGTTCGAGCTTAAGCTCAATCGGCCGGCCTGTGACCTGCCGGGCCGTCTCGATCACCTCCAGCACCGAGTACCCTTGGCCGTTGCCCAGATTGATGCGTTCGGATTCGCCGCCAGCGCGCAGGTGTCTGAGCGCGAGGATATGCGCCGCGCCGAGATCGGCGACGTGTATGTAGTCGCGTATGGGCGTGCCATCGGGCGTCGGATAGTCATTACCAAAAACTGAAACTGCGGAAAGCCGTCCTTGCGCCGCCGCCAGCACGTTCGGCATGAGGTGCGTCTCCGGTTCGTGCTGCTCGCCAAGTTCACGGGTCGCGCCGCACGCATTGAAGTAGCGTAGCGCAACGAACTTCAATCCGTAGGCGCGGTCGTAGCTCTCCATGATGCGTTCCATGAAGAGCTTCGACCAGCCGTAAGGATTGGTTGGCTGCTGTGGGTGGTCTTCGGAGATCGGGATTTGCTGCGGCTCGCCATAGGTTGCGCAGGTCGAAGAGAAGACCATGCGGCGCACGCCGGCCTGCAAGAGCGAGTCGAGAAAGACGATGCCTTGTCTGACGTTGTTGTCGAAGTAGCGGGCCGGCTCTGTGACCGACTCGCCGACGTCGGCGAGCGCCGCGAAGTGGATGCACGATTCAAGATCGTGCTCACGTGCGATGCGCGCGACCAGTTCGCTGTCGCCGACGCGGCCCTGATAAAAGGGCATGTCCGCAGGGACGGCGGCGCGGTGCCCGCGTGCCAGATCATCCAAGATAACCACACGCTCGGCGCGCGCGCGCAGCAACTCCACCGTCACGCTACCGATGTAGCCGGCTCCGCCGGTCACAAGGATTGCCATGAGGTCTCCTTACTCCATTGACTCTAATTCCATTCGTTCATCTGCCATCAATTTCAAACACCCGAAAGCGCTGGCACCGGGGTGAAGAACCGTCGAAGATATGCAGCCGGTAGCCGGTCTGACGCGCGTAGCTGTCGGCCAGCCTTTCGACGGTCGCATCGCGTCGGAGAGCGCCGCGATGCTGGGGCGCGTCTGCTTCGGCGCGACAAAGACTTCGTAAGCGTAGCGCGCGAAATAGCTTTAACCTTCGACAGGGTATGATACGCGGTTTGATCAGGGAAGCCGAATCAAGTATGAAACGGCCAGACGCTTGCTGAAGACGAAAGTATTGTTGGCGGCGCAAACAAAAAAGCGCGCCGAGCGCATCTGTATAGGTAAGATTCCGTGTCAATGCTGAGCGTTGAGCCTTTAACAAAACGGTCTGCGCAAGCGCGCCGGGCGCAAGCGTCAGCGTCCAATTCCTGCTCGACGCCGAGCGGCGCGGCAGTTACCGCTTCTTCGTCAACATCGAGGCGTTGCCTTAAAGCAACCGCTATGAAGTCCGGCGCTAACGTATGGCAAACTCGCCGTGGCTTGTTTGCTCTTAACTTTCTACTCTTGATGCACATTGAATAACATATGAGGAACCGCTCTGTCTTTATTATCAAGGGGGCTAGGAAAAGGCGGATAGCAGTAAGGCCGTCGGTAAGGCTTCTGGCTATACTCGGCGGCGTGTCGGTCGGGCTACTCATTGCGGAAGTCGGCTTGCGTGTGCTCGGCTTCAGATATCTAAATCTCTATCAGGAAGACGGGGCCGTCGGTTACGCGCTCAGGCCCGGCGCGGAAGGATGGTGGCGGGACGAAGGGGAAGCATATATTAAAATCAGCGACGACGGGTTGCGCGACCGCGAACACTCGAAGGTGAAGCCGCCCGATACGTTGCGAGTCGCCGTGCTCGGCGACTCGTACGCGGAGGCGTTGCAGGTGCCGATGGAAGCGGCCTTCTGGGCCGTCGCGGAACAGAGGCTACAGGGTTGCGAGGCGCTTGGCGGGCGGAGAGTGGAGGTGATTAATTTCGGGGTCTCCGGTTTTTCGACGGCGCGCGAGCTGATAACTTTGCGCCGTCGCGTCTGGCAATACTCCCCGGATGTCGTCGTGCTCCTTATGACGACCGGTAATGACGTCAGAGACAATTCACAACTCCTCAGCCGCGAGTATGCTGGCCTCCCGCTACCGTATTTCGTCTATGAAAATGGCGCGTTGGTACTAGACGATTCTCTGTTAAAGAGGCGCAACGAGTCGTTGTGGTTTCGTTTGCAGGAGTCGTTTTGGGGAAATTCGCTGCACTGGCTGCGGCAGCACGTGCGGCTGATTGGTCTCGTTGACAAGGCGCGCGCGGCCTTTCAGATTTACAAGCTCAGACGCAAAAATGTCCCGACCGGCGCGGGCGACGAACCCGGCATAGACGCAAAGGTTTACCTCGAACCGGCAGACCCGGCTTGGGCCGACGCATGGAGCGTGACGGAAGGGCTTATGCTACTGATGCGTGATGAGGTTAAATCACACGGGGCGAAGTTCTTGCTCGTGACTGGCAGCAACGGCATTCAGGTCTATCCCAACCCATCAAACCGCCAAGTTTTCATGCGAAACTTAGGGGCCGACGATCTGTTCTATCCCGACCGCAGGATCAAGTCTTTAGGAGCGCGGGAGGGGATTGAAGTGCTGAATTTAGCCCCGACCCTGCAAGAGTACGCCGACCGGAACAAGGCTTTCCTTCATGGCACGGACGGGTTCGGACACTGGAACGCGCTAGGCCACCGATTGGTGGGCGACTTAATTGCCGAAAGACTCTGTGAGACAATCGCAGCAAACAGATAGCCGGTCGGAGGAAGCCCCTTCGGCAGAGGGGGTCGCGGAGACCGGTGCGTGGCGTAGTCCCGCGCGTTTACTATGTGCCGCGGCGATTCTGCATCTGGCGCTGTCCGTCACCATCTACGGACTCGGACGGTATGCGCTCTTCCCCGACACGTTCGACAGTAACGGGGTCGCAGTGGCCTTCGCCTCGGACGGCGTGCGGTATCGCGCCGCCGCCGCCGCTTTGAGTGCGGCTCTCAGGGGGGGAGAGATTCGCTATTGGACCGGCGCGGATCATCCGTTTCACGTCAAGCTTTATTCCGTCTGCTTCGCCCTCTTCGGGCCATGGTTAGGCTATAACGTCGTCGGGGCCGAGCCGCTCAATATTTTATTTTACCTCGCTAGTCTGGTCCTGATCTTCAGGCTCGGGCGGGAAGTCTTCAACCGGCGCGCGGGCCTGTTGGCCGCAGGTGCGGTCGCGCTCTGGTCGTCGTTCCTGCTCCACACAACCCAGTTTCTAAAAGACCCGTTATTCGTGTTGGGGACGTTGGCGCTCATCCTCATCATCGTGCGCTGGCTGACGAGAACCTATTCGTGGGCGGAGGCTTTACTGACAGGGGCCGCGGGCGGACTTATAGCAACCGCGCTCTGGCTCACGCGCGCAGACATGGGGGAGATGTTGGTCGCGACCGTGCTGCTCGGCGCGGTGCTGCTTGTCGCCCGGCAGCTTTGGGAGAGGCGAGCATGGACGACAAACTCGGCCGGAATGGCGCTGCTCGTCGCGGTGACGGTGAGCGTGCCGCTGATCATGCCGCATGCGCTTGAACTCGGCCGCTCTCCTTCCTCCGCAAGGGCGTCGGCCGAGCGGGAAGCTCTTCGTCGGGTCGCGGACGAAGAGGCCACACCCACGACTCAGCAAGAAGCGCCGCAGACGCACCTCTGGTCAAGGGTGGCGGCGCACGTCGGGGATGTGCGGCGCAGGTTTATCGAGATGTGCCCGAACGCGGGGTCGAACATTGATGACGACGTGCAGTTTAAGGGCATGGCCGACCTCGTGCGCTACCTCCCGCGCGCCGCGGTGGTCGGTTTCTTTGCGCCGTTCCCCGACATGTGGCTCGCTTCGGGGAAGCAGGTCGGAGCGACGGGGAGGCTGCTCGGCGGTCTGGAGAGCTTAGCCATGTACGCGGTCGAAGGCTTGGCGCTCCTCGGGCTGTGGCGAGGGCGGCGGCGGCTCTCCGTCTGGCTGCTGTTGTCAGTGGCGGCGACGGGCATGACCGCGCTCGGCCTCGTGGTGGTCAACGTCGGCACGCTGTACCGCCTGCGCTATGTGTTCCTAATACTTTTAATCATCATCGCCGCGGAGGGGGCGGCGCATATCCGCGAGGTGCTAGCGAAGAAGGCGCGAGAGGTTAGAGAAAGAGACGTGGCGGGGTGAAATTCTCGATGCACGCGCAGGATTGGCCGGTATGGCATCGGTTCAGGCGCAACCTCTCGATCAGCCTGCTCGGCTCGGGTCTCTCGCTGGCGCTTAAACTTGTCCAGACCGCGCTCCTGACCAGAGTGTTGCGGCTAGACGATTTCGGGCGGGTGCTCATCGTCCTCAACCTCTTCGTCTTCCTTGAGGCGTTCGTTGGGTTGCGCGTGAGCGACGTAATGTTTCGCTTCTTCCAACCGCTCAAGGCGCAAAGGGACGCGCGCGCGCTTCAGGGGTTGCTGCTCTTGTGTCTGGGACTCAGTCTGGCTGCCGGCCTATTGATCGGCGGCGGCGCGTTCGGCTTATCGCCGTGGCTGGCGGAACGCTTCTATCATAGCCCTGAGATCGCGCCCCTCTTTAAGATTTACGGCTGTACCGTACTCGTCTCGGCCTTCCGCGAAGTCTATGAACCAATTTTGCGGGTATATGATCGCTTCCCTTCCATCGTAGTGCCGCAGGTGGCGGGTGCGCTGACCACGCTCACGCTTCTCGCCGCCTACTTCGCAGTGGCTGACGGTTACGACCTGAGGGCCGTCGTCGCGGCATTTACAGTCGGCGCTTTAGTCCAGACCGTGCCGCCGCTCATGCTGGCGTTGCGTCTGGTGAAACCATTCTTGTCGGGGATTAAAGTGAAGGCCGCGGCGCGAAGCTTAAACAGATACCGGCCCGAGCTGCTCAGATGTCTGTTCCACAGTAACCTCTCCGGGTATCTGAAATTCGCCATCAACCCCGGTGACGTCTTCTTACTGGGTCTCTTCTCCACGCCAGCGCAAGTCGCCCTGTACGGTCTGGCCAGACAACTCACGGCCCCGCTGGCGCTGTTGCAAACCAACGCCCAGACCGCCGTCGCGCCGGAAGTGGTTTCGCTTATAGCCACGGGGAAGTTCGCGCAGCTCAGACGACTGGTCAGTCGCTACGTCGTGTCTGCGTCCGTCCTGAGCGGCCTGGCGGTGGCAGGCGGCCTGCTGCTCGGGCGAGTATTTATCTCGTGGCTCGCCCGACCGGAATACTTAGCGGCCGCGCCAGTCTTTTACGCGCTGCTGGTCGTCGCTGCGCTCATGCTGGTCGGCGTCGTGTTCCGCCCCCTCTCGGTTGGCTTAGACTTGCTGAGATGGTACAACCTTGGGTTGCTATTTAGCGCCGCCGTCGTCTTTGTTTTCGTCGCCGCCGGCAAGTTGGACGCCATGGGCATGGCCTACGCACAGTTGGCCGGGGCGTTGATACTCCGGTTCCTCTGTAACGTGCCGGTGTGGGTGCGGCTGAATGCTCTGATAGTAAACCCGCAGGGGCGGACGGAGGCGACGGCGGGGGGTGCATGGCCAGAAAAGTAGCGCATGCGGATTCACCACTTCTATCCGAAGACCCGCAACGTCGGCGACCACTTCGTACAGAGGGGCATCGAGCGGATGATCCGCGAGATTGTTCCCCGCGCCGCCTTCGATCTCTTCAACGTGAACAGTAGGGGCGATGACGAGATCGGCTACGGCCTGACTCGCTCGACCATCGAGCGCGCCAACAGGGAGGCGGAGCTTGTGATCGTCGGTGGCTCGAACCTCTACGAGGGCAGTTACCGCTGGCGCTGGGGCGTACACCTTGAACCGGACGCCCTCAATGATTTGCATGTGCCGCTGTTTCTCGTCGGGGTCGGCACGGGTTCGAGTTTCCTTTCCCGCCCGCACAGGCCGTCGGCGCGCGCGAAGAGCGAGATCAGGTTACTTAACGACCGCGCGGCCTTTTCCGGCACCAGAGACGTGCTCACGCGAGACTGGCTGCACAAGTTCGGCATCGTCAAAGCGGAGTTGATGGGCGACCCGGCGACTTTCATCTTCAACCACCCGGCGCGCCTCGGCAGGGGCGGCAGGCACATTCTGATTAACACGCCGCCCGTTAGATTCTGGGCGAGCAAGAGCCGTTTCTGGCAGGTGCGCCTGCGCGGGCGCGCGATGTTCTGCGCCGCAGTCTCGCTGGCGCGGACGCTCCGCGAAAGGGGGCACGAGGTCGTGGTGGTGTGCAACGACCCGGCAGACTTGAACCTCGCACATCGTTTGTTTGGCGAATGGTTCGCCGAAGGGATCGTCTGCCCGCGAAGCCCCGACGAGTATTTCCGGCTCCTATCCGGGTCACGCGCCGTGGTGACGGGGCGCTTACACACGGCGGTCGTGTCTTTCTCTCTGGGTATCCCTTTCGTGCTGCTTGATGCCGACCAGCGCACGCGCGGGTTCGTCGAAACTTATCAATTGGGCGACTGGTCTGTGTCTCCTTCGCGCGGCGACTTCGAAGCATGTCTTAAGGAGCGTACCGACCGTCTGCTGAGCGATGATGCGCTGAGGCCGTGGGCACTTCTCGTTCAGAAAAGAGACCGCATGTACGAGCGCAGCATGAGCCTGCTGAGAAGCGCACTGGGCCGCATCAACTGAGTTGAGTTCGCTCCCGGCGCTGCCGCCGACAGGCGCGCACGAGCATACACAGAGTCCGGCGGCTGGTAGTTGACATTGACTCGTCGGCAGTTATTCTTATCCCGATAGATTCAGCTTAAGGGGGAAGATGACTATCGCGCCATCGCACGACCCTTACGTCGCCACGGGAAGACCACAGCCGGATGCTAAGTTAACCATCTCACGGCCAACGGGCACCAAGCCTGTTAGAGTGATGTACGTCATCAGCGACCTGTCTATCGGCGGGGCTGAGATGATGCTCTACAAGCTGCTCGCCGAAACCGACCGTACACGCTTTGAACCAGCCGTGGTCTCATTAATGGATGGAGGGGCGCTACGCGAACGCATTGAAGCCCTCGGGATCGCAGTGCATACAGTGGGGGTCAGACCCGCGTGGCCGACGCCGCTGGATTTGTGGCGTCTCGTCCGGCTGACGCGCCGGCTCCGGCCCCGTCTGATCGTCGGCTGGATGTATCACAGTTGCCTCGCCGTGCAGCTCGCCAGTTTTTTTTCGTCTCGGCTGGCGACCGTGTTATGGAGCATCCACTATTCGATCAGTGCGCTCGCCGAGGAGAAGTGGCTCACCGGCGCAGTCATCAAGGCGTGCGCGTTTCTTTCCGGGCTGCCGGATAAGATTATTTTCGTTTCTCGCGACGGCCAGACGAAGCACAGGCCGTTGGGGTTCAGCACCGAGAACAGTTGCGTGATTCCGAACGGCATTGACGTTAACACGTTCGCGCCTTCGCCCGAGGCGTGGGCTTCGGTGCGGTCGGAACTCGGGTTGCCCAGCGGCACCCTCATCATCGGGATGATGAGCCGCTATCACCCGATGAAAGATCACGCCAACTTCCTACGGGCTGCCGCATTGGTAGCGAAAACGCACCCGGAGACACACTTCCTGCTCGTCGGGCGCGCGGTCGATAGCAGCAATCAGGAACTGCGCCGATTGATTCATGAACTGGGGCTTGCGCACCGGACGCACCTGTTGGGAGAGCGCCACGACGTCCCGCGCCTCACTGCCGCGCTAGACATCTTCTCCCTCTCTTCCTACTGCGAGAGCTTTCCGACCGTCATCGGCGAGGCGATGGCCTGCGCCGTGCCCTGCGTCGTTACGGATGTGGGCGACGCGGCATGGATCGTGGGCGACACGGGGCGCATCGTGCCGCCACGCGACCCCGTCGCGCTGGCCCGTGCGTGGGCGGAGATGATCAAACTCGGCGCGGAAAGGCGCGCGGCGCTGGGGCGCACGGCCCTTTCGAGGGTGAGTGAACTCTTCCCCATAAAATCGGTCGTGCACCATTACGAGACCTTGTACGAGACTGTGCTCGCCGGACGAATGCCAGAGTCCGCCGCGCCGGTCGTCGCCTATCAAAGAGATTGACATGACTACGACCTACGGCTCGCTCACGCCTGCGACGAATATCTGTGAGTTGGCGCTCCTCGACGTTAAAGCGGAGCCATTCCCGCACGTGGCTCACGAACGCTTCATTGACCGGGAGCATTACCGGCAGTTGTGCCGGACGTTCCCAACCTGCCCCCCCGCCACCAGCCCCACAGGCTTCTCACTCTACTGGGGCGACGAGGGCTACCAACGCCTGCTCGACGAACAACCCGCGTGGCAGGCCCTGTTCGACACCTTTCACAGTCAGACGTTCATCGAATGGGGTAAGGAGCAGTTCGCGGAGGTCTGGCAGCGCGCGGGCTGTAAGCTCGATCTGTCCGAGGCGCGTTACGTCCCATATCGCGAAGACCGCGTTGATAAGGAGCGGGCGACGCTGCGCAAAATCGAACACGACCCGCACGAGTTGTGGGTTCGTATGGACATACATCAAGGCCGCATCGGGTACTTCAGGCCCGTCCATCTTGACCACGCGCGCCGCCTCATCTCTATGCTCATATACATGTGCGACCATACAGAGAACTGGATGGTCGGGGGCGAGTTGTTTCTGCACGGAGCCGACGCGCACATTCATCACCGAGTTCCCACGCGTATCGCGCCACGGCACAACCTGATGGTCGCCTTCCCTTGCATGAACGGCTCGCATCATTCCGTGTCGAAAATCACTGCTACTTCGGCCCCGCGCAATTACATTCAAGTGCACATCTCAAGCTCCGTGGACGTCTGGCCGCGCGAAGAGACTCCCCGGCATTGGCGTAGGGTACTCTCATCCTTAAAGCGCCGCCTCGAAGATGGCTAGGGCAAATGACTTGGCCGCGGCGCGAGTGAAACGGTATGAGCGTTAAGCGTACCGCCTTCTGCGCCGGGCGGCGTGCTCGCCACTTCATTGCGGAACGTATTGGGATCAATGCTGACTTACATACGTGAGGTGAGCAAGATAACCGACACAATGACAAATCAAGCGCACGCCAATGCGACCGCGTAGCGCAGCACGTCACCGGCTTCGTCTGAACTAACCAGCCCAGACTTCACATCACGCCTATTGACAACTCTGAGAGCAGATTACGGCGGCTTGCAGGTCTTGGTAGTCGGCCGGCGTGTCAATGTCAAACGCAGCTTCGGGCACAGCGATGAAGATCGCCTGCTGCGCATGTCTGGCAATGACGCGCTTCGCTCCTGCCGCCCCGCGCAAGGCCAGCAACTCGGCGAAGAGCGCGCGACTAAAGAGCGCCGGCACGCCGCGCGTCTGTTCACCGGCCGCTTCATATTCGGCAGCGACAACGAGCGGGTGCTTCGCTTGATAGGTCGCAACCAAGCGCTTGATGTCTGCGGCGTTGACGAACGGTTGATCGCAGAGCATCAGGACGGCCGCCTCTGCTTCGCCTGCCGTCGCCGCTTCGAGCGCCGTAAGGCCGCAACGAATCGAAGCACTCAAGCCCTCAGCCCATGTTTGATTGACGACGACTTGCGCGGCCAGATCGGCCACTTCAGCGTGCAACTCACGCGCCTGCGCCCCAAGCACGACGATGACCGGCCGACACTGCGAGTCGAGCGCCACACGGACAGCACGACGGAGCAGCGTCTCGCCCTTGTAGCGCAATAGTTGTTTCGCTTGGCCCATGCGCGTCGAAGCGCCCGCGGCCAGCACGATGATGCCGATGTGTGCCGCGCTCACGATGCCCGACAGCCCATGACCGAGGCGCTTGCGCGCACGGCGGCTCGCGGCGCAAGCGGGAAATCTCTGACGACAAGCTGCGAGGCACGCTCATCATGGATCGGCGCGTTGCGCTCGCGTAGGAAACCGCCGCCGCGCGTGGCGCTCACAGCTTTGATCTCGGCGCTGATGGCGAGCGCGATCTCTGCGGGCGTCTCCGCGCCGATGTCCATGCCGATAGGACTGTGCAGACGCGCAAGCTGTGCATCTGTCAACAGGACGTTCGACGCGCGCAGTTCCGCGAGCAGCTTCGCCGTGCGTTGTTTCGGGCCGAGTAGGCCGATGTAGGGCAATGGCGATGGCAACAACGTGGCGACGAGAGCCACATCATCCAAATAATTGTGCGTCATCACGACCGCCGCCGCGTCCGTTGGCAGCGCGATGTGCGCGGCGACACTTTCAGCGCGACACAGCACGACCTCATCGGCCGCGCTGAAGCGTTCAAGCGTCGCGTTGCGCGCGCGTGTGTCCACGACCGTGACGTGCCAGCCGAGCAGACGCGCTTGCTGCACGACCGGCAGAGCGTCTTGCTCTGCGCCGAAGATGATGAGCGCGCGCGGCGGCATGAGCACGTCGAAAAAGATTTCTATCCGTAGCGCGCTCGTCTCATAAGCACGCAACATCGGCCGGCCTTCTCTGAGCGCCGTCTGTGCATCCGCACGGATGCGTGCGTCGAGGTCAGCCGCAAAGGAGCGGGCGTAGTCATTCAGCCCGTGTTCAGCGAACATGAAGCGTGCGCCGATATGGTATGTGTCGTTCTCGTGCTTCGTCGTTTCCATCTTACGGATCACGGTTGGCATGATGCCCGCCTTGCGTGCGTGCAGGCAAGCCGCGATGTATTGCAGCGCCCGCGTGCCAGTGCTGCCTTCGTGCAGGCTTTCAAGGAGAATCCGCACCACACCGTTGCAGCCGAGACCTAAGCCCCAGACGATGTCCTCGCTGCCGCGCGTGTCATATTCGATGATCTGCGCCGCTCCGGTCTGCATCACTTGCGCCGCATGTTCCAACACATCACGCTCAAGGCAGCCGCCGCTAATTGAGCCGGCGGTGTGCCCGCGCTCAGTGATCAGCATGCGCGCGCCCGGTCGTCTGTAGGCCGAACCCTCAACTTGTACGACGGTCGCGAGCGCAGTCCGTTCGCCCCGCGCTCGTGCCGCTTCGTAAGCTTCGCAGACGGCTTGCAGTTCGTTCATGCGAGCGCCCCCTTTCCGAGCAGTTTGTCGAGCGTGATCGGCAACTCGCGCACGCGCACGCCCGTCGCGTGATAGACGGCGTTGGCCACGGCGGCGGCTGCGCCGACGATGCCGATCTCGCCCGCGCCCTTAGCGCCGATGGGACTGGCGTGCTCATCGAAGTTTTCCAACAGCACCACGTCAAGCTGCGGCACGTCTGCGTGGACCGGCACGTGATACTCCGCGAGATCGCGGTTCACGAGGCGGCCCGAATTCGTGTCGAGCACAGTCTCTTCCATCAGCGCCATGCCGATCCCCATGATGATGCCGCCCTTCATCTGTGACTGCCCCGTCTTCATGTTCATCACGCGCCCGATGTCGAAGACGCCCGTAAAGCGCGTGACACGCACTTCGCCAAAATCAGGATCGACGCGCACCTCCGCGAACTGCGCGCCGAAAGCGTGCGATGAAAACTTCTTCTCTTTATCGTTGAACTCCGTGTCGTAGCTCCCTTCGACCTCTTTCATGCCAGCGCGCGCGAGAGTGTCTCGGTACGTTTCGCCCCGCGCGTCGTTGCTCTTGAGCGCGAGCCGCCCATCGCTGGCGACGATCTGATCGGCGCTCGCGCCGTAGAGCGGCGAGCGTGTGTCTGCGCGCGCCGTCTCGACGAGCTTCGCAAGCGCCGCGCGCGCTGCACCCTGCACGGAACTGCCGACCGACATCACGGTCGAAGAGCCGCCGGAGACCATCGCCTTCGGCAGATTGGTGTCGCCGATGATGACCTCGACGCGCTCAGGCGGCAATCCCAGTGTCTCGCATGCGATCTGCGTGAGCACCGTGTAAGTGCCCGTGCCCAGATCGTGCGTGCTGCTCTCGACGATGGCGCTGCCGTCCGACTGAATACGCACGCGCGCGCTCGACGGAAAATGATTGACCGGATAGACGGCCGTGGCCATGCCCAGTCCCAAGAGATAACGGCCATCGCGCATCGAACGCGGCGCGGGCTTGCGCCGCGCCCAACCGAAATGCTCTGCGCCCGTCCGGTAACACTCCTTCAGCAGCTTGGTTGACCAAGGGAGTTTGGTGTCCGGGTCTGTGTCTGCGTAATTGACGAGGCGCAGTTGAATTGGATCAAGGTTAAGTTTGTAAGCGAGTTCGTCGAGCGCCGATTCGAGCGCGAACATGCCGGAGGTTTCGCCGGGCGCACGCATGTAAGTGGGCGTCCCGACGTTGAGCGCGACGAGCCGCTGCGATGCTTTGAAATTATCGCAGGCGTACAACATGTGCGTCGCCTTGCTGAACGGCTCGACGTACTCATCAAACGTGGAAGTGTGCGAGAGTCCTTCGTGGACGATGGCTGTGAGTTTGCCGGCGCGCGTTGCGCCGAGCACGACGTGCTGTTCGGTCTCGGCGCGATGGCCCATGTTCGAGAACATCTGTTGGCGCGTGGTGACGAGTTTGACGGGTCGGCGCGCAACTCGCGCGGCGGCCGCCGCCAGCGAGACGTGTGACCAGACCGTGCCTTTGCAGCCGAACGCGCCGCCCGTGAATTTGCAGATGCAGCGCACGTTCTCTTCGGGGACGCCAAAGGTCGTCGCCATCGCGTGGCGCACGCCGTAGGTGTATTGCGTCGCATCGTAAATCGTCAGCTTGTCGCCGTCCCACACGGCAATCGTTGCGTGCGGCTCCATCGGGTTGTGATGCTCGGTCGGCGTGCGATAAATCTCGTCCACGCGCACGTTGGCGGCTGCGAGGCCCGTATCGGTGTTGCCGCGCATCGTGTCGGCCGGCTTGCCCGCGACCTTGCCCTTCGGCGGATACGCCTTGCCGCGTTCGCGCTCCATGTCGGCGGCCGGCGGCTGCTCGTCGTAAGAGACGCGCACGAGTGCGGCGGCTTGCTGCGCTTGCTCCAAAGTCTCTGCGACGACGACGGCGATGTATTGCCCGTGATAATAGATGACCGGACTTTGCAAGGGGACGCGCCGGCCGGCGGCATCACCTTCGGCCGGATTCGTGGCGACCGGCCGAAGCTTCGGCGCGTTCTCGTGCGTGATGATTGCGAGCACACCCGGCACACGTTTGGCTGCGCTCGTGTCAAAGCCCTTGATGCGCCCGTTGGCGATGGTACTGCCGATGAGCACCGCGTACGCCATTTGGTCGTGCGGAAACTCGGCCGCGAAACGCGCGCCGCCCGTCACCTTCAAACGCCCGTCAACGCGATTGAGCGGTTGCCCGACCACGCCACTGCCCTGCTTCGACGCTGGCCGCTGATTCTGCTTCGCGCTCATGCCGCACCTCCTTTCGTCTCATGCGCCACTTCAGTCAAGAGGCGCACAATCGCCCGCCGTGCCAGTTCAACTTTGAAAGCGTTGTGCTGCTGCGGCTGCGCGCCTTTGAGCGCGGCCTCGGCTGCTGCTCTGAATGTCTGCGCATCGGCGCGCGCGCCGGTCAGAACTTTTTCGGCGTCGAGCGCGCGCCAAGGTTTATGCGCGACGCCGCCCAGGGCGAGCCGCGCGGCATTGATGCGACCTTGTTGAACGTCGAGCGCCGCCGCGACAGAGACGAGCGCGAAGGCGTATTGCGCGCGGTCTCTGATCTTCAGATAACGCGAGCGGCGGGCGAACGGAGAGTTGGGCAAGTCAACGGCGACGATCAACTCGTCGGGTCGCAGGTTGGTCTCAATTTGTGGCGTGTCGCCCGGCAGCCGATGAAAATCAACCAGAGGGATTTGGCGCGCGCCTGCGGGGCCTGCGACACGCACGATTGCATCGAGCGCCGCGAGCGCCACGCACATATCCGACGGATGCACGGCGATACATTTATCGCTCGCGCCTAAGATCGCGTGGATGCGATTGAAGCCCGGAATCGCGGAACAGCCTGAACCGGGCACGCGCTTGTTGCAGGGGAAAGACGTGTCCATGAAATAGTAGCAGCGCGTGCGCTGCAAGAGATTGCCGCCGACCGTCGCCATGTTGCGCAACTGCGGCGACGCGCCCGCTAAGATCGCTTCCGACAAGACGGGAAACTGCTCGCGGACGAGCCTGTGATTCGCCACCTCGCTATTGCTGGCGAGCGCGCCGATGCGCAAGCCCTGCGGCGTCTGCTCGATGCGCTTGAGCGCCAACCGATTGATGTCAACCAACTCGTCGGGCGTCTCCACGCCCATCTTCATCAAGTCAACCAGATTCGTGCCGCCGCCTAAAAATTTTGCGTTCTTACCATTCGCAACCTCGCGCACGGCATCCGCCTCGTCGGTTGCGCGCTTGTACGTGAACGGGTTCATTGACTCCTCTCGCCTTCCGCTGCAACTTGGCAGCAATGAGTTCTACATTGATCCGCGCGGCGGTGCGTTCAGGCCTTCGACCCGCGCACTTCTTCAATGGCGGCAAGGATGCCGTTGTACGCGCCGCAGCGACAGATGTTGCCGCTCATGCACTCGCGCACGGTCATGCCTGTGGGACAGCCCTCGCGCAACAGCCCTGCGGCCGACATGATCTGTCCCGGCGTGCAGTAGCCGCACTGGAAGCCGTCGTGCTTGATGAAGGCCGCTTGCAACGGATGCAACTCGTCGCCGCGCGCCAAGCCCTCGATGGTCGTGATCTCCGCGCCGTCGTATGAAGCGGCGAGCGCGAGACACGAGTTGATGCGATGGCCGTCGGCCAGCACCGTGCATGCGCCGCACTGCCCACGGTCGCAGCCCTTCTTCGAGCCGGTCAATCCGATCCGTTCGCGCAACGCATCGAGCAACATCACCTGCGGCTCTAGTTGTAATGGATAATCACGGCCATTGACGCGCAAGGTGACCGGGATCGTACTTAGCTTGTTTGACGGTGCGGCGGCTGCGTCGGCGGCTGCGCTTGTATGGGCGGACGCCCGCGCGTGATAACTGAAGAGTAGGTTTGCGGCTGCGAGGCCGCCGCCTGCGAGCAAGGTCTGTTTTAAGAAACGGCGGCGCGCTGCGCCGTCTTCGGATAAAAGCTGGATCAATTCGTCTGCGCAACTTTCGTGCTCGGCTGCCGACGATTCGCGTTCAGCCGCATCAGGCGCGTTCCCCTTTGCGCCGCGATCTTTTTTCCGCTTCATGACAACTCCCTCGTGTCTTTAAGCCCAACGAGCGCACAAGGCCGGTCGTTGGGCTTAGGCCCGTGTCGGTAAAGAACTGAAACCTGCTGTCGGGTTTTGTTCGGTGTTACAGGAATACTGTCCAAAGGCTGTCGCTATTTTGTGACGAAAATGAGAAGGGGCGCGCAGGAGCAAAGCGCTCCTGCGCTGAATTGACTTTTTCTCGCGCCGACACGACTTGACCGCGCGCACTATGAGTGCGACGCTTGGCCGCAACTTAAGATCAACCGACCGGCCAATAAATGGACGACGAGAGATGCGCGAGGTACCCGCTCGCCCGCGCCTTAAGCAACTCGCGCCGACGACAGCGCGGCGGCGCACACTCGTCGGCTGAGGTTGTCTCTGTGTGCGTGGCTTTGATCTTTTTTGCGTCCGAGCGAACGATGGGTAAGCAAGCGTCTTCTCCTTGGAGTCCGTTGCGGCTCGCGCTCTTTCGCGCGCTGTGGACGGCGGCTGTGGCGTCGAACGTCGGCACGTGGATGCACAACGTCGGCGGCGAATGGTTGATGACTACGCTCGCGCCGACGCCGCTCATGGTCGCGTTGATGCAGACGGCGGAGAACGCGCCGACCTTTCTGTTGGCGCTGCCGGCCGGCGCGCTCGCAGACATCGTTGACCGGCGGCGACTCTTGCTCGTCTCCCAAAGCTGGATGCTGGTTGCAGCCGTCGCGCTCGGTTTTCTCACGCTCTTCGGCTTGACCACGCCTTGGGTCTTGCTCCTGCTCACTTTCATGCTCGGTCTCGGCGCAGCCTTGAACGCGCCCGCGTGGCAGGCGATTGTGCCGGAGCTTGTGCCGCGCGCCGAGTTGCCGCACGCCATCTCGCTCAACAGCGTCGCCTTTAACATCGCGCGCGCCGTGGGGCCGGCGCTCGGCGGTTTTCTCGTCGCCGCCATCGGCACGTGGGCCGTCTTCTTCTTAAACTCGCTCTCGTTCGTCGGCGTGATCTTCGTGCTCTATCGTTGGCAGCGCGAACCCATCGAGAGCATCTCGCCGACCGAGCGCGTCGTGGGTGCAATGCGCGCGGGCCTGCGCTACATGCGTCACGCGCCGGAGTTGCGTGCCGTGCTCGTGCGCACCATCACGTTTGTCAGTTGCGCGAGCGCACTGTGGGCCATGCTGCCATTAATCGCGCGGCAAGAGTTGGGACTTGGTGCGCTCGGCTATGGCGTCCTGCTCGGCGGACTTGGCGCGGGCGCGATCCTCGGCGCAATCGTCTTGCCGCGTGCGCGGCGCAGGCTTTCGACCAACCTGCTCGTCGTCTGCGGCACTGTGCTCTTTGCTGCTGTGACTGTGGCGCTCGCTTACGTTCACATCTTCACCTTGTTATGTGTGGCGATGATCTGCGGCGGCGGCGCTTGGATGACGACGATGTCGAGTTTCAATATCGGCGTGCAGACGGTTGTGCCGGAATGGGTGCGCGCGCGCACGTTGGCCATCTACTTGCTCGCCTTCTTCGGCACGATGGCCGGCGGCAGTGCGCTCTGGGGCGCAGTCGCCGAGCGCGTCGGCATTCCACTGACCCTGCTCTGCGCGGCTATCGGTTTGGTCGTGGGCCTCTTGGCGACGTTCTTCTATCCACTCTGGGTCAACGAAGAGCTTGACCTTAGTCCTTCGTTGCACTGGTCAGAGCCGAATGTGGTGAGCGAGGTACGGATGGAGCAGGGGCCTGTGCTGGTCACGGTCGAATACAGGATTGACCCGGCACGCGCAGACGAGTTTGCGCAGGCGATGAAAGCTTTGGAGCGCATCCTGCGACGCGACGGCGCGATGCGTTGGGGCTTGTTCGCCGATCCGGCTGAGCCGGGTCGTTACCTTGAAACTTTTTTGGTCGAGTCTTGGGCCGAGCACTTGCGCCAGCATGCGCGCGTGACGAATGAAGATCGGGCGATACAAGGGCGCGTCCGTGCGTTTCATCTGGGCGACGACCCGCCGGTCGTCACGCACCTCATCGCCACAGATGGCTCAAGGCAGCGCAGACGGCTTGCGCGCCTGTGAGAGTTTGGGCGTGCCGGTGAGCAATGATCAGATTAGCTTCCTTAGCTGCTTCGACGTGCGCGTGTCCCCTCTTCCCATCCGTCAGCTTCACGCGAATAATTTTTTCAACAGCAGATGCGTCGGCAGATAAATGAGCAGCGGAAACGCGAGCATCAACAGGGCTACGAAGAGCGGCGCGGGCAGCCATATTTGCGGCTTGCTGCCAAAGCCGTAAACCCAGTTCGCATTCTCGACCGGATTGCTGAGCCAATAGCTGAGCGGCAGCACTAACCAAGCGAGCACCGTCTGCGCTGGCAATGCGCGCCCGTCGTAGCCGAGCCGGTGCACCATCCAGAGCAGCAGTGGCGGCAGGACGATATGAAACAACGATAGCCCGCGCACGCCGAGCGGAATCGTCGCATCGAACATGTACTTGCTCAGTCCGATTAGTTCTTTGCCCGTCAACAGCCGGCCGAAAAAATCAACGTTCCAAGTCAACTCCAGCAACACGACCGATAGCGCCATCATGCTCGCCAGCAGCGCGCTCTCAAACCAGAGCGCGGGCACGATGAGCAGTAATGCAATGTCTGAGAACCACAGGAAATTGGTCGGGCCGTATTGCATCCAATAGACGGGCACGAGCAAGCAGACGTAGAGCGTGCAGACGATCTTGAGCCAGAGCGGGAACGTCATTGAAGACATATCTTTTACCGACGCTGTTGCCCCTCAACTGAAAATGCTGCTCGTCGTCAACGGTCTTGAAGCGATCAAACCGGCGCAGCCGCAAACGACTTTCGCGGCGGCCACAGCTTAGCGCAGAGCTTGACGATGAGCCATAGCGCGCAGGCCACCAAGAACGTTGTGAGCAACCAGAACTGCCCGTAGTCGAAGCGCCCTTCCCAACCCTCATAGACCTTGTGCGAGATGTTGACGTTCAGTGCCGCCGGGGTGATGAAGTGACAAAGCTGCTGCATGAAGAGATACCAGATGAACGCATGCAGCCAAGTGCGCCGATCAACGCGGACTCTGGCAAGCGCCGCGAGGCCCACCGCCAAACCGCCGACGTGCGCTAAGGTTGAAGTGAACATGAACCCCCACTGATACACCGCGAACCAGAACCACAGTCCGAGTCCGGGAATCAACCAGACGGCGGCCACGCGGATCAAGACCGGCTGATCGAATAAGAGGCCGATGGCGAGCAAGAGATTGCCGATATTGCACAGCCATAGAATGTGTCCCGCTTCGCCGCGCCGCAGATAGTAAAAAGCTTGGGCGAGAAAGAAGAGGAGCGGCAGCAGCCCCAACAGACGGAAGCTGACGCTCAGTGGCACAAAGGGTTGCGGCCTGAGATGCGTGCGCAGGGGCCAGTGCATCGGCAAAGTCTCCCGCCCAATCATACCGTCAACGCGCGGACGCAAGCCACAGTTTGCTCACGAGGCTACAAACCATCTGTCTGCATCAGAAAGATTATAAGCACGAAATTCATACATTTTCGCTTGCCGATACGCAGCCGTCTATCTCTCATTCGTTTGGGAAAAGTTATGAAAATGGCAGAAAAACAGATTCTTTAGGCGCTACTTTGCTGCATCTATTTTTTAGGAATAAGGCTTGCTTAAACTGAAAACTAAAGCAGTCTTCTCTCCGTCTAGGTTGCACTAGGATGAGTGATGAGGAGGTATCAACGCCAGTTGGCGCGCAGATGATAGCAACAATCGTTAACTCTCCTGATCAAAAACAACACACCGAGTTTAGTTAATAATCTGATTATGGTTGCAAGCGAACGTTCAATGATCACAGAGGAGTGCAGCGCGGCGCGACAGATGGCGCTGCCGCCAGTGTTGTGCGGCGCGAAAGAGTTGCTGTTCAACCGCGAGCTAAGCTTGTTGGAGTTTTTCCGGCGTGTGCTCGAAGAGGCGCAGGACGACGCGCAGCCTTTGTTGGAGCGACTAAAATTCCTTTCGATCTTCTCGTCGCACGTGGACGAGTTCTTTATGATCCGCGTGTCCGCGCTCAAAGAGCAGTTGACCGGCGAGGTGACGGAACTGTCGCCCGACGGACGGACGCCGACAGAGCAACTGAGCGCGAGCCGACAGCTTCTGCTCCCGTTGATAGAGGCACAGATGCACTGCCTTCAGGACGAAGTGTTGCCGCAACTGAAGCCGCACGGCATCGTCGTCGCCGCTTACGATTCGCTCGCCGACAGCGAACGGCGTGCGCTTGATGCATATTTCATGGCGAGTGTCTTCCCGGTCTTGACGCCGCTCGCGGTCGATCCCAGTCATCCGTTCCCTTACATCTCCAATCTCAGTCTTAATCTTGGCCTGATGGTCGAGGCCCGGCCGGAGCATGGCATCACGAAGTCTCTGACCGGCCGGCTTGAGCCGAGATTTGTCCGCATCAAGATTCCGCAGGTGTTGCCGCGCCTCGTACCGGTCGGCGGCACAAGGAGCACATACGTGCGGTTGGAAGAGTTGATCGCGGCCAACGCGAGCGCGCTGTTCCCGCGTATGCACGCGGGCGCGTGCTATCCGTTTCGCGTCACGCGCGACGCCGACATGGAACTCAGAGAAGACGAAGCCAACGATCTGTTGCGCTTGATCGAGGAGCAGTTGCGCAAGCGGCGCTTCGGCACGCCGGTGCGACTCGAAGTCGCGGCGACGATGCCCGACGAGATGGTTCATTATTTGACCGAAGCTCTGGGCCTCGCATCAGATGATGTGTACGTCGTCAACGGGCCGCTCAATGTGCCCGACTTGATGTCGCTCTACGAACTGCACCGGCCCGATCTGAAGGACAAGCCCTTCAAACCGACCGTGCCGCAACCGTTCGTTCAGAGCAAGTCCATCTTCGATGTCATCAAAGGGCAGGATGTGTTGCTGCATCATCCTTACGCTGCTTATTCGACGGTCACGGACTTCATTGCACAGGCCGCCACAGACCCCGATGTGTTGGCCATCAAAATCTGTCTCTATCGCACCGGCCCCGACTCGCCTATTCCGCCCGCGCTGATCGAAGCCAGTGAGCGCGGCAAACAGGTCACGGCGCTGATTGAACTCAAAGCGCGCTTCGATGAAGCGCACAACATCGAATGGGCCAAGCGACTCGAAGAAGCGGGCGTGCATGTCGTCTATGGCATCTTGGGCTTAAAGACGCATGGCAAGCTGACGCTGATCGTCCGGCGCGAGGCTTCGGGTCTGCGCCGTTACATGCACATCGCCACCGGCAACTACAACCCGACGACTTCGTGCACCTACACAGACCTCGGGCTGTTGACTGTGGACGAAGAGATCGGCGCAGACGCGACCGACCTGTTCAACTTCCTGACTGGCTACTCGCGGCAGAATAAGTATCGGCAGTTGATCGTCGCGCCTATCAACCTGCGCGAGCGCATGCTCGCACTCATCGAGCGCGAGACGGCGCACGCGCGCGCCGGCCGGCACGCGCGCATCATCGTCAAGCTCAACCGGCTGGCCGACCCGCAGATCATCCGTGCGCTCTACGAGGCTTCGCAGGCGGGCGTGCCCGTTGATCTGATCGTGCGCAGCATCTGCATGCTGCGCCCCGGTGTGCCCGGTTTGTCGGAGACGATCAACGTCAGAAGCATCGTCGGTCGTTTCCTTGAGCATCACCGCATCTACTACTTCGCCAACGGCGGCGACGAAGAGGTCTTCATCGGCAGCGCCGACTGGATGCCGCGCAACTTCAACCGCCGCGTCGAAGTCGTCATCCCGATACACGAGCCGCAACTGCGGAGCTACCTGAAAGATGTCGTGCTCGCGGCATACTTGTGCGACAACGCGCGGGCGCGCGTGTTGCAGCCCGACGGCACGTACCAACGTGTGCCGTCCGCGCCGGGTGACGAGCGCTTGGATAGCCAGTTGTATTTTGCCGATGGTGGCGGCGTGAGTTTTTGAGTTGATCTGTGGGCGCAGAACTGTGGGAGCTGTGTGCCGCAGTTCGCATGAGGGCGTTGCAGTTTTCAAGGAGGACTTAAAGTTATGTTCGCAGAAAAAAGGTTTCGAGCCATAAGCGTTTTGACAATCGCTTTAATCCTGCTTCTGCCTGCGGGTCTCGCAGGGCAGAAGAAAGCGAAAAAGAAAGATAAGAACGAACCGTTGCCTGAGGGCACGGCCGTCTTGTGGCGCGAGCCGACCGACATCGCTTCGCGCGACCTCTTTCTTGGGCCGGGCGGCGAAGAGATGAAACCCGATCTCTCAAAGGTCACTTTCATCAAAGAAGAGCATACGGGCCACTCGATAAAGTATCGCGTGCAGGATGGGCAAGGACGTGTGTGGGTCTTGAAGATGAGCAACGAGGCACAGTCGGAGACGGTCGCCTCGCGGCTGGTCTGGGCCGCAGGCTATTACACGGACATCACTTACTACGTGCCGGAAGTCAATATCGAAGGCAAGGGCATGGTTAAGAATGTCCGGTTCGAGGCGCGGCCCAAAGACGTCAAACGTTTTGACGATGAGTGGGACTGGGACAACAACCCGTTCACCGGCACACCTGAATTGCAAGGGCTGAAGGTGATGATGGTGTTGCTCAATAACTGGGACTTGAAGACGGCCAACAATCGCGTGGTGCTCGTGCATGATGATGCTTCAGGCACTAATGAGTTGCGCTACATCATCAGCGATCTGGGCGCGACCCTTGGCAAGACCGGCAACTTCATCACGCACAATCGCAACAAGCCGCAAGACTACGTCAAAACTAAATTGATTAAGCGCATCGAGGGCGATCAGATAGTCTTCGATTTCCACGCGACGCATGATCAGATGCTGCGCAACGTGACCGTCACGCAAGCCAAGTGGTTGGGGACGCTGCTGTCGCAGTTAAGCGATCAACAACTGAGCGATGCATTTCGCGCGGCCAACTATAGCCCTGAGGAGATTCAAATGCTGACGCAGAGTCTGCGTGCGCGCATAGATGAGTTGGCCAATCTGCCGGGCTAGGCCGTCTCGTCAGTTGCGCTTGTTTAGACTTCTTCAGCGAGAAGGAAAGATCATGCTCCGACAAGACAGGCTGCGCGCGTTAATCGCTTGCGTCTTTGTTCTCGTCCTAAGTCTTTCGTTCCCTGCTCTCGCGGCGAAGGATAAATCAAAGAAGAAGGGATCCCCGAAGGGCCCGCCCGTCTTGTGGCGCGAGCCTGTGGATATTGCTTCGCGCGACCTCTATCTCGGCCCCGGCGGCGCAAAGATGCGCCCCGATCTGCACCGGCTCAAACTGATCAAAGAAGAGCAGGGCGGCTACTCGAAGAAGTTTCGCGTGCGCGACGGGGCGGGGCGCGAGTGGGTGGCGAAGGTGGGCAAAGAGGCGCAGTCGGAGACGGCGGCCGTGCGTCTGTTGTGGGCCGTCGGCTACGTGACCGAGATCAATTATCTCGTCCCGCGTGTGACGATTCCGGGCAAAGGGACGTTTGCGAACGTCCGCTTCGAGGCGCGGCCCAAACAGATCAAGCGGCTCGAAGAATGGAAGTGGGCCAAGAACCCGTTCGTCGGCACACGCGCGTTTCAAGGGCTGAAGGTGATGATGGCCTTGCTCAACAACTGGGACATTAAGGATAGCAACAACGAGATTCTGCTCGTGCATAGCGCGCGCGGCGGCAATGAACTGCACTACATCATCAGCGATCTCGGCGCGACTTTCGGCAAGTCGGGCAGTCTGCCGATCATCTGGCGGTTCACGCGCAACCGCAATAACCCGGAAGACTATGCGAAAGCAAAGTTCTTGGACGAAGTCAAAAACGGCCACGTCTTTTTCCATTACAACGGCAAGCGCAACGATCTCTTCGACGACATCACTGTGGCCGATGCCCGATGGATCGCTGGTTGGCTCGCGCAGTTGAGCGACCGACAGCTTAGAGATGCGTTTCGTGCGGCCAACTATAGCCCGGAGGAGATAGAGCTATTGACGGAAGCCGTCGGCGGCAGGATTGAAGAGTTGCGCACGCTCTCAAGAGAGGAGCCTCGCTGAGCATTTGAATGCAGGTTCAGATCACTCATCTGCTACGGCCACACTGGAAGGCTCTCGCCATCGCGTTCATCGCAGTCATCGGCGAGAGCGCGACCGACCTGTTAGAGCCGTGGCCCTTAAAAGTCATCTTCGATTACGTGCTGGGTTCAAAGCGCATGCCCGAGTGGCTGGCCGGTTTCATTCAGGCCACTTTGGGCGCGGACAAGTTGGCCGTGCTCAGTTTCGCCGCGCTGGCCGTGCTGGCCATTGCGCTCGTCGGCGCGATCAGTTCGTACACTGAAGACTATCTCACCACCAGCGTCGGCCAATGGGTCATGCACGACCTGCGCCGCACGCTCTATTATCACATCCAGAGACTCTCTTTGGCTTTTCACGACCAGAAACGCACGGGCGATCTGATCAGCCGCGTGACGGGCGACATTGACGCCATTCAGAGCCTCATCTCGTCTGTGCTGCTCGGCATGCTCGTCCAAATCCTCACGCTCGTCGGCATGATCGGCGTGATGTTTTATCTCAACTGGCAGTTCACTCTGATCGCGCTCTCGGTTGCGCCGGCGCTCTTTCTAGTCGTCTATAGTTTTACGCGCCGGATCAAACGCGCTTCGCGCGCCGTCAGGAAGCAAGAGGGCGCGGTCGTCTCCGTGCTGCAAGAAGTGCTCTCGTCAATCCGCGTCGTGCAGGCGTTCACGCGCGAAGATTACGAGCAACGCCGCTTCGAACATGAGAGCTTGGAGAGCGTGGAGATTGCGTTGCGCGCGCGCAAGTTGAAAGCGATACTGCCGCCGCTAGTCGAAATCATCGTCGCCGTCGGCACTTGTCTGGTGGTTTGGTATGGCACGCGACTGGTCTTGCAGGGAGAACTCAGCGCGGGCGCGCTCATCGTCTTCTTTCTCTATCTCGGCAAGATGTACAAGCCGATGCGCCAGCTTTCAAAGATGACCGATACGGTGTCGAAGGCGATCGTCGGCTGGGAGCGCATCCGCGAAGTGTTGGAGACGGAGCGGCAGGTGCACAATCTGCGGGGCGCGCGCACCGCACCGCATTTCAAGGGTCAGATCGAATTCGAGCATGTCTCGTTCGGCTATGAGAAAGCTCGGCCGGTGCTCAAAGATATAAATCTCAGGATCGAACCCGGTCAGGTGGCGGCGCTTGTCGGCCCAACCGGTGCCGGCAAGACGACCATCATCAGTCTCATTCCGCGCTTCTACGATCCCCACACAGGCCGCGTGCTGATTGACGGCACGGACGTGCGCCGCTTCAAGATCAAATCGCTGCGCCAGCAGATCAGTTTTGTGCTGCAAGAGAGTTTACTCTTTCGCGCGCCCGTCTGGCAGAACATCGCCTACGGCAAACCGGAAGCCAAGCGCGACGAGATCATCCGCGCGGCCAAACTAGCCAACGCGCACGAATTCATCGTGCAGATGCCGGAAGGCTACGACACAATGGTCGGCGAACGCGGCGAGACGCTCTCAGGCGGGCAGCGACAGCGCATCACCATCGCGCGCGCGATCATACGCAACGCCCCGCTGCTCATCCTCGACGAGCCGGCGACGGGTCTCGACGCGGCTTCGGAAGAACTCGTCTTCGATGCCCTCACGCGCTTGATGGCGGGTAAGACCTCCATCGTCATCGCGCACCGTTTAGCGACTATCATGCAGGCCGACGTGATCTTTGTGATTGACGAAGGCCGGGTGGTTGAGCAAGGCACACATCAGGAACTACTCGCGCGCGGCGGTCTCTATGCAGAGCTTCATGAAATCCAGTTTCGCAAAGAAGGGGCGCTTGACGAGTTGGAAGCAACTCCGACATAGAGTAACCGGACAGCACTGACACGGACTTGCCAAACAGAATAAGCAGCAGCGAGGCGAGATGAACCACGAAAGCACACGAATGTTCGTGTGCTTTCGGTTCGTATTGCTTCGTGTGGTTTCGTGGTTAGCTTTTTCCGTCTCTTATTTCGTGCTGCAACTTGATACGAGCTAAACAAAAAGACCGCTCTCGTTGGAGCGGTCTTTTTGTTGCTTGAAGCTGACGCGACGTTGTTATCTATTTTGTGTGGCCGTCACGCTCGTGGTCGCGTTCTGTGTCTGGACGCGCTGCCAGTAATCCTGCACGTACTTCTTCAGGTCGCCGTGACCCCAGCGCGTGTAGAAGTCGTACTGCTTCATCTCAGCGTACACCTGATCGTAGTTCCAGTGATCGTTGTTGAAGCGATAGACCGCGCCCATGACGCCAGTGCGATGCCGCCCGCCCGCGCAGTGCACATAGAACTTGCCGGTCGCCGGATCATTGACGAGCTTCAGGAAGGCCGCGATCTGTCCGTCCTTCGGATACGACGTGTCGCTCATCGGGATATTGACGTAACGCATGCCGAGCGTTTCAACGTCGCGGCGCTCGTAAGAGACCGGATCATCACGCAGGTCAATCACGGTCTTGATGCCGAGCGTCTTGAGGTCTTGGAAATCCTCTTCCTTCGGTTGTGCGCCGCGATAAAAGCGGTCATCCATTTGCCCAAAATTCTTGATGTGGACGTTTGCCGTGCTATTCGATGTCTTGGCTGCTGAAAGCCCGGCCAGCGCAAAGATGAGCGTCAAGGTTGCGACGAGGGAACGGAACGTATTTCGAGTCAGACGCATTGCAGTGTCTCCTAAATAAGTCATTATAGATTCTTCTTCAGGGGTTATGGAAGCGACCGTCGTGCGGTACTGGTCAAGGTTTTTTTCAGCGCCTCAATCAGCCGGTATTAAGATTCCTGAGCGGCTATTCCGGTTGTATCCACACGGGGCTGAAAAGTGCTTTAGATTCCCCTATTTTTGGCGCAATTTGCCGTGATTTTGCGCCCAATAATTGGCTCGCGCGCGTCTGAGATCACCAACTCATCGCCTGTTCGATCATGCCTCTCAAGCTGACCTGCCCTGTATAGTTTCCGAATAAAATACGACCCGGCGCGGCGCACCAAGAGCCTTGCGCGCACCGCCAAATGTCGGGCAATTGGACTGAGTATTGCGGGATGGCGCGCGGCCAGCGGTTGATGACGAGTTGCAGAGGCTCGCCTTGAATGCCAAGTAGTTCCATTAACTCTGCGCGGACGGCCGCGGCGATCTCTTCGTCTGTGGCCGCGACCCAACGGGGCTGTGCCGTACCGCCGCAGAGGATAGTGAAAGACGCATGGCGCGCTTCATCAAAGACGCGCCCGGCAAACGCGCTTGAGTTGAAGAGCACGCCTAAGCAACTGCGCTTTTCCGGCGCGGGCACGAGCACGCCGACGCCGCGCAACCGGCGCGTGAAATTGGCGCGCTCGACAAACGCTGTGACCGAAACTATCGGCGTGTACTCGACCGCTTGCAACTTGCGACTAAGTTCGGGCGCTTCAGTCTTCAACAACTCGGCAGCCGCATAAGCTGGCGTCGCCAAGAGCACGTTTGGTGCGTCCGGCAGATCGCTCACGCGCACGCCGCGTCGGAAACGCGCGCCTAAACGTCGCTCAAGCTGTTGCTCAAGTTGCGCCGTTACGTCGCCCATGCCGCGCGCCGGCGCGACCATGCGTTTGCGCTGCTTGGTCTGTTTGCGTGCGCCGTTCGTGCCGTTTCCATTGTGTCCGTTCTGTGCGGAGCGTCGGAGAGCTTTGTGCAGCATCGTGCCGAGTAAAGTCTGGCCGGGCGCGACAGCGAGTTCGGGAAAGGCTGCGGCGACGCCCAACTCAGCAGGTTGCACACCGTAGATGCCGCGCACGAACGGCGTCAAAAGATATTCGAGCGCGGCATCGCCCAGATGCTTGCGCCCCCATGTCTCAAGGTTCAAAGGCTCGGCGTGGCGGTCGGCACGCATGAACGCCGCATGCGTGAAGGCGCGCAACGCTTCGCCCGCACGAAGTGGAAACTTGCTGAGCCGGCCGCCGCGCAGGATGAAGCGCGCGCGCGCGTCGGGCCGGATTTCGGCCAGCTCGACACCTAAGTCTCGACAAAACGCGACGACCGTCGGCGTGGCCAGAAGCGAGTGCGCCGCCGCTTCAGCGATGCCGTACTCAGTCCGTTGCGTCTGAATCAATCCACCCGCGCGGGCGCGTTCTTCCAAGAGCGTGACTTCGTAACCTTTTTTGTCGAGCGCGTAAGCCGCGAGCAGGCCCGCGATGCCAGCGCCGACGATGGTCGCTTCGCGTCTATTTGGATCGAATGTACCTAACACGTTTGCGTCTCCGTTAAAATTGAGTGCAGCACTTGCGCGAATTCCGGGTCGCCGTTAAAGGCGCGCGCGCGGTAGTAATGCTCGATGCCGTGCCGGCGGGCTAAGCCTGCGTAGAGTTGATCGAGTTCGTAGAGTGTTTCGATGTGATCGCTCACGAAGCTCAAGGGCACGACGACCAGACGGCGCACGCCCGTTGCGGCCAGACGCTTGATCTCGTCTTCGGTGTAAGGCTCAAGCCACGGCAGCCGGCCGTTGCGCGATTGAAAACTGAGCGACCAAGCGGGGCGCAAATCTTTCGTCACCGCCGCAATCGTCCGTTGCACATCCAACGGATAAGGGTCGCCCCGTCGAACGATCTTCAGCGGCAACGAGTGCGCGGAAAAGAGCACGTGGATCGGATCGTCTCCGTCGCGCTCCGTCTCCGCTTGTTGGATGGCTTCGTCAACTGTGCGCCGGAGCAGCGCCGCATAAGCCGGATGGTCTGGCCAGTTCGTTACTTCAGACAACGCCGGTTGCCAATTGATCCGCCGGAGTGAAGCGCGCACTTCTTGGAAGCAAGTGCCTGTAGTCGTCGTCGAGTAGTGCGGAAAGAGCGGCAGCAGTATCAACTGCTCTGCGCCCCACGCTTGCAGCCGGCGCAACGCAGACTCGATGGTCGGCTCGGCGCTGCGCATCCCGATCTCTATGCGGACGCGCTCGCTCCGCCCATTCGTGAATAGGCGGCGCAGGCCCGCCGCCTGCGCCTGTGTCCAGCCGAGTTGCGGCGAGCCGCCGCCGATCAGTTCATAGCTGCGGATTGACGAAGGGCCTTTCACTTGCGCGATGGTGAAGGCCAGCACCTGCCGCAGAGGCGCGGGCACGCCGACGAGCACCGATGGGTTGACGAAGAGCCGGTACAGGAACGGTTTCACGTCTTTCAACGTCCAAGGGCCGCCGAAGTTGAGCAATAAGATGCCGGTTTTCATAAACGTCAGATCGTGCGGCTGAAGAGTTTTAGCCCCGCGTCCTTGCGCGCGAGGCGCGCGTCGAACGCCATGCAGATGTTACGCAGGAACGGCCGGCCCGCTTCCGTGATTGAGCAAGCTTGCTCGTTAAGCCGCACCAATCCGTCGCTGTTCATTTCCGTGAGTCGCTCGTGCACGGTGTCGAGATAAGGCACGGACAACTCAGGCGCGCTCCAGTCGGTCGTAAAGCGTGTCATCAAATTCAGAATGTGCCGACGCAACACGAGGTCTTCGCGGTCAAGCACGTGCCCGCGTAGCGTCGGCAACTCACCACGCTCGATGCGCGCCGCATACTCTTCGACCACCTTCTCGTTCTGCGCGAACATGTCCCACGAATCGCTGATCGAAGAGACGCCAAGTCCGATGAGCGGCGACGTGTGGCGCGGCGTGTAGCCCATGAAGTTGCGATGCAACTTGCCATCGCGCGCCGATTGCCAGAGCGAATCCGTTTTGAGCGCGAAGTGATCCATGCCGATCTCTTCGTAGCCGGCCGCTTCGAGCATCATGCGCCCCAGTTCATAAAGCGCGCGCTTCTCATCGCCGCCGGGTAAGTCGGCTTCGGTGAAGTGGCGTTGACCGGGTTTGAACCAAGGCACGTGCGCGTAGGCGTAAAACGCGATGCGGTCGGGGCGCAAGCGGCGCACCGACTCGACCGTCTGCTCGACGCTCGTGCGTGTCTGGAAGGGCAGACCGTAGATGAGATCGTAGTTAATTGAGGTGAAGCCTGCGGTGCGCGCCTCTTCCGTCACGGCGCGCACCTGCGCTTCGGTCTGCACGCGATTGACCGCCTGCTGTACGCGCGAATCGAAATCCTGTATGCCGAGACTCAAGCGCGTGAAGCCTAAGCGAGCGAGCGTCACGAGATGCTCGCGCGTCGTCACGCGCGGATCGGATTCGATGGAGAACTCAGCGTCGGGCGTGCGGTCTGCGCCGACGAGTATGCCGCTCGTCAGTTCGGCCAATTCGGCGGGCGCGAGAAACGTGGGCGTGCCGCCGCCGAGATGCAGCTCCGAGATGGGGAGCGGGCGTGTGCGCTCAAGTCGCTTACGATAGAGCGCCCATTCGCTGAGCACGTTGCGGACGTATGGCAGACCGACTGAAGTGTTGCAGGTGATGCGCGAGTTGCAACCGCAGTAGGTGCAGAGCGAGCGACAGAAAGGGATGTGTATGTAAAGACTCGCGCCTTCGTCTGCGCGCTCGGCTTCGTCAAGTCTGCGCGCGACACCAGCAAACCACTCGTCGGCCGTCGGCGCAGTCTCCCAGTAGGGCACGGTCGGGTAGCTCGTGTAGCGCGGCCCCGGCACGTCGTACTTCTTCAATAGCTCTGTTTCGTTCGTCGTCGCAATCATCTGTTTCATCCTAAGGCTTGCGGAAAATTTCGCGCGTCCGGTTGCGCCGGGAATTTTTCGTGGCCGGTTGCGGAATAATCCCCAACGTCGGCCTCATCAGTTCAACTCGCGCTGCGCTCTCAATAACGATTTGTGCCGTTATTGCCCGACTTTGCCGCGTTTTTTCAATCTGCGACCGGCGCGGCTTGCGGCTTGCCTTACGTGCCCAACGCGGCGCGTTGAGGCAGGTGCAAGCCCTATGCCTTGCCGCCCGCAAGCAAAACTGCACGAGCAAAGCTGTCCCACCAAGTAGCTGGAGGTTAGTTAACAATGACACTTAACGCAGACACGACTGTGCGCGAACTCACGTTGGAGATGCCGCAGGCGACGCGCGTCTTCGAGCGTTTGAAAATTGATTATTGCTGCGGCGGCGCGCGCCCCTTGAGCGCCGCGTGCGCCGATGCTGGGTTGGATGTCGAGACGGTGCTGCGCCAGTTAGCGGAGACGCAGGCGTGTATGCCGCAGGACGCGCAAAATGATCTTCAGTCTTCGTCGCTCACCGAACTGCTCGGACACATCCTCACACGCCACCACGTGTACACCAAGACAGAGATGGCGCGCTTGACGACGTTGTCGGCGAAAGTATTGGCGGCGCACGGCGAGCGCCATCCAGAATTGTTACAGGTCAATGCGCTCTGGCAACGCCTCTGCGCCGACTTACAGCCACACATGTTCAAAGAAGAGATAGTGCTCTTTCCTTACATCGAAGGCTTGGAGCAAGCTGTGCAAACGGGCGGCACATGCGCGCGCCCACCTTTCGGCACGGTCGGCAATCCCGTGCGCATAATGAGATATGAGCACGACACGGCGGGCGCGCTGCTGCGCGACCTGCGCGCCGTGACGCGAGACTACTGCGTGCCCGCAGACGCCTGCTTGAGTTTCAAGACGCTCTACGAAGCATTCGAAGCATTCGAGCAAGATTTGCACCAGCACATCCATCTCGAAAACAACCTGCTCTTCCCGCGCGCATTGGCCCTAGAGGAGCGAGCTTTAGCTGGACGCTGAGAAGCGGTCGAAACAAACGCGCGCGGGGAATATCACGCAACACCTTGGTTAAATTTCGCAACCGGTGCGTGCGCCGGACAGTAAACGGCATGTTTTGTGTGCGGCACACACGTTGCCTTTGAGGTTGATCTCGAAGGGCGAATATCTCGCTCTATTTCTGCTTATAAAAAACTTTTCGGAGGGGTTCATCATTTTATGAGTCAGTATAAACGTCTCTGGCTTGCGCTCGCCGTCGTGGTCGCGGCCTCGTTCGCCGTGCTCGGTGGCTTCGGTTATCGCGCGCTCCACAATGCGCCGCCGATCCCGCGCGCGGTCGTGACGACCGACGGGCGCGTGCTCTTCGACGCCGACACGATCCAAAACGGCCAGAACGTCTGGCAATCAATCGGCGGGCAAGAGGTCGGCTCGATCTTCGGGCACGGCGCGTATGTTGCGCCCGATTGGACGGCCGACTATCTGCACCGCGAAGCTACTTTCATCCTCGACCGCCGCGCGCAAAGCACCGGCGCGACAAGTTACGCCGCGCTCTCCATCGAACAACAAGCGGGCTTGCGCGCACGGCTCGAACAGGAGATGCGCGCGAACACTTACGATGCCGCGACGGGGCGCATCACCGTCAGCAATGAACGCGCCGCCGCCTTTGACGCGCTTAACAACTACTACGCCGACGTGTTTGGCAAAGGGCGCAACGAATATGCGATCCCGCGCGGCGCTCTGACCGATGCAAGCAAGGCGCGCGAGATGAGCGCCTTCTTCTGGTGGACTTCGTGGGTCTCAACGACGACGCGACCGGGCACAAACGTCTCTTACACGCAGAACTGGCCGCACGAGCCGCTCGTGGGCAATAACATCACCGGCAACGCGGTGGTCTGGAGCGTCATCAGCTTTGTGCTTTTGTTGGCCGGCATCGGCGGCATGGTCTGGTACTTCGGCTCGCAGCCGAAGCAAGAGCTTGACGGTGACGCGCTGCCGCCGACCGATCCGCTCATCGGTTTGCAGCCGACGCCTTCGATGCGCGCGACTTTCAAGTTCTTCTTCGTCGCCGCCGCACTCATCGTCGTGCAAGTCGGACTTGGCGCAATCACTGCGCATTACGGCGTCGAAGGTTCAGGCTTCTACGGCATTCCGCTCGACCGTTGGCTGCCCTATTCGGTCGCGCGCACTTGGCACACGCAACTCGGCCTCTTCTGGATCGCGACGACGTGGCTCGCCACGGGTCTCTTCATCGCGCCGGCTGTGAGCCGGTACGAGCCGAAGGGCCAACGGCTCGGAGTCAATCTGTTATTCGCGGCCGTGCTGCTCGTGGTCGTCGGATCGCTGACGGGCGAATGGCTCGGCATCAAGCAGTTCTTGGGCAAGTATTGGTTCTGGTTCGGCGCGCAAGGCTACGAGTACGTTGACTTGGGCCGCTTCTGGCAAATCCTGCTCTTCGCGGGGCTGACCTTCTGGCTTGGTCTCATGTATCGCGCTTTGAAGCCCGCGCTCAAACGCAGAGACGAGAGCCGCTCGCTGCTCTTGCTATTTCTCGTCTCGTCCATCGCCATTCCGCTCTTCTACGGCGCAGGGTTGATGTACGGGCAGCGCAGCCATCTCATCACGGCTGAATACTGGCGTTGGTGGGTGGTGCATCTCTGGGTCGAAGGTTTCTTCGAGGTCTTTGCAACGGTCGTGATCGCGTTCCTGTTCACGCGCCTCGAACTGCTCTCGGTCAGAACCGCGACGCGCGCGGTGCTCTTCTCGACGGTCATCTTCCTATCGGGCGGCATCATCGGCACGTTCCACCATCTCTACTTCACGGGCACGCCGAACTCTGTGCTCGCGCTCGGCGCAGTCTTCTCGGCGTTTGAGATCGTGCCGCTCGTGCTGATCGGCTTTGAGGCTTGGGAGAACATCCGACTCGCGCGCGCCAAAGAATGGATGGCGACCTATCGTTGGCCGATCTACTTCTTCGTCGCGGTCGCGTTCTGGAACTTCGTCGGCGCAGGCCTGTTCGGCTTCCTGATCAACCCGCCCGTCGCGCTCTACTACATGCAGGGCTTGAACACGACACCTGTACACGGGCACACAGCGCTGTTCGGCGTCTATGGCATGCTTGGCATCGGCCTAATGCTCTTTTGCCTGCGCGCGCTCAAGCATGAGCAGGCGTGGAAGGAACGCCCCTTGAAGTTTGCCTTCTGGACGATCAACGGCGGGCTGACCTTGATGGTCTTGCTTTCACTGTTGCCCATCGGCTTGATGCAGACTTGGGCGGCGGTCGAGTATGGCACTTGGTACGCGCGCTCGGCCGAGTTCTTGCAGACGGGTTTGATGGATCGCCTACGCTGGCTGCGCATGTTGGGCGACACAACCTTCGCGCTCGGCTCGCTTGCGCTCGGCTACTTCGTGCTGGGCCTGATCACCGGGCACTCCTACGACAAGCGCAGCAAGATCGCAACGGCTGTGCCCGCGCCGCCGCGCCTGACGACGCACAAACCCGCACACGCTGGCGACTAAGAGCACTTGCTCGTTCTCTCTTGCTTCCAAAAGTGGCGCGCGATAACCGTCGAGGCTCGCGCGCCACTTTTTTACTGACCACTGTTTTTATTCAGCCTTCAGCCCTCAACCCTCATCCCTTCCCTACCGGCCCACGATTTGCACTCGTACATGTGCGTCCGTCTTCCCCTCCGGTTTGACCGGTAAAAGGGCTTGCGGCTGGGGCAGATTACACAACGGCAGATCAATCTTTGGGTGAGATTACACAACGATGAGTCGCAAACAGGTCACGATTGATGGGAACGAAGCGGCCTCTTACGTCGCTTTCAAGACGAACGAAGTGATCGCTATTTACCCGATCACGCCTTCGTCGAACATGGGCGAGAACGCGGACGCTTGGGCTGCTGTGGGTGAACGAAACATCTGGGGCGTCGTGCCGCGCGTGCGCGAGATGCAATCCGAAGGCGGCGCGGCCGGCGCAGTCCACGGCACACTGCAAACCGGATCATTGACGACGACGTTCACGGCCAGTCAGGGCCTGCTCCTGATGATCCCGAACATGTTCAAGATCGCGGGCGAGCAGACTTCGACCGTCTTTCACATCGCCGCCCGCGCCATCGCCACGCACGCGCTCTCGATCTTCGGCGATCACTCCGACGTGATGGCCACGCGCTCCTGCGGTTGGGCCATGCTCTTCGCCAACTCTGTGCAAGAGACGATGGACTTCGCGCTCATCGCGCAAGCGGCGACGTTGCGCGCGCGCGTTCCCTTCCTGCACGTCTTCGACGGCTTCCGCACCTCGCATGAGGTGATGAAGATCGAGCGCCTCGCGGACGAAGACATGCGCGCCTTGCTCGCCGCAGACTTGATTCACGCACACCGCCGCCGCGCGCTCAGTCCCGACCATCCGGTCATGCGCGGCACGGCGCAGAACCCCGATGTGTTCTTCCAATCGCGCGAGCGCGCCAACCCGTTCTATGCGGCGACGCCCGGCATTGTGCAGGAGTTGATGGACAAGTTTGCGGCGCAGACGGGCCGGCAGTATCACTTGTTTGATTACGTCGGCGCAGCCGAAGCAGAGCGCATCATCATCATGATGGGTTCGGGCTGCGAGACGGCCGAAGAGACTATCGCGGCACTCTGTGCGCGCGGCGAGAAAGTCGGCCTCGTGAAAGTCCGGCTCTATCGTCCCTTCTCCGCCGAAGCGTTGCTCGCGGCGTTGCCACAGACGACCAAAGCCATCGCCGTGCTCGACCGCACGAAAGAGCCGGGCGGCGCGGGCGAACCGCTCTATCAGGACGTGCTGACCGCGATTGGCGAGAGCGTGATCGTGGGCGACTTGCCGTTCGCCACAATCCCGCGCGTCATCGGCGGGCGCTACGGGTTAGCGTCGAAAGAGTTCACGCCCGCGATGGCGAAAGCGGTCTTTGATGAGTTGAAGCAAGCGACGCCGAAGAATCATTTCTCGGTCGGCATCAACGACGACGTGACTTTCCTGAGTCTCGCCTTTGATGAACATTTTTCGATTGAAAAGGACGACGAAGTGCGCGCGCTCTTCTGGGGTCTGGGCGCGGACGGCACGGTCGGCGCGAACAAGAACACGATCAAGATCATCGGCGAAGAGACGGACAACTACGCGCAAGGCTATTTCGTTTACGACTCGAAAAAGTCGGGCGCGATGACCGTCTCACACCTGCGCTTCGGCCCGCACCCGATCAAGAGCACCTACTTGATCCGACAGGCCAACTTCATCGCCGTCCATCAATTCAATTTCATCGAACGCTACGACGTGCTTGAAGCGGCGGCCGAGGGCGCGACGTTTCTTTTGAACAGTCCGTTTGCGCCCGACGAAGTCTGGGCGAAGCTCCCGCGCACGATGCAAGCGGAGATCATCGCCAAGCGGATCAAGTTCTACTGTATTAACGCCTACGACGTGGCGCGCGCTAACCGGATGGGCACGCGCATTAACACGATCATGCAGACTTGTTTCTTCGCCATTAGCGGCGTGCTGCCGCGCGCAGAGGCGATTGCGCAGATCAAAGAATCAATTAAGAAGACCTACGGCAAGCGCGGCGAGCAAGTCGTCCAACAGAACTATGCGGCGGTTGATGCGGCGCTCGCACACTTGCACGAGGTTCAGGTTCCCGCACAGGTCACGAGCGAGTTCGAGCGGCCGCCGGCCGTTGCCCCTAACGCGCCCGCGTTCGTGCAGCAAGTGACTGCCGAAATCCTAGCCGGGCACGGCGACCGGCTGCCCGTGAGCGCCTTCCCTGCCGATGGCACGTACCCCCTTGCCACCGCGCAGTGGGAGAAGCGCAACATCGCGCTCGACGTGCCTGTGTGGGAACCTGACTTATGTATCGCGTGCGGCAAGTGCATCATGGTCTGTCCACACTCGACCATTCGCGCGAAGGTCTGC
>Ga0209153_1000119_pt1 | contig 40591 bp, 46 predicted proteins | sample GraSoiAngelo_120_FD_185877 | JGI IMG/M metagenome (GOLD analysis project Ga0209153, IMG submission 185877) | Grasslands soil microbial communities from the Angelo Coastal Reserve, California, USA - 14_0919_09_20cm (SPAdes) (version 2) | ecosystem: Environmental > Terrestrial > Soil > Grasslands ... | reverse complement strand
TTGCAGAGCCGGATACAGCCCCGCGTCGAGTTCGGGTGGCCGGCATCGCAAACACCTTAACAAGTCTTTCCTTGACGCTCCGCGAAGGACGCTCATAAGCTGTAGCCGTTTCCGGACAGCACGGCTGTCAGGTTCGACCGCTCGCGTCGCCCACGTCCCACTCATACGTCAAGGCAAGCGAACTCGATGGATGCGGAAGACACCGAAAAGCAAGACAAGATCAGGGAACTGCAGGCGGTGATCGCCAGGGCCAAGAACGGCATCATGGATTGCCGCTACAAGGCCGACTGCGAATTCGCTCGCGCCTGCCCGGGAACCTGCTAACACCCCCACCCTGACCCTCCCCCAAAGGGGCAGGGAATACCGTCGGCCCCACCCTGGCCCTTCCCTAAGGAGGGAAGCCCCCACCCTGGCCCCATCCCAGAGGGGAGGGAAGGGAAAAATGCCGGTGCTATAATCCATAAAGGTTTCTTTATATGGCGTCTTCTCCGTTGCTCCACAATCCTTCACTACGCGAGTTCCGGGCGCACTATCAGGCGCTCGCCAGCATCACGCGGCTGCGCATTCTTCAGTACCTGGCGGGCATCCCGCAGATCACGGTCCTGGAACTGGCGGACGCGCTGGGGATCAGCCAGCCACGGCTGAGCTGGCACCTCCGGATGCTGCGGCGTGGCCACCTCGTGCATGCAAACCGCGCCGGCCGGGCGGTGTATTACTCATTGAATCGCGAGGGCATCAATGCCTTTCATCGAGAGCTAACAACCCTGATTGCGCCTCGACCGCGGGTCCGGGCGCTGCAACACGAATTGAGCGAGGTGTAACAAGCGATGGCAGAGAAAAACGGCAGCCGGCATAACGGCAAGGTGTCCCGACCCACGACGGCACGCACGGATGGACGTTCGCGACGCAAGGTGCGGGTCGCGATTCTCGGCGTAGGCAACTGCGCCTCGTCGCTGGTCCAGGGAATCGAGTACTACCGCGATGCCAGGCCGGGCGATGCGATCCCCGGCCTGATGCATGTCGATCTCGGCGGCTATCACATCCGCGACATCGAGTTTTCGGCGGCGTTCGACATCGACAAGGACAAGGTGGGCAAGGACCTCTCCGAGGCGATCTTTGCCGGGCACAACAATACCGTCAAGTTCGCGGAGGTTCCTCACCTTGGCATCAAGGTGGAGCGAGGGATGACCCACGACGGACTTGGCAAATATCTCTCGGAGATCATCACCAAGGCGCCGGGGCCGACCGCCGACATCGTCGGCATCCTCAAAGCGACGAAGACCGATGTCGTCGTGAACTACCTGCCGGTGGGCAGCGAGGAAGCGGTCAAGTGGTACGCCGAGCAGGTGCTGGAGGCGGGGTGCGCCTTCGTCAACTGCATGCCCGTCTTCCTCGCGCGGGAGCCATACTGGCGCGGTCGCTTCGAGAAGCGCGGCATTCCGATCATCGGCGACGACATCAAATCGCAGGTCGGCGCCACGATCGTTCATCGGATCCTGACTCGACTTTTCGAGGATCGCGGCGTCAAGCTGGAGCGCACGTATCAGCTGAACTTCGGTGGCAACACCGACTTCCTCAACATGCTGGAGCGCGAGCGGCTGACCTCCAAGAAGATCTCGAAGACCAACAGCGTCAAGTCGCAGATGAAGGCGGACATCGGCGCCGAAAACATCCACATCGGTCCTTCCGACTACGTGCCCTGGCTGGGCGACCGCAAGTGGGCCTACATCCGGCTCGAGGGCCGTTCCTTCGGCGACGTGCCCCTCAACGTTGAGCTCAAGCTCGAGGTCTGGGATTCGCCGAACTCAGCCGGGGTGGTGATCGATGCCATCCGCTGCTGCAAGCTCGGCCTTGACCGCAAGCTGGGCGGGGCGCTGGAGGGGCCATCCGCCTACTTCATGAAGTCACCCCCAATTCAATACACTGACGGCGTCGCAAACCAGTTGACCGAGGCGTTCATCGCCGGCACCGCAAGCAACGGCCCAGCGCCTGTTGTGCGCCAGCCGGCGGCTGCCGAGCAGGGGACCACCCGCCGCCGATGATTCTTCCTCGGCTGTTCAGGCTGGGGAACTGGGTCATGCGGGTACTGCCGCCCGGGGTTCGTTATCCCCTGGCGGCGGTCACCGGTCGTTGTGCCTTCTATTTGATGCCGCGCCGGCGCCGGGTCACGTTCGAGAACTTTGGTCAGGTGCTGGGCCGGCCACCGAGCGACGGACTGGTCAAGCGGACGGCACGGCATGCCTTCGGCAACTACTTCAAGATGTTCGCCGACTTCATGCTGATGTTCACGCTCAAACCGGAAGAGATCCGCCGCATGGTGCGGCCGGAAGGACGGGAGCGACTCGATCGGGTGCTCGCTCAGGGCAAGGGGGCGATCGTCGTCACCGCTCATGTCTCCAATTGGGACATGCTGGCGGCGGCCTCCGCCGTATACGGCTATCCAATCAGTGCGGTGACCAACGAGCTACCGAGCGGCGGGCTCAACGAACTGGTGGTCGCCTCCAGGGAGCGGATCGGGATGAAGATGATCGGGCTCGGCCCCGGAAGTCTCCGCCAGATTCTCAAGGCGCTTGCGCGCAACGAAGTGGTCGCGCTCGCGAGTGACCTGTACAGTGGCGATCGTGGCGTGCGCGTGCCATTTTTCAACCGCCCCGCAACCTTCCCTTCCGGCCCGGCGGCGATCGCCTTGAAGACCGGGGCACCGATTCTTCCGGTATGGATTCGCCGGCAACCGGACAATCTCTATGTCGCCGAAGTTGAGGAGCCGATCGAGGTCAGCCGCACCGGCGACACCGCGCGGGACGTGCAGCTGACGACGGAGCGGATCGTGCAGTTCTTCGAGCGCATCATCCGCCGCGAGCCCGATCAGTGGCTCGTGTTCTTGCCGGTCTGGCGTCCGCAGAAGGTGGCGGGGACGCCAGGATCACCAATGCAGCCGGCGCTCGATCCCTCATGACCTACCTGGGATTCCGGCTTATTGAGGCGGTGATCGCGCGGCTGCCGCGCCGGGTTGCCTACGCCATCGGCGTGATCGTCAGCACCCTGGCTTTTCCCCTGTTGGCGAGGCAGCGAAAGGCGCTCGAATCGAACCTGCACCATGTCTTGCCGGACATGCCGGCTCCGGAGCTGCGCAAGCTGGCCTGGCGAAACTGGCTCAACTATTGCAAGGCCTGGATCGATTTCTTCAAGATTCCCCGGATGGAAAAAGGGCGGCTGAGCGCGCTGCTGACCCCGATCGGCGTGGAACATCTCGACACCGCGATGGCGGCTGGACGCGGCGTGATCGTGGTCGCGCCCCACATGGGCTCGTGGGAGCTGGCGGCGGCCAGCTGGGCGGCAACCTTCGGTGAAATCGGCATCATGGTCGAGCAGATCGAACCCCGACGACTCTTCGATCATGTCTATCGATTGCGCTCGCGACTGGGCATCCGGGTGATTCCGCTCAGCCGCACCGGTGCTCGGGACATCATGCGCCTCCTCAAAGACCACCGCATGGTGGTCCTGGCGATGGACCGCGACATCCTCAATACCGGAGCCTGGTTTCGCTTCTTCGGACGCTCGGCCAAGTTTCCGACCGGCCCGGTGGAGATCGCGCTCAAGACCGGGGCGCCGATCCTGCCGGCTTTCTGCATCCGCGACCGCCATGATGCCTACGTCGCCGTCGGCGAGGCGCCTTTTTTCCTCACCCCGAGTGAAGATCACGAGGCCGACGTCCGGGGTGCCATGGAACGGATCCTGGCGACGTTTGAACGGTATATAAAGAGGTATCCGGACCAGTGGCACGTGCTCGAGCCCATCTGGCCGGAGAAGCCCGTCGTCCCGGCCGTCACCATCCCGTCACCGCCGGCGCAAGCCGCTGTGGGCGATTAAGGAGGATCTCGTGGGCAAAGCCGACTTTCATATGCACACCTCGCTCAACGACGGCACGGCCACCGTGCGAGAGGTGCTCGACTACGTGCGCGATCGGACGGACCTCGACGCCGTGGCGATCACGGATCATGACCGGCTGACCGGCAGCTATGAGGCGATGGAGCTGGCGAATGAATACCCGTTCGACGTCTTCATGGGCTGTGAAATCACGACGCTGCATGGGCACCTGCTGGGGCTCTTCCTCGACAAGCCGATCCCGATGTGGCGTCCCCTCGACTGGACGATCGGCAAGATCCACGAGCAGGGCGGCCTGGCGATCGCGGTCCACCCGTTTTCCATGCTAACCCGCAGCATCGGCTACCGGTCCTTCGACGGCATCATGAAGAATGCCTCGCCTGAGATCTACTTCGATGCGGTGGAGACCTTCAATCCGTCGGTGGCGGGACGCACCTGCGCGGCCAAGATCGACCGCCTCAACCGAAGCCGCTTTCACCTGCCCGAGGTGGGATGTTCCGACAGCCATCATCTGGAAGGGATTGGCACCGGCTACACGACCTTTGATGGCAAATCGGCACACGACCTGAAGACGTCGGTGCTGGCGGGCCAGACCAAGGCGCACGGGGAATACTGGGACTTCTTGACGCATCGCCGCATTGCGCAACTGAAGTTCCGCCGGATCGGCCGTAACTGGGCGCGCGCCGGCCGCTCCGCAGTGCGCGCTGTCTGCGGCGGGTAGTCGGTGAGGGGAAGCACGGTCCTCACCCTGACGCTCCCCCGAGGGGGAGGGGATTGAAATGAAGGTCGCGCTCGTCTCCGCCTACGACTTCGCGCACCCAGGCGGCGTTACCGAGCACGTCCGCTACCTGGCGGCGGGGTTGCGCCGGCGCGGTCACGACGTCACCGTGCTCGCTCCCTGCTCCGACCGGGAGCTGTCCGACCGGGACCACGACTTCGTTCGGGTGGGCCGGCCTTTTCCGATTCCGATGCACGGATCGGTCGCCCGGATCACGGTCGGGCTGCACCTGACGAACCGGATCAAGCACATGGTGCGCGAGGGCGGCTTCGACGTCATCCACTACCACGAGCCGCTGATGCCGGTGTTACCGATCACGGCGCTTCGCTTCTCGCGCACGATCAACGTCGGCACCTTTCACGCCTTCGCCCGCTCCAACGTCGGCTATTACTACGGCAAACCGCTGCTCAAGCGTTATGTGAGGCGGCTGCATGCTCGAATTGCCGTCTCCAATCCGGCCCGTGAGTTCGTCCGCCATTACTTCCCGGGCGACTACCGGGTGATTCCCAACGGAATCGACTTCCATCGCTTCCAGAACCAGCAGCCCTTCCCCGATCTTCGGGATGGCATGTGCAACCTCCTCTTCGTCGGCCGCCTCGAGTATCGAAAGGGCCTCGGCTATCTCTTGCGCGCCTACGAACAGCTGAAGCCGCAGTATCCCAACCTTCGCCTGATCATCGTGGGCGACGGGCCGCTGCGCCGCTGGTATGGCAACTTCATCGCTCGCAAGCAGCTCGAGGACGTGGTCATGGCCGGGTACGTCGACCCGGCGGAACTGCCCCGCTACTACGCGAGCTGCGACATCTTCTGTTCACCGGCCACCGGCGACGAGAGCTTCGGCATCGTGCTGCTAGAGGCGATGGCCTCGAGCAAGGCGATCGTCGCCACCAGTATCGACGGCTTCCGCGAAGTCGTCGACCACGGCCGCGAGGGGCTGCTGGTCGAACGCAAAAGCCGTCGCCAGCTCGCCTACGCATTGCAGACGCTCATCAGCAATGCCGACTTGCGCCGCGAACTCGGGCGGGCCGGCCAGCTGAAGGCGCGGAACTTCGATTGGGAGCGGGTCATCGACCAGGTCTCCGACGTCTACCGGAAGGCGGTTGATTCCGCTCAGCCGGCGGCTGCGGTTCGGCTCGAGCCCAGCCTGAGTCCCCGCTGATGTTCACGCAAAAATTCCAGGCCTGGGTCCGGCGCTGGGCGGAGCGTCTCGTGGGGGTCTTCCGCGATTCGCCGCTCACGCCCAACATGCTCACGCTCTTCGGCCTGGTCATCACAGGGCTGGGGGCGCTGCTGGTCGCCGTCGGCCTGCTGCTCCCGGGCGGCATCGTGCTCGCCTTCGCCGGCTTCTTCGACGTCTTCGATGGCGCGCTGGCCCGGGCGGCGGGAAAGGTCTATCGCTACGGCGCCTTTCTCGACTCGACGGTCGACCGCTACTCGGAGGGCGTCGTCTACCTCGGCATCCTGATCTATTTCCTCGACCGTCACGACGGCTGGCGGCCGATCGTGGTGCTGGTCGCGCTCGCCGGATCGTTTCTGGTCAGCTACGTTCGGGCACGGGCACAAAGCCTCGGCTTCACCTGCGATGTTGGCATCCTGGCTCGTCCGGAGCGCGTCGTCATCATCGTCGCCGGCCTGCTGCTCGAGGCGATGGGCCTCAAGATCGGCGGAGCGACGCCCTTGACGGTGGCGCTCGTCATCCTCGCGATCGGCACCAATTTCACCGCGGTCCAGAGAGTCTGGGTTGTCTGGCAGCAGAATCGCGAGGAGCTGCGCGCGCTTCGAGGCCTTCCCGCGTCACCGCCGCTGAACCATCCGAACCCTTCCCAGCCGACCCCTTCCCAGCCGGTTCGCACCGCGATGCGACGCTTCTTCGAGGACCTGGGCAAGACTTAACGGGACTCGGTATCATGGCGGCGTGCAGGTGGCGATCTACGCCGATCGCGATCCAGGCGGCAAGAAACTGATCAGCACGCTGCAACGCCGGCTCAAGAACGAGGAGATTCGCGCGTGGGAGGTCAAGAAGAAGGCTCCCCTCACGCTCGTGCATTCGGGCGATCGATATACCAAGATCCGCGTGACGTTCGTTCCGGCCGGGACCCCCAGCTTCAGCCGGGCCGCCCGTGCCGGCGCCCTGGGCGCCTTCCGCAACCCGGAACCCACCTTGCTCGCCACCATTTCGGATGGCCCATCGGCTGACCGGGTGCTCGGCTTTCTCGTCGGAATGCTGACCCGTCATGCCGGTCCACTGGGCGTTGCAGGCGTCGGAATTCCGCTTGGCTGAACGCTAGCTGCTTTCGGTTTCGGTTGCGACCCCGCCACGTAAGCCGAAAAGGTGCTTCTGCCAGGCGAGGTAGATGACGATCGCGATGTTGATGAGGAGAATGCTGACCCGGATCGGCGTCTGCCGCCGCATGACTTCGCCGATCTCGAAGGGAACTCCGATGCAGCCGGCGATGACGGTTAGGTACTCGGCCCAGCGCCGGCGTCGAGCCAGGCCAATCGCTTCGGTCAGTTCGAGCGCGCCGAAGAGCAATGCCCCGACGCCGATGATCAGGACGGTCCGGGTGGAGAATTCGCCAACCGGGCGTAGCACCGTCACCAGCATGCGTGGAATGAGACGGCGTTCGGGGTTGACGTTAAGTTGGGCAACCCAGCCGCGCACCAGGTTGACGATGGACTGGCTTCGCGTGAGCAAGGCCAGCCCCAGGATGAAGACGAGACTGCCGCGGATGGCGCGCTCCAGGATGATCAGCCGGACGATGGTGTCGACTGGTTGGGTCTCGCGGCCAAGCTCGCGCTGGACACGCTGCCAGAACCTGGCGCGGGGCGGCGAGGCGGGCGTGGTGTTCAGGGGCGGATTCACCATAGGCAGAAGGGCCACGCTTGTTCAACGTTCGATCGGCCGCTGGAGTTTCACGCGCCAGCGACATTCGTATCGCACACTACACTAGGAGGGTTGGGCGAGGTTGCCACAATCGGCGTCGCCGATTTCGAGCGAGTCGAGATGCGCGTTGGTCGGATTCTCGAAGCAGAGCCCTTCCCCGAAGCCCGTAAGCCTGCGTACAAGCTGCGCATCGATTTCGGCTCGCTCGGAGTGCGCCGTTCGAGCGCGCAGCTGACCGCCCACTACCAGCCGAACGAGCTGATTGGCAGACTGATCGTCGCGGTTACGAATTTCCCGCCCCGACAGATTGGACCGGTCCGGTCTGAGGTGCTCGTGCTCGGCGTCCCCGATGCGACCGGCGAGGTCGTCCTCCTCGAGCCGACAAACGATGTCCCGCTCGGAGGTCGAGTCTACTGACGGCGCAAGTCGAGGCGCCGTATCTCGTCACCGAGTGGCACGACGTGGCCACTGGCGCCCGTGGTTGGTTTGTCATCGACCGGCTGGTCGGCGGCATGTGTTCTGGCGGGATCCGTATGCGGCCAGGCGTCACTCCGGATGAGGTGACCGCGCTGGCACGAACCATGTCACATAAGATGGCGGTGCTCGACATCCCCTATGGCGGCGCAAAGTCGGGGATCGATTTCGATTCCGCGTCGCCGCAGGCGCCGGCGGTCCTGCGCGGCTTCATCGAGGCGATCCGGCCTTTCATCGCCGAGCGCTACGCCACCGGCGCCGATCTGGGCACCCATGAGGACGAGATCATCGCCGCCTGCCAGCTGGTCGGTCTCACCCATCCCTTGCAAGCCGGCTTCAAGAGCGAGGGCGGCGCCGGACTCACCCGAGTCAAGCAGGCGCTCGGATTGCGCAGCGAAGGCATCCCGATCACCGAGCTGATGGCTGGTTATGGCGTCGCTGAGTGCACAGCTGAAGCCGCCGATGTGATCGGCCTCTCCCTGCGCGGCGCCACGCTCGCGCTGCAGGGCTTCGGCAACGTTGGGGGAGCTGCCGCCCGATATCTCGATCGGGCTGGTGTCAAGCTGGTGGCGGTCGCCGACATCGAAGGCGCGATCATCGATGCACGCGGCCTTGATGTTCCCGCCTTGCTCGCCGCTCGCGACCGCTTCGGCCGCATCGATCGCCAGCGTCTTCCGGCCGGTGCCCGCTGCGCTGCAGAGCCGGCCTGGCTGCAGCAGCCGGTCGACATCGTGATCCCCGCCGCGATCGGCAATGCCATCCACCGCGAAAACCAGGCCGAGTTACGCTGCCGCCTGCTGGTCGAGGGAGCGAATAATCCGGTGACCGATGAGGCCGAGGAATCGCTGGAGCGGCGAGGCATCACCCTGTTGCCCGACTTCGTTGCCAACGCCGCCGCCGCCTTTCTCTTCTGCGGACTGCTGGAGAAGCGGCTCGAACCTACCCTGGAATCGATCTTCGGCGAAACCAGCCGCCAGCTGCGGAGCACCACTCGCGAGTTGCTGGAGCGGTCCCGGCGCAACCGGGTCTCGAGCCGTAAGTCAGCCGAGGAGATCGCCGAGGGTCGGCTGCGAGCGCGGCTCGGCTAATCCCCGCCGCGGGTCGCGTGGCGCCGCATCATGCAGTCGTCCATGATCACATCGAGCCCGGCGGCGCGAGCGCGGTTCGCGGCAAGCTCGTCGATGACCCCGTCTTGCAGCCAAACCGCGCGCGCCTTGATCGCGATCGCGTCGTCGACGATCGGCCCGACAAACTCTGAACGCCGGAAGACATCGACGACGTCGATTGACATAGGCACATCACGGAGGCCCGGGTAGGCCGCCTCCCCGAGCACCTCGCCGACATTGGGATTGACCGGGATGATGCGATATCCGGCCCGTTGAAGGTAACGCGCTACCCCATGGCTCGGGCGTCGCGGATCAGGGCTCAAACCAACGACGGCAATCGTATGCGCGGTCTCGAAGATCCGATCGATGACGTCAGACGCCTGCCACACCAGGTCAAATCTACAATGCTTCGATGGCGCCTTCTGCTCGGCTCGCTCCGATTCCCGTGGAGATTGTGGATGCCTTTCGAGCCATCGCTCCAGCCGTCGAGGCATTCGCGCGTGAGCACGAACTGCTGATCGAGCGCTACCGGCACGGAAAGGCCGCATGGGAACTTCGCTTTGAACGCCAGCTTGGTGGTGAGGCCGTCATCACGATCAGCTATCGGGAACGAACCGGCCACGTGCTCGACATCAGCGCCACCTGGTGGATCGACGATCGCGAGCAGCGCACGCGGCGCCTGCGTTCCCAGAAAGTCGCGGTCTACGACCGCCGAGCCGGGGCATCCACGCTGCGCGCCCAGCTTGACCAGGCACTCGCCACCGTTGACCGATGGACCATCGACGAGCTCGGGTCGCCGCGTGGACCCTTTCCAGCATGGACGACAGAAGCCAGCGGGCCGGCATTATCCCGGCGCTGAACCCGCCGCCCGACGAGCCATCCGAAGAGGAGGAACTGCGGATGGCGTTTGGACGTGTACTCGGTTTCACGATCGCTGCCATTGTCCTGGTCCTCGGTGGCGGAGTCCTCGTGCTCGTGATAGCGGCGATCTTCTTTGGCTTCCTGTACGGGCAATAGCCCGATCTAGCGCCGGCGCGATGCCGACCCGGGCGGAGGCGCCGCGATGGCTTCTGGGTGCAGAATGCCGGCCAGGATTTCGACACTGTCCACCAGCCGCGGCCCGGGGCGGCTGAAGTAGGCATTCCCGTCGACCACCCACAGTTCAGGCGCTAGCTCGTTGAAGGCATCGTCCAGTCGACCCAGCTCCTCGAGGCTGCGCTTCAGGCCAAAGCCACAGGCCATGATGACCACGACCTCCGGCTGAATATCTGCGACGGCCTCCAGGCTGACCGGCGCTGCCGGCCGGCCGCCGGCGCCGAGCAGCTCCTGCCCGCCGGCGAGCGAGACCAGCTCCGGTGTCCAGTGACCGCAGCTGAATGGTGGGTCGATCCATTCGAGACACACCACTCGACGCAGCGGCCGGCCGGCGACGGCGGCGCGGACCGCGGCAAGCCGATGGCGAAGACTGGCGATCAGCTCCTGGGCGCGATCGAGCTGACCGGTCAGCCGGCCGACGGCTTCGATGGTTCGCCAGGCGTCTTCCAGACTTTCCGGCTCTAGTGAGACCAGCTGTGGCGTGCCGTCGATGCGGCGGACGGCCTGCTCGACGATCGAATACGAGACGGCGCAAACCCGACAGAGTTCCTGCGTAAGCACGAGGTCCGGTCGCAGTGCATCGAGGCGGCCGGCGTCGAGCTGGTAGATGCTGCTGCCGCGATGGACCAGCGCCCGGATATGGCGGTCGACGTCCTTGCTCGTCAACCTACCGTCGAGCACGCTGCTGGTGAGCACGGGCTTGCCGCGGACGGAATGCGGATAGTCGCATTCATGCGTGACGCCGACCAGCTGCTGTTCGAGGCCGAGCGCGCACACGATTTCGGTCGCGCTCGGTAGCAAGGAGACGATCCGCAGCTCGCGCGTCGTTACGCTCAGCCGGTCGTCGTCCAACCTAGGAGGCCGGCACGAACGGGTTGAGCAGCTGCTCCTCTTCGATGGTGGTCGTCGGCCCGTGCCCCGGGTACACGACCGTCTTCGGCGGCAGGCGATACAACACGTTGCGAATCGAGAAGACGATCTTCGCCATGTCGCCGCCCGGCAGATCGGTGCGGCCGATGCCCCGCTGAAACAGCGTATCGCCGGCAAAGCAGTCAAGGCCGAAGAGAAAGCACACGGACCCCTGGGTGTGACCGGGGGTGTGCAGCACTTTCAAGATGAGGTCCTCGAACCGGATCGTCATCCCGTGGGCCAGCGGCTCGTCGACGTCGAACGGCGCGAAACCCTCCGGAAGAAACGGCAGGCCGGCTAACTGGTCCCAGTCGAGGATGGCGAGGTCATCCGGGTGCATCGCGACCACCGTTCCCTGCTCCCGCCGCAGCGCCGGGACGCCGGCAACGTGGTCGATGTGTCCATGCGTCACCAGGATCCGCTCGACCTGCAGCGCGTCTCGATGGAGCACATCCTGCACCCGCCGCACCTGCAGTCCCGGGTCAACCACCAGGCAGTGGCTGGTGTCACGACGCCGGATGATGAAGCAGTTTTCGGCAAAGAGGTCGTCGGGAAACACCGAGACTTCCAGCGTCTCGCGCAGCTCCGCAGGCGTCATGCCAGCCCGACCTCGCTGCTGGCCGGCGTGATCACCTCAGGCCCGGACTCGGTAATCAACACCATCTCCTCCAGTCGGACCCCGCCCCATCCGGGAATGTAGATGCCGGGCTCATTGGTGATGACCATGCCGGCCTGGAGGATTGTCTGGTCGCTCGCCGACAGAAAGGGACGCTCGTGCACCATCAAGCCAATGCCGTGCCCCAGCCCGTGGCCGAAGGCGTGCACCTCGCCGGCCAGGGTCTCTCGGGCCCGTCGGTCGATCGCGTCGGCCGTGACGCCCGGTCGCATCAGCGCCATCGACTCCTGCTGCGCACGACGGACCGCCTCGATCACCCGCTCCTGCTCGGGGGTCGGCGTACCGACCACGATGGTCCGGGTCGTGTCACTGTTGTAACCACCCGCCCGTGCGCCGAAATCCACGACGACCAGATCGCCCGAATCGATGACGCGGTCCGAGGCGCGGCCGTGCGGGAGCGCGCCGCGCTCGCCGGCCGCGACGATGGTTTCGAAAGATGGGCCATCGGCGCCGAGCTCGCGAAAGGTCTGCTCCAGGAGGAACGCCACATCGCGCTCGCGTATTCCGGGACGAATCGCCTGGCGAACCCGATCGAAGGCCCGCCCGGCAATGCCGGCGACGGTGCGGAGCAGAGCAACTTCATCCCGGGTCTTCACGATGCGAAGCTCTTCGACCATCCCACGGGTGGGGACGAGCAGCGCTCCGTCCCCCAGACCGCCACCCAGCCGCTCGTACTGGTCGACCGTCAGGTTCTGTGCTTCCAAGCCGGTTCGCCGCCACTGAAGTGCCTTCAGTCGATCGACAAGCAGGGCGAACAAGCCCTGCGAGGCACCGGCTCGCACCAGGGTGAACGCGGCAGCTTCTTCCTCCATCTGGATCCAGTACCGGCTGTCGCCAACAATCTCCGCCGTCTCTTGCCCGATCAAGAGGTAGCCGAGCGAGCCGGTGAAACCAGATAGATAGCGGATGTTCTCCGCAGTCGTGACCATCACCCCATCGAGCTGCAAGTCCGATAGGCGCCGGCGTACGGCGTCAAGCCGACGCACGGAGGCCTCAGCTCGCATCTAGGTCACGCCTTCGGGGCGAGTGGCGCCGAGCGAGCTCAGCGGCTCAGTGGCAAGCTCGGCAAGCTGGCCGAGAAGCGGCATGACCCCGTCGACCGGGCCGGCGCGATAGACAGCGATCGCACCCCAGATCGCGCCTCGCTGCGCCATCGGGGTTGCGACGATGGCGCCCGCCGGCGGCGGATCACTTGCGCCCACCAGGTGCTGTGACCAGCGACTGCGACGCAGGTCGGCGATGGCGACCGGCTTCTCCCCGTAAAGCGTCCACTCGAGGATGGCCTCCAGCACCGGCCGCACCGCATCCAGCTGCTCCGGCCGCCCGCGAAGGGTAAAGTGATCGGTTTGCCAGCGACCCTCGGCGTCCTCGAACACGACCATTCCGCCGGTGGCATCGAGTAGCTGCAGCGCCCGGCCAAGGAGCAGGTTCGCGGCCATCTCCCGTACGTGCCTGGTCTCGAGGGCTTGTTTGATCGCAGACTCCCTTCCAGGACTAAGGGTAACGCGGTATGGTGGGGAGCACGGCCGCGGGACGGTCGAGGACCGATGCAACAGGACGAGCCGGCGGAACCGACGATTGCCCCGGAAAGCGCGCCTGCCTCAACGCCGGATGGCCCGGCGAGCCCAAGCGCCGGTGACCGCCGGTCCGCGCGCAGGTGGCCGATCATCGCCGCCATCGCCGTCGTCCTCCTGCTGATCATCGGCTACGTGCTTGGCGGGGCCGCCGCCGCGGGAGGCCCGGTGGGATCGGCCGACAAGGCGCTTCGCGGCACCATCGACCATGAAAACTCGGTCGTCGACGTGCTCAACGAAGACCCGCTCAAGGGCGTGGATTTGAGCACCGGCACGGGCGACATTCCCAAGGCGAAGGCGGCGTTGACCGCCTACAAGCAGAAGCTCGCCAGGGTCGAGCCCTCGGTGAGCTCGGATCGAGCGGCCCTGCAGTCGGTTCGACCGCAGCTGCAACCGTCCTTCCTCACCCTGCCCGAGCAGGGGTCGATCAACCACGACCGCCAGCGGGTCGAGGCCGCCCTGGCGGCGTTGCGAAGCGCGCAGCGCGGTATCGATATCAGCAAGAAGCAGATCGACTTCCTGAATGCGGTCTTCGATGCCGCCGCCAGCTTCGACGCGGTTGGCAAGACGATGCAGGCCAACGACGTTGCCGGCACCGCCTCGCAACTGCCAACCACCGGTGCCAGCGTGAGAAAGGCGATCGCGCTTGCCCAGCCGCCCGACATCCCTGCCGCGTTCCTCCCCATGCTCAAGGCGATGCAGCAAGCAGCCAACGATTTGCAGGCGCTGATCTCGGCGGTTCAGGCCAACGATAGCGCCGGCGTCCAAAAGTACGTGGCCGCGGTCGAAGCCGATGGGAAGACGCTCGCGGCGAGTGACCAGAAGACGATCGACAAGGCGGAAAACGACCTCTTTCAACCCCTGATCGACAACTACAACCGGGAGATGAAGATCGCCTCGAGTTAGCGGCGCCGCCCTCGCCGGCTGCCTGCCAAGACCTCGATCAGCAGGCTCAGCAGGAAGACCACGACGCCCGCCCGGATCGCCAGGTCGGCGAGGTTGAAGTTGGTTGGCCAGAGATGAACCTCGATGAAGTCCGTCACCGCACCCAACCGGACTCGATCGATCAGGTTACTCGAGGCCCCGCCGATCACCATCCCCAGCCCGATGACGCCGCCTGTGCCTCCCGGTGCCGCCTGCAACACCAGAACGGCGAGGAACGCCACGATGACGAGGGAGAGCGTCCCGACCAGCTGGCTGTGGCCGCTGAGCAAGCCGAGCGTCGCGCCGGTATTCCGAAGCAGCCGAAACCAGAGCCATCCGTGGATCACATTCGTCTCTTGGCCCGCGGCCAGCCCGGCGTGGGCCCAGGCCTTGGTACCCTGGTCGACGGCCAAGACCAACGCGCCGACGAGCCCGGCAAGGATCACGGTACGGCGACGCGCCGGATGCGCGGAGGCTACTTCTTCGGCGTCGGGTGGGCGGTCGGCGATCCCTTCCCCGATCCCTGGGCCTGGCCTTGCCCCTGGCTCTTGCCGGCGGCATTGCCACCCGGGTTGCCGTTGCCGGCGTTGTTCGCGACGCCCTCGAGGACCTGCGCCGCCCGGTCGCGCGCCCGAACGATGGCTTGCTGCGCCGTCGGGTTGCTCACCTCTCCCTGCAGGCCGGCCAGCTGCCGGTCGTGGCTCTCGATTGCCTGTTGGAGCCGATGCTGCAGGTCGGCGGCGAGCGCCGGGCCGGCGCGCCGCTCGGCGGCAACCACGTCGGCGGCCTCCTGAAACTGCTCGTCCATCGACACCAGCGCCTGGTCGGCAAGATCGATCCGATGGCGGGCGATCATCGCCTCCGCCTCCGTGAGCCGGGCCTGCGCCAGGTCGAGGTGAAACCCAAGGCGATCGGAAGGGCTGAAGGCGAGGTCACCGCGAACCTGCTCGAGCGCGCCCTTGATCGGGTAAAAGGGCGAGTCCGGCAGGCTGTTCGCTGAAGCGGAGACGGCGCCAAGCGCCAGCAGGACGCCGGCCGCCGCTGCTGCCAGCGTTAGTCGCCAGGCGGGGCGCCCGCGCGGCCGCCTGGCCGCCGAATGCTCGACCGCGGCGGCCACCAGGTTCCAGCCGCGGATCTTCCCCGCCGGCGACGGCAGCACCGGGTCGACGCCACGAAGGCGCTCGGCAAGCGCCTCGAGCCGCTGGCCTTCCGGTCTCATTGCATGGCCTTTCCCTGGAGCGCCCGCTCGAGCGAAGCCAGGGCCCGGTGTTGCAGCGCCTGCACGGCACCCACCGATTTCCCAATGATCTCGCCAACCTGCACCGCGGTGAGGTCCTGAAAGAAGCGCAGGATCAAGACCTGTTGCTGCTCGTCGGTGAGCTGGCGCAGCGCCTCGCGGAGCTCCTCGTTGGAGAGCTGCTGCAAGGCAAGCTCGGATGGATCCGAGGACTCCGGCAGGGTCGCGTGCTCGAGCGAGACGAGGATCACCCTGCCCTGGCGCCGGTAATGGTCGATGGTCGCGTTGTGCGCAATCCGGTAGACCCACGAGGAGAAGGCCACCCCCTGGTCATGGAAGAGATCAAGGCGAGTCAGGCTGCGGGTCATGGTGTCGATGGCCAGGTCCTCCGCGTCTTCGACGCGCCCGAGCCGCGCGTAGACATAGTTGTAGATGCGATCGAAATACCGCTCATAAAGGGTGCGGGCCGCGTCCTGATCGCCTTGACGCACGCGCTCGATGAGAAGGCGATCATCATCGGACGCCGCCCGGGCCACTGCGCGCACTGGCTGACATTATCCGCCGTATGTCGTCGGGCGAGTCGGACGGCGCGCATAGGCCAACCCATGGTCATCCTCTAATACGCGCGAAGCGGGGCTCTCCATATGTGAGCGCCAATACGCCGCGATGGCGACGTCACACAGTTGTCGCGAGATCGTTACGACGCCTCAGCGGACCTCGAGCTGCCCGGGCTCGCCGGCGGTCAACTCGCCGATGTGGGCGGCGGAGACCCCGCGCCGGCCCAGCGCCGTAATCAGCCGGTCTCTTTGCTCGGGCGGCACGGCAATCAGCAAGCCGCCGGAGGTTTGGGCATCGCACAAGACGATGCGTCGCCCCGGCGGAATCGCGTCGCTCCAACGAACCCGGCTGGCGAGGAATCGTTCGTTGTTATGGGTTCCGCCTGGCACCTCGCCGGCGTCGGCAAGCGCTTCGGCATGCGGAAAGATGGGCACCGAATCAGCCGCCACCCGAGCCGCGACGCCCGAGGCATGCGCCAGGTAATGGAGATGGCCGAGCAACCCGAAGCCGGTGATGTCGGTGGCCGCATGAACCGCGACCTCGGCCATCGCGTCAGCGGCGGCCGCGTTGAGTTCCAGCATACTGTCGATCGCCGCGCGCTGCGCCTCAGCGGGAGCCACCCCGTGTTTGATGGCGGTGGTGATGATGCCGGTGCCGAGCGGTTTGGTCAAGACGAGCTGGTCGCCGACCTGGCCACCGCGATTGCGGATGACCCGCGCGGGGTGTACCGTGCCGGTGACCGCCAGGCCATATTTGGGTTCGTGGTCATCGATGCTGTGCCCGCCCAGGATGTCGGCGCCCGCTTCCCGGACTTTCTCCAGTCCGCCGCGAAGGATGTCGGCCAGCACGGTGGCGGGCAGCTCTTTGATGGGAAACGCAACTAGATTGACGGCCAGCAGTGGGCGCGCACCCATCGCATAGATATCACTGAGCGCATTCGCGGCTGCGATCGCGCCGAAGGTATACGCGTCATCAACCACCGGCGTGAAAAAATCCGTCGTGATGACGAGCGCAAGATCGGGCCGCAGCTGGTAGACCGCGGCATCATCCCCGGTTTCCAGGCCGACCAGGACCTGCGGATTCACGACTCGAGCGGGCAAGTGGCTCAGGACCTGAGCCAGGTCATCAGGACCGATCTTGCAGGCTCAACCCGCTCCGTGCGACCACTGCGTCAGCCGCACTTGTTCGACCGTACTCATCGCTGCACTCTACCCGGTCTCTGCTACCGTCATCGCTGTGGAGCTGACGTTCCTTGGGACGGGAGCCGCCTTCTCAGCCAGCGCCTACAACGCCAGCATCCTGATCGATCGAAGCATTCTGCTCGATGCCGGGGCGCCGCTTGCGGTCCATCTCCCCAAGGCGGGCCTCTCGCTGGATGCGCCGCGCTCCGTCCTGCTGAGTCACTTCCACGCCGACCACACGTTTGGTCTGGCGGCGCTGATGCTGGGCCGCGTGTTGGCGAACGAAAACGCCCCGTCGCTCAAGGTCTTTGGTCCCGTCGGCACGACAGACTACCTCCAGCGACTGCTCGACCTCGCGTGGGGAGAGGACATGCGGCGTCTGGCCTGGGACCGCCTCGAGCTCGGCGTCACCGAGCTTCAGGGAAGCGACCGCTTCGAGGTCGAGGGCAGCCAGGCGACCGCCTTTCGCATGCGGCATTCGAGCCGGTTGAATTGCCTCGGCTTCGTGATCGAGCGTGACGGGGTGCGCCTCGGCTATACGGGCGATGCGGAATTATCGCCGGAGCTGGAAGCCCTGGTCTCCGCCGCCGACCACCTAATCACGGAAATGACTTACGACGCCGAGGCGGGAGCGATGCACCTTGCCCGGCGCGACGTGCAGTCGCTGATGCAGCGCCATCCGGATACGCGCTTCATCATCACCCACCGTGCCAGCGACAATGGCGCGGTCAGCGGGGCCCTGATGGCTCGCGACTTCGAGACCGTGACCCTGCCGCTGCGCTGACCACCCGGCCATGGCGCGCCGCCTCCCGCCAGGCGCGCGCCACCAGCGGGGCGTAGCTCGCCCGAACGCGCAGCCAGGCGCGGCGCGCCTCAGCGAGCTCATCCGTAGAAAGACCGCCCTGCCGGAAGCTGGCTCGCGTGTAGAGCGTGGCGAGGCGGCGCAGCTCGGCATCCAACGCTGGCAGTGATGCCGAGAGACGGCCGCCGAACTCCTCGGGCGTATCGCCCGGCCGGCGCGGCACATTGAGCCGGTCCCCGAGAAAGACCAGGCGCTTCCAGATCCGAGACAGGTCGCTGACGCCGAGCAGCCAGCGCAGCGCGAGCAAGAGGGCGAGCAGGCCAAGCAGGGCCAGCACCCCGGCCGCGATCAGGAGCGGGCGCCGGAGATCGGGAAACGGCGAGCCGGCTGAGGCGCCACCGGAGCCGGCGCCGGCCGGTTCTCTGAAGTTCGGTCGCGTCTGGGTGGCGGGGACGCTCGCCTGCACGCCGGCGTTCAGCTGGGCGCGGTCGGCGGGCAGGGTGATCGGGAAATTGCTGTTGTCCGGCGTGGGCTCGAACGGAATCCAGCCGTAGCCGGGGAAGTAGACCTCGACCCAGCTGTGGGCGTCGAGTGAATTGACGGTGTACTCGCGGGTCTTCTCGTCATAGGCGCCGAGCCCGAAGCCGCTCATCTGGCGGCTGGGGATCCCGAGCATCCGCAGCATCACGTTCATCGCTGTCGAGAAGTCCTGGCAGAACCCCTTCTTCGAGTTGAACAGGAAGTTGTCCAGCGGGCGGACGCCCACCGGCGCCCTGGGCGGCAGCAACGTATAGGTAAAGCGGTCCTTCTCCCGGAACCAGTTCTCGATCGCCTTCGCCTGGTCGTAGGGGGTGGTCGCGTGGGCGCCATTGACGATCGACTGCGCCAGCGCACCGATCTCGTTATCGCGACCGACCGAGTAGCCGGCGGCGAGCCGGTTGCCGTAATAGAGCGACTGATAGGGGGCAAGCCACGCGGGATACTCGTTCCCTGCCTTCTGGAGGTCGGCGACATCGGCGTTGGGCACCGCCTCGGTGACCGCGTAGGTGTAGGGCGGCGAAACCGGCCTGGCGAGCTGGATCCGGTCGATCGTGTCGAAGGTGGCCGGTTGGCTGTTGTCGCCCTGGACATTGACCAGCGGCGGGGCACCGCCCGTCGGGGCCGTCTCGGCGGTCATGATGCCCTGCAAGGAGGTGGCCAAATTCCTGATCGCCAGCGCCTCCCCAGCGCTGAAGACCGCTCCCTTGGTCCGGTCGGCCGTGACCACCAGCCGGAACGTGTCGTGGAGGATTTGCGACCGTTGCGGATCGGCCGGGAGATCGTCCCGCGGGATGTTGGTGCCAGAGCGCAGCAGCGGCTGAAGTCGAACCGGGACCGCCGGTGTGCTCGGCAGGCTGTACCACTGGATACCGTCCCAGCCGGCAAGGGCGACGCCTCGCCAGTACGGAGAGACGGTCGGCGAGTCGCCGCTGACCACCATCACGACCTCCGACCTGGCCTTCAACTGGCTACCAGGACGGACGATGTCGCTGTAGCCGATCGTGCCCACCGGCGCCCCGGTCGATCCCGAAGCGCCGATCCCGAACGGGTGGAAACTGTCGGGCCGGACGACAGCGGGAATCAGGATGCCGCTGATGTCGGCGCTGCTCAGCGGAGGCAGGATGAAGGCCACCGCGAGGATGGCCACGGTTGCTTCCACGCCGATCTCGCCAAAGGTCCATCCGGTGTCGGATGCGTGCGGGAGCCGGCGACGGCGCCAGCTCTGCTTTAGCGATACGAAATTGATGCGCAGAAGCGGCGGCCGCGAGCCAGACCAGCGTGTAGAAGATCAGCCCCAGGCTGGTGTCGTTGATGATCTCGACGGCGAGGATGGTCCCGGTGGGGAGCAAGGCGACCAACCCGTTTTTCCGGGCGAAGATCCACCAGCCGGTCCAGAGCCCGGTGACCAGCAACATCAACAGCAGCCCGATCAACAGCTGGAGGTTGGTGTCGCCCGGGAGTGCGGTCATCCACTTCTGCAGAGCCGCAATCGTGGGCCCGTTGGTGAGCGGCGACGGCGTGAACAGCGCAAGCCCCAGAATCAGGACCGGCCCCGAGGCGGCCAGATAGGCAAGGCGGGAGAAGCGAACGGTGGCGAAGATCCACCCCAGCGCGGTGGCCAGGGCAAGCGCCGGAACCAACCGGCCATCCGTATTCGGCACCCAGGCGGAGCGCTCCACCGCGGCCGCAACCGCCCAGCCCATCACCAGGCCGAACCCCAGAAGCAGCCAGGTGTCGCGCAGCTCGAAGGCTGTCGCCCATCGCGGGCCGCGCCGCAAGGCCAGCATCAGCCGGCCATCCCGGTATTCGACGTGCAAGAGCCCGGCCGCCCAGGCCGCCCCAAGCAGCGCGGCGTTCAGGAGGAGTACCGTCCCCCGGTTAACCTGCGGCACGCTGTACCTCGCGTGCGCCGGCGATGCCGTCGGGCCCCTCGACCATCCACCAGTTCAACGCCTGCCGCCAACGTCCGGCGGCCGCGAGCGACGGCTGGGTGCCGCCAAACCCTCGCGGATCGAGATAGACCACCAGGCTGCGGTGGCCGCGGACGCCAAGGTCGAGGAGGGCCCCGACCCAGTGCTCGTCGCTGGACGGGGTGATGACGATCAACCCGCCTCGATGCTGCCATTCCTGTCTCTGGGAGGCGAGCAGACTGGCCAGCGAGACCGTACCATCCGCCTGAGCCAGCGTGAAGTATTCGAAGAGCTTGTTCCGTTGCTGGTCGCCGCGTGCCGCCTCGATCACGTTCAGCTGCCCATCGTTGGTGACAAGCCCGATGGCACTGCCCCGGCGCAGCGCGGCGTCGGTCAGGGAGGCCGCCATGCTCATCGCGTACTCGAGCGTTGAATCGGGCGCCTCCCCGGCGTGGACCCTGGCCTGGAGATCGAGAACGATCCAGGCATCGCCACCCTCCCGCGTCTCGAAGCTGCGGCTCATCAGCCGCCCCAGCCGCGCGGACGACGCCCAATGGATGCGCTTGACACTGTCGGTGGGCACATACTCGCGGATGGTGGTCGCGTTCGGCGGAATATCGAGCACCCGCCCCCGCAGCTGCTCATCGCCGGCGGTGCTCGGGGCGAGGGCCTGCAGCGCGCCAATCGGCCGGATCACCGGATAGACGACGACCGAGCGCGTCCCGGCAATCCGCAGCGTCCGTGGAAAGAGGCCGAAGGGATCGCCATAGCGAAGCTCCACCGGCCCGAAAGTGAAGAGACCGCGTTGCTTGAAGCGACCGCGCGACGTCCAGCGCCGGGTTCGGCGCCCTTTCAGGCTAAAGACACGACCCGCCGTGTAGCCCGGGAGATTCGAGTCGTCCGTCAGCTCGATCAACGGCACCGGGATCCATGACCGGTTGTGGATCGTGAACTGCTCGACGAACTCATCACCGACTTCGAACTGGCCTTCGGGGCTTACCCGCTCGACGTCCAGGTTGTCGGCGGCCAGCCGGCTCCAGAGGTAGCTGACGGCGAAGAGCAGGATCAGCGCGTACAGGAGGCTGTAGGCGAGGCGAATCCCCGTGATGTAGGCAAAGAAGAAGAGCAGCGCGAGCGCCGTGATCAGCGGAAGGCGCGGCAGCCGCATCGATCTCCCGCCCGGCTAGCTTGCCACCCGCCGACCAAAGCGCGAGACAACGCTCGGCGGCGGCACCGGCTCGGTCTCCAGGATCTGGTTGAGCACCTTCTCGGCTGTCAGTCCGCGGAGTTCAGCGTTCGCCTTCAGCACCAGGCGGTGGGCGAGTACCGGCTGCACCAGCGCCTTGACGTCATCCGGGGTGACGAAGTCGCGGCCCTCCAGGGCGGCGCGCGCCTGCGCGCTGCGAAAGATGCCGAGCGAACCACGCGAGGATGCGCCCAAGCTGATGTCGGCGTGTGACCGAGTCCGGTGGGTGACGCGCGCGATGTACTCCTTGAGCTGGTCGTCGACGTAAAGCTCCTGGACGGCGCGATGGGCGGCCAGCACCTCGTCCGCGGACGCGACCGGCTCCAGATGCTCGATGGGCGAGTTCCGCTGGAATCGATCGAGCACCTGGACTTCGTGCGCGACGTCGAGATAGCCCAGGTTGATCCGCATCAGGAAGCGGTCGACCTGCGCCTCCGGCAGCGGAAACGTCCCGGCGAACTCCACCGGGTTCTGTGTTGCCATGACGACAAACGGCTTCGGCAACGGGTAGGTCGTGCCATCAACTGTCACCTGCCGCTCTTCCATCGCTTCCAGCAGCGCCGATTGGGTCTTGGGTGTGGCGCGGTTGATCTCATCGGCAAGCAAGACCTGCGTGAAGACCGGCCCCTGGCGGAACTCGAACTGCTGCGTCGAGGGGCTGTAGATATTGACGCCGGTGACGTCCGACGGCAGCAGGTCAGGCGTGAACTGCAGACGTTCGAAGGTGCAGCCCAGCGAACGGGCCAGGGATTTCGCCAGCATCGTCTTGCCGACGCCAGGCACGTCTTCGATCAAGATGTGACCGCGGCTGAGCAACGCAACCACGCAGAGCTCCACCTCGGTCTCCTTCCCGACCAGCACCCGGCTGACGTTCTGAACGATCCGCGCGCCAAGCGTTTCGACCGAGCCGCTCTCCACCTGCATCCTTACTACTTCCTTTTGTGTGAATCCGTTCCAGTCAGGTTCGCTCGGACGATCGCCGTCATCGGTTTGCGGGAGGCCGCCGGTTCCGAACAGCTCCGGCGATCAGGCCGCCAAGGGTTCCTCCGCTCAATACCAGCACATCATCGACGACCAGTCCGAGCGTATCGAGACCCGCAGACCCGAAGCGGCCCAGTGGTCCGAGCGCGCCAGCGAGCTCCTCGACGACGATGAAGCCCACGGCCACGATAACACCGTTCCAACTGGCACCAGCGCTCGGTCCGATCACGCCGGCGAGCGCGCCGCCGGCGAGCAAGGCGGCAAAGGTCAGCAACCCCTGGGAAACAAGCGCCGGTCGATTCGATCCGAACAAGAGCGTCCCGCCGACCAGTTGCACGGCGACCGCGACCACCAGGCCGACACCAGCGGCGAACCAGTCGACGCGTCGCCCGCCGCCCGCCTGAGACCTCGCCATGGACGCCGACTAAGTGTACGCATCACAACAGCCCGATCCCGTGCAGGAAGGCCGCCAGCAGTGGCGCGATCAGCAGTGCCGGCAAGAAGTTCGCGACCTTGATGCTTTTCAGCTCGAGCAAACCAAGGCCAATGGCAAGCACCGCGATCCCGCCGGCGGCGGTCAGCTCGGCGACCACGACGTCGGACAGCCGGGCGTGGATCAGGAAAGCGAGCAAGGTGAGCACTCCCTGGACGAGGAGGACACTGCCGGCCGATAGATAGACGCCCCAGCCGAGCGTGGCGGCAAAGACCAGCGATGTGAAGCCATCGAGTGTCGACTTGATCGCGAGCAGGGTGATGTCGCCCCGCGAGCCGTCCAGGAAGGAGCCGAGCACCGTGAGCGGTCCAACACAAAAGATGAGGCTGGTGGTGACGAAGGCGAGCGATACCCGTCCTGGCTGGCCGCCGCGATGCACGCGGCGCTCGGCCCAGGCACCGATCGCCTGGACGCCGGCATCGAGACGAAGCAGCTCACCGATGACGACCCCGACGAGAATGCTGATCAGCAGCACGAGTGGATTTCGGGTTTTGAGCGCCATCTGGAGGCCGATGACGATGACGAACAGCCCGATCGCGACCCGGATGCTGCGCTGCAGGCTGTCGGGGATCACCCGGCCGAGTGTCAGGCCGATGGTGGTGCCGACGATCACCGTGCCGGTGTTCAGGACCGTGCCCGCACCCGGGATCACGCAGGATCAGAGCTTTTCGAAGCGGTCGACGTTCATGATGAAGACGGTGGCGCCACCCACCTGGACCTCGACCGGGTAGGGAACGAAGAAGTCACCTGGCTCGACCAGGGGCGGCATCGGGTTCATGAACTCGCTGCGCGTCCGGCAGTTTTCCTTGATCAAGGCCAGCACCTCTTCGATCCGGTCATCGTCGATTCCGGACATCAGCGTCACGTTCTTGTGCTGCAGGAATCCGCCGGAGCTGGCGAAGCGGGTGACGGAGATGCCGCGATCGTTGAGCGCATCCATGGTCGATGACGCATCCTCGCTGTGCACGACGGCAATCAGAAGCTTCATGCCGAGCGCCGCTGGGCCGGCCGGACACCCGCTTGCCCGAGGGCGACGGTGGCCAGCTCGAGGATGCGGCCGGCAACGCGCTCCTCGACGGCGGACGCGTCGACCTCGCGCCAGCGCCCTGGATCGGCGGCGGCGAGCTGCTGATATCCGGCCCGGACTCGCTGATGGAAGGCTTCGGTTTCCTGGTCGAGCCGGTCCTGGTTCGGACGCGGAATCCGCGCCAGCCCAGCCTGCACCGGGAGGTTCAACAGAATGGTGAGGTCAGGCTGCAGGCCTCCCGTCGCCTGGCGCTGCAATTGCCGCAGGGTGTCGAGGTCGAGGCCACGGCCATAACCCTGGTAGGCGAGGGTGGAATCGGCATAGCGATCGCACAGCACCAGCTCCCCACGTTCCAGCCTCGGGCGGAGGACCTCCTCGACATGCTGCGCACGAGCCGCGGTAAACAGGAGGGCTTCCGACCACGGTGTAATCGGCGCTCCCTGGCGGCCCAGCAGGATCGGCCTGATCATCTCGCCGACGCGCGTGCCGCCAGGCTCCCGTGTCGTCCACACAGGGTACCCGTGATCGGCGAGCGCGGCCGCAAGACGATGGATTTGGGTCGACTTGCCGCCGCCTTCAGGCCCCTCGAAGGTGATGAAGAAGCCGCCCGGTTTGTCAGCGGTTTCCATCGGCTGGCGTGAACTATACCGAGTTCAATCCGCCGCGGTGTAGATGCGGAGCCGGCGATTCGGCTCCTTCCCGGTGCTGCGCGCGGTGAGCTCGTGGCGCTCAACCAGCTGGTGCTGGAGGCGGCGCACGTAGGCATTCTGGGGGGAGAGCTCGACCATGGAATGGGTCGCCTTCGCGCGGCTGATTCCTTCCAGCGTCTCCTGCAACGCCGACTCCGTGGGATCGGGGGTATCGAGCTGGTACATCCGGCCGAGCGCGTTCTTGATCTGCGTGATCGTGTTGCTCTTCAACACCTGGATCGGAATGCCATCGGCCTCGGCGTCTTTGAGCGGCGAGTCCTTGCGACGGTAGTAGTTCTTCAGCGTCAGGATCAGGTCCGCCTCCTCGATGTGGTTCTGGACCCGGATCGGCACGCGGAGCTCATTGATCGCCTGCTCGAGGTAGTTCCGGCTGACGCCGTAGGGAAACACCGAGATGGTCTCGTGCATCCCGCGCGAGCGGGGTGCCTCGAGCGGTTCCCGGACGGCGGCCGTTCGCATCGGCGCCGCCTCCACGATGCGGGCAACGATGGCACCGTCGGCGCCACGGATCCGCATCTGCGGCGGCTTCAGTGCGCCGCGCAGCGCCGCGTCGACGACCTCAGCCAGCGGCTGGTGCACCGCGAGGCGGTCCCGGTCATGGATCTCGACCAGCACATCAAATGTCGGCGGCGACTTCCGCTCGAGCACCGACTTCTGGGTGCCCCGGCGGCGCGCCTCTTCATCGGAGAGGGTCACCGTCTGGATGCCGCCCAGCAGGTCGTTGAGCGTCGGGTTGACGAGGAGATTTTCGAGCGAGTTGCCGTGCGCGGTCGCCACCAGCTGCACCCCACGCTCGGCGATGGTCCGCGCCGCGGCGGCCTCCAGCTCGGTGCCGATCTCGTCGATGACGATCACCTGGGGCATGTGATTCTCGACCGCCTCGATCATCACCGCGTGCTGCAGGGCCGGCGTGCGGACCTGCATGCGCCGCGAGCGGCCGATGCCGGGATGCGGGATGTCGCCGTCGCCGCCGATCTCGTTCGAGGTATCGACGATGACGACGCGCTTTTTCATCTCGTCGGCGAGCACGCGTGCGCATTCGCGCAGCATGGTCGTCTTGCCGATGCCGGGACGACCCAGCAGCAGGATGCTCTTTCCGCCGATGACCATGTCCTTGATGATGTCGATCGTCCCCGTGATGGCGCGACCGACGCGGCAGGTCAGGCCAACGATCTGACCCGAGCGATTGCGAATCGCGGAGATCCGGTGCAGCGTGCGCTCGATGCCCGCCCGGTTGTCATCGCCGAACGACCCGACGCGGGTCGCGACAAACTCGAGATCCTCAGACGTCACCGGCGTCTCGTCGAGGATGACCTCATTGTCGGGGAAGCGAGCCTCCGGCTCCCGGCCGAGGTCGAGCACGACCTCGAGCAGCAGGCCCTGGTGATCGAGCCGCTTGACCGCCCGGTTGATGTGCGGCGGGAGCGCCAGGAAGAGCAGGTCCAGCTCTGCCGGATCGGCGGCCGCCAGCCCGTTATGCGATCGCCTCAGTTCGTGGATTGGCTCAGCCATACTGCGGCACCAGCCGCTTGTCCTTGATTCTTACCCGGATTTTCGCGGGAACCTTCATCGGCAGCTCGCGCACCAGCAGCGTCTGGGAGGCGATCACCTCGAAACCCTCGCGCTGTAACAAGCGAATGCCGACCGGGTCGTAATGGCGCAAGCTGCACCAGACCGGCCCGGGCTGGTGCTGCGCGACATAGGCGAGGGCCCGTTGCACCAGCGACGGCCAGAGGTCGGGCGGCTGGGCGGCCGCCAGCAATCCCAGCGTGTGCGGCCGGCCGCCAGCCCCCGGAGACAGGCTCATCCAGCCGACGACCTGGACCCGCTCAACCACGAAGCGCGGCTGACCGGCGCGTCGCGGCAGGCGTCCCGCCCGCGCGCCGAGGCCAAAGGTTCGGCGCCATTCACTGAAGTTGGCGGCCTCGACCGCCGCGACGGCCTTCGGCGTGCTGGCGCAATAGAGAAGGTAGAGACCGAGCTCATCTTCGCGACGCATCGCCCGCCAGCCCGCGAGCGGTGCGGCGGCACGGCTCGCGACATTCTCCGCCAGCAGCGCGTGCTCGGTGGCGTAAGCCGTGAAGCCTCGCGCCTTGAAGAGGTCGGCGATGGGATCGTCGACCGGAACGCGGACGACGAATTTGGTCACGCCGCGTTTCAATCCCTCGTTGAAGAGGTGGTCGAGCAAGGCCGTCCCTCCGCCAAAGCGCTCGAGGTCGGGGCTCAAGCAGAGGTTGAGGATCTGCCACGCACCCGGGCCGAGGCTCGCGGTCTCCGCCTGCACGAAGCCCTGGATCGATTTCCGCCGCGAATCCTGCATCACGTAAACATGGTCGGCGGGAGAGGCGATCGGCAGGATCGAGGCAAAGGCGTGATTGAGGAGGAACCACAACCGCGAGGAGGCGAACTGTTTCTTCAAGGCCGGCCGCTCCGCCTCGCGCAGCTGCTGCCGGTAAAGCCCTTCGATCGCGCCCAGATCCTTGAGCTGCGCCGGACGGACCTGGACGCTCATCGTCGTTCGCCGTCGAGCGAGAGGAAATATTGATGCCAGCGTCGATCGGGCGTCAGCTCGGGATGAAAGGCGAGCGCCAGGCGCTTGCCCTGCACCATCGCAACCTCCTGCCCGGCGTGCGAGGCGAGCGGAACGACCTCCGGCCCGTGCTCGGTGACCTGTGGCGCCCGAATGAAGACGGCGGGCCCGCTGCCGCCGATCGCGTCCGATTCGACCTCGGCCTCAAAGCTGTCCACCTGGCGGCCATAGGCGTTTCGTCGGACATCGATGTCCATCAGTCCCAGCGGTTGCTGGTCACCCCGACCATCCTCCACCCTTTTCGCCATCAGGATCATGCCCGCGCAGGTGCCCATCACCGGCATGCCGGCCTGCGTGCGCAGGCCGATCGCCTGCCGCAGGGAAGGCTCCATCAGCCGCTCCATGGTGGTGCTTTCACCACCGGGGAGGATCAGGGCATCGACGGCATCGAGATCGCGCGCGAGCCGGATAGGGACACCCTCCACCTCACAGGCGCGCAGCGCCGCCAGATGCTCTCGAAAATCCCCCTGCAGGGCGAGGACGCCGACTCGGCGCGGCCGGGTCACCAGCCTCTGCCGGCGAGCAGTTCCTCCTGGGGTATCACCCCGATCTCCAACCCCCGCATCGGTTTGCCCAGGCTCTTGGACGCATCGGCAAGAATGTCCGGCCGGTCGTAATACGTGGTCGCCGCCACGATGGCCTTAGCGCGGGCGGAAGGATTCTCCGCCTTGAAGATGCCGGAGCCGACGAAGATGCCGTCGCAGCCAAGCTGCATCATCAGCGCGGCGTCCGCCGGAGTCGCAATGCCGCCGGCGGCAAAGTTCACGACCGGAAGCCGGCCGAGGCGCGCGGTTTCTTCCAGCAGGTCGAGCGGCGCTCCGATTCGCTTCGCCTCCATCACGAGTTCCTCGGGGCCGGCGCCTTGCAGCTTGCGGGTCGCCCCCGTGACGGCCCGCATGTGACGGACCGCCTCGACGACGTTGCCGGTGCCAGCCTCGCCCTTGGTGCGGATCATCGCCGCGCCTTCCGCGATGCGCCGCAGCGCCTCCCCGAGATCGCGGCAGCCGCAGACGAACGGCACCTTGAACGGATGCTTGTTGATGTGGTGTTCCTCATCGGCCGGCGTCAGGACCTCGCTCTCGTCGATGTAATCGACGCCGAGCGATTCGAGAACCTGTGCTTCGACGAAGTGGCCGATCCGGCATTTCGCCATCACGGGGATAGTGACCGCGTCGATGATCGCGGTGATCAATCCGGGGTCACTCATCCGCGCCACGCCGCCTTCTTTGCGGATGTCGGCCGGCACGCGCTCCAGGGCCATGACCGCAACCGCCCCCGCATCCTCGGCAATTTTGGCCTGCTCCGCGGTGACGACGTCCATGATGACGCCGCCCTTGAGCATCTCGGCGAGCCCCGCCTTGACCTTCCAGGTTCCCCGACGATCCTCGGAGTTCGGCGTCAATTCCGCCATCAAGGTCATTTTAGCTTCCCATCCTTACAATTCATCCGCAATGCGGGGCGCCCGGCAAACGCGGCGGCAGCAGCTGGTTGCCGCGCTGGTCGCCATCGTCCTCGGGGTCCCGGCCGCGCTCGGGGTCGTGACCGCATTCGGACTCCTGCTGAGCCGGCCGATCGACGACCTGCCCGCCCGGGTCGATGCGATCCTGGGCGCCCACGAGGCCACGCGCGTCCCGCTCGCCAGCGTCCCCGATCAGCTGAGCGAGGCGCTGATCGCCATCGAGGACGAGCGCTTTTACCAGCATCGGGGCATCGACACCCAGGGCGTGATCCGCGCCATCCTCACCGATCTCTACCGTCACCGCGCCCTCCAGGGCGGGAGCACGCTGACCCAACAGCTGGTCAAAGTCGTCTACTTGAACGACAACGATAATGGAGCCCGCAAGATCGAGGACCTGCTCCTGACGCTCAAGGTCGAGGCGCGCTTCGACAAGCACACCATCCTGGAGAACTACTTCAATGCCGTCTATTACGGCCACGGCGCGTATGGGATTGGCGCCGCGTCGGCGGTCTATTTTCACCGACCGCCGATCGCGCTCGACCTGGCGCGCGCGTCGATGCTTGCCGGGCTGCCGCAATCACCCTCCTTCTACGATCCCTATCGGAATCCTTGTCCGGCACGGGCGCGGCAGTTCAACGTGCTGGCGCAGATGGCGCACGACGGGTACATCAGTCAGGACCAGGCAGGCCGGGCCTACAACGAGCCGATCGGCTTTCCTTGCAAGTAATGGGCGTTGACCTCGTCCTGCTTGGCCCTCCTGGTTCGGGCAAGGGCACACAGGCGGCACGGTTGAGCGCCGCCCTTAGCATTCCGCACATCGCCACCGGTGACATCTTTCGGGCCCTGGTCGAGGCCGGAACACCGCTCGGCCAGCGGGTCAAGGCCTTCCTCGAACGCGGTGAGTTGGTCCCGGATGACCTCGTCATCGACGTCATTCGCCATCGGCTTGGCCAGGCCGATGCCACGCATGGGTTCGTGCTCGACGGTTTTCCGCGCACGGTGCCGCAGGCCGAGGCCCTCGACCGACTGCTCGTCGAGCTCGGCCGTCCGCTCGACGCGGTGGTCTACCTGCAGGCGGACCGCCAGTCCTTGATCGAGCGGCTTGGGCAGCGCGCCGAGGTCGAGGGGCGCTCCGATGACCGGCCGGATGTCATCCTTCACCGAATCGACGTTTTCCTCGAGCAGACGGCGCCGTTGATCGACTATTACCGCCGGAACAGCAAACTCAGGCTCGTCGACGGTACTCGACTGCCCGACGCGGTGGCGGCATCGATCCGGGAGGTCATCGACTCCCTGCCACGGGACGCCGTTTGAGGCGGGCCCGCTTGGGCATAAACCTAAGGTCTGCCGGGTTGTCCCTGGAGAGACGAAAAGGAGAAGCAACGAAAGATGTCCCAAGTTAAAACTGAATTGATTCCGCTTTTGCCCCTGAACAATGGCGTGGTGCTCCCGGGAATGGTGGTCACGATCCCGCTGGAGCGCGACGAAGCGAAGGCTGCCGTCGCCGCGGCCAGGGAGGGCGACCGCGTCGTGCTGCTGGTTCCGCGGGTTGAAGGCACCTATGCGACGGTCGGCACGGCTGCCCGGCTCGAGGATTCCCGCAAGCTCCCCAACGGCATCGAGGTGGCAATCCTCCAGGGCCTCTATCGGGCGACGGTCGGTAGCGCGGCTGCCGGCACCGGGCCCGCCCTGCGGGTGCTGGCGCAGCCGGCCGACGACCTCAACCCGCTGACCGAAAAAGCCCATGTCCTTGCCCGCGAGTACAAGGCGCTGATCGAGAACCTGCTCGAGCTGCGCGGCGCGAGCGAGGTCATTCAGATGGTGCGCGGCATCGACAAGCCGAGCCAGCTCGCCGACCTGTCGGGATACTCGCCCGATCTGTCCCTCGAGCGAAAGGTCGAGATCCTGGAAGCGCTCGACGTCGAGGCGCGGCTGCAGAAGCTGATCGCCTGGACGCGGGAAATCCTCGCCGAGGCCTCGCTGAAGGACAAGATCCGCAACGAGGTTCAGGAAGGGATGGAGAAGCGCCAGCGCGAATTCCTGCTGCGCCAGCAAATGGAGGCGATCAAGAAGGAGCTTGGCGAGGGCGACGGTGACATCGCCGCCGAGTATCGGAAGAAGATCGAGGATGCGGGCATGCCGGATGCGGTCCGCAAGGAAGTCGAGCGCGAGCTGGACCGGCTCGAGCGGACCAGCGACCAGAACCCGGAGGCCGGGTGGATTCGAAACTACCTCGACTGGATGCTGGAGATGCCCTGGAACAAGCGCACCACCGACCAGTTCGACGTGGTCGAAGCGCGGCACATCCTCGACCAGGACCACACCGGGCTCGAAGACGTGAAGGATCGCATCATCGAGTTCCTCGCGGTGCGCAAGCGCCGTGAGGCGCGCGGCCTGTCGGTCATCGGCGGGCGCGGCTCTGGAGCGATCATCACCCTGGTCGGACCGCCCGGCGTCGGCAAGACGTCACTGGGCGAGTCGGTCGCCCGCGCGCTCGGTCGGAAGTTCACCCGCATCTCGCTGGGTGGAATTCACGACGAGGCCGAGATCCGTGGCCACCGCCGTACCTACGTTGGTGCGCTGCCCGGCCGCATCGCGCGTGCTCTGAAAGAGGCTGGGACACGCAACCCGGTGATCATGCTGGACGAGATCGACAAGGTCGGCAGCGACTGGCGCGGCGATCCATCGTCGGCGCTGCTCGAGGTGCTCGATCCGGCGCAGAACCATTCGTTCCGCGACCACTACCTCGAGGTGGACCTGGATCTGTCCGAAGTCCTGTTCATCCCGACCGCGAACGTGGCGGACACCATCCCGGCGCCGCTGCTCGATCGGATGGAGATCATCCGGCTCGACGGCTATACCGAGGAAGAGAAGCTCGCCATCGCCAGGGATCACCTCCTCAAGCGCCAGCTCGACCGCAACGGGCTGGCCGCGGATGATGTTGTGGTCGAAGACGAGGCGCTGCGCGGGATCATCGTCGACCACACGCGCGAGGCCGGCGTCCGCAACCTGGAGCGCGAGCTGGGACGGCTGCTTCGGAAAGTCGCGACGCAGATCGAGGCCGGCAAGGCGGTCGCTCCGGTGCATGTCGGCGGCGACGACGTCAAGACCTATCTCGGCCGCGCCAAGTTCCATGCCGAGGTGGCGGAACGAACCGAGGTGCCCGGGGTGGCGACCGGTCTGGCCGTTACCGGCATCGGCGGAGAGGTGCTGTTCGTCGAGTCGACGGCAATGCCCGGCGATAAAGGCCTGACGTTGACCGGCCAGCTTGGTGACGTGATGAAGGAGTCGGCGCAGATCGGGCTGTCGTACGTCCGGTCACATGCCGCCGAGCTGGGCATCGCGCCGGGCTTCGAGAGCAAGGCGATCCACGTGCACGTTCCGGCGGGCGCCATTCCCAAAGATGGGCCGTCGGCCGGTGTGACGATGGTCACCTCGCTGGTGAGCCTGCTGACGGCACGTCCGGTCAAGGGCACAGTCGGGATGACCGGCGAGGTCACCCTGCAAGGGAAGGTCCTTCCGATCGGCGGGGTGAAGCAGAAACTGCTCGCCGCGCACCGCGCGGGATTGACCGAGGTCATTCTGCCGGCCCGAAACGAGGCGGATCTCGATGATCTGCCCGAGACGGTCCGGACGGCGATGACGATTCACCTCGCGAGCGACGTTCGCCAGGTTCTCGGCTGGGCGCTCGAGCCGGTCGCGGCATCGGTGCCACTGGCCGCCTGAGCCGGCGTGAGCCGAGCGTTTACGAAAGAGGACGACGACCGGGCCTCGGGCTCGGTCGTCGATCGTTTTTACCAGGGCGTGTTGGGTCTCTCGGATCCCGCGCGCAACCTGATTGCGCGGCGGCAGCAAGAGGCCTGGTTGCAGCGCCGCGCCGAGATCGAGGATGCACGTCACGCGGCGCAGCAGGCGCTCGGCGAGGGTTCCTATCGAGAGATTTTCGACTCGGCCACGCAGCGCTCCGGCGATGCCGTCAACAGCCCGACCTGGTGGGCAGTCGGCGACGCCGCCGTCGGCCTGGCGTCACGCAGGCGGCTGGAGCCAGGTCGGTATGCGCTGCTGGTCAGCCCGCTGAGCGTCGCGCTTCCATGGCTTAAGGACGCGGGCAGCCAAACTTGATCAGTCCGCAACCGCAGCCGGCCTGACGCGTCCAGGCGGAATCGCTAGTCGCCGGTGCAGGCGATGAGCTGTCCGCCGCAATTCGGGCAGCGCTCCAGGTCGCAGCCGAAATGGTGGAGGCCGCCGGGCATCACGTAACAGCTCTCGCAGCGGGCGATTTCCGAGACGTCGTGTCGAACGCGATCGAGCCTGCGTTCCCCGACGACGGCGAACAAGGAGCTGCAGCTGGGGGCGAGCCGCATCTCCTGTTGACAATCTGGACAGGTAGCCATGAGGCGACGGTAATTAGCACGCTTGACAGCTGTCTGTCGTATCTCAAAGCGCACGGCCGTGGTGACAAATCGCGAAGCGGGCATTTCTTTGCGTGATTGACAGACAGCTGTCGGAGCCGTGGTGCATCCTCGCAGCATGGCCACACCAGCCATGCTCGTCGAGCCGAGACACCCCGCTGCCGAGGCCGCTGGACAGCAGCTCGCGGCCGCCGTCAAGGTAGTGCTGAGCTGCGCCCAGCAAGCGGAGGGCGCCGAACTCGGCGAGTTGTTGATCTTGATCCGGGAGACCGGAATCGATCCGTTGGAAGCAGCATTCGCCACGGGTGTCCGGCGCTTCGACAAATCGGGTGACTACGCGGCCGAGGGCGCGCTGAGCGTCGTGAGCTGGCTAAAGTGGCGATGTCGGCTTTCGGGCGGCGCAGCCGCCGAGCGGATTGAGATCGGGAAGCAGCTGGAGCGTCTTCCGAGAACCGAAGAAGCGTTTGCGAGGGGCCAGCTCGGCTATCAGCACGTCGCGGTGATGGCCCGCACTGCTGAGAGCCTCGGAGCAGCAGCCGTTCGCAGCGAGGAGGGCAACCTCTTGAAGGCCGCCCAATCGATGGACCCGGGCCGATTCACGACGGTCGCGAAAAACTTCGAACACCGGGTCGATCCGGCAGGCGCCCTGGCAGAGGCCAATCGCGCTTATGAGCGCCGATACCTCCATGTTGGCGAGGCTGCGGGCGGCGTGGTCCGCGTCGATGGGTTGCTCGATACCGAGGGTGGCGCGACCCTGCGAGCGGCGCTTGGCGGGCTGATGAAACCGTTAAAAGACGACCATCGGACGCACGGCCAGCGCTGCGCCGATGCGCTGGTCGAGTTATGCCGCCAGGCTCCGAATGGCCGCGCCACCAGCGCGGGCCCACGCCCGCAACTCATCATTCGGGCCGACCTCGACACCCTTGCCGGTGTCGCGGGCGCGAATGCGGGCGAACTGGAAGGCGGTGGAACCGTGCCCGCCGAAACCGTGCAACGCCACGCGTGCGATTCGGCACTGGTGCGCTTGATGGGTCGAGGCGAGCTCGACGGCGAGCTCAACCACGCAACCCGAACTTTCTCGGCGTCGACTCGTCGCTCCCTCGAAGCGCGCGACCGCCACTGCGTTTGGCCGGGTTGTGGCCGCCCGCAGGTCTGGTGCGACGGCCATCACCTCGCATGGTGGACGAGAGGTGGTGACAGCTCGCTTGCCAACCTCGCGCTCCTTTGCCGGCCACATCACCGGATGGTTCATGAAGGGGGCTGGTCCATTCGACGCGGGCCCAACGAGTGGCTTGCCGCGCCACCACAGCCGCACACCGATCGCCAGTCCATTCGTCGCGAGTGAGGTGGCTGCGCTAACTCGGACGGTGGACCGCCCTGGCCAAGCCATCGAACAGCCGTCGCACCCAGGGAAGGTCGTCGATCTCTTCGGGGTGCCATTGCACCGCGATCCAGAAGCGGCGATCGGGCGACTCGACAGCCTCGATGACGCCGTCGTCGGCCGTCCCCGTCACGCGGAGCGCTGGGGCCACGTCTTTGATGGCCTGGTGATGGAGGCTGTTGACCTCGACGCTGGTCTCGTCGATCATCTGCGCCAGTCGCGATTCCGGGTCGAGGCGGACCCGATGGACCAGCTTGTCTCTCGGCCGGCCGTCGGCACCCGAATGGTCGACTGACGTCCTTCCCTGGTGGCGCAGGTCCTGATACAGGGTGCCGCCAAGCGCCACATTCAGCAACTGCTGACCACGGCAAATTCCCAGCGTGGGCAAATCGTCATCGAACGCCCAGCGGGCGAGCTTGAGCTCGACGCTGTCACGCTCCGGCTCGACGACGTTGAGGTTGTCGATCGGATTTTCGCCATATCGATCGGGCGCGATGTCGTCGCCGCCCGGGAAGACCATGCCATCGAGCCGCTCATAGATCGACCGCAGCCGCTCGTCGTCCGAGAGCAGCGGGATCAACACCGGGGCACAGCCGGAGGCGGCCAGCGCCCGGACGTAACTCTGGTTGATGCCGAAGCGCGCCGGCTTCGGCCCTGGCGGGATCGCCAGCGTCGGCAGGCCGACGAGCGGGTAGCGCGTCAACTGGTGAACGTAAAGGCCTTGAGGCGCAATGCGGGCACCCGCGAGGCGCCGATGAACTCGCCGATCTGGAGCTTGGTCCCGCGACTGATGGCCAGGGTGCCCTCCAGCGCCTCGAGCATGCTCTGCGTGAAGCGCAGGTCCTTGACCGGTCGGGTAATCCGACCGTCCTCGATCAGAAAGGTGCCCTCCCGGGTCATGCCGGTGATGATCGATGCTTTCGGCTGGACGATCCGCACGTACCAGAAGCGCGTCACCCAGATGCCCCGCTTGATCTCGGAGGCAAGCTCAGCTTTGGGCGTGGCGCCGGGTTGCATGAAGAGATTGACGGCGAAGGGGCCGTCGGTGTTGGGCGCCGGGAGCCCATGGCCAGTTGAGGCGCGCCCTTCCCGGGTCGCGGTTTGCATGTCATAGACGAGCCCGCTGGCGACGCCGTTCTTGATGAGATCCACCCGCTGCTTCGGCACGCCTTCGAAGTCAAACGGCGCCGGCAGACCGGACGGGTCGAGCCCATCGTCCCAGATCGAGACGGCATCACCGGTGATCCGCTCACCGTGGCGCATGAAGCTGCGCTCTTCCTGCGCCGCCAGCGCGCTGAACCCGATGTAGCTCATGAACTCGAGCATCTCGGCCACCGCGTACTCTTCGAGCACGACCTCGTAGACGCCCGGCTCGATCGGCTGCGCGTTCTGGTTGCGCTTTGCCTTCTCGATGACTTCCTCAGCAAGCTCATCCTTGTTGAGCTGGGCCACATCGATCGCGCCGCGGTCCGCGTACCCCGAACCTGCGTCGCCCATCACGACGGAGTTGACGGTGGCCTGTGTGCCTCGATGCTGATGAAAGACGCCGAGCGAGTTCCCGATCGCCAGCTGGCCGGCGCTGGTGCTGAAGGCGCCGAATGCCTTCAGGCCCGCCTTCTCGGCGCGGTTACAGATGGTTGCGACAAACTCCGCGCGCTCCTCGGGCGTGGCATCGGCGGTCGCCGACGACCAGGCATCCGCCTCCCGGCTTGGGGCCGGTCCCGGCATCGGCACCACCTCAGCCTTCGGTTGCAGCGCGGCGATCTCGATCGCACGCCGTAACACGTCGTTAGCCGCCCGCTCATCCATCTGGTTCACGGAGGCGACGCCAGTTCTCCCGTCTTTCACGACCCGCACCCGGACCTGCGCATTTCGTTCCGCCACGTTCTGGTGAATGCCGTTGTTCGCGAATCGGGTAAGCGCGCTGTCCCACTCGGTCACCATCACCTCGGTTTGCTCCGCCGTCGAGCGCTGCAGGAGACCGTCCATGAACCGCTTGAGCTCGGCGCCCTCGGTTAGACGCGCGGCTTCCATGCTTTTCATTTCAGAATCCCCACCTTGACGTTCTGAAAGCGCGCTGGGGCCGCGCCATGCGCCACGTGCGCGACCTGGGGCGGTTGCCCCTTGCCGCAGTTGGCCAGCCCCCAGACCTTCCACTCCGACCTGCCGGCGACCGCGTCGCAGGAATTCCAGAACTCCGGCGTGATCCCCGCGTAGGTGGCGTTCTTGAGCATCCGGCCGCGCTTGCCGGCGACGATCTCATAAGCAAGCTGCGTCCCGAACTGAAAATTGAGGCGGCGGTCGTCGATGCTCCAGCTGCGATTCGTCTCCATATAGACGCCGTCCTTGGTGTCGGCGATCATCTGCTCGAGCGAGGTGTCGCCCGGCTCGAGGCTGACGTTGGTCATCCGGATCAACGGAATACGGTTCCACCCATCGGCGCGCATGGTGCCATTGCTTTGCTGGCCGAGAACGCTGGCAGTCTCTCGAGAAGTCAGGTAGCCGACGAACAGCCCTTCCTTCACCAGATGGGACCGCTGCGCCGGGATGCCTTCATCGTCCCAACCGAAGGTGCCCAGGCCGGTCGGCGTGAGCGCATCGGCGGTGATCGTGACCTTCGGTGACCCGTAGCGCAGATGATTGAGCTTTTCCGGCGTCATGAAACTGGTGCCGGCGTAGGCGGCCTCCATGCCGAAGACGCGGTCGAGCTCGGTCGGATGGCCGCACGATTCGTGGATCTGCAGCCCAACCTGGCTCGCGTCCAGGATCAGCGTCTTGATCCCACTCGGACACTGGACCGCCGTGAGCAGGGCCACGGCCTCCTCGCCGATGCGCTCGCCGTGCTTGTCGAGCTCCAGGGCGGTGATGAACTCGAAGCCGCCGGACCCCTGGTGCCGTCCGAAGGAGTTCGGGTACGAGCGGCTCTGCACGTCATCCGGAGAGGTGGCGGTCGCCTCGATGCCCGCACCGCTTTCATACAGGTCCTGCTCCGTCCAGGCCCCCTCCGTTGAGGCAAACAGCTTCCTCTGCCGGATGAACTCCATCGACCCCTCGCGGGTTCGAACGTCCTTGACCGACCCCATCGCCTGGTCGGCGCGCATCAGCACGTCGACTTTCTCACTCAGCGAAACCGTGAATGGATCCCGCTCGACCGGTGTTCGATACGTCCCTCGGGAGGTCACCGGCGGCCCGAGATCGACGGGCTTCGACCGAACCCGCGCACTGGCACGCGCGATCCTCACGGCGCGCGCCACGACCTCTTCCACCTCCGCCTTCTCGAGCCGGTCGCTCCCGGCAAAGCCCCAGGCGCCGTCGACCAGGACCCGGACGCCGAACCCCTGGCTGGCATCATCCGATACGGCCGCCAGTTGGCCGTTCTTGACCACCAGATCCTGTTGAACCCGCTCGTCGACGCGAACGTCGGCGTAGCCGGCTCCCTTCACCTGGGCCGCATTGAGCGCGGCTTCCGCGATGTCCTTCATGGACAGAGCGTAACGATTGGCGCGGTTAGCGCAGCGACGTGAACGCCCCTACGGCTGAGACCCTGCGGGTTATTGATTAATGAACCAGTCGGCGGTTTGGTTCATCCACCAGAATTCATTCCCCTTGTAGCCGGCCAGGCGCTTGTTGTAGGCCTCGACGTCCACCGCCTGGTAGAGCGGGATCTCGGGAAGGAGGTCGGCAAGCCGGCGCTGGGCGACGACGTACTTGTCCTTTCGGTCGGAGAGCTTGACCGACAGCCGGGCTTGATCCAGCGCCTGGTCGAGCTGCGGATCGCTGGTGAACGTGGTGTTTTGTCCCACACACCCGTTGCCGTCGGTTGGAATCTGCGAGCTGTGGTACGCGGTGTAGGCGAGCGAGTCGGGCTCCGCCGGGTAACTGTAGTTGTTGGTGTACATGGCGAGGTCGAAGTTGTGGCTGTAGATCACGCCGCCGCTGGTGCAGGAACCGAACATGCGGCTGGCCGGCACGTTGGCGAAGGGACGAATGACCTGGATGCCGATCGCCGCGAGGTCGGATTCGACCAGAATCTCTTGCTCTTCGCGGAGCGGCAGCGTGGTCGAAATGAGATGGAGGCTGACACAGCGGCCCTGCGGGTCGGTCCGGTAGCCCTTGCATGGACCGGCCGTCTGCAGCTTGTATCCGGCGTCGTTGAGGATTTTGTTGGCCCCCTTCGGATCGTACTGCGTGTGCTTGGCGTTGGGATCGAGGCACCAGGACCCGGTCTGGATGCACATCCAGGCATCCGGCGGCACGACCGTCTTTCCCAGGAGCAAGGTGTCAACCATCTTCTGCCGATCGATCGCCATCAGGATCGCTCGTCGCAATGTCACATCCATGAGAAACGTGTTGTGCAGGTTGATGTCGAGATGCTCGGCGGCACTGTCGAGGATCGTGACCGTCGTGACGTCGCTCAGCCGGGAGAGCGGCGGGAGCAAGGAGGGCCGCATGTCAAGGCCCATGTCGATCGTGTTGCCCTGCAACTCGGTGAGCTCCTGATTGGGGTCGCCGTCAAACTTGACGCGAATCTGGGTGAGGAAGGGCCGGCCGCCGCCGCCCCACCAGTGGGGGTTGCGAACCAGGGTCAGGTGGTCGCCGGGGACCCATTCCTTGAACATGAAGGGGCCGGTGCCGACCATCACCTTGTCCAGCGTGTCCGCGCCTCTATAGCCGCCGGGAATATTGATCGTGACCTTGTCATGAGTCAGGTCCCCGGTCTGCGCCCACACCTGCTCCAGGAGGTGGTCGGGAAGAATGCCGTAGGGTCCCGTGCCCAACGTGAGATAGGCCGCGTAGACGATATGGAAATGGACCACGACGGTGTAGGCATCGGGCGTATCGATGCTGTCCACCTGGTCCCAGCCACTGGTCGAGACCAGTGGCGTCGGATTCTTGTCCCGGTACTTCAGCCACCAGAAATCGAACGTCGCCTTCACGTCCTTGGAGGTGAAGGCGACGCCATCCTGCCAATTGACCTTGTGGCGGAGCTTCCAAGTGACATCCATCCGGTCGCCGATCACCCGAACGTCGCCGTTCTCCAGCGTGGGGACTTCGGTGGCCAGTTCCGGCGCCCAGTAATCGGCCAGCTTGGGATTGTTGGGGATATCCTGGTTGGCCTTCACCGTCAGCAGGCCTTCCATCGCGGGGTTGACATACGCACAGGTGTGGGGCGAGGCCGCCGTGATGTTGCAGGAAAGCAGGCTGTCTTGCTCCTGCCAGGAGGCGACCGTGACGCTGCCACCCGGCCTTGGGGAGCTGTTCGTCGACGAGGTGCCAGGGGAGCAGGCCTCCAGCAGCAACGCGCTGCTTAAAGCCGCTGCAAGCACCCTCCGGGAGCGAAGGCCGCCTGGAATGGCGCTGATAGCGGGCTGCATTCTACGAAGGACCGGCCCATCGGGTCAAAGAAAGCTGGCGTTTTCTAACCTTGGCTAACACGGCGCATCACTCGAGCCACCAATCGGCCGCATTCCAGAAGCTGGTGTCCGGCGCCGGGTTGGGCGCCAGGTTGTGTAGATGTGGCGTCGCCACCACCACCAGCACCCGTTCGAAGAGCGGCAGCTCGTAGCCGAGGCGCGCATACGCTCGCTCGAAGGCGGCATAGGCTCGAGCGCGGTCTCCGAGGTTGAGCGAGTTGCGTCCACGATCGAGGTCTCGATCGATCTCGGCATTGCTGAATCGCCCGAAGTTCGATCCCTGCCCCTGGTTTTGGTCGGAGGGGATCTGCGTCGAGTCCTCGATCGGATAGATCCCATCCGGGT